>Ga0194051_1000573_pt1 | contig 20878 bp, 17 predicted proteins | sample SepL2320m_MetaG_FD_161275 | JGI IMG/M metagenome (GOLD analysis project Ga0194051, IMG submission 161275) | Anoxic zone freshwater microbial communities from boreal shield lake in IISD Experimental Lakes Area, Ontario, Canada - Sep2016-L239-20m | ecosystem: Environmental > Aquatic > Freshwater >... | reverse complement strand
TCTCACTCAATCACCCCGTCTGCACACCGCGGCTCTTTGCATGGCGGAAGGCCTTCTGCTGCCCCTGTTCTTGTTGACTGGCTCCCGGGTGTCTGCCTCGCAGGTGGAGGGGGGCAATGCGGTGAGCGAGGCTGTGTGAGAAGACAGTTTACCCTTCGCACCTGCCCCAATGGCTGAAACGTCGCCTTAAGGAGAATTTCGCGAAGGCACCAATCTGGATCCCGCTTTGTTGATCAAATCTCTGGAACGAGAGGCAATCGATTTTCCTTGGCAGAGGCGGTTGAACGAATTTACGATTCGGGACGACGATTCCTTTGGGATACCGGTTGTCTTTCAACTCTGAGATGGAAGAGCATTGGTAATGGCAATGAAAATAAAGGAGGTTTCTCGCAACGTGTAGAGTTGCTTTTCGGACATCAGGAAAAATGAATCGGAAAAATTCAAAGTATGAATCCAAACGATATTCCAGATTGGCTTCTCCCGGAGGGTACATCGCGATCAACCTGGCAATGGATGACCAGTGGAGCCGTGGCCGATTCTCACGATCGCGGGCTTTTGGGATCTCCTATGGAGGCTCTGGAGCTACGCCTTCTGCGAGATGTTTTTCCTACTCCGCGTCGCATCGTCGATTTGGGCTGTGGCAGTGGCCGACTTTGCAAGCCCCTTCTTGATGCAGGGCATTGTGTTGTGGGAATCGATCTTTCCCCATCGATGCTTTCCGTTGCTGCACAACGACTCGGGACACAGCCTGATCGATTGCAACTCATTCGAGGCAGTCTTGTGTCACTCAACTATCTGCGTCCAGAAACTTTTGACGGTGCACTATGTATGGCAAGCACGCTGGGTATGATTTCGTCTCGATCCTTGCGAGTGAGAGCACTGGCCAACATGAGCCGACTGCTGACCCACGAAGGCACGCTCTTGGTGCATGTTCACCGATTCTGGCACTTGTTGCGGATGTCAGGAGGCAGGACGCGACTGGCTGCGTCACTCCTGCGTTCCTGTTTGGGGCAGACGGAATTTTTTGACTGCACCTCAGGTACGCCGGACGTCTGTCGATTTCCACTTCATCTTTATTCCGCAGGTGAACTCAAACGAGACTGCGCAGCAGCAGGGCTTGTGATCAGTTCGTGGACTGCCGTTGGGCCTGTGGACATGTCGGCTGAATCGCTTCAACGGTATGCCTTTCGAAGCCCTTCGAAATATCGCACCTCGATGTGGAAGCCGATTGTTGGCTGGATTGTGGAGTGCCGTCGTTCGAGCCGAAGCATCTCAAGTTCCTGACAAGAGAAACACCGATTATTGGTCGGCGGCATTGTCTGGAGCATCGGCTGGCGGCACTGGATCGTCGGCAGATTTTTCTTCGACGTCGGGTTTCTTTTTCTTGGAGGAAGATTTTTTTGGAGCCACCTTTGGTCCTTTTGAAGGGGGTGGGGTTACAGGCTTGGTCAAAGTGATTCGAAGTTCCACCGCTTCCAACTTCCCCTTCTCGTAATAGGAACCTTCTGTTTCAACGATGTCTCCCACCGATACAAGTCCCATCAACGGCATTCCTCCCATCACAATCAGTTCTGCATCGGGTAGAATCGTCAACTCAACTTTATCCCGTGCCCCTGCTTGCACCGTGACTGTATTCTCCTGCACAAGAAAGATTTGGCCCGAGACGAGATAGCTACCCGCTGGACGTTTTCCGCCAGGGGCTCTCTTCGCACCAGGTCCTGCAATTCCAAGACCCTCGGCAACGACGCCAGGTTCTCCCCCTCCAGAAAAAGTAACGCGTTTGACAGGATCGAGTACTTTTCCAATCTCATTCATCATGACATTGCACTGGATGAACTGACCCTTTTGCAGCATCTCACGACTGGCAATACCCGAGATTTCAACTTTCGCATTCGGAGCTGGTCTCACCAGCCACGGCTCTCCGTGCAGACGAATCCCGAGTGTTCCGGGAGCGATGACCGCCACGGAGCCTTTCGTCAATTCGAGTCGCTCAGCGCGTTGTCCAGCCTGAGCATTGAGATGGACTCCAAAAAAAAAGAAACACAAAATCGCTGCTGTGGTCGTATACAACCGCATCGGACTACCTCCAGAATTAGATTGTAGGGTCCTTAAAAGCAATCATCCTTTTCGCCCCGAGCATCAACTATACTGCGTCATCTTTCAGCCTGTTAGTCTAAAAACTTTTTATCGTGCAGAATTTCTTTCGCTCTGGAAATCTCAACTTTTCTACTCACTTCCGATCATTCTGAAACATCTATGCCTATCCCAATTTCACGAAAAAGCATTCTTGATATGGCGGCAGCCAAACGCGATGGCCGCCGATTTACGATGGCGACCGCGTATGACTGGCCGAGTGCAAAGCTGGTCGACGCTGCGGGAATCGACTGTGTGCTCGTCGGTGACAGCGTGGCGATGGTTGTTGCTGGACGATCGTCGACGATTCCCGCCACTCTTGAGCAAATGATCTATCACGGCGAAATTGTTACCCGGGCATCGGAGCAGTCGCTGGTGGTCGTCGACCTTCCATTTCCACTGCAGCACCTTGGAGTGAGTAAAGCGATCGAAGCCTGCGCGCGTCTCATGAAGGAAACCGGATGTCAGGCCATAAAACTTGAGGGTACTGCCGGCCAAGCCGATGTGATCAAGGGAATTGTATCTGCGGGTATTCCCGTGATTGGCCATGTAGGTTTACGGCCACAGGCGGTGCATCAACTTGGCGGGTATCGAATGCAAAAAAATGCCGATGCAATCATGATTGATGCCAAAGCTGCAGCCGATGCGGGAGCCTTTGCTGTGTTGCTTGAATGTATTCCAGCTTTCGTGGCCGCCTCAATCACGCAGGCGTTAGCCGTGCCGACCATTGGAATCGGGGCTGGCCCACACTGCGACGGCCAGGTGCTTGTTTTTCACGACCTCGTCGGGCTCTCTTTTGACCGTGTTCCGAAATTCGTCCGGCCGTATGCGGATGTACAAAAAGTGATTCACGAAGCACTTGTACAATGGAGGTCCGACGTGGAGCGAGGAGATTTTCCAGGACCCAAGGAAACCCTTGGCTGAGTCCACATGTCTTTTTTGAAAAGGTACATCCATGCCGAATCGTTTAGCAGAATCCACGAGCCCGTATCTGCTTCAACACGCCACCAATCCAGTGGAGTGGGAACCATGGGACGATGCGTCCCTCGAACGATCTCGCCGGGAAGACAAGCCAATTTTTCTGTCGATTGGATACTCGGCGTGTCATTGGTGCCATGTGATGGAGCACGAAAGCTTTCTGAATAAAGAAATCGCGGCTCAGTTGGCGAAAGATTTTATTTCAATCAAAGTCGATCGCGAAGAACGCCCTGATCTCGATAGCGTTTACATGACTGCGGTACAGAATCTCACAGGCCGAGGCGGTTGGCCGATGAGTGTCTTTTTGACACCTTCTCTGGAACCCTTTTTTGCTGGTACGTATTGGCCACCGGAACCCCGCATGGGCATGCCCGGATTTTCTCAGGTGCTCTCGGCTGTGGCCGAAGCTTGGAGAGAACGACGCGATGCTGTCGTGACGCAGGCTCGCGAAATGGTGCGTAGTCTGGAACGGCCGTTGGTGTCTCCCGGGGCCACAATGCCTCAATCAGACGATCTGCTTGTGTCTGCTGCGACGACTCTTGCGCGCACGTTTGATCGGCATCATGGGGGATTTGGAGCAGCACCAAAATTTCCACATCCCATGGACTTGCGTCTGCTGCTTCGTTGCGGAGAGCGACTCGGCCGAAAAGAAGACACTGCGATGGTTGTCAAAACGCTCGAGTCGATGGCTGCTGGTGGCATTCACGATCAGCTTGGCGGAGGATTTCACCGCTACAGTGTCGATGAGCGATGGCTTGTGCCGCACTTCGAAAAAATGCTCTACGACAATGCGCTTCTTGCCACAACCTATCTTGAAGCATTTCAAGTCACCGGCCGTCAGGATTTTTCCGAGGTAGTCACTTCAACACTCGATTATCTCCTTCGCGACATGACCGATCCCGACGGTGGTCTCTGGAGCACGCAGGATGCTGATAGCGAAGGTGAGGAAGGAATTTTCTATGTTTGGAATCCAGCAAACATTCAGCAAGTGCTTGGACAAGAAGAGGGGGCGATATTTTCGTATTTGTACGACGTGACCCCAGATGGAAATTTTGAAGGTCAGTCGATTCTGAATCTTCCAAAGACGATTGACCAAGTTGCTGCCATGCGAGCCATTGCCCCGGATGAACTGCGAAGGCGGATTGACGCATCAAAAAAGAAACTTCACCACCAGCGTAGTCTACGAGTGCCTCCAAGTATCGACGACAAGGTGCTGGTCTCTTGGAATGGAATGGCGATAGATGCCCTTGCCCGCGCAGGCTGCTCACTTGGAGAAGAACGTTGGATCAATGCCGCTATTCGAGCCGCGACATTCATACTTTCCAGCGTGCGAACTCCTGCCGGAGCACTTGCGCATCAGTGGCGAAAGGGAAAAGCCTCCGGTCTGGCATTTTCCGACGATCTGGCCTGCTTGGCAGAGGGTTTGGTAAGTCTCTATTGTGCAACGTTTGATCAACGGTGGTTACGTCAGGCATGCGAGCTCGCGGATCGCCTGATTGAGGGCTTTGAAGACACTGCTTGCGGTGGTTTCTATCGAATTTCACCCGATCATGAACGCCTGCTCATCCGACAGCACGACATTCTTGACAATGCGACTCCAAGCGCGACCGGAACAGCCGCAAACGTATTATTCACTCTTGGATCGATCACCGGAGAGGATCGTTATCGAGCAAGTGCGGAAAGGGCGATTGCTTCATCGGCGCGAATTGCCTCATCGGCGCCTTCAGCCGTCAGTCAGGCCCTTCTTGCACTCGACCTAGCAGTCGGTGGCATCACAGAAGCCGTGGTCGTCGGAATTCCACAAGCCGCTGATACAATCGCGACACTCGCGGCCTTGCGGAATGGTTTTCGACCTCGTGTTGTGGTGGCGTTTCGGTCTTCTTTGTCCGAAGAAGACGCCGGGCCGTTGACGAAACTTTTTGAGGGACGTTCAGCCGGTCCACAGGGCGCAGTCGCGTTGTACGAATGCCACAACCGCGTCTGCCTGCAGCCTCGCTATGGTGTCGATGCGGTAACACGCGCACAACAGCTAGGGCTTCTGCAATAAACCGTTTTTTTCTCTGTATGTGATACGGCGCTACAGAAGGTTTGCAGCGATTACGGAAGAACAATCTCGTCTGAAATAATCACCGGACGTCCGCTTGTCACACTTCCTGCAGGGCCCGGAGGAGCCATCATGACCGGTGCGCCACCACCACTGCCGCCACCACTTATTTGGCCATCCTGGCACGCTTGGCAGGCAGGCGCTGCTTGGCAGTTGTTGGCCGGCTGGCACGGAGCCATGGCCGGCGCGGCTCGATTGGCTGTCAGTGGCATATATCCGGGAGGAGGTTCACCAAAACATTTTTCGTACTTCCACGTTTCCATGCGAATGTACGCATCGTTCATGGATCGACATCCAGAAAAAGAAAACATCGCAAAGAGAGCCAAGGGAGTAGCAATGAGCGCCCGTCGATTCTCAAAAAAGTGAGGCATCCGAAAATCTCCTGCCGTGATATGCCCCTTCGCAAACAGTCGTATGACTTCATCCTGCGGGGGACTTCAAAAATCTACCTCGCAGAAAGCGCGCGGGAAAACATCGCGACGGCAGAATAAACTCCGGCAGTGCAGAAAACTTGCCGGTTATGACGAAGGCGCCGGACGCCTGTAGGCGAGTCGGTAAGTGACTCACTCACAATGGGCGCATCAACCCTTTCGATGACGAATTTTTGAACGCATGCGACGCTTCTTTTGTCCCTGTTTCCGACGACCCTTACCCGATTTCTTGACGCCCATCACTGGTTCCTTACGTACGCGGATTAAAAAGAACTGACTGCCACCTAGTCCGCAAGGTCGGCACTCTGCGCTGAATCGGAAAAGTCCCGAGCCACTCGGGACCCTCTGGATCGCCTGACGGGCTGGCGTCGAGGCAATAAAATACCTCAATTCCGACCACGGTCAAACCAGTGTGGCATTGTAAAACAGGGTCTTTTTCGCACAAGAGCGACTGAGTCCAGACCGGAAGGTGTTCGTCTAAGAGAGTTTGGCTCCTGAAAGGATCTCGTGAGGTTGCCGGCTTGCGTCTCGCTTCGCTTCAATAGATCGGTTTCAATAGGTTCTCTTTCAACTGGAATTTCATTCACTCACAACGTTGTACCTCTTGCATGATCTGTCTTTTTCCCACGTACGCCTCTCGCAATCCGTCTGACCAACGGTGGCAGGTGCGCGTTGCAGGCATGCTTACAAAATCGCTTCCGCCAGAAAGCCGGAGGCGATCCATGGCGATGGGACTGCTGCGAAGGGTGCTTGAACTCGATGCTGAACAGTTGGCTTCCACAATTTTTCAAACGCGTGCCAACGCATTTTTATTTGATCGTCTTCCAAGACACACGGTTCAAATTAAGATGGGACACGAGTACCGAGAAACGTGTGTTACCAATCGAATCGGACATTTTGAAACCACGTTTGATCTCAACGATGAACAATGTGCGCAACTTTGTGCAACGTCTGATTCATTTAATCGATCGATCTCATACGAAGCCTCCCTTGACGACTCTTGTACGACCTCCGTGTTGGGGCGGGTGCACATAGTCGAGGACGAAGGCGTATCGGTCATCTCTGATATTGATGACACCGTCAAAGTTTCCAATGTTCGTGATCGAAGAGAACTGCTTGCCAATACACTGCTTCGAACCTTTCGCGCTGTGGAAGGGATGCCCGATCTTTATCGAAAGTGGGAAGCCGCCGGCGTTGCATTTCATTACGTGTCGTCGAGTCCTTGGCAATTATCGAACTGCCTACGAGAGTTTTTGAACGATAGCGAGATTCCTCTTGGATCGCTTCATTTAAAACTTTTCCGTCTTCAGGACTCCACGCCGCTGGGTCGTCTCACATCTCGCAAGCGTTCAAAACGACGCACGATTGAACGCATCTTGGCCGATTTTCCGAAGCGACGATTTCTGCTGGTGGGTGATTCGGGAGAACGTGACCCAGAGCTGTATGCCGCGATTGCACGAAGTCATGCCGACAACATTTTTGGCGTGGCTATTCGACAACTCCCAGATGAACTCAAAATGCTGCGACGACAGAACAAACGCCTTCAACGACTCGCTGCGAAACTGCCTGCAGGCTGTATGAAAGTCTTCTCAGAGGCATCCGAGATTCATGACATGCTCTTTCTTTCAACGGCTGCTCGTTGAAACGACTGGTGCGGCGGGCTCAACGATTATGGTGGGCTGTCGAAAGCATTCTGATAGTGCTCCACCAGCGGCCTTCCTGAGGGGCCGTGCAACGTGACAGCAACCACATCGATTCTCGCATGACAATCTCCGAGATGATGCTTTCGCAAATACGCAGCTGCCAATTCGCTGACTCGTCTCTGCTTTGTATAGCCAATCGTTTCGACCGGGTGGCCGTGCAGCGAGTCGGTGCGAGTTCGAACTTCACAAAAAACAACCGTTCTTCCATCGACGGCAATTAAATCGATGTCACCACGCCAAATCTTTTCCCGGCGGCCCACAATGATATAGCCAAGACGCTTGAGGTATCGTTCGGCCTGGCGTTCGCCGAGTCGACCGAGTGCACCACGGGGATCGCTCGTGCTCAACGAGTCGGTCACTGTCTGAATACGCAACGCCGTCGTCAGGGCATTGAAAGCTGCGTGCAAGACCGATGAAGCGAAGTCTACGAAGATCACGGAAGGCCTTCCGTTGTCAAAGAAATAGCGAAGCCAACGAAATGGCTTTCGCACAGTCTTTTTCAGCAGACCTGTCTGTGACTAGAAATGCAACAAAAATGTTTTAGGACTTCTTCGGTCCGCTCGATTCTTTGCTGCCGATATCGGTTCGTCGTTCACGAAGGCGAACTGCTTTGCCGATACGGTCGCGCAAATAATAGAGTTTCGCTCGTTTCACGATTCCCGATCGCTTGACTTCGATTTTGGCGATCTTGGGTGAATGCAATGGAAACTTTCTTTCCACACCTTCACCTGCGACGATTCTGCGAACGGCAAACATTTCACGACTGCCAGACCCGCTGCGAGCGATCACAACGCCGTTAAAAATCTGAACGCGCTCTTTCTCGCCTTCGAGAATTCGAGTGTGAACGTCCACTGTGTCACCGATGTCAAAGACAGGGACTTCCGACTTGAGGCTTGATGCCTCGACGAGATTAAGAATCTGCTGGCTCACATTCAACTCCTTGAGGTCGCACTTGGGGTCGTATTCGTTAACGTATGGGTCCGGCGGCGAGTGGCTTGAACAGACTGCTCAAGCCGCCACTTGGCGATGGTTCCATGATCGCCCGACAACAGTACATCGGGCACCTTCAGACCGCGAAACTCACGCGGCCGAGTGTATTGTGCACCTTCTACCAAGCGTTCATCGCCGGAGAAGGAATCATTGAGTGCGCTTGTAGGATCACCAAGCACGCCCGGCAAAAGCCTGGCGATAGCCTCGATGAGCACCATCGCGGCCACTTCGCCGCCAGAAAGAACGTAGTCTCCGATTGAAACTTCGTCGGGCTGAAGGATTTCGCGAACGCGGTCATCGAAGCCCTCGTATCGACCACAGAGTAAAAGAAGTCTTGGCTTTTTAGAAAACTCTTCTACCATCGACTGTTCGAGCCTGCGACCGGACGGAGAGAGCATCACTACATGCGACGGCATTGGATCGCTCGACTTCACGAATTCAACGCCCTCCACCACAGGCCCCGGCATCAGCAACATGCCTGGACCGCCACCGTAAGGGCGGTCATCGACCTGGTGATGAGTCCCCGTCGAAAAATCGCGGATATTGGTGGTGCGAATATCGATCAGACCACTACAGTGCGCAGCCCCAAGAAGGCTTCCCTGAAGGAAACCGGAAAAAACTTCCGGAAAGAGTGTGAGTATGTCGATGCGCATGGCGTATGAATCGCGGCGAGGCCGAAAGACACAATAAGTCTTTCACGTATCACCAATTCCCGATCCTTGTCTCAATGTGTCTGTCGTTAGAATCCCTGCACTCAGATTTTTAGAAATTGCGGATCCGAGTCATTTACTCTGCCGTGGGTTCTGTTGGAGTTTCTGCAATCACGACAACAGGTGTCTGCTCCGCAGGTTCATCGGCGACCACAGTTGCCGCTCCTGTTTCAGCGCCATCTGTTGCAACAGACTGCTCAACAACAACAGCAGCAGCCACAACCGGCACGGGCTTCGGAGCCGGAACGAATGCTGGCGGGCCAGGGTCGGCAGTAACCCGGGGCATTGAAAGACGTGCTCTGGCCTGTTCCATGGCTGACACATGAGTGCCGGCGGGACCATATTTTTTAATCAGCACCCGCACTGCGTCGGATGGCTTTGCTCCAACGCTCAGCCAGTGTGTTACTCGCGCACCATTGAAGCTGCAGCGGGCATCTGTTTCAGCGACAGACGGATCGTACGTACCGATTTCCTCAATCACGCGCCCATCGCGAGGGCTGCGCTTATCTGTTGCGCAAATCCGATAATAGGGACGGTTTTTGCGACCGATGCGTTTCATTCGAATCATCACTGCCACGGAACGGTTCTCCGGAATTCTAAAGTTCGTACCCGACAACGCATCACTTTACCCGTCCTCAGCGAGAACCCAAGGCCCGACCCGATCAGGCCGGAATTCTGTAGAAAACAGCTATTTTATCGTCGCCCTGCCCTCGGCAGAATGCCGGATACCTCTGGTTTGTACACAATGAGAGACTCTGGCGGAGAGCCCATTTTGTAAAAAAAGAGACACCGACACTCGTAGAGGTTACGAGCCCCTTGAATCACGTCTGCGGCGACGATCTTCCTTGTCGCGCTGCTTTTTTTGATTCCGTCGCTGATCCGCTGTGAGTCGTTTTCCGGTGTCGCCTTTTGCTTTGGCGAGTCGTCCGGTTGGGTTGGTGAGTTCACCTTGAATTCGCTGCATCTCTTTCATTCGATCGCGAAGACCAAGACCCGCCATTCCCTTCATCATTGCGCTCATGCCGTCAAACTGTTTGACGAGGTCTCCCACTTCGTTGAGTGCAACACCTGCTCCTGTTGCTATTCGACGACGGCGTGATTGATCGATGATGTTGGTTGGGTTACGTCTTTCTTGGGGCGTCATCGCATTGATAATGCCAAAGAGTCGGTTCATGTCGTTATCGAGATCAGCACCGGCGAGCATATCCTTCATGCCTCCCATGCCGGGGATCATGCCGAGTACTTTTCCAAGAGGGCCGAGCCGTCTTGTCTGAAGGAGCATTGCCTTAAAATCTTCGAGCGTGAATTCTCCTGCTCGCAGGCGCTCTTCCTGCTTCTGCATTTCATCTTGATCAAATTTTTTCTGCGCCTCTTCAACGAGCGTAAGCACGTCACCCATTCCGAGAATTCGACCAGCCATTCGATCGGGATGAAAATCCTCAAGTGCGTCTACTTGCTCACCAGTCCCGATAAATTTGATTGGCACACCAGTCACGCTCTTGACTGAGAGAGCCGCCCCGCCGCGGGCATCACCGTCAAGTTTTGTCATCACAATGCCGTCAAGCTCGAGAGCGTCATGAAACGCTTTTGCGCTGCGAACGGCGTCCTGACCGGTCATGGCATCAACGACGAGATAGACTTGATCCGGGCCGACTGTTTTATCGATGCGGGAGAGCTCGGCCATCAGTTCTTGATCGATCGCAAGTCGGCCAGCGGTGTCGAGCACGACAACCGAAATTCCTTCGGCTTTTGCCTTTGCGACTCCGGCCTTACACACGGCGACCGGATCTCTTTCGCCATCGGGCGTGTATACCGCAACGTCGATTTGACGACCCAGTATCACCAGTTGCTCGATGGCAGCGGGGCGTTGCAAGTCGGCGGCTACCATCATCACGCCGCGGCCCTGTTCCTTAATCTTTTTTGCGAGTTTTGCGCATGAAGTCGTTTTTCCAGAACCCTGCAAGCCGCAAAGCATGAGAATCGTGGTACGTCCTTGTTCAAGATGAAGCGAGTGGTCGACCGGTCCCATTAATCCGACGAGTTCTCGGTGGACAATACCGACCACCTGCTGTGCCGGATCGAGCGATTCAAGCACCTTTGCACCGAGGGCATCGACCGAAACTCGCTCGATAAATTCTCCAACCACGTCATAGGCCACATCCGCTTCGAGCATTGCTTTTCGAACGCCCTCAAGCCCCTCGCGCATGTTCGACTCGGTGAGCTTTCCTCGTCCGCGAAGAGCCGTCAGAGCATGTGAAAGCGAAGCCTGAATTGAATCGAACATAGAACAAGTTTCCCTCTTAGGATGTCTCTGGGGTTTCCATGATCCTCGCGGAAGAGGAAACACGAAATTGATTCTTCAAAAAGTTCCCGCAACGTCGAGCAACTCTGCTGACGAACGAGTATATGTCCCCTCTGACCAGACAGTTTTCAAGGGGAGTGCTCGTTGGGACTTTAGGGGCACGAGATGAACCGCCAGCAAAGGCTTCCGATTCCTCGAAATCAAGTGCTTGATGCATTCGGCAGAACGTCCGCAGAGCGGAACGTCCAAGACCCTGCCGTTACGCCCGCCCGGTGGCAAGCCGCTGGAATCGGTGGCAGACACGAACGTGGCTGCTGCACCGACGCGTGGCCGGCTCAACGGCACACCACCGGACGGGCGGAACAATTTGACAATCGACATCGACAACAATTCAGTGTGTCACCAATACAAAAAAGAAAACTATTGTATTGAGAATCCTTGCTCAGCTAAACGTTCCCGGAACAGTCATCACCGGTGCGCCGCCACCAGCCGGCATCGACATTCCACCTGGTTCGCAGCAAGGAGCTTGCATCGTCGGTCGGCACTCATCAAATGCTGGTGTACAGACCGGGGCACACGGCTGCATGGTTTTTGCTGGAGAACAACCGCAGGGAGTGGTGTTCTGGAAACATGAAGGAGCCTTCATGCCACCGGCACCGCCAAAACAACTGGTGCATCCTGGTGCCGCAATCAGACCGGACAGAAGAACAGCACCGCACATCAATCGATTCACATTCGTCATTGTAGTCATCACAACATCTCCTGAGCGCCGGTGCTCGCTGGTCTCTCTTCAAATCGCGTGACGGGTGCACGCGCCGGAGGCAGTCAAGTCGGCAACGAACAAACCCTAGCTCACAATTTCATGTCGTGACGACCAGAATCACTTTTTGACACAGACCTTTTTCACACCGAATTTTTCAGTCGTTCGAATTCCATTTCACAGAGCGTTGATCTCGCTCGAGTTCTTGTCTCACTTTGTCTGGTCGAGCTATGGATTTTTCCCACAGACAGCAGAAGAAAGTACCTCGAGAATTCCGCTGGTAAGGCTTAGAACAGTCAAAATGACTTTTCTCGTTGCGACGTCAGGCAAGATCGACGTTAACCCGCGGAGTTTTCGACTAAAAAAAGACAATTGGTGCCGACACCCGGCCCCGCCGATGCTAGAGTTTGGAAAGTGTTTGGATTCTTTTTGGATGCGGACACCGCAAAAAGTTTTCGTTCACACGCACTTCGATTGACGGATGGTTTTTCGATCCATGTTTGATATCTGCACTCGCCGCCGCACGCACGTGATCGCCATCGCTTTTGGGGTTATTTTTTTGGTTGGTGAGTGTTTTTCAAATCTGGCATTGTCGATCGAATATTCCGCCGCACCATCACCCGGCTCTCGCGTGCTCAAAAGCATCACGCCGCTCGAATGCCAACCAAACTGTTCTTGCAGCGATGTCTGGATTGTCAGCACGCGCGGCCTGCCTGGAATTTGCGAGTTTCCAGACCGAGCCAACTTCACCGTTGAACGCCTTCGTGAATGCGGCCGCTGGGAAAAATCGAATCTTCCTTCGCTGCTGGAGAATCCCAACCAGCCCATTCATATTTTCGTTCATGGCAACCGTTACGAGTCTGGAGACGCGAAGAGTCAGGGGGCTTTTTTTGCTCGGCAAATGACAGCAGCCTGTCCAGAATCGTCTTCCGTGCGAACGGTCATTTTTTCTTGGCCCAGTGCTCAGCAGGGAATTCTTCTGAAAGATGGTCGTGCAAAATACAATCGCTGCTTCTCAGACGGTCACTATCTGGCGCACTTGCTGGGATTCATGGAACCCCAACGGCCGGTGGCTCTGATGGGCTATAGCTTTGGTGCGCTAATTATTCTTGAGGGACTTTCAGAACTGGTGGAGCTTGAGCAGAACGAGGCGTTGCGTCCATCCATGCAGCCGTGGACACATCGATCCGCTCGTACGCACATGGTGCTTGTTGCCGCTGCTGTACGATGCGACGCTTTCAGCCCTCGCGGTCCGTATCGCGGTGCACTTCAGTGCGTTGACCGTCTGGTGCTTATCAATAATTCACGGGATGATGCACTGAAACATTTCCCAAAACTCGATCCTTGCATGCGAATCGAGGCGATGGGTTATGCCGGCATGCGAGAAGCGTGGGTTCCGTCATCGCTTGAATATACCGCAACCGATGCCAGTAACATCATCGGTCGCCATCACGGTCTGCCGCTGTACTTGTCTTCATCGTCGCTCACTCGGCGCATCGCGTCAGGTGCTCTTGAAGGACTCGACGTTGTTAAAGTTTTACCGTAGCAATTGCGACGAATCGGTGTGAAGCATTTTTTCTGACTGCTTTGCCTCGACCATCATTCGAGAAACTTCGGGCATTGAAAAACGAGCCTTCCAGCCAATGACTTGTTCAGCCCGCGATGGATCGGCCAGGCCTGTTGAATGATCCGACGGCCGCACGAGAGACGAATCCCGCACCACATACTTGGTCCAGTCGAGACCGAGCGTTTCAAATACGTTTGCGACAAACTCTTCTAGGCTGTAGGTCTTTCCGGTAGCCACAATGAGATCTTCCGGTGTTTCCATTGCAAGCATGCGATGCATTGCCACAACGGTTTCCGGAGCCCATCCCCAATCGCGACGCACTGACATGTCACCGATCGTGATAGTTGTTTGAGTGCCGGCCGCGATTCGACAGGCACCCTCGACCACTTTTTGAGTTACAAATCGTGCCGGCCGCAGCGGACTTTCATGATTGAAGAGAATCCCGGTAACCGCCCGTATCCCGTAGACTTCTCGGTAATGCGCGACCTGCCACAAGGCGCTTGCCTTGGCAATCGCGTAGGAGTTTCGAGGTTTGAGCTGCGATCGTTCATTGACGGGAACATCCCCAATCGGTCCAAATATTTCAGAACTGCCCGCATTGAACAACCCACTCGGAAGTCCGAGGACACGCACCGCTTCGAGCAGATGAATCGTTCCCATCACGATGCCTTGAAAAGTTTCGAGCGGTTGAGCGAACGAAACGGCAATCGAAGACTGTCCTGCAAGATTGTAAATTTCATCGGGACGAACCCGATCCAAAACCTCTAACACGCTGCGAAAATCGATCAGCGTCATTGATTCAATCGTGAGTCGATCGTAAATGCCGAGTTTTTTGAGCGATTCAAACCCAGACGCATGAGCATCACGACTCGTTCCCACGACCCGGTATCCGAGGCCCAAGAGATGTGCAGCCAGATAGCCGCCATCTTGTCCGGAAATCCCGCAAATCAAGGCTGATTTCATGAAATCGTTTCCACGTATTCTCTGCAGAGCCTCTGCGGGTGCACATGCCGTTTTTTCGTATCAGCAGTTCTGTAAAAAATGAGAATCGAAGATCAAATTTACCGTCTGAGAGGAAGGCTTCTCAAGGGCATTTTCTCAGCACTTCATGGTCGAAGGTGCCGCCTCAAAGGTTCAGACAACCAAAGTGGCTGCCGACTCCCATTGAAATTATCACGCGACAGCAGGCTTGCGACTTCGAAACCACCCAAAGAAAAAGAGGCTTGTTGCAATCGCATATTCAGCAATGAAACAGAGCCAATGATAGGCCCCCACGGCGTCGTGCGTCCCTGTCAAACGCTCCCACTGGGATATTCCGTACTCTTCCACGACCGGATCTGTGAGCATCATTTCAGTTGCAACTTTCCCCAAAATCGCTGCCCCCAGAAAAATAATAATTGGGTATCGTGACATGAGATTCGAAACGAGATTGCTGCCGAAAACCACCAGCGGGATGCTGAGTACAAGTCCGAAAATGATCAATGAGATATGTCCACTTGCAGCGCCTCCCACGGCGAGAACGTTGTCGAGCGACATCGTGATGTCGGCCACGATAATCATCCATACAGCATGCCAGAGGCTTTTCGCGCCCTCTTTTTCAGACTCCTGCTGAGCCTCGTTGTCGCGAAGTAATTTGAAAGCAATCCATAAAATAAGTAGACCCCCGATAAGTTTGAGATAGTGAATTTCCAACAGTTGCGTCGTGGCGACCGTCAGAATGGCTCGAAGCATGACCGACGCTCCTGCACCGAATATAATGCCCATGCGTCGCTGTCGAGATGGAAGATTTCGAACGGCCATTGCGATCACAATGGCGTTATCGCCTGCGAGCACAATGTCGATCGATACGATATTAAAAATCGCTACCGCCCACTGCCATGCGGACTGAGGTTCTGCGAGCATTGAAGAAAAAAGTGTCATAGTCGTACGCAAGTTGATTTGCTGAGTCGTTAAAACCAGTGTGGGGATCGTTCAATCGTTAGATCATAGGACACATTCAAAAAGTCGACATACCAATCGAATCAAACAGACTCTTTGTTTGCAAACCAGTCCACGGTCTGCTTGAGTCCTTCGGCAAGCGTCACGGAAGGTTCCCAGTTGAGCACATTCAGGGCGAACGCCGGATCCAAAAGATTTGATCGAAGGTCGCCAGCGCGTGCGGGGCCTTTTGTTGGTAGCAGCATCTCGTGTGCTTGATTGTTCCGCGTGCGAATTGCGGACGCTTCGGCGCGAACGTGCGATTCGAGTTCGTTGACGTCGGTGCCGAGTCCTGTACCAATATTAATCGAGGTGAGTGTGCCTGGAACAAGCGTAGGGTTAGAACATTCCAGAGCGAGCACATTGGCACGCGCGACATCAAGTCCGTAGACATAGTCACGGACATACGCTCCGTCACCGTTGATCGTGGCGGATTCACCGGCAAGTAGTTTTTTTGAAAAGATCGCAACCACTCCCGCTTCGCCGTGTGGATTCTGGCGAGGTCCGTAGACATTGGAATATCGCAGGGCCACGGTTGTCATATTTCGCTCGATCGCAAAAAACTTGAGGTACCGTTCGCCCGTCCATTTCGTAATCCCATAGGGGCTGATCGGATTGGCGGGTGTTGATTCTGGAGCAGGCGAAGTTACGTCGCCGTAGAGCACGCCGCCGCTGGAAGCAAAAACAAATCGCTTGCAGCCGTATTTTGTTGAGGCATCGAGCACGTTGATGAGGCCAAGGCAGTTGACTTGTGCATCAAAAAGTGGATCGCGAACCGATCGGCTCACCGACATCTGCGCTGCTTGATGGCAGACCGCGTCTGGGCGTTCAAGTTTGAACACTTTTGCTATCGCAAGACTGTCGACGATGTTGATTTGATAGACAGGCACCTTGCTCGGAAGATTGGTGCGAGAACCACTCGAAAGATCATCGATCACCGATACCTGATGCCCGGCTAATAAAAGTTGATCGACAATATGGCTTCCAATAAACCCAGCTCCGCCGGTAACAACGACCTTCATGATCCCGAACGCCTCACAAAAAAAAACTAAAAATAGATATGCCGATCACGCATGAACCAATCGATATTGCATGAATCGCTCCGCTCTCAGACTCATTCTTCATGTCTTGAACAGAAATCATAGTGGAATTTTATGTATTTTTTTGAAAAGCAATTTTCGGAAACCTCTTTTTGAGTATTTTCCTCCATGGTTTTGCACTCATGACACCATCGAAGCATCGCTTTTGTTTTGGCCGGTGAGAGAATATTTTTGTGAAAATCACCTGCTAAAGCATTTCAGATACGAGTCACCCTGCTCCGTCACGCCCGTCAATTCCCGAAGAGCGATTCAAAAAAAGCATTTCTTTACGAAAAGTTGAGCGAGTTCGTGTCACTATCGAAATTGATTCGGCAAACGGACTTGCGGATGTTGAGAAAGCAATCGCGACGCTGTTTCGCTGAGAGATACGATTCCGTTCAAATCAAGTTCATCGTCGTGCTGTGCAAGCGCTGCGGCTGCCGCATCGGAGACGGTCTCGAGTCTTCGCAGAGACAATCCACCACGCAGAGTAGAGAGCGATGTCGCTGCGGAATCCGAAAGAAATTGTATTCGATTCAAAGAGAGAGTTCCTGGATGCATTGAAAGAGCATTCGCGATACCGTCAGGAAGTGTTTCAAGACCGCTCAGCGAAAGATCGCCCCGATGCTCTGCCAGCGCAGCGGCAATTGGCTCGGAGATGTTTTTGAGTCCGCTTAACGACAGATCTCCCTGATGGTTTGCCAGTGCCGCTGCGGCTTCGGTGTTGAGCGATTCCACACCATCTAAAAAGAGAGTTCCGTTGGTGCGGGCAAGAACCGCTGCAGCATCCGGGCCGATCGATTTCAGGCGACTAAAGTTTGTTCGTCCTTCAAAAATAAGTTTGGCTGCAAGGGCTTCTGTAATGAGTGATGCAAGGCCATCCAGTCGCAGTGGGCCGGGATGCTTCGCGAGTATTGTTTCGGTGAGAGCGTCGATCGACGAGAGACCATTGAAGTCGAGCGAACCGACGTGCGTCATAAACGCACTTGCAATCGACGGAGTGATGCGAGAGAGGCGATCGAATTCGAGCGGCCCTGAATGAGATGCAAACGCAATAGCGGCAGTCTCAGAAAGTTCTTTCAACTGATTGAGATGGAGTGGCCCACGGTGACGCGACAGCACACCGGCCATCGGATCTGAAATCGCGAGCGAAGTTTCTGCCTGCTGAACAAGCAAAGCGATGCTGATTGGTTCTGGAGAGGCGGCGAGTACCGCTGCCGCTTGGTCGGAAAGCATGGTCACTGCATCAAAATTGACGCGGCCATCGTGCAATAATTTTGTGGCCAGAATTCCTGAACGAATCTGCGAAAGGCCATCCAATCGCAGCGGTGTCGCATGATGCCCAAGCACTTCTTCCACGTTGGGTGACACAGAACGTATCGAACCAAACTCGGTCCAATGGTCGGCCAGAAGCTTGTGCGTGAGCGGCACGCTTGAAAGCTCTGTGAGATTCACAAGCGGCAATGGCCCCGAGTGTTTGGCCAAAAGATCTGCTCTTGCTGACGCGAGTCTCTCGCTGGGAATCGCTGCCGCAGCCAGTCCCGAGAGTTCGAAAGTCGATGTATGTCGAAGCAATTCCATCTGCACAAGATCATGAACATCCGTTAATCCGTTGAGCGTCAGAGGACCAGGGTAAGCGGCCATTCGCACGGCAGCCGATTGGGAAAGTTGCGAAATTTGATCAAAATTCGTTCTGCCATCTCGAAGCAGTTTTTCAGTAAGTGCTCCCGATTCAAGAACTGTCAGACGATCGAGTCGCACAGAACCAGAATGGTTTGCGATCACTTCGGCCACGTCGAAAGGGATCTTCTCAATGCCGGAAAGATGGAGTTCGCCCGAATGCTTCACCAAAGCACGGGCTGTATTTACATCAAACGACTTCAGGCTGCCGAGTTGGATCGCACCGTCGTGGCGGGCGAGTGCCTCAGCAACCTGGTCAGTCAACGTACGAAGTGAGTTGAGCCTGAGTTCTCCGCTATGCCGGGAAAACAAGTTGGCCTGCGAGACTGTCAGTGACGGGAGAGAGTCAGCCTGCGTCACGAGGCTCGCGATGCTGATCGCTTGTGGATGCGCTGCCAGAACAGACGCCGCATCGGCGGAAATGTCGCGGATTCGATCAAAATTCGTGCGGCCATCGTAAAGAAGTTTTTGTGCGAGGGCTTCAGCCGACAACGCTTCCAGAGCGTCTAGCTGTACCGGTCCCACGTGCCGAGACAGTGCGACAGCGGCTTCTGACGAAAGCTGTTTGATTGCACCGAGCGACAGCGATCCCCGATGGAGGCTCAAGGCGGCTGCAATGGTGGGAGGCAGTTCTTCTACGCGATCCAGTTTCAAGTTTCCTCTGTGACGAGCCAAGAGCGTCGCGAGTGGTTTTGATAACTCGAGATTCGCTTGCGATCGCAAGGCCAATCCGTTGATCGACAGTGGGCCCACATGAGTTGCTAGCAGGGCAGCGGCTTCATCAGAAATCACTGCCAGTCCGTCGAGAGCCAACGCTCCAGAATGCCTTGCAATCGCTCGTGCTGCGTCGGGTGAGAGTGTGAAAAGACCACCCAGATCGATTGAGCCAGAAAAATTCGCCAGTTCAGTTGCCATGTCTGGCGCAAGAGTTCGGAGTTGATGCAAATCCCGGTGACGCGGCGACCGCCACGATTTCAAAACAAACCATCCACCAAGAGATCCCAGGAATACAAACAGGCAGATCGCAACGATCATCGACGAATTGGCAGTAATGATTCGCTGGGAGAATCGTTTGTATTGTTGGTTGAATCGATTTGATACCACGGGATTCATTCTTGAAAAGCAAATCGGCTTCGAGGCAGCAAGAGCAAAAAACTATCTATGGTTCAGAGAAAATATCGCCTTGAGAAAGTACGAGCGAACCACACCGACGCTCTATAGTTCACTCCGCAAATTTATAAAGAGTTTCATCAGTTCGCAGATACATCGCACCGCTGGAAAATGCAGGCGTTGCGAGCGTGCGACCGGGAAGTTCGTTTTGTCCAAGAACGGTAAATGTGTGGCTCGGCTGAACCCACGTTGCCAAGCCTGTTTCGTTCAGAAACAACACTCGATTGTTCACATAAATCGGCGATGCCGAATAGTTGCCATCGAGGCGTTCCATCCAGTGATGCTCTCCAGTTTTAGCGTTGACACAGGAGGCGATTCCAAGATCAGAAACAAAATAGAGTTCATCACCGATCAAGAGCGGCGATGGAGTGCTTGGCGCCCCGCGTTTGATTCGCCAGACAATATGCGAATCGGTGACATCCCCGCTTCCGCCAAGTTTTACTGCAAGCAATTCAGGATGATCGTAGTCGTGATTGTAGAAAACAAGGCCGTGGCCAAGGGTCGGTTGCGGAACCACTGACCAGCCCGGCGCGAGGACTCGCCAAAGCTCCGCGCCACTGGCCAAGTCGTAGGCTGCGAAATGATCGGGACCCGGTGCCATCACCTGAGCCTTTCCATTCACCATTGCTATCGTTGCAGTGACGAATGAGTGGCTGATGCGGGCTTCCACCGATCGCGGTGTTTTCCATGCAACTTTGCCAGTGTCGGCATCGATCGCCGCGACGAAAGGCTTCGTGCTTCCATCGCATACAACAACCAGCTTTCCATCGTGCAACACCGGTGAGCCACCGCTGCCATGGAGTGGTGGATAGACCAACTCGTTGCTGGTCCATTGCAATGTTCCATCGTTCACTGCGAGTCGCGACATACCAAGCGTTCCGAAGTGAACGAATACCGATCCGCCGTGCACCACCGGCGTCGGACTGGCATGGCTATTCTTTGCATGGATATCAGGGGCTTTTTCGACGGATTTCACTTCGCGATCCCAGACGACTTTTCCATTGGTGGCATCAAGAGCCATAACCCGAAGAGACAATCCTCCATCTCGCGGCACGGCGGTTGTCAGGAAAACTGTGCCATCGGAAACAACAGGTGAAGACCAACCCAAACCGGGAATTGGTGTTTTCCAAACAACATTTTTCGTGCTGGACCATTCCGTGGGTGAAGCAGGACCTGAAGCGTGCCCGTCGGAATGCGGACCTCGAAACTGTGGCCAATCACCTGCAACAAGTGCACACAAAGCGCATACAAGAAGGAACATAAAGAGGGGCGATCTCTCGAGGATAAAAAAGAC
>Ga0194051_1000572_pt1 | contig 20901 bp, 17 predicted proteins | sample SepL2320m_MetaG_FD_161275 | JGI IMG/M metagenome (GOLD analysis project Ga0194051, IMG submission 161275) | Anoxic zone freshwater microbial communities from boreal shield lake in IISD Experimental Lakes Area, Ontario, Canada - Sep2016-L239-20m | ecosystem: Environmental > Aquatic > Freshwater >... | reverse complement strand
GATCAGATTGCTGTGAAATGAGGCCGCCGAGCACGCGACCATCCGTCAAATGCACCACGCTCATTCGATAGTCAGCGGTAACGACGGCACTGGGATCGATCATGTTTGTCAGAAGGTAATCGAGATTGTGACGGGATGATCCTGTGAGATCAGGTCCAAGTGTGCCTCCTACCCCGTACAGTACGTGACAGGCGCCGCAGAGTTTTGCATACGTTCCTCGTCCTGCTTGGGGGTCGGCCTTGGAAAGAGATTGGTTCTGAAGAGTTGCCTTGAGAGTTGCGATGGCCGCACGTTTTCCCTCCGGGCTTTCTCGCGAATCACCCCACACTCGTCGAAGATGCTCCGAAAGTTCCGCATCGTCCAGAGAGAGAATCTGTCTGACGGCGAGAGCCGAAAGATCCTTTCTGGGCACTTTTTCTTTGTCAATATTTTCGAGAAGCACGTGGGCAAAACTGGGTCTGGAAACGAGAATCGTGATCAGTGCGGCATGATCGGAAGGATGAAACGAACCATAGTGTTTTAGAATCATTGTGGCGCCAGATGCATCGGGATCGATTGCAAGTCCACGCGCAGCAGCGATATTGACAAACCGGACTTTCAGCATTTCTTCACAGAGTTGCTTGAGGTCTGGTGCACGGATTTCAACAAGTGTGGCAAGAGCCATTCGGCGTGTTTCAAGTGGCGCTTGATCATCTCGTACGAGTCGCTGAAGTTCCTCAATCGCGCGGCCGTCGCCAAAGACAGCATCGAGGGAATCAAATGTTTCCTGAAGCGAAGCATGTGCTTCGAGTACGGCAGTACGAAACGAATCCCACCCGTCCGGCTTCATCACTCGATGTCGTCCGCGGAGCCCTTCGCTCAGCCCTGCGAGCAGATCTGTCTGTAAGTCATCGGTTCCTTTGATGGCGCGATCGAGCAATGCCGAAAAATATTGTGATGAGTGAGGAAGTCGCTCGGCGAGCGATCGCGCAATGAGCACTCGAGTTATCGGCAGACGACAGGCGGCGAACACGTCGACAAGGCTCTGTGGATGCGTATCGATAAGTGGCATCAGTCCATACCAAATCATCAGTGGGAGATTATGATCGGAGGCATCCGAAGCATGAGACACGAGTTGTGCGGCGATTTCTGGTCGCAGAGAAATTGGCAGTCGCTGAAGCGATGAGGCAATCGCCAATCGAACCTCGGGAGAGGAATCTTGCTCGGCTAATCGCAGGAGCATTGCAAGAGATGCAGGTGAGACAACGTGATCGGCTCGAGGCCGCTGATTCATGACAGTGTCAAGCGGCCAGAAATCAACCAGGAGGCGCACTGCCCAGGTGCGGATGGATGCATCAGGATCGTGTGAGAGCTCGATGATCTCGTTTTCGTCAAGAGAATCGAGTGAATGCAGTGCCCAAAGTGATCGCAGACGCACGATCACATCATCGGAGCGCGAGAGGAAGTCGCGGAAAATTTGAACAGATGCCGCTTCTTCGGTATCGGTCTCAAAGCGATCAACAAGCGCGCGGCGAGCAGAGCGAGCAGTCCATTCATCGGCCGAGGCAAGCCGAGCAAGCTCTTTTGATTCCATGGCACACAATCGTCGTATCGGCATTCGAGATTCGCCGGCCAGCGCATAGATGCGACCGCTCGAGCGATGCACACCTGTGTGTTCGTGGCATTCGCCGGTGTCACTCCAGTCGAGAACCGCGATACGGCCGTCTGGCATTCCAATCAGATCGATGCCGCGAAACCAAGGATCGCCAAAGAGAATCGGATCTGGCTCATGGCGTGCGATGAACCCCGAACCCTCTCGATCAAGTCGCTCGGCGTTGACTCGTCGACCGTGAAAATTAAGCGTGAGAAAGCGATCCCGCAAGCGTGCCGGCCATCGTGAATCATTGGGCACGATCAGCCCTCCGGAATGAGCGTGTCCTCCTCCAAAATTATTGGCGTTCCCGTCTCGCGACGCACCCCATCCCTTGCCGGTATCAAAGTGCCAATGGTCGGCATGGAAATCAATCGGTTGATAGACATTTGGATTGGGATCGATTGTATGTGGACGCACCAGATGAGACCCGGGAATCATCTGCCAGAAATGCCCGTTGACGGTGTTGATGAAAAAACATTCACCGCGAGTATCCCAGTCATGGCCCCACGGATTTGTCGTGCCGTGACACAGCGACTCGTAGAGGCCTTTGTTGGGATGGTATCGCCACATTCCACCACGCAAAGGAATGCGGGACTCTGAAGAAGCACCCGGAACACCAATCTCTCCGGGACAACTCGCCCCGCATCGTCCGTAGAGCCAGCCATCTGGTCCCCATGAAAGTCCATTCGCAAAGTTGTGGTAGTTTTCTCGCGGCATGTCGAATCCATCGAGGATCAGCTCGGCAGCCCCGTCGGCAACGGCATCTCCATCACGGTCGGGTACAAATACCAAACGCGGTGGACACATGAGCCACACGCCGCCGTGGCCAACTGCGATGCTCGTGAGCCCTTCTAGATTATCGAGAAAGAGATGGCGCGTATCGGCTTGGCCATCGTCGTCGGTATCGAGAAGTACAACGACGCTGTCTCGCATGCCGGCAGGAGCTTTCGGTGGATGTGCGGAGTAGCTCAAGTTTTCAGCCACCCAGATTCGTCCAGAGGGATCGATATGCATGGCAATTGGATTATGGATCAAGGGTTCTGATGCAAACAGCGACGCGGTGATTCCTTCAGAACAGGAGATCATCCCGAGTGCCTCTCTCGCAGGCGTGACGTGTGGCGAACCTTGTTCGGTGTCGATAATCGGGTGAGAATCCGACACAATCTCAGCGGCCCTGATCGAAGGCAAGGACGTTCCGCACAGGAGATATATCGCTTGTACAAGCAGGTGGCCGACAACCGACACTGCTGCAACAGAAAAACGCACTGGCGAACCATCCCAGACCTTGAGAGAAATCAGCATTGTTTCACCTCTTCATGCGTGAGAAATCACAATGAAAGAATATCCGGTTATCGTAGACGCATGCTACTTGCAGGCTGTGTGAAAACAGGCCACATAAAAAGCACGATTCCGCTCGACATCGGCTTCAGGTGGTTTTCGGGATCAAGAGCGTAGGCTACATTCCTTGTTGCGAGTTGAGTTGCGTCGCAAGAACTGTAGCAGCGACATGAGAAGCGTATTTTGGAGTCTGGTATGAAATGGCAACGGTTTGTTCTGATGTGTGGACTTCTATCGTTGTGTGCGGCCATGCGACTGTTGCCACATCCGCCGAACGTGACGCCGGTGGGAGCGATGGCAATTTTTGCAGGCGCGATGTTTGTTGATCGAAGAGTCGCCATGCTCGCGCCACTGGTGGTGCTTGGAGCAAGTGATCTTGTGATCGGCGGGTACTGGCTGATGCCCGTTGTCTATGGAAGCATGCTCATCAGCGTTTTGATTGGACGCTTGATCGCCACGTCGCGATTCTTCGGTCATGTCGCGGTGGCAACGTTCGTTGGTGCTACGCAGTTTTTTATCATTACGAATCTTGCGTGCTGGTGGAGCTTCTATCCACATTCGCTCGAGGGACTCGCTGACTGTTTTACATTGGCAATCCCATTTTTTCAAAACTCGCTAGCGGGCGATGCACTTTTTTCCACAGGCCTGTTTGGCGCCGTATGGCTGGCTGAAAAATCGATTCCGAGTGTTCGTGCAGGTGCTCCCGCTGTCATTGCGATTACCTGAGGGAGTCTGAATGCGGATTGTCTCACTGCTTCCAAGTGCGACTGAGATCGTCTGTGCAATCGGCCTTGAGAAATATCTTGTAGGCGTCACGCACGAATGTGACTATCCACCGTCGATCCGATCGCTTCCAAAAGTCACAGAGACTCTCATTCCGAGAGACGCTTCGAGTGCGGACATTGATCGACTTGTACGAATCCGAATGGTCGACCGTCAGGCACTGTATACGCTCGATCGGAAAATGCTTGAATCACTCAGGCCAGATATTATTGTGACACAGGCGCTGTGTGACGTGTGTGCTGTAGCCGAAGAAGAGGTGCGGCAAGCAGTCTGCGCACTTCCGGGCGCACCAACGGTCTTGAATCTCGAACCACAAACACTTGCGCAAGTCTTCGATTCGATGGTCGTAGTGGGGCGAGCTGCGGGTGTCGAAAAGCAAGCAACACGGTTTGTAGAAAATCTTCGAAGCCGGGTTTTGGCCGTTGCCAATCGTTCGACTGGAATTTCGATGCGACCACGAGTGGTCGTGCTTGAATGGCTCGACCCGCTTTTTTCATGCGGTCACTGGACGCCCGAACTCGTTGAGATGGCAGGTGGTCGGGAAATGATTGCAGTGTCTGGCGAACGTTCGCGAATAATCACCCCCGACGATCTCGAAGCCGCGCAGCCGGAGGTGATTGCGATTGCCTGTTGCGGCTACAGCACGAGCCGTACGCTTGAGGATATCCCAATTGTCGCAAGTCAGTCGTGGTGGCACAGTCTCGATGCAGTGAAAAAGGGAAACGTTTTTGTCATGGATGGCAACGCCTTTTTTAGTCGACCCGGTCCGAGACTCGTCGAATCGCTCGAACTTCTCGCCCACGCAATCGACCCGAGAATTCATCCGGCACCTGGTACCACTGATCCGGCGACCAGGCTTGTTTGAACAGACTTTACAGCACTCGATTGTTCGTAGAGTTCGCAGACCGCCTCTCTTTCCCCACGACAAGCCGAATCTGTTCAGCATCGACGACCGCAAACTCAACTCAACCCTTTTATTCTGTCGAATCAATAAGAGTTGTCAAAAAACCAATGAACGCCAACGTTTTCTTGCCGAGCGAAGATGAAATTCAAAAGATTTCGAAAGAGAGGTGCAACGATCAAGCTTGTCGTGTTATGCGCGATTTTCATGTGCATTGACGCGAGGCCGATCTGGGCAAACGATTTGATCGACCTGCTCTATAAACAATCGATCGAAAAAAATCAGCAGGCTGATGAAAATGGTGATGTGATCGATCCCAACAACGGTGATGTGGTGCTCGCGTCACGAGCTATGGCGCCCGAGTTGAATGCACCGTTACCGACCGAAAACCCGCAGGACAGTAACTTTGTCTACCGATTGATCCATCGAATGATTCCTGGACCTTCGCAGCGCACCGTGCCGCCGTCAGACATCAACTTTCCAGGGCCCGACACCGCCAATTTTCCAAACAGTCCTTTTACGCTTCCCAAGGGACGTTCGTACATCGAAACCACGCCGTTTAATCTCTCGCTGGCAGGTGACGGTGCCCCGCAAACATGGTCGTGGAGTTTCCTGATGCGATCGGGACTCACCGACGATGTCGAGTTACGTATTTTTAGCACTGGGCCCACAGTCATGGCGGCGGCTGACGGTGAGCCGGCAATCGAAGGATTTCAACCGCTGGCATTTGATATCAAGATTCATCTCTGGGGAGAAAAAGAATGGATGTACATTCCAATCGTTGGATTAGAAACCTACATTTCGAGCAACTTGGCATCACAGGCGTTTCGATATGGAAATCAACCGGCACTGGTGCTCCTTGTCGATCACAATTTTCCAGGCGATATTTTGTTGGAATGGAATGTCGGCATGTATGGCAACGGAATTGTGCAAATCAACAACAATAGCGAATTCACTCTAGGGGCAAGCTGGGCGTTGCAAAAGCAAATTCAAAAAAGTCTTGCAGTATTTTATCAGGGCTTTTATCAGGCCGGAGATATTCCATCGTTCAACTCAGATCTGGCGAGTGGCTTTGGCGTGCAGTGGAACGTGACACAGCGACTCAGCACATGGGGCAGTTGGAACTGGACACTCGACTCAATGAATAGCCCATCCGGCGGATACGCCGGTTTTGCCTACGCCTACTAAGAGCATTCCGAGAGCCTGCGGACAATTGTGTGGAATCTCAAAGGGTCATTTCTTGGCCTTGTGCCTGATCGTGCGCTTGAGAAGGTGCTGCACAGGTGGCACACTGCTGCTTTGATGTGCGTTATGCAGTCACACATTCGAGGAGTCTCTGCGAATGAATTACTTTTTCAAGCAACCGGTCAACAGACTTGCGTGCATCGCATTCATACTGGTGACTTTGTGGAGTTTCCATCGCATAGTGTCTGCCGATGAACCATCAAACCAATCGACAGCAGAGAAACCACTCAAAAATCTGATTCTACCGGGAGAGTCATTTGTTATCGAAGGGCATTCTGCGTTCATTTTTCCGTCAGTGGAAAAAGGAGAACACAACGCATCCTCGGGAATCACAAAGCCATGGATTCTCTATGCTCCGACGCTTGCGGCCTATCCCGATGAAGCCGAACGATGGATGCACGAGCAGTTCACGGCTGCAGGTGTTGCGGTTGCCGGAATTGATTCTGGAGAATCGTATGGAAGTCCAGCGGGAATTCGATGCACCGAACGACTGCATGCTGAAATGGTGAAGCGGGGCTATTCAAAAAAACCATGTGCCTTTGGAAGGAGTCGCGGCGGGCTCTGGGCGAGTGCTTGGGCAATTGCCCATCCGGAACTGTGTGCTGGGATAGCCGGCATCTACCCAGTCTATGACTGGCGCACCTATCCGGGTGCTGAAAGTGCAGCTGTTGCATATGGCCTCTCGCAAGAGCAGCTTCTCTCCAAGGTTGATGAACTGTGTCCGATTGAACGGATAACAGTGGCCGCGCGAGCTGGCATTCCGGTGTTCATCATTCACGGAGATGCCGATACGGTGGTGCCGCTAGATCGGAATTCAGCTGAACTGAAAAAACGATACGAATCGGTCGGCGCAGGAAAGCTCGTGGAACTGGAAGTCGTGAAGGGACAGGGGCACAATTTCTGGGAAGGGTTTTTTCGGTCAACCAAGCTCGTCGCGTTTGCAATTGCGCAGGCAAAAGCGGGTGCCGCAGAGCCAGTTGCGATACAAAGCAAATAAAAAACCGCTCGTTCGTTCTCCACAGAAAAGTGAAGAAGCTTCCCGAGCAGCTTTTATGAGCGTGACCACGGTATGAATATGCATGAGCAGGCGACGGAGCGTCGATGCACCATCGGCAACTCATTGCCACTGGTCAATTTTCAAAGTGAATCAAGCACCTGGACGACGAAAGTGACGATAGGCCTGCAGAACGTCGTAAAGATCTGACGAGATCGAAATCTCATCGTCTGCAAAATCTGAGAGCCATGTGCGATCGCTTGCGACCGCATCGGCCAAGATGGGAAGCACCTCGCCAAGCGTCACACGCACTTTGTCGCGATTGAAATCGTGAAGTGTTGAAACTGACGACTTGGTTACTTCTGGACCGTTATAGACTCGAAGCTTTCTGAGTGACATCTGGCAAACTCCCTCTGCCGAAAGGCGAAAAATGTTTTCGCGGCCGTGGTCATCATGACTGGCCGCACAAAAGAGCAATCCGTTGTTGAAATGCCCGCCCTGTCCGAGAAGAGATATCGGCTCACGACCGCTTTGAAGTTGGGCCGATTTTTACCGCCGTGCAAATTCAGGCTGACATTTCCGGCATGCAATGGGGGTTCATGCAGTATGGGTAGAGTGTTCGCTCTGCGTTGAAATTTCCTACGCAGTTTCGGAAGTTTTGGAAGTCTGGGAGCTTCGATGCGCGTGAATCGCGTCCTCGATTGAATTATATCGAAGACGATGGACCGCTTGTGAACGATGAACTCCCGATTCGGCCGGCTCGAAACGCCTCGCTCATCGCTTTTGGAACTTGCGCCTCGGCACTCAAGACTCTGGCGCGATTCTCAGAAACCGCAGCCTTCATTTCCTGTTCACGAGCAATTGCAAAACTGCGTCGCTCTTCGGCCTTCGCACGCGCAACACGAGTATCAGCTTCAGCCTGATCGGCCTGCAGTCGGGCGCCGATATTTTCTCCCACATCAATGTCAGCAATATCGATCGAGACAATCTGAAAAGCGGTTTGTGCATCGAGTCCGCGATGCAACACGGCCTTGGAAATCTGATCGGGATGTTCCATTACCGTAAAGTGGCTGTCTGCAGATCCAATCGAGGTGATAATTCCTTCGCCGACCCGGGCAATAATAGTTTCTTCGGTTGCTCCGCCGATCAGCTGCTGAAGATTGGTGCGCACTGTCACCCGAGCACGAATTTTGAGCTCAACACCATTTTTTGCAACCGCCGAAAGGGTCGTCTTCCCACTGGCGGAATCGGGACAATCAATCACCTTTGGATTGACACTTGTCTGAACGGCATCGAGCACATCGCGTCCTGCGAGATCAATGGCACATGCTCTGTCAAAATCGAGATCGAGATCAGCACGATGCGCAGCAATCAGTGCACGAATTAATCGTGGCACATCGCCGCCCGCGAGGTAGTGCGCCTCAAGTTTGCGAGTTGTAATATCGCGTCCGAGTCCTGCCTGCGTTGCCATAATCGTGGCTTGTACGATAGTGCGCGCGTTGACTTGACGCAGACTCATACCAACGAGTTCTGCAAACGTGACACGGGCTTTTGACCAGTAGGCCTGAAACCATATCTGTCCATAGCTAAAGATCAAAATAACAAACATCAGTGCAATGAGACTCAAGAGAACCCCAAGCACGACAACGATGGAAACGTCTTGTAAGCCTTGGGGAAGTTGCTGAGCGAGTATGGAAAGCATTGGCAGGTATTCTCTGTGAAAGCTGTAAACGCGGAATGGACCGAACAACACCAAGCAAGAGTAGTTCGGGTTTGCTCACAGGGAAAGGAGCTCCCGAAAAAGTGAAAAAATGAAGCGGCAATCCAATCATTTCAGGCGTCAGGATGCGTTTGTGAACCCCCTCAATCCTTTCTGAATCGAAGCCAGGGAAGCCTGAAAAGGAGAACTGTCCTTCGGGAAACTCGCAATCGGCCCTAATCACCAGTGACTTCACGAATTGATTCGCCAAGAATTTCAACGATGGAATCAATTTGAGATTCTGTAGAAACATAGCAGGGGGCAAGATTAAAAACGTCGCCACGCAAACGACTGAACATCCCGCGGGCCTGCGCCGCGGCATGGACTCGTGGGCCGATTCGTTCTTCGGGTCGGTACTCGGCGCGGCTTGAACGATCTGATACCAGTTCAACAGCCGCCATCAGGCCGACGCCTCGCGTTTGCCCGACATGGGAAAGTGATTCGAGCGAGGCGAGACCGCTGCGGAGTCGCTCTCCAAGCGAAATGACTCGTTCGAGAAGACCTTCGGATTGGAGAACATCCAACGTTGCAAGTGCAACTGCGCAGGCAACCGGATGACCCGAACATGTGGCCGCGTGCATCCACGTCTGGCGACCTTCTGCGGATCGAATAGCATCAGCAATGTCGCGGCGAAACCCGACGCCCGAAAGAGGAATAGAGCCGTTGGTAATTCCTTTTGCAAAGCAAACCAGATCGGGCTCAACATTCCATCGTGACAAACCAAACCAGTCACCGGTACGTCCAAAGCCTGTGATAATTTCATCGGCAATCAGAAGAACATTGTGCTGAGTGCAGATGGCGCGCAGCCTTGGCCAATAGTCATCCGGTGGAACGATCACACCCCCGGCGCCCTGAACAGGCTCTGCGATCACGCAAGCAACCTGCCCCGCACCCAGACGCAGGATTGCCTCTTCGACCAAATCGGCCGCAATGATTCCTGGAGAACGCAGGTCATCCTTGCCACGACGGTGTGATTCGGCATTGAACCGATACGGATAAGGACTTTCAACAATTTCGAAATTGGGAATGCGCGGTTCAAACATCGGCCAGTAGGCTGGTAAACCTGTGGCGCTCATCGCCACCATGCCGGTGCCGTGGTAGCCGTACTGCCTTCCGATCACCGCAATTTTGTCGCCTTGGCTTTGAAGTTTCCACCACCATCGCGCCGTTTTGACAGCTGCATCAACGGCCTCAGCACCACCAGTCCCAAAGAAAAATCCACCCATCGATGGGTAACACAGTTCGCTCAGACGTTCTCCCAGCTCAATCGATGGAAGATTTGAACTGCCGGTATATCCCGATGCATAAGCCAGGCGGCTCATTTGTGAGGCAGCTGCATCAACAAGCTCACGGCGACCGTGACCGAGAATGACGTTCCAAAGCCCTGAAATGGCATCGAGATATTCCTTGCCGTCTTGATCGACGAGTACTGCACCTTGTCCTCGAACCCAGACGTGCGCACTGTTTTGCAGCGACTGTGAGTGGAGTGAATGAATGAGTATCGATTGATCGCGAGTGCGCAGACGTTGGATGTCACCACTCGATGCGGATTCATCTACTAGCGGACTGGCCGCAAAAATATCACGGTCACGTTGATCGCGGTTCAAAGACATGAATGCAGAGTGAAACCAGAGGTGTTCTCGAAGCGAACTCATCCCACATGTGCTCAGATGAGCATCATAATCGTAGTGAGAATGTTTCTGGCAACGATTCTTCCCGGTTGTTGAGACACAGATCAGGTGTGATTGTGACGCATAAAATCCCTGTTTCCCCGACATCAGAGAGGGTAAAGGGGGGGCTCTCGAGAGGTTTGTGGCAAAAAATCAGTGTTTCTCAATTCGAAACGCCGACAGTGAATTGGTGAAGCGTGAAATCAAGACAACGTTGGAAAAACGAACAGTATATCGACAATCAATGCGAGTATGGCAGTTCATTGTGTACTTCGTCGTTTTCTGGAAGGTGATTTTCTTCGCCTCGATCGACGCACAAGAATTCTCCGATCTTGGAACCGATCGCGATGCCTTTACCCCCTCAACTTTTACCATCATGCCGGGACAATCGCTCATCGAAGGCTCCTACGTTTTTATTGATAACCGCACCACACCGCCCACCAATAGTTATCCCGAGTTGCTCTGCCGATGTGGTGCAACCGATCGTTTCGAATGGCGGTTTGGGGTGAGTTACGTGGAGAATGCCGGTGGGTATCTCGTAACAAATGCCGAAGGAAGCGAAGGCCGGGGAGACGGCACTGTCGCCTACGAATCAAATGTTCTTTTCGGATTCAAAGCGATCACAACCGAACAATCTGGCTGGATTCCTCAAAGCTGCGTCATCGTAGAAGGCTTTACACCGACCTCTGGTGATTTGTTTGGAACCGCCCCGGTGCCCACCGTTGCCATCGGCTGGAAGCTTGCGAACGAGTGGCGACTCGATACCGCAATTCGTTACGTCTACGCCGAGGGAAGCGAAGGATGGTTCAACAAGTGGTCACCATCGATTGTTCTGCGTCTCCCTGTCACCGAGCGATGGGAAGTGCACGGAGAATTTTTCTCCACAACCACCGACGGCCTTCCACACGAAAAAACGAGTTCATTTTTGAGTCCCGGAACTCACTTCATTCTTGCCAAGAACCTCGAACTTGGTATTCGCGTGGGATGGGGAATCACCAACGACGCCGCGCACTTTTTTTCAGATGCCGGATTTGGGTATCGTTTTTAGACTTTGTTTTAAGCGATTGTTTCACAAAGAATTCAATCAGAAAAATGTTACGGAAGAGCACCTGCGTGTCGATTGGCTTTTGGATCTCCAGCGGCATAGATCATCCCAGTGCCAGGTTCGATGAAGATCATCACCGGCATTCCGATCGGGCCGGCGGTTTTTTTTATGATGTGGCCTCGGTCTGCGAGACTGTGTCGTACCTCGGACGATATCTCGTCGTTGACGCATAGTTCACCTCGACCCACAAACGTTGTTTGACGATCCGGACTGGGATTGAATGAGTCCTGATGATGATTCGTATAAAAGCGGGGTGCAGAAACGGCTTCTTTGGGAAACATTCCAAAGTCGATGTGATTGAGTAACACATTGAGTCCAGTTTGATCCTGAAAATCTCCACCGGCGACGCTCACGGCCAGTATCGGAAATCCGTTTTTGAGAACCAGCGTGGGAGTGAGCGTGACCCGAGGTCGCTTGCCAGCCTCAACTCGATTGGGATGATTCGGATCAGTGTTCATGCTACGAACACGATTGCCCGTGTTGACTCCCGATGGCCCAGGTGTGTTGGTGAGCATATTGCAACTCGGTGTTGCTGCAACGACATTTCCCCAGCGATCAGCCACAACGCAAGTCGTGGTGTCTTGCTTGATTATTGAGATCGACTCATTCTCTGGCAGAGCAGATATTTTGAGTGCCCGCACTCCAATGGGATCTCCCGGTCTGCGATCGAGCGACGCTTCTTGAAGGTCAATGAGAGAACGTCGAACGATCGCATAATCCTCAGAAAGTAATTCGGCCATTGGCACGTTTGAAAAGCGAGGATCCGCGTAATACTCGTCGCGGTCAGCGTATCCAAGTTTCATCGCCTCGGTCACAAGGTGAATGTAATCGGGGGAAAGATGCTGCAATGTATGCAGCGCAAAGCCTTCAAGGATCTTTAGATTCTGACAGAGAACTGGACCTTGCGTCCAAGGCCCGCATTTGCAAATAGTGTAGCCGTGATAGTCGACTGTCACTGGGTCTTCAATGTGAGTGACGTGGGCTTCCAAATCTTTCTTCCGCAGCAAAGCTCCGGTGGCGATGTACCAAGCTTCGAGCTGATCGGCCACGCTTCCTCGATAAAAGCAATCGCGTGCGGCGGTCAGTTTATTTTCCCGTGTTCCAGAAGCGAGGCGTTCGGCTTCAACAAGCGTGCGGAGCGTGACGGCAAGCTTCGGATGCCAGTTCTGATTGCCACGGTCGAGCAAGGCGAGCGTGGGCGCTACCGCCTCTTCGAAGGAGATAGTTCCCGACAACTTCAAAAGTTCGACAACAAGGTCTACAACACCAGGCACAGGCGCCGCCTTCATACTGCCTGTCGCCGGAATTCCATGGTTGTAAAACGACGCTATGGCTTCAGGAGAGAGAGGCGCCCCGCCAACACCACTGAGCACCCTGACTCGCTTCACATGAGCATCATAGATCAATAGCGGAACTTCACCTCCAATCGCGAAGGCACCGTAATCGGTGACCGACAGCGCAAGAATCGTCGCCGCTGCCGCATCGGCTGCCGTTTTTCCTCGCTCGAGAATGCGTAACCCGATCAAAACAGAATCTGCATGACCTGCTGCGACGGCACCATTTTTCCCGGAGGCATGCCAAGAAAGTTCCTGTGTCACCCCTTGGGTCCACGTCAGCCCAAACAAAACAATCACCAGAAGATGGCTTCTAAAAAAAGGGGGATATTTCATCGGAGGAGTCCGTCAAGGAAAAGTGTTTAGACGCATTGGTGCGACGAAATATAAAAATGGAGAAGGCTCTTGTGTAAGGCCGAACATCAGTTCTTCATCGCGACTTGAGAGACAGTATTGCAGAGACAGTCGCGAACGAGAAAAAATGCAGTCTCGAAGAAAGCGGCGAAGCAATTAGTAAACCAGTACGCTTTCAATTCGATGGGGCGAAAGACGCTCCCGGCCGCCGAGAGCTTTGATTTCAAGCAGAAACGCACAGCCCACTACTTTTGCACCCGAGCGTTCCACCAATGTGGCGCAGGCCCCTGCTGTTCCTCCAGTGGCTAAGACATCGTCGACCAAGAGTACTCGCTGACCGGCAGTAAGAGAGTCAGCATGCATCTCCAATCGATCAGTTCCATACTCCAACGCATACTCGTGGGAGATCGTGACGAAGGGCAGTTTTCCTGGTTTGCGAATCGGAATGAGTCCTACTCCAAGCGCGATTGCCATTGGAGCAGCAAAAAGAAATCCTCGCGCCTCGACTGCCGCGATTCGATCGATTTCGGTTTCTCGCCACGGTGCCAGTAACTGTTCGATCGCACTCGACATCGCGCAAGCATCACCCAAGAGCGGCGTGATGTCACGAAAGAGAATGCCCGGTTTTGGGAAATCGACCACGTCGCGGACAAACTGGCCGAGAGCGATATTGTTGTTGGAAGGCTGTGCGTTAGGCACCATGTCGAAGCTCGACTTTCGCAGTGCGGACGCCATCAAGTTCGAGTGCGAGGCTGGCAAGTGTTTCCGATTCGATTTGCCGCACTCGCTCTCGCGTCAGTCCTAGAACCGCCCCAATCTGCTTGAGAGTCATCGGTTCACCACCACCTAATCCAAATCGCAACCGGAGAATCGTCGCAGCACGGGTGTCAAGTTTTTCAATTTTTAATAAAACGTGCTGCAAGGTATCTGCATCGAGAAGCACATCGGCCGGATTTTGAATATTCTCGTCACGGATCATTTCTCCCATCGACCAGCCACCGTCGGTCTGTTCAACCTGAGGCACCGCTTGATGAATACGAATTGCCTTTTTGATAATGGGGAGTTTTTTGCGAGCCAATCCTAGCATTCGCGCGATCTCTTCATGCGTTGGATTGCGCCCAAGACAGTCGGAAAGACGCGCTGTGGCTCGGCGCCACTTTGAAAGAAGTTCGACCATATAGGCCGGAATGCGAATCGTTTTTCCAGAATTGATCAAAGCCCGCTTGATGGACTGTTTAATCCAGTAACTTGCGTAAGTGCTGAATCGTGTTCCGACATTCGGATCAAAACCCTCGACGGCACGCAGAAGTCCGAGGTTTCCTTCTTCAATCAGGTCTGGGAGTGCGAGGCCGCGATTGGCATATCCGCGAGCAATATTTACCACCAGCCGAAGGTTTGCTCGAATCATATGATCGCGGGCATGTGCATCACCTTTGGCGATCGCCCGTGCAAGGGTCTTCTCTTGGTCAGCGTTTAAAAGTGCAGTTCCGTTAATGTCGCGGAGATAGGTTTCAAAAGGATTTTGCACGGCTGCGTTCGGCTGCTTTCGGGGCTGAGGACACATAAAAGAAACAAAGCCTTTCTTAACGCGACACAAGAAGTCCAAAGATCTGGTTCAAAGAGAAACCCTTCGAAATGATCTATCGACTTGGTAGCCGGGCGAAGTACACAAGACAGGTCGAGATGGATCGTTATGCGGCCTGTATCGAACGTGTGGGAGGCTGCGGCTTTCGGACATCCCAATTCAACTCAGAAGCCAATCGATTACAACAACTTCAGGCGTTGATCCCAGCCGTACTGGAATAGTGGAAGTTCCCAGACCGCGCGAGACATAGAGCGGCTGGCTATGGTCGCAGTACCAGCCGGCTACATAACGCCCACTCCCCCAAGGCGTGACAATGGGTCTTCCAAAGGGAGCAACCTGACCGCCATGCGTGTGGCCACTGAGTTGGAAAGAAATAGGATGTGTTGTTGGAAACGCAATAAGATCCCGAACCGCTGGGCAATGCGCGAGAAGAAGGTGATGTGGTATCGAAAAGGAGGCGGACTCCATCGCCAACGTTGGATCAGGCTGACCACCAATCAGATCATCCAACCCGGTGATTCGAATGCGAATACCCTTGATAACAAGATCGATTGAGCGATTGACGAGTAGTTCTACGCCAGCGTTGTGGTAGATCGCACGGATGCGATCGATCGGCACTCCGGATCCATATTCCCAGTTGCCAAGCACCGCCATCGCATGAGCGTGAGGAGGAATCATGCTCAGAAAACGTTTTAGGAAGTCCTCGCCGCGTGAAGAATCGATTGAGTCACCTGTAAAGACCAGCAGATCTGCGGCAGCCTGCGCAACGTGATCAACAATCAGTTTTTGAAATGTTCCGCACGCATGCAAATGAAGATCGCTCAGGTGAACGATTCGAATTGTTTTTGCAAGAGGATCAGCAGGCGCAGAAACCGAATCGCTTGGAGTGCAAACAGAGTGATCACTTGAAAAGATATGGCGGCTCGTCACGACCCGGCGCGGACACAAAAAAAAAGTCTCCAAGCCAATCGCCGCCAGTCCGGCAGCAGAGGCGGCTGCCGCACCCGTCAACAAAGTACGTCTCGAAGTTGGCATGCGTTCTCAGGGGTTTGCCGTTGATGCTCGACTGAGAAGATTTCGGTTGAAAAAATTGAGAACGCTACGCCGAATCGTCGGATTGTCGAGGAGAACTTTATCGTGTCCAGACCCGTCGAGTACAATCAACGTGCTTTCAACCCCGCTGGCTTTGAGTGCTGCATCCATGCGTCGGCTTTGATCGACCGGCATAATGGGATCGTTTGTGGCATGCACAATAAGAAAAGGGGGATCGTCGGAAGAAACATGGGTCACTGGACTCGCTCGCTGTGCAGCTTCGCGAAACTCAAGGAGCGGTCCTCCAACAAGCAGGCTTGCGGATGATGTCGCCACGTCGTGCTTCGGTCCGAGTTGTGTCAGTGCCGAAGGGGCTGACACCATACAGACTCCTGAAATGTGTGAACTCTTGATTTCAGCGTCTTTTGACGTAACCACTGCAAGATCGTCGCTTCCACCAAGCACTCCCAAGAGAGCTGCCAGATGTCCGCCTGCGGATGATCCAGCAACGCAGATCCTATTCGGATCGATTCCCCAGAGATCAGCATTTTTTGAAAGATAGGCCAACGCTGCGCGGCAGTCGTCAAGCTGCGCTGGAAAAACGGCGGTGTCAGAAAGTCGGTAGCCAACACTTGCCACAGCAAATCCATCTTCTGCCAGCCAGCGGATCGGACAGTCTGATTTGTCGCCGCTGCGCCACGTGCCACTATGAAACCAAATCACCAGCGGCGCCGGCGCTTCGCATCCGGAAGGTAGATAGAGATCAAAACGTTGGCGGGAATCGCCATTGTCGATATAGGAAATATTTCGGTGGACAAGGCTTGAGGGGCCTGCAGTATCGACGATTGTTTTGCGAGTGAACGTTGGTGAAAGCTTACGAGTTGAGATCGTACCGGTTGGTTCTTCGAGGCGTTCACTTTCTTCGCGAGAGTTTCTTCGACGCGACGCTGAACGACGCTGCGCTCTTCGAGTCAATCCGCGAGAGGGTTGTTGCTCAATTCCTCCGGGAACGTCACTCGGTGCGCGTGGATCATCCACCCATGCGATCTGCACCCCCGACCAGTCTTGTTCAACGGCCAGAAGAGCTGCACTGGAAGTCGCGATCACAAGCACAATCCATGGAACAGCACTCACATCGAAGAGAAATATTTTCCGAGGCTTTGAATAAATCGCGGAGATAATCGCGGAGATAAACCTGGAGATAAACCTGGAGATAAACCTGGAGATAAACCTGGAGATAAACCTGGAGATAAAATAGGGCATGAAAAAAAGAGGCCGAATCTTTGCAAGGAGATGTCTGCTATCAAATGGCTTGTGTGGCATAAGAAAGAGACTCATCTGTCGAGGAGTATGCGGGACGCTCGAAATCGCAAAAGCCCCGTAAAATATTTCCAGCAACGGACAGTGTAACAGACTCAATCAACGGAGTTCGCCGAGTTGTCGCGCTCAAAAAAGAGTTTGATTGTCCATGAAGGGACCACAAACCGAGATTTTTTCTAACGCTGAGTTGGTCAATGTCAGGCAGCATCAGAAAGAAAAGAAAAGGAAAACAGGAGTTCTTGGCAAAATGGGGAATGTATTCATCATTGATCCATTCGGTTCGGATTGACCCGATGTGCATGAAACCACTACTTCTACTTCGTTCTAAAGAGGTCGTGATGGAGCGATCAGCCAAAGCCCAGAATTTTTCTGCGAAAGCCACCGCATTCATGAACTCCCAAAACTTTATCGAACTCTCTGCCCGCCAAATAGTTCCTTTTGATGGTCCGGCTTTGGCCAGGCTTTTTGAGTCGCTCTCGAAGAATGGAGATGTCGAACGATTTCATCCACATCCTCTCACCTCTGATGAAGCCGCGCGATTGGCAGTGCACCGTGGTCGCGATGTGTATGCAGTTATTTCGGATGGAGATACGCCCGATGCACCGCTTGTTGGCTACGGCATGCTTCGCGGATGGGAAGACGGATTTACGATTCCAAGCCTGCACATAGTCGTACACCCTGAAGCGAGAGGTCGCGGGGTTGGACGGGCGATGATGCATTTTTTGCACGATGTTGCGAGGCGACGCGGAGCGGAAGCGATTCGGCTCAAGGTCTATCCTGACAATACCCCAGCACGACGGTTGTACGAGTCGATGGGGTATCGTTTTGAATCGAGCGGTGCCCAAGGCTTTTCAGCAGAGAGACAGATTATCGGTCTGCTCACGCTTACAGGTGCTCTCTACGCAGCGTAAGTGGAAAAGTGATTCTCAGCCTGCGTGAACATTACTTGCTGACGATCTTCAAACACTCAAGTTCCCAGAACGTCAGAATTCGGTCGAGGGTTCCCCGCCTGCGCGCGTACAGAGTTCGGCAAGCAGTCGGAGCGACATATCAGCCGCCATGAAGTGCACCGATCCATCCGACATAGAGACATTGGCTCCACCGGGATGAAATGAGTAGAGGCAATGTCCCCATTCATTTGAATTATTGATTCCAAGCCTTCCTGGAATTGGCGACGGATCGTTCCACGCCGTTCGGCTACCGATTTGATAGGGATTGTCGGTGGTCAACCAAGCGCCACCTCGTGCCCGCGAAGCCGGGGAACTGGTGTAGTTGACGGGCGTCATTTTTCCAATGCGCCACACATCCTCACGGCCGGCACACTCGCCGATCAGAATGGTGCGACTTTGGCCATCTGTAACCTGTTCGAGCGAGTTGAATGGATTGTCAGTGGCGTACCAGAAAAGTGGCCCTCGCAGAATCAAAGGAGAGGCATCACTGCTGTTGAAGGTGAACTGTTCGGCACCGCTCAGCGCATTATTGATCTCTTTATTGACGCCTGCCATGCCAAAATAGTCAGCACAAAATCCCGTTTTATTCGGTGGGCTCGACTCGGGCTTGTCTGCGATCCGATCCAAAGCGGGAGTCGAGGGACACTGCATAACACGCAGAGGCGTCATTGAAATTTCTCGATTCGGTGATTTCCACCACTCAACGGAGAAGTCGTACTGTTTCATTTTTGCGCTCTCTTCAAGAAACGGCATGACAAAGGGAACCCAGCTATGCCACTTTGTTGAGCCAGCCGGATTGGTATAGCCCAGCGGCAATTTCATGCGAACGCTCTCATAAGACAAAATCCCAAGAGCGAGTTGCTTTAGATTATTCGAACACTTCGACCGCCGCGACGCTTCACGCGCGGCCTGAACAGCCGGTAGAAGAAGACCAAGGAGCACTCCAATCACGGCAATAACTACAAGCAGTTCAACGAGCGTGAACGCCCTTTGAGATCTGTCACGATGCGGGTGATTGTGGATCAGCGGAACTCTCCAACACACGGAAAATTTGAGGACATTCATTCTGTGACAATAGCTCTCTTCTTGCAGACACGCAATCGGAGGGCTTTCCAAAAAGAGAACACCCGATTTTTAAAATCTCCCGCGGAATTCTTCGTGGAACCTGTTCCCAAAAACAGATTGAACGGCGGCGTTCTCGTTGAGGCGATCAGTATGCACCGCGAATATGCGAGGCGACGCGTTCGCGATAAAAAGTTCGCAGATGTTCGTGAACGGTTGATGACAGGGGAGGGCAGTCGCTGGCCGAGGCATTGGCTGTGGCCTGATCGGGTCGGGTTGCACCGGGGATGACGGTGGTCACGGCATCGTGGTCGAGACACCATCGCAGCGCACTGTGTGGCAGGCTCAACGACGCTGGAATAATTGCACGGATTTCATCAACGAGTTCGATTGCTTTTGTGAAAGGCACGCCAGCAAATGTTTCGCCAACATTGAATTTTTGTCCATCTCGATTGAAATTGCGATGATCAGACTCTGGAAATGTGGTTGCGTGCGAAAACTTTCCCGAGAGAACCCCGCTGGCCAACGGCAACCGCACAATGATCGCCACACCTTGAGACTGTGCTTTTTCGAAGAGCACATCGATCGGTTTTTGACGCAACATATTAAAGATGATTTGGAGGCTCTTGAGTTCGGTGCACGCCAGACAGTCAATTGCTTCGTCCATCGATTCGACACTTGCACCAAAAGCGCGAATCTTTCCTGCCTTCACAAGGTTTGAGAGTGTCTGAAAAACGTCTCCGTGTTTCATCACTTCGTGAGGAATGCAGTGGGTCTGCGTGAGATCAATACAATCAACACCAAGTCGCAGAAGCGACGCCTCGGTGTGGGCAATAATTGTCGAGGGCTCAAAATTTCCAGGAAATCCTGGTTGGGGCCAGCGTCCGAGTTTTGTAGCGACAATGAATCGGTCTCGATCAGTACGACCTTTCAAAAATTGACCAATGAGTGATTCGCTGCGACCAAGTCCATAGATGTCGGCGGTGTCAAAAAATGTAACCCCAGCTTCGGCTGCCGCCGCAAGCGTGTCGAGGGCGAGCGAATCAGGAATGTCGCCCCACTCTGTTCCGCCAAGTTGCCACGTGCCGAGTCCGATTTCAGAAAAAGTCTGTCCTGTGGCAGGGAAAATTCGTGTTCGCATTGTGGCGGCTCGCTTTTTAAAAGGATGATTTTACAGAAGATACCTTGCGGCTTACGAGAATGGAAATGATATTGATCGCGACCGATCACTTGTACTTCGTTCGTGGCTGCGCTCGGGCTGAGAATAAAAAGGGTACCGTTGACGCTTGTTTACACTTTTATAGGAGACGATTTGTATGAACTCTGCATTGTCGACGTTCAAAGTCTTGACTCTCGGAATGCTCGCCACCGTCGTCGCGACCGAAGCGTTTTCCCAAGAACCCAAGCTTTCACAGAAGCCCAAAGGAGCGACTGTTGAGGCTTCGAAGGAAGAGATCGAATCTACGATTCGGATTCTCTCCGGAGAGTGGTCAAAAGCAATGCTCCAGCGAGACGAAACCATTCTTGAGCGAATCTGGGCAACCGATTTCGTTTATGTCGAGCCATCGGGCAGAAGATTCAATAAGGCAGAGGGAATTGCTGACATGAAAAAGAGTACCGAGAAGCTCACATCCGCCGCGGCCAGTTCAATCGATGTTCGCGTGTACGGTGGCGGAACAGTCGCCGTTGATATCGGTGACTATAAGCAAGTTGGCCAAGACAAGAACGGAAAGCCATTTGATCGGCTGTCTCGATTTACCAATGTCTGGATACTCAAAGATCAGCAATGGCAGTGCGTCAGCGGACACGCCTCAAACGTGCCCCCAAAACCGTAAT
>Ga0194051_1000571_pt1 | contig 20908 bp, 14 predicted proteins | sample SepL2320m_MetaG_FD_161275 | JGI IMG/M metagenome (GOLD analysis project Ga0194051, IMG submission 161275) | Anoxic zone freshwater microbial communities from boreal shield lake in IISD Experimental Lakes Area, Ontario, Canada - Sep2016-L239-20m | ecosystem: Environmental > Aquatic > Freshwater >... | reverse complement strand
CCCCGACCCAGCTCCCGCTTCACCTTCCGCAACGGCGCTCACTCGCCCATCCTGTCCCCCCACCCATTTCTCATCAAGGTGCCCCCGACTGCGCTAGAGGCAGTTATTGCTCCCCATTGCGGTTGATTGACGCCGCCTTGCGCGCCTCTGGGCCAGCCCCGATTGACGGTTGGCCGTCAGGCGAGGGAATCGCACAGTGCGAGTAGCCCGGCATCGCAGAGCGCGGCGCTCTCGTCGATCCAAGGGCGCGGCCAGCTCGAGAATTTGGCGACGACGGTGCGCGACGGTTGATGCACTAACACCTGTTGTCCGTTGATGCCGTAGCCGGAATAGATTCCTGCGCGAGCATCTCGGATCCACCACTGGTTGTGATAAAACGCGTCAGTCGGGTGAGTGGCGGCGGCCCCCGAGAAGGCGTCGACGAGTGTCTCGTCATGCGTTCGTAAGCCCTCTACCCATGACGACGGGACCACCTGAGTGTCGCCGACCGCCCCGTTGTTCAGGTGCATAAGCCCGAATCGGGCCAGATCACCAAGGGTGAGGCAGAAGCCACCCGAAGCCATCGCGAAACTGGCTGGCCCCACTAGGAAATCGGCGTCGTATGCGGCACCCATGGGAGCCCACAGTTCGGTTGCAACGAGCTCAGCAAGATGTCGACTCGTGACTCGTTCCATGCACCACGCGAGAACGTCAGTGAGGATGGAGCGATATTCAAACTTCCCGCCGTGCTCTGCGGCGTTCGGCAATTGGGCGATGTACTCGTGCGGCCAGGGGTCGTCGGCCAACCGCTCGAGCCAGCCGAGGATCCGAAAGCCTCGGAACGACTCTGAATCGGCGTCTTCGTAGTCGGTCTCGTCGAACGCGGTACCCGTGCGCATATCGAGCAGGTTCTGGATCGAGCAGCCGTCCCAGGACGTACCGCGAAGTTCGGTCAGGTAATCAGTCACCATGGCGTCGGTGCGCAATTCTCCTCGGCCGATCAGAATGCCAGCCACGGTCGCGACGACACTCTTGGATACCGACTGAGCAATATGTCTGGTCGACTCGGTCATACCCTCGACGTAGTGCTCGAAGATGACCTCACCGTCATGGATCACCATGAGCCCGTCGACGTAGGTTTCATCCATCATCTCGGCCAACGTGTAACGGTGCCCGTCATGGGTGAAGCCAAATCCCTTGAGGTCACGCTCGTTTCGAGGCAGCACTGACTTCGTCTCGCCCCGTGCGACAAGTGCGCTGGGAATGAGCTCTCGCATGTTCAGGAATGACCAACGCTGGTTGGGCTCGCGGTCGTAGTTCTTGAGCGTGACGATCTTGTCCGGCGCCGGCGGCGATCCCGTCATCAAGCCCAGCTCGATCCAACTCTTGGCCATAGCGGGCTCCTGTCTGTCGCGCTGAGTCGCGAGGCCACGACTCACGTAGGTGAGGCGAGCGTATCCAGCGCAGGCGGTGTCGCCGTCACAAGTGCTAGCAAGGCAGGATGGTGGCGTGGTGTTGACACGCGAATGGGCCAAGAACTGGCGGCTCAACCCAACGGCCGCGGTGTTGATCGCCGCCGCCAACGGTGCTGCCAACCCATCCCTGGCGTCGATTCACCAGCAGTACGTCACCGGGTCGCAATTGGAACTCCTAACTGCCTCTGCTGCACGGCGGTTCGCGCTTGCGGGTGTGCGCCCTGGTGACCGGGTCTTGCTGTCTTGCGCGTCATCAATCGAGACGGTGCTGGCCTATGTCGGGATTTTGCGGCTAGGCGCTGTCGTCGTGCCAGCAAACATCGGCTACACGAGCGCCGAACTCGAGCATGTCGTCACCGATTCCACCCCAGTCTTAGCGGTGATAGACGATCCATCCCGGGTGTCCAAGCTGCCATTGGGCGTCACACGTCCGAGCTTGGACGCGCTGCCGATCGACACCGGGCTGAGCATCGAACTAGATGCACCCCATGACGCACCAGCGATGATCGCCTACACGTCTGGCACTACGGGGCGACCAAAGGGTGCACTGCTTTCTCGCGGCAACTTGCTAGCTGGCTCGCAGGTGCTCGTGAGTGAGTGGGCCTGGACGTCAGATGATCGCTTGGTACACGCCCTGCCGATGTTCCACATGCACGGCCTCGGGGTCGGGCTCAATGCCACGTTCACCGCTGGTGCCTCAATAGTCGTGGTGCCGCGGTTCGACGTGGGCGATGTCGTTGCCGCGGTTCGCGACCACGAAGCAACGATGTTCTTCGGTGTGCCCACGATGTACGCCCGCTTTCGTGATGCCGATCGGCTAGCTGACCTCAGCGGATTGCGGCTCCTCGTGTCGGGTTCCGCTCCTCTCGACCCGGTGCTCTTTGCTGCCATCGCAGACGAAGCCGGTCAAGCTCCCATCGAGCGCTACGGCATGAGCGAAACCGTGATGCTGACCTCGAATCCTGTTCAGGGCCAACGCAAAGCAGGCTCGGTGGGTCGACCGTTAGCTGGTGTCTCAGTGCGCCTCGACGATGAGGGTGGTGTGCAGGTGAGCGGCCCCAACGTCTTCAGCGGCTATTGGGGTCGGGTCGAGGAAACAAGTGAGGCGTTTACCGACGACGGCTGGTTCCGCACTGGTGACATCGGCGAGTGGGACGACGATGGCTATCTCTACCTCATTGGCCGAGCCAGCGATCTGATCATCACGGGTGGGTACAACGTCTATCCGCGCGAGGTAGAAGACGCGCTGCGAGAGCACGCGTCGGTGATCGACGTTGCGGTAGTTGGTTTGCCTGATGACACTTGGGGCGAAACTGTTGCAGCGTTCATCGTGACGCGCGACGACTCTGACATCGACTTGTCAGCGCTTGAACAGGTCGTGGGCGAGCGGCTTGCTGCGTACAAGCGGCCACGCACTTGGCGGCGCGTGAACGAGCTGCCACGTAACGCGATGGGCAAGGTGCGTCGTGATGTCTTGCGTGAGCAGGAGAGGATGAAGGCATGACCAGAGTAGCTCTGCTCCAGCTCGACGTATCCGATACCGAAACCGTTGCCGATCGTATTGAACGCACCGTTGCGATGATCGGCGAATTGCGCGAGGTGGAGATCGCTGTTCTACCCGAGCTCTGGCATGTCGGTGCCTTCAATCTCAAGGGGGCCACAGAGTTTGCCGAATCCATCGATGGCCCGCTTGTCACGAGGATGCGTGCAGCGGCTCGTTCCGCTGGGCTTGTTCTGCACATGGGCTCGTTTGCCGAACTTGCCGGGGCTGCTCGATACAACACCTCGGTGCTCATCGATGAGAGTGGCGACATACTCGCGACCTACCGCAAAATCCATCTGTTCGGCTGGGAAGACGGTGAGCCTTCGGTGATGACGGCCGGTGAATCCTGCGTGGTGCTGCCAACAGCGCTCGGCGCCACCGGGCTCGCTACGTGTTATGACCTTCGGTTCCCTGAGCTCTTCCGTCGCCTCGTGGACTCCGGCGCCGACAACTTCCTCTTGGCCTCAGGCTGGCCCGCTGCTCGCATTAGTCACTGGACGGTGCTCGCTCAGGCTCGGGCCATTGAGAATCAGGCGTGGGTCGTCGCGTGCAACAGCGCAGGCACTCATGCGGGCACCACGATGGGCGGGCGATCGATCGTTGTCGATCCGCGTGGCGGAGTGCTGGGAGAGGCCGGGGCCGAGGAAGAGGTACTCGTCGTTGACGTCGACCCAGCAGTAGCACTCCAGTGGCGACGCTCGTTCCCGGTGCTCACCGACCGAGTGCTGTAAGAACCTCATGACCAAGAAGCGCTTGCGCCTGCGCGCGCCCGAATTAGTCGGTCGCGGCGGGTGGCTCAATACCGGCGGCCGTGATCTCTCGCTTCAGGAACTGCGCGGAAAGCTTGTACTGCTTGATTTTTGGACGTTCTGCTGTGTCAACTGTCTGCACGTTCTCGACGAACTGCGGCCGCTGGAGCAGAAGTACGCGGATGTGCTTGTGACTGTGGGCGTGCACTCCCCGAAGTTCGTGCATGAGGCTGACCACACGGCGGTGATCGCCGCCATTGAACGCTACGGAGTGCACCACCCGGTGCTCGATGATCCTGATCTCGCGACGTGGCAGCAGTACGCCGTGCGAGCCTGGCCTACCTTGACCATGATCGATCCGGAGGGCTACATCGTCGCGCAGATGTCCGGTGAGGGACATGCGCACGCTCTTGAGACCTTGATCGATGAACTCGTCCTGGAGCATGAAGCAGCGGGCACACTCCATCGCGGTGATGGCCCGTATGTTGCACCGGAGCTCACCCCGAGCATGCTCGCCTTTCCCAGCAAGGCGCTCGTTCTTCCTGATGGCACCTACTTGGTCACGGATTCAGCGCACCACTCGCTGGCGCACTTTGACGGCGACCAGTTGCTGCGTCGCATCGGCACTGGCTCACGTGGTTTCGTCGACGGCGGCCCAACCACCTCGGAGTTCAATGAGCCCAACGGTTTAGCGCTGTTGCCACGCGAAGTAGCCGCGCTTGTTGGGTTCGATGTCGTGGTGGCAGACACCGTCAACCACGCGATTCGCGGGATCGACCTGGCGACTTGGACTACTCGAACGCTGGCTGGCACTGGTGCCCAGTGGATGCAAGGGGAGTCGAGCGAGGGCAATGGCCGTGAGGTGGCATTGTCCAGCCCTTGGGATGTTGCCTGGTTCGACAACTCGCTCATCATCGCGATGGCTGGAGTTCACCGGCTCTACCGGCTCGACTTGGCTACGTCCGCTGTGTCGCTGTATGCCGGAACGACTAACGAGGGCTTGGTCGACGGTGAACTTGCCAACGCTTGGTTCGCGCAAACGTCGGGTTTGGTGGTGAGCCCCGACTCGCAAACACTGTGGTTGGTCGACTCAGAAACCTCGGCGCTGCGGCGCATTCGCAACGGCCTGGTCACCACAGAGGTTGGTCGAGGGCTCTTCGACTTCGGCCTCCGCGATGGTGCCGCCGAAGACGCACTGCTGCAACACCCGTTGGGAGTGGCGATTTTGCCTGATGGCTCAGTGGCAATTGCTGATACGTACAACGGGGCGGTACGCCGCTTCGATCCCCAGACGCGCGAGGTGAGCACGCTCGCAGTGGGGCTGGCCGAACCCAGTGGGGTCGTCGTCATCGAGGATGATCAGCGTGGCCACCTGTTGCTCGTGGTTGAGTCAGCTGCCCATCGGCTCACCCGCGTCCCACTGCCCGAATCTGCACTCCGCGTGGTTAGTACCTCGTACCGGACCGGGCGCCCTTCCACTGATGTCACGCCGGGTGGTGTGCAGCTCGAGGTCATGTTCACCGCACCGACCGGCCAGAAACTCGATGACCGATATGGCCCCGCCACGTACCTGGTCGTGTCGTCCTCGCCAGCGGAACTACTCGACGAAGGCGCGGGCAGCGGCACTGATCTGCACCGAAGCCTGTGGGTGGCTGACCCTGCGACGACGGGCGTTACTGAGGGAGTCATCCACGTTTCGGTGCGAGCCGCATCGTGTGATAACCCCGATACACCCGGTGCCGCTGAATTCCCGGCATGCCACGTGCACCAACAGGATTGGGGCGTTCCCGTGCGTATCACGGCCGAGGGTGTTGGGCGCCTAGCCCTGGTGCTTTCAGGTCTGGAAGCTTAGCACCCACCGACTCATGAGGGCTGAGCCCGAACCGCGCAGGAATCCCGAGAGCGCCTGACGAAGAGCGCCTCAGAATGCTGCTTCGTCGATGTCCATAAGGGAGTTGTCGGTGCTATCAAGGATCGCCCGCTCGGCAGCGAGCATCGGGAATCGTTGCCGCGCAAAGAATCGTGCCGCCGCCACTTTGCCTTGATAGAACGACACGTTACTTGTTGACGGCGCAGCCGCTAGAGCTGTAAGGGCAACTGCCGCCTGACGAAGCAGGAGCCAGCCAATGACGAGATCGCCGATGCAGAGCAGCAGTCGTGTGGTGTTCTGTCCGACCTTGTACAACTCGCGTGGATCAGTCTGCGACGCGAGCGCCCAACCGCCGAGAGTGCCAACCATCGCATGCACGTTCTCCAGCGCGACACCGAGTAGTTCGCGTTCATTCACGAGGTGTCCGTTGCCGGCGTCACCCTTGGCGAATTCGGCGATCTGGTTGCCGAGCAACTCAAGTGCTGTGAACCCGTCGCGCACCATCTTGCGGAAGAACAGGTCCAACCCCTGAATTGCCGTTGTGCCTTCGTACAGGGTGTCGATCTTTGAATCACGTAGGTACTGCTCGATTGGGTAATCCTGCAGAAAGCCAGAGCCACCATAGGTTTGCAGCGATTGCGCGAGTTGTTCGTAAGATCGCTCGGATCCCACCCCCTTCACTAGCGGGAGCAGCAAATCGTTGACACCCAGCGACGTTTCGAGGTCGAAGTCGGCGGCGGCACCGCTGCGGTTGAGGTCGATCTGGTCTTGCCAGTAGGCGGTGAACTGAATCAAGGCGCGCATACCCTCGGCGTATGACTTCTGCATGAGCAGGCTGCGCCGTACATCTGGGTGATGCGTGATGGTAACGCGAGGTGCGTCCTTGTCGGTGAACGTCGCGAGATCGCCCCCTTGAACGCGGCTCTTGGCGTAATCAAGGGCGTTGAGGTAGCCGGTCGATAGCGTCGCGATTGCCTTGGTGCCCACCATCATTCGGGCGTACTCGATCACCTTGAACATCTGGGCGATGCCGTCGTGAACGTCACCGACCAGCCACCCGACTGCGGGCTGCTGAGCGCCGAAAGTGAGCTCGCACGTCGTGGATGCCTTGATGCCCATCTTTTGCTCGACGTTTGTCGCGTAAACACCGTTGCGGTCACTAATCGCACCAGTGCTCCGATCGAAATGGAACTTGGGTACGACAAAGAGCGAGAGCCCCTTTGTGCCGCCCCGAGCGCCTTCGGGTCGGGCGAGGACGAGGTGCACGATGTTCTCAGTGAGGTCGTGCTCGGCGGAGGTGATGAAACGCTTTACCCCAGTGATGTGCCAAGAGCCGTCTGGTTGCTGTACCGCCTTAGTGCGACCAGAGCCGACGTCGGAGCCGGAGTCGGGCTCGGTGAGCACCATTGACGCTCCCCATTGCCGGTCGATCATCAGCCGCGCGATCTGCTTCTGGTCGTCATTACCCAAACTGTCGAGGATTGCGGCGAACCCTGGCCCGGACATGAACATGAAAGCCGGTGGATTGGCCCCGAGCATTAGTTCACTTGCGGCCCAGCGCAGCGACGGTGGCGCGCCGGGCCCACCGAGGTGCTGGGGGAGGTCGAGGTTCCAGAATCCTGAGTCCATGAGGGCCCGGTATGAGGCCTTGAAGCTGGCCGGCATTGTCACGCTGCACGTCGACGGATCGTAGGTAGGCGGGTTTCTGTCGGCGTCGACGAAGGATGCGGCCAGTGGCCCAACTGCCAGGCGCTCAACCTCGGCGAGAATCTCCCGCGCGGTCCGCACGTCCATGTCTGCATAGGGACCCGTGCCGAGTCGGTCCTGGGCACCGAACACCTCAAAAAGGTTGAACTCGATGTCGCGCAAGTTGGACTTGTAGTGGCTCATTCGTGCTCCTCAAACGCTAAGTTACCCGCCGGTAACTAATGCTGCTATGCAAGGGCAACTATTGCAAGCCAAACCACTCGGGTGGCGGTTCAACTCGGGAGATCGCGGCGTCGCATTGCCACCGCACCGACCGCTACCCCGACCATGGCCACGAGCGTCAGGATGATCTCTGGTAGCCAGCGCATCTGTTGGCCCGGCCAGGAAGGTAGATGCCCAAATGGCGAGGTCGACGATGCCCAGTCGGATAACCCGAGGATTGCCCCGAACCAGCCCACGAGCACACACCACGCCAGAACAATCCAGCCAGCGCTCATCCACGCGGGGCGAACTCCGAGCAATAGGGACGGAATCGCGATGAGCACCCAGGTCGCGGGTAGCTGAACTAGCGCCGCGAGTAGACCCCGCACTGCCATGCCGCCAAGGTCGCCAGTGGCTACGCCATAGCTGGCACCGAGTGCCAGCCCGGCGATGGCGCTCAGGATCGATGCTCCGACGAAGGCCGTGCTGACGTGCCCGCTCGCCCAATGGACACGCGTGATCGGGGCCGACCACAGTTGCTCGGCCCGAGTGCTCGTTTCATCGGACCGAAGGCGCAGCACAGTCGAAATGCCGTAACCCGATGCGACGAGCGCGAACATGCCCACCATGACCACGAGAAATGAATCGGCGAGGATGCCGCTGCCACCGAGCCGCGCGATCAGTTTCACCATGGCCGGGTTGTTCTGCACGGTATCGACGGACGAGGCAAGTAACACACCTTCCACCGCGCCCAATGCAGCCGAACCAACAACCCACCCGAGCAGCCAGCTGCGGTCTAGCCGCCACGCCAACGCGATTGGTCCGCGGATCCAAGCCCGGGCGCGATCGCGGCCAGCCCGTGCCGACACCAGGCTTGCACCGAGATCGCGTCGCTGCGCAAGTCTCATGGCAAGTGCGATGAGAACTCCCGCGACCACGATCTCAAGTACCAACAACCACCAGCGCTCGTCGGCGAAGGCTCGGGTCTGCTCGGCCCAGCCGAACGGGCTTAGCCAGATCAGGGCACTCGCGCTTGGCTCGCCATTGCCATACGCGGAGAGCACGAAGGTGATCCCAAGAACCAAACCGGAGAGCCCATTTGCTCCGCGCGACGTACGAGCGAACTGCGCGGCCAAAGCGGCAACACCGCAGTAGACAGCCGCCCCAAAGGCGATGGTGGCACTGTAGGCGAGAGCCCCACTAAGGCCCACACCCATTGCGGTTAAAGCACTTGCGGCTATGACGCCGAATACCAGCCCGTATATGCAACCGATCGTGACTCCAGCGCCTAGCAGTGCTGCTCTTCCCACCGCCCCGCCCGCGATGATTTCGGACTGGCCCTCCTGCTCCAACGCACGGGTGTGGCGCACGACAACAAAAGAGGAGACCAGCCCAAAGACCAAGAGGTAGCCAGCGACACTGCGCCAAGCGGTGAGCCCGCCTGTACTTAAGGGATCAAAGACGGGACCAAGGATTGCGGTGAGCGCCGGATCCAGTGCCAGAGTGTGCGCGAGGTCGAGGCGCGACTGCGCTGTCGGGTAGAGACGATCCCAGCTGCTCGCTATGGAAACACTCAGCACAGCCAACGTCACGGTCCAAGCCGGCAGCCGAATGCGATCGCGTCGAAGAGCCAGCCGGATCAGCACACTCATCCCGGCAAAGGGGGCGCGAGGTCGAACGGTCGACGCAGTGTCCGTACCAAGCGCACTGTCGTTAAGCGTCACGCCGGGGCTCGGTTGTAGTAGCGCAAGAACATCTCTTCAAGTGTCGGCGGCCGACTTTCCAGACTCACGATGCCAGCTGCCGAGAGGTGTGTCATGAGGTCGTTGAGTGATTCGGCCTCCACAGTGCAGCGCAGGATGGAGCCGTCGTAATCGATGTCGTGCAGGCCGGGAATGTCTTCTAGCCCATGCAGTTCATGCGCGGTCTGGACGACAATCGCCAGGCGCTGCAGATGCCGCAAATCGCTGAGCCTGCCGGTTTCCACCGTACGACCAGCTCGCACGATGGACACTCGATCGCACACTGCGTCCACCTCGGACAGAACGTGGCTCGAGAGCAATACGGTTCGACCTGCGTCGCGCAACAGCATGGTCTCCTCGCGGAAAACTTCTGCCATCAAAGGATCGAGGCCATCGGTTGGCTCATCGAACAGATAGAGCTCGACGTCAGCTGCGAGCGCGGCGATCAGTGCCACCTTCTGCCGATTGCCCTTGCTATACGACGACACCTTCTTGGTTGGGTCGAGGTCAAATCGCTCGATCAGTTGAACGCGGCGGTTGCCATCAACGCCGCCCCGCAGCCGCCCGAGAATGTCGAGAGTCTCGCCACCGGTGAGCGCTGGCCAAAGCGCCACCTCGCCTGGAACGTAGACGAGGCGACGATGCAGAGCGACCGCTTCAGCCCACGGGTCGCTCCCGAAGAGTCGTGCCTCCCCACTGTCGGCTCGCAGCATTCCCAGCAGAATGCGCAGCGTGGTGGTTTTGCCGGAACCATTTGGGCCCAAGAAGCCGTGCACCTCACCGGCGCGCACAGTGAGGTTAAGCCCGTCGAGCGCTGGCGCAGAGCCAAAACTTTTGGCAAGCGACGTCGCCTCAATCACGGTGTCAGGCACGACACAGTTCTACTCCTGGCGCTGCCTCACCGTCTGCCAAACGCCTTACGCAGGGTCCGGCGCGGCCTGCTCCGCTGCTATTCGCCGCGATCTGGTTGCGCGCCCGTTGGGTTGACGAGCCAGAACGAAGCTCCATGTGGATCGGTGACCGCCGCCATTCGTCCGTATGGTGTATCGAAACCGGGGCTAAGTATGTGTCCGCCCAATTGCTCCGTCGTGACTACGGCCGCGTCGACATCGGCGACCCCGAAATAGACGATCCAGTGGGATGGGTAGCCGTTCATTCCCATCATTCCGCCAATGCCTCCGAGAGGAGCGGGGTCTCCCCCATAAGCGAACGTGCTGTAGTCGGGTCCAGCCATCTCAAGTGGGGTGAACTCAAAGCCGAAGACCGCGCCGTAAAAATCGCGTGCAACGTCAGCATTTGTTGAACGTAGGTCTTCCCACGTGAGCCCACCTACGTCGCTGAAGTGCTGCACGCCGATGTGCTTGCCAGCCTCCCAGGCACCGAAGAAGGCTCCGGCCGGATCGCTTGCAAGAACCATCCGACCTTCCTCCCCGACCTCCGCGGGCCCATGCAGCACTGTTCCGCCGCTGGCGGTGATGGCGGCTGCTGTGGCGTCGGCGTCGTCGGTTGCGAAGTACAACGTCCACGCTGGTGGCTGATCACCCACATTCGGATTTATGCCCGCGACGAACCGTCCGTCAATATCGGCGTTCGCATACCCGCCGAACTCTGGCCGCCCGTCACCGATGTGCCAACCGAACAACGCACCATAAAACGCGCGAGAGACCTCAAGATCTGGAGTCACAACGTCTAGCCAACAAGGAGCCCCTTTGGGCCACGGCGATGTGCGAGTGCTCATTGGCTAAGCCTCGTGCACAAGAGATCCGAAAGTCCAATTCTGCTTGCCCCTTTTCGTAGGATTGGTACGCAAATCCCTTATATGAGAGCACATTTTGCCCTCTCGTACTTCCGGCCACATCAACCCATCAGTCAATCGAATTGCTGGTCACATCTGCGCGATCCGCTGCTAATGTCGAAGCGTGCCGTAGACATTGCGGCACGGGGGAAGTCTTCGTTCTCGGAGGCACGTCGGGGGTATGCGACTGCGTGAGCTGTGGTGGCTCGAGCGCAATTACGTAGCCCCCTCAAGGGGGATCAGAATGGTTAGCACCATCGCAATGTTGTCCACGTATCCGCCATCGCAGTGCGGGATCGCGACGTTCGCGCAGTCGCTGATGATGCACATGGAGTCCGGCGGATGCGCCGTGATTCCAATTCGCTTAGTTGACGAGGCGACTGTCGGTGGGACACAAACATCGGAGTGGGTCCGTGATGACTACGTGTCGATGCGGCGCGCTGCAGCGGCACTGAACCAGAACGATGCGATCGTGATCCAGCATGAATTCGGAATCTACGGGGGCTCCGATGGGTCTGATCTGCTAGACCTTCTCGAGTATGTTCGGGTGCCCGTAATCACGGTGCTGCACACGGTGTTGACCAACCCAAGCCACCACCAGCGCGAAGTGATGAGCCGGATACTTGATTACTCCGATTGCTTGGTCACGATGACCGAGACGGCACGCGACCGGCTGATCAGCGGCTGGTCTATCCATCCGGGCCGGGTAACCGTCATTCCGCACGGCGCCGACGACAACAGACTGCCTCAGACTCTTGAGGCAACCGATCGCCGCCCCACGGTCTTGACCTGGGGATTGCTGGGGGTCGGCAAGGGAATCGAATGGGGAATCAGGGCGCTGTCTGGGCTCAAAGACTTGGAGCCGGCCCCGATCTATCGAGTGGTGGGCCAGACACATCCACGTGTTCGCGAGCGCGACGGCGAGGCCTACCGCGAGCGACTCGTTACCCTCGCCGAATCGCTTGGGGTGGCCGACTTGGTGGAGTTTGATGACCGGTACCTCAGCAGCGCGGACCTACGAGAAACGGTGCGCGCCGCTGACGTCGTTCTGCTGCCATACGACTCACGCGAGCAGGTGACCTCAGGTGTACTCATCGACGCTATTGCAGCTGGAAAGCCGGTGGTATCAACCGCTTTCCCGCATGCGGTAGAGCTGCTTACACGGGGCGCAGGCCTTCTCGTACCGCAGGGCGATGCCGACTCGCTAAGCCATGCACTTCGGCGAGTGCTGACCGAGCCGTCGCTGGCTGCATCGCTGGGGGAGGCCGCACATCGCGAGGCCGATGGTGTGCTCTGGCCTGCGGTCGCGGGTCGCTACCTCGAACTCGCTGCTGCCTTGTCGGCTGACAAGGCGCTGGCTGAGAGCAGACCAGTTGTGAGCAAGCCAGTTGGCGTAGACCTCCGGCACAAGCAGCCCGCCCCGCAGGTGCGCTCGCGTGAGTTAGTCACTGTGGCTGCGACGCGAACTCAGTACTCCGTCGACGTGCCTTACCTGATCGATGTCGACGTCACAGACGACGTCACAACTGAAGCTGAGTACTCAAGTGATTCCCGGGCCTTAGGCGACTCTTCGCTCCGAGTGGAGTTTGATCCCGTTGAGCAGTCGTGGCTGCTCGCAAATGAAAGTGACATGCATCCATTCCGGCACGTATTTGCGATGAGCACCGATATCGGGATTTACGAGCATTCGCTGGGCGCGCAACCCCGAATCGAGCACGGCTACTGTGTCGACGATGTCGCGCGGGCTCTCGCGCTAACCGTCCGCCATCGTGGGGATTCCGCCGTTGACGAACTCACCGCGATCTACTTCGCCTTCGTTGTCGATGCGATCGCCGTTGATGGACGGATGCACAATCGTCGAAACATCAACGGGGAGTGGACTGATGACACTGGCCTCGGCGACCACTGGGGCCGAGCGATTAGAGCGCTCGGCACGGTGTCGCTGGAAGCCGATATGCCCAATCGTCAGTACGCCGCCGATCGGGCAGTAACCCAGGCCTTGCGCGCACGGTCTCCGTGGATCCGCTCAATCTCGGGCGCAGTTGTCGGATGCTCCGACGTGCTCAAGGCGAACCCAGACAACATCAGTGCGCGCAGATACCTGATGGACTCGCGTTCGAGCCTTGGCGGGGTCTCGCATGATCCCGTGTGGCCGTGGCCTGAGTCGCGACTCACGTATGGCAACGCTGCGATCCCTGAGGCATTGATTGCTTTGGGTTCGACGCTTGGCGACCACCAGGCCCTCGACGATGGGCTTACCTTGCTGGCCTGGCTCGTTTCCGAGCAGACGGTCAATGGGCACATCTCGGTGGTGCCCGTGGGTGGGCGAACTCGAAACGGTGGCGGCGCCCGCTTCGACCAGCAACCAATCGAGGTTGCGACTCTGGCAGAAGCAGCCGTTCGTGCCTTCGAGATCACTGGCGACACATCGTGGTCAGACGTTGTTGCTCAGTGCGCCGACTGGTTCCACGGAGCAAATGACGTTGGTGTTCCGGTCTACAACCACAGCACTGGCGGAGGCCACGACGGCCTGCATGCGACTCGTGTGAACGCCAACCAGGGGGCGGAATCAACCTTGGCCGCTCTCACGACCTTTCAACTGGCCGATCGGATAGATGCGAGGAAAAAACAATGAGCAGAGCCTTTATCGAGCGCACGGAGCATGAACTGCGCCCTGACGTCGAGCGAGTTGTGGCGACGATCTTCCTGCCTGGTCAGGAGATCTCGCTCAACGGTGAGTCGCGTTCAGCCGCGGTTCTTACGCGAGTCATGCTGATGTCTGAGGACGAGGTGGACCTCGCGCTCAAAGAGGTCTACCGCGAGTTCGGGGCACGCCACGATGATCTCGACTCGGCGTTCGTCACGCACTACGAGGCTGTGCGCCATCGGCTCTCGAGCCACGATGATGTGACGGAGGCGCGAGCGCTGCTGATCGGCGCCTATTTCACTCAAGAGTTCGCTGTCGAACCCGCCGGTTTGTTCAATCCATCGATGGTTCCGCATCCGGATCAAACCGGTCTGGACGAGGGGTCTACGCGCTTCGTCATGAGTGTGCGTGGTGTGGGTGCTGGGTATATCTCGAGCATCGGCTTTCGCACAGGCGTGATTGGTGCCGACAGTGTCATCACCTTTGATCCGCTCGCTGAGCACCTTCGGTTACCGAAGTCGATGCCCGTCACTTACTCGAGGCGGTCTTTCGCTCAGCAGTTGGCCGAGCAGGGGGCTGAGCGCGGCGATTACGACTTCGCCCTCGATAGCCTTCCTCCCGTCTTTTCCCGCGAGCAGCTCGGACAGGCTTTCGCGGTCCTAGGCGAGGCACGGATTACCCGCCTATCGGCGACGCCCATCATCGAACGTTTCCGCCGGATCGCCGCTGGTCATTACACCGTGGAGTTCCCTTCGGATACTCCACTCGACAGCCAGATCCTGCTTCCGCGAGGTCCGGCTGAGACCAAGGGGTTGGAGGATGTTCGCTTCGTCCAGGTAACGCACTCTGATGGTTCGAAGGATTACCGCGGTACTTACACGGCATTCGACGGCACGCAGGTTGCGCCGCATATGGTGCGCACCACGGACTTCCACCGGTTTGCCGTATCGCCGCTGAGCGGGCCTGGTGCCAAGAACAAGGGGATGGCCTTCTTCCCGCGCCAAGTGCGTTCGCGCTACGTGTCGCTCTCTCGCGCTGACCGCGAGAGCAACGAGTTGGCGTGGTCTGATGATGGCTATCACTGGGGAACGCCCTGGTTACTGCAGGTGCCAGAGCAACCGTGGGAGTTGGTGCAGCTTGGCAACTGTGGATCGCCGATGGAGACCCAGGCTGGCTGGCTCGTCCTCACGCATGGGGTTGGCCCGATGCATCAGTACAGCATCGGCGCGATCCTGCTCGATCTCGACGATCCCAGCGTTGTCATCGGGCATCTGGACGAGCCGCTAGTCACCTCGATCGGTGCAGAGCGGGAAGGCTTCGTACCCAACGTTGTCTATTCATGCGGCGGAATGATCCATGGCGACTCCCTCGTTCTGCCGTATGGGTGTAGCGACGCCTTCATCCGCATCGTGATGATCGACCTGCCAGAACTGCTGCTAAGACTCACCTCAAGTGAGCGTCCAGTGCGAGCGAACCTGTCGCATACCTGGAGCTGATTGGGCTGCTCCGCGTTGTACCGGCATCGTCGGATGCTGCTAGTTCTCCTCGCCTAGTGCCCGGCTGTGGCGGAACCTGTCAAAACCTGGACCCCTTGGCGGCTTTGTCCGTTATCGACCGTGCCCACCTTCCTGGTTACGCTCCCGCTCAAGGACCGAGCGGAGCCGTAACACGATCACCTTGTGTTGACTCATCACTGTGTGTTCACTCAGCGAGCCTGCTCAGCAAGCCGTCCGTGTAGCAAGCCGTCCGTATAGCGATCGCCGCAGCAGACAATGCAGCAGCAGACAATGCAGCAGAGACAACGCAGCAGAGACAACTAGGAGTGGGCATGTTCGAGTTCGAAATGGCCGAGTACCGGGCCCGTTTGGATGCACTGCGCGCGCAGATGGCAGCCGAAGGATTAGACGCTTTGATCGCCTACTCGAACGCCAAGATTCAGGCGAATGTTCGGTATCTCACGAGTTACTACACAAGGTTCGCGGGCGCTCAGTGGACTCCTGAGGGTTACTACACCGCGGGCGCGTGCGCCGTTCTCATTCTTCCGCACGGTGACCCGATCCTTCGCACAGATCTTCCGTGGGACATCGTCCGTGCCAAGTCGATGTCGGTTTTCGACGACACCGAGTACTCCGATGGGCTTGGTCGTGACCTTGGCGCGATCGCAGCACGCGCTGGTGCCACTCGCATCGGTATCGATTCTTGGTCGATCTTCCCAGCGCGCGATTACCTCGCCCTGGTTGAAGCAGTGCCGGGCGCAGAGATCGTTGGATCAGAAGCACTTGCTCAGGTGCGTCGAGTGAAGAGCCCAGCCGAGTTGGCGCTGCTCGAACGAGCCGAGCAGATCGCCGATATCGCAGTGCAGGCCGGCATGAATGCCGTCCGGGTTGGTGGCACCGAGTACGAGGCGGCGCTCGTCGCCGAGATGACTCTTCGCGAACTTGGCGACATGGAGACCGGTGGTGGCTCGATCATTTCCGCCGGCCCCAATAGCTCGACTGGAAGTTCACTGCCTGAACGCGATCGCAAGATCAAGGCAGGCGAATGGGTGCTCTTTGACGTGTTGCCGCGTTTTGGCGGCTACTGCGGAGACATCGCGCGTATGCGTCTTGCTGGTGATGAGAGTGACCTCGAGCCCCGCCTCCGTCACTTGCACGCGGCGACTGTGTTGATCAACCGTGAGGTCATCGGGCTGATCAAGCCTGGAGTCACCCCCTCGGAGTTGAACGAGCGAGCGATCGCCGTTGCTACGGCAGAGGGCGTCGCTCAGTACAAGATTCCCCTTGTCGGACACGGGGTTGGGCTCGACATCCACGATCGTCCCGACTATTACTGGGACGACACACCACTCAAGGTCGGCGAAGTGTTCACGGTTGAACCGTGTCTGCTGATCGATGGTGTCGCCGGCACTCGGATCGAGGATGTCGTCGTGGTGACCGAGACGGGCGTTCGTGTTCTATCTGACACGCCACGAGGTCTGACACCTGCCTGATCGTCGGGTCATGACGAACGAACTCCCGCGTAGCACTCGTGCGCGGGAGTTCGTTCGTTGTGGTATCGCCAGCGCGCCAAGCAGACTGCATACTCATTGCTGATGCGTTACTCGATCCGAACATCGAAAGCGACGATGAGTTCCTCAGAACTGGCGGCAGGATCAGAGCCAACAATTGATGATGTCGAATCCTCGACTTCGGCTAAATCCTTAACGACTGTCGCGACGAAGCCAGGGCGCTTCCGACCTGATATCGAGGGGTTTCGTGCGCTCGCCATAATTTCGGTGCTGATCTTCCATGCCCACGACTTCATCACTCCCGGGCAGCCTGGTTGGTTCAATACCACGATCGACCGCGTATTGAGCGCTGTGCCTGGTGGGTTTCTCGGCGTCGACGTCTTCTTCGTCATCTCTGGCTTCCTGATTACGGGTCTGCTTGTTCGTGAGGGTGAGACCACAGGGCGCATCAACTTCGGAAAGTTCTACGCGCGACGGGTGCGCCGAATTTTGCCCGCTGCAACCGTGACTCTGCTCGTCACACTTATCGCCTCGATGGTGATCCTGCCGGTGCAGCGCGCGGCCTCAACGGCGACGGACGTTCTCTGGGCAGCCGTGTTCAACTCCGACATCCACTTCTCGCGCTCGGGCGTCGACTACATGAGCGTTGCTATCGACCCGAGTCCGGTGCTGCACTTCTGGAGTCTCAACGATGAGGAGAAGTTCTATGTGGTCTGGCCGGTGCTTCTCGTCCTCGCCCTATTCGTAGCCAAGCGCTCTATAGCTAAGGGGTTTGTAGCTGCGCGATTGGGAGTCGAGCGCATCCGCGCGGTGCTGTTCGCAGTGCTGCTGGTTCTCGTGATTTCCTCGCTTTCTTGGTCGCAGTACTTGGTCGCAAACTCCGACAACTCGGGCTACTTCTCGGCGACCTCGCGTGCCTTCGAACTCGGTATCGGTGGGTTGCTCGCAATCGCCTTTCCGGCTGTCGAGCGACTCAGCCCCGCCACCAGAAACGGGGGTGCACTCTTTGGGGTGCTGCTGGTCTGTTGGTGCATGGCCACGTTTTCGACGTTGACTCCATTTCCCGGCGTCGACGCGATGCCGGTGCTCATTGGGTCTGCCTTAGTGCTGGCGGGAACTGAGGCCGGAGTGGTCGGTCGCTTCTTCTCCCACCGAGTCCCGCGTATGTTCGGCCGGATTTCCTACTCGCTCTACCTTTGGCACTGGCCGATCTTCGTTCTCGCTGCGGCGCTGACTTTCTCGGGCACGTTGTCAACGTCTGCGACCTTGGGTCTGCTTGGCTTTGCCGTTCTCGTGTCGTGGCTCTCACAGAAGTGGATCGAATCACCGCTGCAACATGGTCCACTGCTGAAGTCGACTGGAAGAGCGCTCGGTACCGGGCTCGCGCTCATTGCACTTACCGTATTGGCAAGTCTTGTGGCGCAGCACATGGCGACTGCCGAGCAGGTCAGTCAGAACGTCGTTGCCACCCAAGGTTTGCACGCTGTTGCCAGACCTAGTTCCGACTTGCTCTACATCGGTGACTCCATCACAACTCGGGGGATTGAGCCGCTACAAGCTGCGCTTCGAGCTGCCGGCTGGAATGCAACGATTGACGCGTTGGGTGGACGGCCGATCATCGCTGGTGTGCGCCGAAATTGGACACCTCTGTGCGTTAAGAAGTCCGCTTGTGGGGCTGACCTTGTCTTGGCAGCGCATACACCGCCACACACCATCGTGATCTCAGTCGGGACTAACGCGTTCAACCTTGTCTACGACCGAGTGAGCGCACCTACCGCAACGTCATCTGGACTGCTCGCTCGCCGTGACGGGTCCGGGCACTACATCGTTGCTGGGCAGGACAGCCCGGCTGACTTCGCGTCTGCCGTCGAGAAGGTCATGTCGATGGTGCCAAGCACGACCCAGGTCTATTGGGTGGGCATCTGGCTCGACGACAGGAACTGGAAGAGCGTCACGTGGCGTGCTGCGAATACTGCGATGGCAACAGCAGCAGGCCATCACATCAATGCGCACTATCTCGATTATGCCCAGTATGTGGTTGCCGATCAGGTGCCCTATCAGGTCGACGGTTCGCACCCAACTCCCAAGGGAATGGCGATGCGCGCGCGTTGGATCGTGTCGAACTTGAGGTGAGATCGCCTAGATCCGCACGTTTGACCTCAGTGTGGAACTGAAGGTGCGAGTTGTTCGCAGGGGGCCCAGATCGGGCCGGGGAAGGCGTCCTCGAGTTGTATGAGCGAAGCGCGCATGGCGACAGGATCGGCGGTTCCGCCGATATCGACATAGGGCATATCGAGCATGTTCAACGTGCCGATGACGGCGATCAGGATCAGCGTTGTAGCAGTAACCGAGATCGCGCTCACGCGGCGTCGCGGCCAAAGGTGGATCACAAGTAGCCCGGTAAACACGAAGCTACACACGTAGATCACCAGCCAGACCACCAGCGGAATATCCGGAAGGGCGAACAGGAGGCGGAGCTGCCGATTCCTGGCCAGGTCGAGGGAATCCTGAGTTAGGAAGAAGTGGTTTGACTTCTGGGCATTGGTGTCCACCGTGAGAGCCTCGACGTCATTTTGCACTCGAGCAGCCCACGCACTGGTGTCCTCAGAGCCGGTGAGGTCGAGAGAACTCGCGGCTTCCCAGTCGGTCGTCTCGGTTGAGCGCATAAGACAGACGACATCACGTCGAAGTTGGGCACGCTGATCTTCCGGGTATGGATTCGCAGCATGGAATAGCGCCACGGTGTTGACCGTCTCGAGCCGGGCTGAGTTTTGCGCATCGTTGAAATGCTGAACTGAGAAGACGAGCAACAGGCCAAGGATCAGGCCAAATGCGCCACCAACAAATGCCACGGAGTCGGTGAGGTGGGCGCCGCCGCCTTCGTTGTCCTGGCTTGGTCTGGCCCGGGCGATACGGCCACCCAGGAACCACGCGGCCGCAACGCAGAGCACTAGAGCGAGTTCGCTGACGATCAGTGATTGGGCCACGGTGCAAGCATCATGTCAGTGCCATGACGGTCGCAGTGCATCCTGGCTGATCTGGGTCGTGGCATTGCGTGTCTGGTCGAATTTTGCGCTGGATGAGCGGCCTACATTGCCAGCCCAAGTTTTGAGCAGGAGCCCTAGTGGTAGGTGCCGCTCCACACTTCCTCGTAGTGATCCACCGTCAACGTCTCGTACTGCTGCGCAAGGCCCTGGGCCTTGAGGTAGTGCTCCTGAGCGACCTCGCACGCTTCAAACGCCGCACGGTTCTCAGGGGTCCATCCATCGTCTATGCATAGGTAGACCTCTGGGTCGCTCAAGCTTCGCAGGGTGCGGAATGTGACTTGGACCCGGCAGGAACTACCGTCGGTGCAAATGTCGGCATGGGCCTTCCAGAATGGCTCCCATGCTGCCCGCCATGCCTCGAAATCTACGACGCGCGTGTATCGCTCAATCTGGACAGCCATGGCGGACTCCTCATCCTCAAGCGAAGCATGAATCGCTGAACTGTTGTCTGTCAAGGAGTGTGAAGGATCCATGCGGGGAGTCTGGAGGCTCGGCGTGCGCGCATGGCCCAAGGAGTCTCAGCACAGCCATTTCAGGTGTCGAGGTCATTCGCTGCGGATTGGGGCGCGCGGTCGCGGCTAGCGAATCACGCGGTTGCGGTCGCGCTACTGCCCGAGGTCGCGTTCTGCCCGAGGTCGCGCTACTGCTCGCGGTCGCGCTATCGCGCGAACCAGGTGGGTGGTTGGGGTGGTTGCATCTGCCAGTAGCCGTGTTCGTGTGGTTGGAGTCCTGGGCGTGGGGTGATCTCCCAGTGTTCGTGGTGCACGGCGAAGTGGTGTCGTCCGCATAGGAGTGCGAGGTTGTCTAGTGCAGTGAAACCGCCTGTGGCCCAGTGGATGACGTGGTGGGCTTGGGTGTGTTTGCCTCGTCGTTGGCATCCGGGTGCGATGCAGGTGTGGTCGCGTTTGGTGACTCGTCGTCGTAGCCCGGGTGGGACTATTCGTTCGGATCGTCCGTAGTCGAGGATCTCGCTTGGCGCTGCGAGGATCCGGGCGATCGCCAGATCCATTGGCTGTTTCGGCGAGTGTTTGCTGGTCTTCCTTGTTTGGCTTGTGGTGGCCGGTGGGTAGTGCGTGCCGCTGGTGGTGATGCGGCGTACGTCGGAGTCGCAGGTGATCATCTGCGCGGTTTCGATGTTGATGGGTG
>Ga0194051_1000565_pt1 | contig 21007 bp, 14 predicted proteins | sample SepL2320m_MetaG_FD_161275 | JGI IMG/M metagenome (GOLD analysis project Ga0194051, IMG submission 161275) | Anoxic zone freshwater microbial communities from boreal shield lake in IISD Experimental Lakes Area, Ontario, Canada - Sep2016-L239-20m | ecosystem: Environmental > Aquatic > Freshwater >... | reverse complement strand
GTATTCGACGTTGTAGTCGGTGGAGATGTGCAGGAGCACGGCTTCAGATTCACTGCGGGCTTGGTTCTGCAGTGCTGGTTCAACTGCTGTGACGATCTTGTCTAAGCCGTTGACGATCACGGTCGCATGCTCGGCTTGAATGTCACCGCGTAGCCACGCATCACGGGTCGCGGTAAACGAGGTCCCCAACAATCGAGCGGTTCGCAGTGATGACGCGCAGTGGCGTCGATCCCACCGCAACGCTGATCCCATCCACGATTTGGTTGACACGAATCCTTGGCCGCGTAGGACTCCACACCGGTCAACGCGATGCACTGCCACCGAGGTGACTGCAGCGATCGTGTCACCCACCTGAACCAGAGAAGCGATCAGATCAGGAACGGCGACATCAGCGCACTCATCGAAGCCACCTGCTGCAGTGAGCTCCGCGATCAATGCAGCAGTAGCGGCTGCTGTGGCAACAGCGTCGGCTAGCTGGGTTCGCAGGGTAACTCGACCATCGTACATGTGTCTTATTATGGCATAGGCTACTGACAGTTGTAAACCCCGAAACCCCAATGGGGACAACTATTTTCAGGCGGTATCGTGCGGGCAAAAACCTCGTATTCCCCGCGTGGACTTGCGTCAGGGCTGCGATGTTCGGAGGCCACAGTTTGGCGGCCCAAGTACCACGTGGTTGCCAGGCCCGGCTCAGTAACGGAGTGTGCGCTGCCCTGTCTGTCGCGTGTTCTGACATGACGCTGAGGCCACGCAGTTGCAAACATCCTCAGGGGACTTGGCCGATCCTCGGGCAGTGGCATACTCGCGCCGTGAAGCGCGCAGGTATCCCGTTGGCCGTCATCGGCGTTGCATTCTTAGTGGCGATGATCTATGTCGGCTTCGAGCAGTCGGTCGACCATGGGATCACACTGGTGTGGGACACCCTGTTCGACACGAACAACAAGCGGATGCTCGTGGTGCCCCTGTGTGTGGTTCTGGGGCTGGTGTTCTTTGCCGGACAACACCTGCTCGAACCTGATAGCGAAGCTCAAGAAAGTCATGGAATCGTCGGTGCCGTCGTGCAACCCCGGCTTAGCGATCTTGGTCTTGTCCTCCTGCTTGGCTTCCTCTCTCTGGAATCTGGCGCATCGCTTGGGCCTGAGGCAGTTTTGGTTCCGGCCTCCTTGGTGATCGCTGCCTATCTGGCATCGAAGTTCTTCGCCGGAGATGAGCGATCGCGCGGGGCCCTGGCATCGGCCGCCTTGGTGGCCCTTTTCGCAGCCTTCTTTCACTCGTTCGTTATCGGTGTGGCAGCGATCTTCCTATTGGCCAAGCAGGCGCAGGTGAAAATCAGTGCGCCTCTGCTACTGCTCGCTGGCCTGTCGTCGGCCTCGGCCCTAATTACGCTCAGCATCTTCTATCCGAAGGATTCGTTCTTCAATTGGCCGTCTGGGGGCTGGAAGATCGCTTTCGCCGATGTTGGGGTTGCAGCGTTGCTCGCCGTGGCTGGATTCGCGACGACTTACCTGCTTGACCGCGTGCACACAGTGTTCCGCGTGATTCGCGAGCACTCACTGATGAACTCATGGCGGAGGCGGGCCCTGGTGGCCGGACTCGGTCTGGGTCTGCTGTTTCTTCTGGGCGGAACACTCGTTGAGTTCACCGGCAACCTGTCGATCAAGCCGATGCTTCAGCAGTCTGCTTCTTTGGGGATCGCGGGCCTAGCCGGGATTTATCTGGTGAAGGTTGCAGCGATCGCCTGGTCGAAGGCGTGGGGTTATCGCGGTGGAATGATCTTTCCCACCCTTTTCGTAGCTAGCGTGCTAGTCGCGATGGCCACGCTGGTGCGCCCAGACACGAACTTCACGATTGCACTGATCGGAGCGATGGTCGGGGTTGGCTTCGCGGAGCGACGCGTAAAGATCTTGGTTTAGTAGTCGTTTTCTTGAGTTCTACGTGGGCGTGGCTCATGGCCTCAACCGACGATGCCCGGCACGCTGATGTTCCTCACTTGCTTGGGTTAAAGGTATGCGCAGTATGGGCCGAAGACGCAAGGGCAGGTGGAACCAGCCTGCGATTCGATTCGTCACGTTGTTACAGGTACAGAGTTTTTGGGAAGGTTGACCCGATGCGTCGCACTTTGACTTTGCTCGCAGCTGGAGCGGTAACCGTGCTAGTCGTCTTGAGCCCTGTAGCGGCGTGGGCGCATGGTTCAGGAAGTCATGTGCTCACCGCTGATCAGGCGCCCACAGTGTCGGCCACCGCAGTCTGGGACTCCATGAATGACGGGATCGACGTCCACATCACGACCACCAAATTCACCTTTGTCCCTGAGTCGGCGGGGCAGGGGTATGTGGCCAACGAGGGCCACGCTCACTTGACCATTGATGGCAACCCCGTCGGGCGTGCGTACAGCGAATGGGTCTTCATCCCGACTGCGGCATTCGGTGACGGACCGCACATCTTGCAGATCGCGCTGGAAGCCAACGACCACAAGGACTACATGGTTGGCACTGACAACACAGATGGGCAGGACGTGGATGCAGATGTGTCCTTCACCGTTCCTGTCGGTATGGGCTTTGGTAGTGGAGCCAGCGCGATGCCTGGCATGCACGTCATGTCAGATGCTGATATGTCCGATTTGAGCTCACCGGTATCTCCTTGGTTCTATGCAATCGGTGGACTTCTGGCTGGCGGATTCGTCGTTGGGCTCGCCTTGACTCAGGCCCGCCGCTCGACGACCCGCAACGACCAATTTGACGAGACCGTGGCATCTGCGGTTCGCGAATCGGATCACGTCTAGCCCGTCCGACAGTGCGGCCAGCCGGTGATCGCACTGTTCGACTATCTAGCGGGCTCTGCGCGGCGCGCAACGGCGGGTCATGAGTCGCGGGTGCGACAGGTAGCCTGCACTTCGTGGAACACCCCGGGCCTGATGCCGATCTGGTAGCGCCGTTCGCGCGGTTGACCCAAGATCGAATTCGCGAGATCGCTCGGGAGGTTTATGGCCTCGAGGTCATCGCCATCTCGCGTCTTGACACCGAGCGAGACGATTCCTACGCGCTCGAGACCGCCGAGGGTATGCGGTTGATCAAGGTTGCGAACCCGGTCGACGACCCTTCCGTCATCGACTTGTCGGTGCAAGCCATGAGGCACGCTTTTGCGCAGGATGCCACGCTCCCAATTCCGCAGGTGCTTCCAGCGATTGACGGTGCACTCGTCACGGAGGTGGCCGGGAGTCTTGGTGAGCCTCGCTTGTCACGCTTGCTCACCTGGCTTCCAGGCCGCGTTGCAACGAACTACCGCGGCTCGCCAAAGCAAAGCTTTGCGCGCGGACACGTGTTGGGCCGACTTTCCCTGGCGCTCAGTGCGTTTGAGCACCCAGGGGCTCAACGCGTGCTTGCGTGGGATGTGCAGCAACTTTCTTCGCTGCGCTCGCTATTGTCATTTGTCGGCGACGCCGATATTCGCGACATCATCGAAAGCCACCTCGATCTTTTCGATGCGCAGATCGGGCCAGCTCTCGCGGGCTCTCGCCAGCAGGTGATCCACAACGACCTCAACTCCGAGAACGTACTCATCGACGAAGCTGATGCCGATGTCGTCGCTGGCGTGCTTGATTTCGGTGACATCGTCTACTCGGCGATCGTCGTCGATGCTGGTCTGGCGATGAGTTACGTCATCGAAACTTCAGGTACGGCAAGCGATGCCTGGTATCGGCCCTATCAACTTGCTGCCGGTTTCACTTCGGTCCGTCCGCTCACTTCTGATGAGCAAGAACTCCTGCCTGATGTTGTGCGCTCGCGGTTAACTCAGCGAATCCTCGTTGGATCGTGGCTAAGCGCCACCAACCCAGTGAACGCCGAGTACACGAGTCGTACGATCGAATCAGCGACGGCGGCTCTGCGCTTGTTGCACAACACCAATCCCTCGACAGTGAGGTTGTGATGGCCTCACCACGGCAGGTCGGTCCGTCTAACTACTTCAACCCCGCCTCGATCGACGCATTGCCCGAAGGCACGGCCAACTTGGTGCGGCGTCGGCTCGCCACACTCGGCCCGGCGTATCGCTTGTTCTACGACGAGCCGGTTGAGTTCGTTCGAGGAAGTGGCGTCCATCTTTACGACGTTGCGGGCAACGAGTACCTCGACGTCTACAACAACGTGGCCTCGTGCGGGCACGCCCACCCTCGAGTAGCGGCCGCGATCGCACAGCAGGCTGCAACGTTGAGCACTCACACTCGCTACTTGAACGAAGCGATCGTGCGCTACTCGGAGGACTTGCTGGCCACGATGCCCGACGCGATCGGTCACGTCATGTACACGTGTACTGGGTCCGAGGCATGCGACCTAGCTTTGCGAATTGCGAAGCATCGCACAGGCGGAACTGGTGTCATCGTTACGCGGAATGCGTATCACGGCGTCACCACTGAGATCGCGGCTATCTCGCCCTCACTCGGTGGCGTCGAATCATTGCCCCCGTGGGTTCGTTGGGTACCTGCGCCAGACTCAGCGCATACCGACATCTCTGGCTTCTCGTCGCTGGGGGAGTGGTTCGCTGACCAAGTCCAACAACAGATCGATGACCTTGCTGCGCATGGGATTAGGTTTGCTGCCTTCATCGCTGACTCGATCTTCGCATCCGACGGCGTCTTCTCTGACCCAGTCGGCTTTCTCGCACCAGTTCGCGCTGTGATCGAGGCCGCGGGCGGGGTCTACATCGCAGATGAGGTACAGCCAGGATTCGGTCGTACCGGCAGCGCGATGTGGGGTTTTGATCGGCACTCCTCAGCAGAACAGCACTTCGTTCCTGACCTCGTCACGATCGGCAAGCCAATGGGCAATGGGATGCCGATCGCTGCCACTCTCATCCGGCCGGAGGTGATCGAGGAGTTCGCCCGCGATATGCGCTATTTCAATACCTACGGCGGCAATGCCATGGCCATCGCTGCCGCTCAGGCCGTGCTCGACGTCATCCGCGATGAGGGCTTGCAGGCTAATGCGGCTGACGTTGGCGACTACTTGCGCCGCGCGTTACGTGAGTTGGCCACTCGTTATCCGCATATCGCCGATGTTCGTGGCGACGGCCTGTTCATCGCCGTCGAACTCGTCATCCCCGAGTCTGGCGAACCCAATGAGGCCCTGATGCTCAGTGTTGTCAACGGTCTTCGACGACGAAGAGTGCTCATCGGAACGGCCGGGCTGTTCAACAACAACCTCAAAGTGCGACCACCATTGGTGTTTTCCAGAGCGGATGCCGATCGATTCGTCGCTGAACTCGACGGGGCACTAGCCGAGTCCACAGTCACGAGTTGATCCGCGCTGGGCTATCCTGAGCCCATGCGCACCGGACTCCTGCTTACCGGGCCGTATCGGATCTAACCGCGAGCACATGCTGGCGGCCCGATGCGGCTAACCCCTCCTGAGTGCGAGGGGTTTTTTCATGTCCGGGTCAACAGCAGTTAAGAGATGAGCCATGACGCAGATCGAGAGCACCGACGAGACCGGTCACACCGACGGCCGTGAGATGTATGACGTCCACGGCACCCAGGACAAGTGGCTTCCTGTCTGGGACGAGATTGCACCGTTCCGCAGCAGCCGTCCCGATGACACGCGTCCGCGTAAGTACGTCCTCGACATGTTCCCTTACCCCTCAGGTGACCTCCACATGGGCCACGCCGAGGCCTACGCCATGGGCGATGTCATCGCGCGCTACTGGGCACAGCAGGGCTTCAACGTGCTGCATCCGATCGGCTGGGACTCCTTTGGCTTGCCGGCGGAGAACGCGGCCATCAAGAACAACGTCGATCCGGCGGGCTGGACCGATGAGAACATCGCGCAGCAGAAGGCTTCGATGCGCAGGTACGCATGCTCGTTTGACTGGGATCGGGTACTGCAGACCAGTGACCCGGCCTACTACCGCTGGAACCAATGGTTGTTCCTGCAGATGTACGAACGCGGTTTGGCCTATCGCAAGGACTCTGCGGTCAACTGGTGTCCCAACGACCAGACCGTGTTGGCAAACGAGCAAGTCGTCGCAGGCCGGTGCGAACGCTGTGATGCGGTTGTCACGAAGAAGAAGTTGAATCAGTGGTATCTGCGCATCACGGATTACGCGGATCGCTTGCTCGACGACATGGCCGGCCTAGAAGGTGCCTGGCCCGAGAAGGTTCTGCTGATGCAGCGCAACTGGATCGGACGTTCAACCGGTGCCGAGGTGAGCTTCGCGATCGAGGGGCTAGCCGACCCCGTCACGGTGTACACGACTCGACCCGACACCTTGTTTGGTGCCACCTTCTTTGTGGTTGCTGCAGACTCCGAGTTGGCCGCCCGGCTCGCGGAAGGGACGTCGGCGGAGTCCGACTTCGCCGCGTACCTCGACGGTATGAAGCAGGTCAGCGATATTGACCGCCTGGCAACCGATCGACCGAAGACCGGTGTGTTCTTGCAGCGCTTTGCGATCAACCCGGTCAACGGTGCACGGATCCCGATCTACGCGGCTGACTACGTGCTGGCCGATTACGGCACCGGCGCAATCATGGCTGTGCCGGCCCACGATCAGCGCGACTTTGAGTTCGCCAAGGTCTTCGATCTGCCTGTCGTCACCGTGGTGTCGCCACCGGCGGGCTGGGAGGGGGAGGCTTACACCGGCGACGGACCGGCCGTGAACTCCGAATTCCTCAACGGCCTCAAGAAGATTGCGGCGATCGAGGCAATCGTTTCCTGGCTTGAAGAGCGCGGGTTGGGCGCTGGCGCCACCAACTACCGCCTGCGCGATTGGCTGATCTCACGTCAGCGCTACTGGGGCACGCCGATCCCGATCGTGCACTGCCCCTTATGCGGTGAGGTTCCGGTGCCCGAGGATCAGCTCCCGGTTACCTTGCCCAGTACCGAAGGCCTAGATCTCAAGCCCAAAGGCACATCACCGCTAGGTGGCGCCGCTGATTGGGTCAACGTGTCGTGCCCCAATTGCGGTGGGCCAGCATTGCGCGATACCGACACGATGGACACGTTCTTCGACTCGTCGTGGTACTTCCTGCGCTATCTGGACCCAGCCAAAACTGACGGCCCATTCGATCAGGAGGAGGCCCGCAAGTGGCTGCCGATTGATCAGTATGTCGGCGGTGTCACGCACGCGATCCTGCATCTGCTCTACTCGCGCTTCTTCACCAAGGTGCTGCACGACATGGGCATGGTCGACTTCACCGAGCCGTTCACTCGCCTGCTGAACCAGGGCATGGTGGTGATGAACGGTTCGGCGATGAGCAAGTCGCGCGGCAACCTCGTACGGCTCTCCGACGAACTCGCAGTAAATGGTGTCGACGCGGTTCGTCTGACCATGGTGTTCGCTGGGCCGCCCGAGGACGACATCGACTGGTCGGAAGTCTCGCCTTCGGGTGCCAAGAAGTTCCTCGCTCGTGCGTGGCGACTCTCGGGTGATATCACCAGCGAGCCAGGTGTCGACTTCACCAGTGGTGATCTAGCGCTGCGGCGCACTACGGCACATGTGATCGACGAAGCCTCGCATGCTGTCGAGACCTATCGATTCAATGTCGCGGTGGCCAAGACGATGGAGCTGGTCAACGCCGCTCGCAAGGCGATCGACTCGGGGCCAGGTGGAGCGGATCCTGCTGTCCGTGAGGCAGCTGAAGCTGTTGCCATCATGCTCTCGCTTGTCGCGCCGTACACGGCTGAAGAGATGTGGGCGCGGCTAGGACATCAGCCCACGGTGGCTCTCGCGGGCTGGCCTGCAGTGGACCCTGCGCTGTTGGTTCAGGACTCAGTGACGTGCGTTGTTCAGGTGGCCGGCAAGGTGCGCGACCGGCTCGAGGTCGCTCCTGACATCGGTGAAGACGAACTGCGCGAGTTGGCGTTGGCGAGTGAAGCCGTGATCGCGTCCCTTGGCGGCGCCCAGATTCGTACCGTGATTGTGCGTGCGCCAAAGCTGGTCAACATCGTTCCCGCGTGAGCATGGCGTCTGACTCGATAGGGTCAGCAGTTATGCAGGGTCGAGTCGCAGTCGTCACTGATTCGACCGCGTACCTGCCTGCCGACCTAATCGCGTCACGGGGCATTGTCGTCGTGCCGGTGCAGGTCGTTGTCAACGGTGTGGCTCATGACGAAGGCACCGGTATCACCCCCACTGAGGTAGCTGAGGCGCTGCGTAGCTGGAGTGTGGTTACGACTTCGCGTCCGGCACCCGAACGTTTCGTCCAGGCATACACGGCCGCAGCCGAGGCAGGTGCGGTAGCCGTGGTGTCGGCGCACCTCTCAGGCGATATGTCTGGCACGTATGACTCCGCGGTGCTCGCCGCCCGCAATTCTCCGATTCCGGTCACTGTCGTGGACACCCGAAGTGTGGGTATGGGCATGGGGTTCGCCGTCCTCGATGGTGTTCGCCATGCTGAGTCGGGGGCCGACGCGGCCGCCGTGGCCCAGGTGATCGTGGATCGAGCCGCCGCGACCAGTGAGTTGTTCTACGTCGACACCCTCGAATATCTGCGTCGAGGTGGTCGGATCGGCGCGGCGCAGGCCGCACTCGGCCAGATGCTGTCGGTGAAACCGATCTTGGAACTGATCGATGGCCAGGTGCATCCTCTAGAGAAGGTTCGAACTTCATCGCGTGCGCTGGCTCGGCTCGAGGAACTCGCCATCGAGCGGGCTGCTGGTCGACCTTGTGACATCGCGGTGCATCACCTCGATTCAGCGGCACGAGCCGAGGCGCTTGCCGGAAGTCTGGTCGCGAGGTTGGTCGACTCACGGGTGATCGTGGGTGAGGTCGGCGCTGTCGTGGGTGCCCATGTTGGCCCGGGGATGGTCGCCGTGGTGGTGTCGCCCCGTCCCGCAGCGGCGTCTGCCTGACCTATCCCCAAGCACGCGGTAGTTGGCGCGTCGTCCCTGGTGTGGCTCTCGTTTCTCGGCACCCTGCTCGAGGTCCGAGCAGGGTGCGCCCGTGCTACCCCGCCCACGACGTCGTGCCGATCCCGAGATCGTGCGTGCACGTCTGGACGCCTTACGCCGAGCGCTGTCGCCGCCAGAGCCAGGGGCAGCGGCAGAGCCAGAGCCAGTGCCAGTGCCAGCTCCAGTGCCAGTGCCAGAGCCAGAGCCAGAGCTAGTGCCAGTTCGAGCACCGGACTCATGGCGGGAGTCGAGTTGGGTCCCTGGTTTCGAGTGGGCCGCAGATCCCGACCTCGACGCGGAGCGCAGCGGCGAGCCAGAGCGCACTGCGCTGCAGATGCTCACGCGTATATCCGGCATACGTCCGGTTGTGGTCTCGATCGCTCTCACTGCGTTGATTGTCTGGTGGATCGTGCGCTCGGTGTCGGGCTCGCCGGCGACAGTGGTTGACCTCGTACCAGGTACCCCGATCATCGCCTCTGCTGGGGAGGTCACGGCGTCCACGGGGGCATCACCCGCACTACTCGTCCCGGCCCCGACTTCGACCGCCACTGCACCTGCGTCACCGAGCGAAATCGTCATCCAGGTCATTGGCGAGGTGCGTTATCCCGGACTAGTTGCGCTGCCGGTCGGCTCGCGGGTTGCTGACGCGATCGAGGCGACTGGGGGGCTTCGATCGCGGGGGTCAAGCGGGGGACTCAACCTTGCGCGAGTGTTGGTCGACGGTGAGCAGGTTGTGGTGAGCCATAGTGTGCCGACTTCGATTGCCCTGCCAGCGGCTGGTTCACCGGCCGCCGCTGGGGTTGGCACGGTGAATGCGATCGTCGATCTCAACGCTGCCGATCTCACCGCGCTTGATGCCTTACCTGGAGTTGGGCCTGTGATGGCGGGGCGGATCCTCGCCTGGCGGTCTGCGCACGGCCGGTTCACCGCCGTTGAACAACTACGTGAGGTCGCTGGAATCGGTGCCCGCACCTTCGAACACTTGCGGCCATTGGTGCGCGTGTAGTGCCGCCGCTGTGGGTGATCGCGAGTCTGGTGTGGGTATCTACTGCGACAGCGGTCGCGGGCGTGATCAGTCTTGGGGCTGGCCGATGGTGGCTGGTCGTGGCCGGGCTAGTCCTGACGGTGCTAGTCCTGACGGTGCTAGTCCTGACGGTGCTAGTCCTGACGGTGCTAGTCCTGACGGGGTTCATCACAGCCCGGCTCGTCGCAGCCCGGCTCATCGCAGCAAGGCTCGTCGCACTAGGGGATATGAGAGCAGGCGCGGTCAGCGCATGGGCGGCGAGATTGCCAACTCGCCTCACGCGGCTGGTACCCCAGCCCATTCCGCCGGTTCGCACACTCGTGTTGGCGCTTCTACTGGGCGTGGTGATCACCTCGGCAAGTGCCACCTGGCGGGTGTTGCCTCTCGTCGATTCGGCACTCGCGTTGGCTGCTCAGGATCGGGCTCGAGTGGTGGCCGACATCGACATCGTCTCGGATCCTCAGCGAGCGCAGGGGTATACCGCTGGGTCGCGACGTACCGACGACTCGTGGCGGGTGCGCGCAGTCGTGCGGGCCTGGCAACGCCCGGGATCGCCTGGTGTGGTGGACGATCTGCCGATCACTGTCACCTCGGTGACTGGCCTCGCCGGGCTGCTACCTGGCACGTCCTTGCGGGTGACCGGCCGACTCGGGCCGGGTGATCCGCTTCGCGCCACCGCTGCGTTGTTAGTCGCCGAGGACGTGCGAATCACCGGCCAGCCACCGCTGGTTCAACTACTGGCTGGCGAGGTTCGCTCCTCGTTGCGGGCGAGCGTCGCCGGGAAGTCGCCAGACGTCACCGGGCTTCTGCCGGGCCTAGTCGTAGGTGACACCTCTAAGCTGCCGGACGATCTCGCGCAGGCCATGCGCGACAGCGGACTCGCTCACCTCAATGCTGTGAGTGGCGGCAACGTCGCGATCATCGTGGTTCTTGGGATTGCGCTGTTGCGGTCGGCCGGGGTCCGGCGGGGTCGACTCCAGGTAGTACTGCTTGGGCTCATCGTGGGGGCGTATGTGGTGATCGCCCGGCCCGAGCCTTCGGTCATGCGAGCTGCGGCTATGGCCGGTGTCGTCTTGTTCGCGCTTGTCTTTGACCTGCACGTTCGGCCACTGAATGCCTTGGCACTCGCGGTGGGTGGGCTGGTGCTGATCGATCCCTTCCTCGCGGTATCGCTCGGGTTCGCGATGTCGGCGGCCGCCACGGCAGCGCTGATTGCGCTCACCCAGTGGTGGAGTGCTCGGGCGAAACCGACGGGTCTACTCGCCCATGCCCGACATCTGTTGCTCGGGGCAATGGTCGCGACGGGTGCTGCCGAACTAGCGGTGGCGCCATTCGTCGTCAGCCTTGGCAACGGACTGCCGCTGGGAGGGGTACTGGCTAACTTGCTGGCGGGTCCGCTGGTGGCGCCGGCCACCATTTTCGGCATCGTGGCAGCGTTCGTCGGACTCGTGTCGGCGCCCATTGCCGCGATTCTCGTACTGCCGGGCTGCTGGGCCGTCGGGTTCATCGCGCACGTGGCTCGCGAGGTATCGGCCCAGCTTGCACCCTTGCCTTGGCCCGGCGGCTTACCGGGAACGGCTTCGGCCATCGTCGTTGTGGGCATGGCGATTGTTGGTTGGCGAAACATTCCGTCGGTGCGGATTCGTCGGGTGTGTGCGGGGTTCTCGGCGATTGGGCTATTGCTCGTCGTCGCACCAGCGCAGCAGGTTCCTTCTCCATTGGCGTCCGCTGTCGCTTGGCCTCCAGTGGGGTGGCGCGTTGTCATGTGCGATGTTGGGCAAGGTGATGCGCTGGTGCTGCGTGTTGATGACACCACCGCCGTGGCCATCGATGCCGGTCCTGATCCGCGGGCCGAGGATCAATGCCTGCGACACCTTGGCATCACACGGATCCCGGTCATTGTGCTCACGCACTTTCATGCCGATCACGTCGAGGGATTGCCTGGCCTCCTGCGTGGCCGTGATCTAGGTGTGATCGAGGTCTCGCCACTTGTTGAGCCGGCTACTGAGGCGCGGCGGGTACGTAGCTGGCTGGCCGATCGTGGCGTCACCACGCGCACCGCGGCACCGGGTGACGTCATCACGGTGGGCCCGGTGACCATGCGTGTGCTGTGGCCAATGCGGTTGATCCGAGGGCAGGGCTCGGATCCCAACAATGCGAGCGTTGCTGTGCTCGCTGATGTATCCGGCCTTCGGGTTCTACTCGCTGGTGACCTCGAACCAGCTGCGCAGGAGGCGGTGCTGGCTTCGGGTCAGATCACCAGAGTCGACGTGGTGAAGGTGCCACACCACGGCTCCGCAAAGCAGTCACCGGGATGGGCCACCACTGCCAGACCGCGGATCGCGCTCATTGGGGTCGGCCTGCACAACGACTATGGGCATCCCAACTCTGGCACGATCGCGCAGTACCGATCGATCGGTGCGACGATTGGCCGCACCGATCTCGATGGCGATCTCGCTGTCGTGGTTGATCCGGCGGGTCAGTTGTCCCTGGTACGTCGCGGCCGCTGATCGGGTCACGCGTGGTGTCTCGGGGGAGCGGTGCGATCGTCGGTTGAGCGTGGCATGCTGGCCGTGTCATGACCCCACCCGCAGCCCGCAAGCCATCTTCGAAGTCGAGCGCGCCCTCGAGTACTTCGCCCGAGAAGGACCTCGCTGGATCCCGGGCGGTACTTGCTCTGGGTGCAGAGGACTTCCTGGCTGAACGCGTGGTGGCAGCGGTGGTCGCGAGCGCCCGCGTTGCAGACCCGTCGGTCGAACGACGTGATGTCGATCTCGCTGCCGACGACGCCTTTGGTGCGCTCGTCGAGGCAAGTTCGCCCAACCTGTTCGGCGATGCCGCCGTGATCGTCGCCCGAAGCGCCGAGGTCGCCGACGATGCCATGGTTGCAGCCCTGATACGTGCTGCCGCTGATGGTGAAGTGGCACTCGTGGTCGTGCATCCTGGTGGTATCAAAGGCCGTAAGGTTGCCGATGCGCTGAAGGCAGCGGGCTTTACGGTCGCGCCATGTGAGAAGGCCAAGGGCCGAGCGGTTGACGATTTCGTCGCCCGAGAACTCAAGGCGGCTCGACGGGTTGCCACACCCGAGGCGGTCGAAGCGCTGCGACTCGCGTTGGGCGACGACCTCCGTGCGTTGTCGGCGGCGTGCGCCCAACTCGTCAGCGATCTCGCCGATGACCCCATTACCGCTGAGTCCGTGGCTCAGTACTACGACGGTGTTGCAGACGTCCCGGGCTATCTCGTCTCCGACGCGGTGTTGGCCGGTCGCGCTGGGGAGGTGCTGCGTCGCTCACGTTGGGCTCTGACTAACGACCCTGGTGCCGGGCCGGCGCTATCGGCGGCTGTCGCGGCAGGTCTGCGGGGAATGGCGAAGGTGGCCAGCGCCCCGCGCGGCGCCGCTGACGCCGAGGTCGCGCGGGAGGCTGGGGTGCCTCCGTTCAAAGTGCGTACTCTGCGCGAGATGTCGGCGCGCTGGCATCCCGCGGCGTTGGCCGCTGCCGTGGTGTCGATCGCCGACGCAGATGCCGCGGTCAAGGGCCGAGATATCGATGGTCCGTCGATGAGCCAGGAGGGTCTGGATCGCGATCAAGGTAGCTACCGTCTTGAGCGAGCCCTGCTCGACGCTGTCAACCATCGATCAGGGCCAGCAGGTTCGCGACCGCCTAAGTCCTAAACCGCGGGAACTCGCTGGTGGGCCGATAGATCCTCGCCGGCCTCGCGAAGCTGTCACTGTGACTCTGACTCTGCACCGCGCTACTCGAGGCGAAGCTGCATCCGGATCTCTTTGGCGCGGTTGGCCAGGTCGGTGAAGAAGTCCGACTCGGTGATGAGCTTGGCGTCCTCGGCAGCGGTGCTCATGTCGACGTTCACCGTCAACTTGCGCACCTGCTCCTTGAGTTCGCGCTCGCGTGCCGCGACCTCGTTGGTCATCCGCTCGAAGGCCTTGGTCAGGCCGCCGACCTCGGCCCTGCGTGCACGCAGGCGAGTGGCCAACATCCGCAGCATCGGCACGGCGATTTCCGGGTCGTCCTTCATCAGCTTGTCGAACGTCTCTTTGGTGAGCGCGAAGGTCACCAGCCCGCTGTCGCCAGCGAGGACATCAGCAGAACGAGGGAGTCCGTCGATCACCGACAACTCGCCGAAGTACTCACCCGCTGTCAGGTCGCGTACGGCGGTTCCGTCGATGACCACCTTGCAGACGCCTTCCAGGATCACATGCATCTCGATGCTCGACGCCGCTGCTGCCTCCTCGTCGGCAAACTCGTCGCCTTGAGCGACCGCAGCTTCACCGGGCGCGAACGTGCAATGCCTTCCGGCGGCGATCAATTCGTGCATGCCGTGCTCGGACAGACCCATGAACAGGTCGAGCTCGGACAGTGCCTTCGCGACGTCAACGGCCATGAGGAGCGCTCCTGTGAGGTAAGTAATTGCGTATCCGGTCACATTAGGGCACAGCAGATGGAATTCGGAATGCCCTATTTTCGTCCGGTACTCCGCCGTCAGCTACCTGGGTAGGTCCGCGCATAGCAACGGGCGCCAATCCTGATGGAATGACGCCCGGAGCGTTGCGTTCGTGTGCGCCGGTTGCCCGGCGGAAGATCAGGCGCTCTGCGAGAGTTCGTACGCGCGAGCGGCCATGGCCGACTTGCGGTTCGCGGCCTGGTTGGCGTGGATGACGCCCTTGCTCACGGCCTTGTCGAGGGCGCGGCTTGCAGCGCGGGCCAATTCGGCGGCAGCAGCAGCGTCGCCAGACTCTGAGGCTTCGCGGAACTTGCGGACCGCGGTCTTGAGCGCCGAGCGCGTGGACTTGTTACGCACACGAGCGATCTCGTTGGTGCGGTTGCGCTTGATCTGCGACTTGATATTCGCCACTGGTGAGCCTGAGCCTTTGCTTAGTCGTCGATGAACGTGGTCGAGGATAAGTGCACCGCTGCGGGCGCGCGAAGAAACAGCACGCTTGGGCGACACGCCAGAGTACCCGGCCAGCGCCACTGCCGCCAAATCCGGGCCCGACAGCCTCGGCTGGCCGGTTGGTGTGCGGTGATGGCGCCTGGACGTGGGACGATGGAAGTCACGCTCATACGCCTGACCCAAGGACATTCTGACCATCGTGGCCAACACTGCCAAGACCGCCCCGCAGCCGGGTTCTACCGACCCGTCGCTGCTCCGCAATTTCTGCATCATCGCGCACATCGACCACGGCAAGTCGACCCTGGCTGATCGCATGCTGCAGATCACCGGTGTTGTCGACGGACGAGACATGCGCGCGCAGTACCTCGATCGTATGGATATCGAGCGCGAGCGTGGGATCACGATCAAGAGTCAGGCGGTGCGTCTGCCCTACACCGCAGACGATGGCGTCACCTACATCCTCAATTTGATCGACACGCCTGGCCACGTTGACTTCACCTATGAGGTATCGCGAAGCCTGGCTGCTTGCGAAGGGGCTGTGCTCCTCGTCGACGCGGCGCAGGGCATCGAAGCCCAGACCCTGGCCAACCTCTACCTTGCGCTCGAGAACGACCTTCAGGTGATCCCGGTTCTGAACAAGATCGACTTGCCTGCGGCCCAGCCTGATAAGTACGCGGCCGAGTTGGCGCGCATCATCGGCTGTGATCCCGACGACGTGCGGCGCGTGAGTGCAAAGACGGGCGTTGGAGTGGGCGCTCTACTTGATGACGTTGTTCGGCTCATCCCACCGCCGGTCGGCGACTCGAACGGTCCGGCGCGGGCGATGATCTTTGACTCCGTCTACGACACCTATCGAGGTGTCGTCACCTATGTCCGAGTCATCGATGGCCACCTATCCACCCGCGAGAAGATCGTCATGATGAGTACCGGCGCGACCCACGAGCTGCTCGAGGTCGGCGTTATCTCCCCTGATCCGGTGCCATCAAAGGCGCTCGGTGTCGGCGAGGTCGGCTATCTCATCACTGGGGTGAAGGACGTGCGGCAGTCCCGAGTCGGCGACACCGTCACCTCGGCACTCAGGGGTGCGACGAAATCCCTTGGTGGATATCGCGATCCGAAGCCGATGGTCTTCTCGGGTCTGTATCCCCTCGACGGCTCTGACTACCCCGAACTTCGCGACGCCCTCGACAAGTTGAAGCTCAACGACGCTGCCCTGGCCTATGAGCCCGAGACTTCCGTCGCGCTCGGGTTTGGTTTTCGCTGCGGTTTCCTTGGATTGCTCCACCTTGAGATCGTTCGCGAGCGACTCGAGCGTGAGTTCAATCTCGACCTGATCTCTACCGCACCCAACGTGGTCTACCGAGTGGCGATGGACGACGGCTCCGAGGTAATCGTCACCAACCCGAGTGAGTTCCCGTCGGGCAAGATCTCCGCGGTGTTCGAACCCATGGTGCGCTCGACGATCCTGGCGCCGAGCGAGTACATAGGCGCGATCATGGAACTGTGCCAGACCCGACGAGGTGTACTCCTGGGGATGGATTACCTGTCCGAAGACCGCGTCGAACTGCGTTACACGTTGCCTCTCGCCGAGATCGTGTTCGACTTCTTCGACGCATTGAAGTCCAAGACTCGAGGATATGCATCGCTCGACTACGAACCACAGGGTGAGCAGGACGCCGACCTAGTCAAGGTCGACATCTTGTTGCACGGTGAGCCCGTCGATGCCTTCTCGTCGATCGTGCACAAAGACAAGGCGTATACCTACGGCGTCATGATGACTGGCAAACTCAAAGAGCTCATCCCTCGTCAGCAGTTCGAGGTGCCGATCCAGGCCGCGATCGGCGCGCGAATCATTGCGCGTGAGTCGATCCGGGCGATTCGCAAGGACGTGCTCGCCAAGTGCTACGGCGGCGACATCTCACGCAAGCGCAAACTGCTCGAGAAGCAGAAAGAGGGTAAGAAGCGGATGAAGATGGTGGGCCGGGTAGAGGTGCCGCAGGAAGCCTTCATCGCCGCGCTCTCTACGGATGATTCCGCGCCCAAGCCTAAGTAGTCGCAATACGCGCCTTCCCACCGCGCCTCCCTCAGCGCCTCCCTCAGCGCCTCCCTCAGCGCCTCCCACGAAGCGGTTGCGCGAATGCGCGTGGTGGTGCGTAGTTGCGGCGTAGGCTGTCGCCCAATCATTCGAAGTGGGAGGTAGCGTGTCGGATCAGGGCAATGAGTCATCCGTCCCTAGCGCTGGGCGAACTACTCGCGCGCCTGAGCCCTTGCCCGCTATGGCGGTCTCGGTTGGTGCACTCTTCTTCGATCGTGTCGCAATAGCGCCAGCGCACGAGGCGTTCCGCGAGCCCAAACGTGGCGGTGGTTGGGAGTCTTGGAGCTGGAGTCGCAGCGCCCAGCGGGTCACCGATCTGGCCGCGGGGTTGCTCGCGCTCGGATTGCAGGCTGAGGAACGCGTGGCCATCGCCTCGACCACCAGACTTGACTGGATTTTTGCCGACCTCGCCGTGATGTGTTCTGGTGGAGCTACCACCACCGTGTACCCGTCGACCAACGCTGAGGATAAGGCTTACATCATCAGCGATTCCGGTTCCCGGTTTGTCTTCGCGGAAGATGCAGTTCAACTCGCGAAATTGACGTCCCAACGCGACTCAATTCCCGGTGTTGAGAAAGTGATCCTGTTGGATCCGAGCGGGATCGATCTAGCGGTTCGTGGCGATGACTGGGTCATCACCTTCGAGGATCTCGCAGGTCGTGGGCGAGCCCTTCTGACGCAGGACCCCGATGCCGTGACGCGCGCTACTGAGGCAGTCACAAGCGATCACCTCGCCACCCTGATTTACACCTCGGGCACTACTGGTCGACCCAAGGGGGTCGAACTCACCCACAGGAACTGGACCTACGAGGCCGCCGCAATCGAGGGCTTAGGGATTATTCGAGACCCACTTCTCAAGGTCCATTTCCTCTGGCTGCCGTTGTCACACTCGTTCGGCAAAGTGCTTCTGTGCGCTCAACTGCAACTTGGCTTTATGAGCGTGGTCGATGGCCGGATCGAGAAGATCGTCGACAACCTTGCGGAGATCAAGCCGCACTTCATGGGTGGGGCTCCGCGCATTTTCGAGAAGATCTACGCACGTGTCACCTCGGCAACCGAGGCAGAGGGCGGAGCGAAAGCTGCGATCTTCAACTGGTCGGTGGGAATCGGTAAGCAGGTGGTCGAACTCAAGGCTGCCGGCGCGAAGGTGCCGTTCACTTTGTCGGTGCAGCACTCACTCGCCGAAAAGTTGGTGTTCAGCAAGATCAAGCACCGACTCGGCGGCAACATCGAGTTCATGATCTCCGGGTCCGCCGCGCTGTCGAAGGATGTCGCGCAGTGGTTCCTCGCCATTGGCATGCCGGTCCTCGAGGGATACGGTCTCACCGAGACATCGGCCGGGTCGTTTGTCAGCCGTCGTGACGACTACCGAGTGGGCACGGTAGGCATGCCGTTCCCAGGTACTGAGGCTCGCATCGCCGACGACGGTGAGGTGCTCATCCGTGGTGCGGGCGTGATGCGCGGCTACCACAATCTGCCCGAGCAGACCGCGGAGGTGCTGATCGGTGATGGCTGGCTCGCCACCGGAGACATCGGCGAGATCGACGACACCGGCTACCTTCGCATCACCGATCGTAAGAAGGATCTGGTCAAAACCAGCGGTGGGAAGTACATCGCGCCGAGCCTGATCGAATCGCGGTTCAAGGCGTTGTGTCCGATGCTCGGCAATGTGATCGTGCACGCTAACGGACGACACTATGCGACCGCCCTTGTCACCCTTGACCCTGATGTCACCGCCGAGTTTGCCAAACGCGAAGGTATCGAGGGTGGTCCCGAGGCATGGGCCGTGGATCCGCAGATCGAGAAGATCGTGCGTGATGCGATGGCAGAGACCAACGCCGGTCTCAACCGTTGGGAGACCATCAAAGACTTCACCATTCTCCCTGCGGATCTCTCGGTCGAGGGTGGCGAACTCACTCCGAGCATGAAGATCAAGCGGAAAGTAGTCGAGGCGAAGTTCGCCCATGTTCTCCAGCGGATGTACCCCAGCGAGTAGGGCATCCACCCTGAGCGCTGGGTGGGCCATGCCTGCGTGTGAGTTGACGACGTACGCTCACTGACATGCCGTCGACTCCGCCCGAAGGATCTCCCGCCCCCGCAGACGGGTCGTTGCCCGACTCGGCGTTGAACGGCATCGGATCGCGTCCGTTCGGCATTTACGTGCATGTGCCCTACTGCGCGAGCCGTTGCGGCTACTGCGATTTCAACACCTACACCGCCGAGGAACTCGGATCCAATGCGAGCCGTGCCGGGTATGCGGAGCAGGCCATTGCCGAGATCCGCTTTGCCCGGCGAGTGTTGGGGGATCGCGATCTTCCAGTGTCAACTGTTTTCGTTGGTGGCGGCACCCCGACTCTGCTACCCGCTGGTGATTTGGGCCGCATCCTGGGCGCGATCCGTTCTGAATTCGGACTGCTAGATGGCGCCGAGGTCACGACCGAGGCGAACCCTGACTCGGTGTCTACCTCGTCGCTGGCAGCGCTGCGCGATTACGGATTCACGCGCATTTCCTTTGGCATGCAGAGCATTGCGCCACATGTACTTTCGATACTTGAGCGCACGCACACTCCGGGTCGTGCGCTCGCAGCAGTGGCCGAGGCGCGGGCCGCAGGCTTTGTCCACCTCAACTTGGATCTGATCTATGCGACGCCGGGTGAGACCGAGCAAGACTTCGCGAACTCGTTGCAGGCAGCGATCGACAGTGGGGTCGATCACGTGTCGGCCTACTCACTCATCGTCGAGGACGGCACCCGCCTGGCCGCACGAGTTCGTCGCGGTGAGATCAGCAACGTCGATGACGACGTTGCTGCAGACCGGTACCTGCAGGCCGACGAGGCACTGAGCCGTGCTGGCCTCGAGTGGTACGAGGTGAGCAACTGGTCGCTACCCGGCGGTGACTGTCGGCACAACCTTGGGTATTGGCGCGGCGACGACTGGTGGGGCGTTGGCCCAGGTGCCCATTCACATGTAGGTGGCGTTCGCTGGTGGAACGAACGTCACCCCAATACCTACGGTGAGCGGATCGTTGCTGGCCGAAGTCCGGCACAGGCACGCGAAGTCCTTGAAGACGAGGTGCGCAGAGTAGAAGACATTCTGCTTCGCGTACGCCTTCGTGAAGGCCTACGCGTCGACCGGCTTACTAACGTAGGCCGAGACGTCGCGCGGCGTGCGGCCGAGGACGGCCTTGCCGACCCGGCCGAACTTGCTGTTGGCCGAGTAGTGCTCACTCAGCGCGGTCGGTTGCTGGCTGACGCGCTCGTTCGCGACCTCGTCGATTAGCGAGTAACCCCTGTCCTTATTGCGTTATTCAGCAATCGCCTCATTGTTCAACTGGCGGTAAATATGCGCTGTGAACAAGGCCGAGAACGGAAGCGTTACTAAGGTCGCCAAGCCCCAGAAGCTGCTCCCTATTGCCGCCGCGACGATGTTGACCAGCGCGGCAAGCAAGACGGGCACGAAGTTGGACGTGACCGCTCGATAACTGTTGCCGAACGCGGCGCCCACCTGCTGGCCCTTGTCGAGGGCGTAGAAGGGTGCGAACTGAAACAGGAACACGACCACCGGTAGTAGCAGGAAACACGAGGCTGCGGTCGCGACCATAGCCAGGCCGTAGACAAGCGCGGTGACTACATAGGGCCCGAGGTTCTCACCGGTTGTGAGTTGGTCGAACGAGGGTGTCACGCCCTCGGTTCGGCGCAGTGCTGCCCGGTAAACGCCGATGCTGGCTAGCCAGCCCAGCACTCCGACGATCAGCCCGAAGACGAAGGTGAATCCGACCCGCGCGGACAGATTGCCAAGGCACGACGTGTCGCCCATGAAGTTGGTGCCGGTGAAACTCATGCCCCTGCAGTGAATGGGTGCTGAGTTCCACAGAGCCGTGTTCATGAGGTTCTTGAAGACGTTGAGCGCGGCTACCACACCGGCCAAGGCGATCAGGATTGACAGGTGTTGGCCAAGGCGCGACATCGCCCAACTGAACGCGTTGCCGATCGTGACGGTTGGCCCGGGAGGCGGGTACGGCGGTGGAGTGGCATACGGCGGCGCTGCCGCGATCGGCGGCGGCGGAGGTGGCGGAGGTGGCGGAGGTAGCTGAGGTGG
>Ga0194051_1000564_pt1 | contig 21010 bp, 21 predicted proteins | sample SepL2320m_MetaG_FD_161275 | JGI IMG/M metagenome (GOLD analysis project Ga0194051, IMG submission 161275) | Anoxic zone freshwater microbial communities from boreal shield lake in IISD Experimental Lakes Area, Ontario, Canada - Sep2016-L239-20m | ecosystem: Environmental > Aquatic > Freshwater >... | reverse complement strand
ACATAAGAGTCATCGGTTCAGACGGTTGGTATAAGGCGTATCGGTGTCCTCGTATAGCCAGACCTGCCAGCCATGTTCCTCCAGTACTGGATAGGAAGCTGCCGCGGTGCGCAGCCAGGCGGCGACCTCGACGGCTGTGGCGCAGGCGCGTTGACCCGAGCCGATCACGGCGATGGTCAGCAGCCGGGCTCGCTCGGCCGGGTCGTCGGCGAGTTCGGCATCCTCGATTAGGTGGACGATACGCTCGCGAATGTGCAGCGCGTCACCGACCGAGTCGATGTTGCAAGCATGCGCCATGATACCCGGCGCGAAATCGAGATTGGGCTGCAGGAACGGCGCCAGGATCAGCTGGTCGTAGTGGAGAGTCAGAAGGGTCCCCTGTCGTCGCCTCACGATGATGCGATGGGCGCCGGCCTCCACCGCTTCGAGGCGCCCACTGACGACTCGGCATTGTGGCAGTATGCGGCGGATGGGATTGATCACGTCACCCGGCTGCATGATACCGCCAACTACCTCAGGCAGCAGGGGATGGAACAACAGGTTCGAGGCATCGTGCACCAAGGTGATACTCACTCGCGTGTACGGGCCGACGAGTTTCTCGAGGCGCATGCCGGCACTGATGGCCGAGAGGCCGCCACCGGCAATGACGATGTGGGCAGCCCTGTCCCGCGCTTCTGGCACGCGCCACTGCCCCGCTCCGTTGAACAGCAACGAGAGGACGACGCCATAGAACAATGCGTGCGCCATGTAGCTCTCGGGCAGTAGGCTGGCGAAGAATAAGAAAGCCAGCATCAGCACGACAGCCAACGGCCGCAGGAGGATACCGGCGATAATCAGGAGCCCGGCCGAGACTTCGACCAGCATCATGATCAGTGTGAAGGTCTCAGGAGCCTTGGACAGGATCGGGAGATGGTAGGTCTCGATGATGCCAATCATCAGGTTGGGGTGCAGCACCTTGTAGGAGATACCCATGTAGAGCACTGTCGCACCTGTTAGGATGCGCAAGATGGCTTGGGCACGCTGACGCGGCTGGGCGGCGAGCCATGCCTGCACGGGGCCGAGCAATGGTGCCACGGGCAGCGGTACGACGTAGCGCCCTGGCCCCTGCAGCAAGAGGTAGACAGATGCGCCGATCAAGGCGCCGACATAGGGCAGCGTCGCGGTCCCGAACAGGCCAATGCCGAGAACCGCCAGGAAAATGAGAACGGCAGCGAAGAAGCGGACGTAAAGCCCGATCAGCAAGGCGAACGCCGTGACGATCTCGGCGACCTGCAGCCAAGCCCAGGCGCTTGGTAGTTCGTGCAGCAGCAGGTCGGGCGCGAACATAGTCGGCATGCTGAAGGGCGGCACCCCGACACGCGGTTCCGCCCCAAGCGCGGACGACAGCAGCATCCAGGCCAGGCAGAACCGCAGGATCGGCGCGACGAAGTCACCGTAGGAGGCCAGCCGCACTTGCAGGTCGGGGAACAGCTCGCGCGCGCCGGTGAAACCGAGCCGGATCCAGCCAGCGAGAAAGGCCAAGAAGGCGAGAATCGGGATGACGTTGCCGGCCGACCAGGTGGTGAACAGTTCGGGCAGGGGTTTGGCGCCCCACTCCAGCATTTGCTCGGGCGTCAGGATCCACTGCTCGTGCGCCAAGGAAGGGCCCGGAAGGAAGAACCCCGGAAGGGCTATCAGCAGGAACAGGCCGAAGGTCGACACTCGGAGATATCGGTTGCTACACGGCCCCATCGAAACTCATTTGGTTAAGTGCCCTTTACACTCGATGGGCGGCAACTGGCGATCAAGTAGTGACGCCTCAAACAACGTGCCGTCGCCCGTGAGCGTCACCACTCGGCCGCCACGCCGGTTGAGTACGGGCTGCAATCGCTCAGCACGCACTCGGCGGAGACGCGCTGTCACGGCATTCCGAGTGTAGCAATTCCTTTGGTCGGCTGGTAGCCAACGGGATGAAGTAAAGCCAGCTACAGCGGCTAGCTCATTAGTTGGCCTCTCCGACCCACCAAGTGCGTAGAGCGCTGACCAAGACCTGCTTAGGCGGCAAAGCAAAGGAGTGGCTTTTCTTGCGAAAAAGTTCAATTCGCCTGATGGCCTCAAGTATGAGTTCCTCCGCTCTGCCCCTTGCTGGACGCCCCTCTTGTCTCTTTTGTGCAGGTCCAAACTTGTCATAAACGAAGTGACGTAGTTCCCCACCGCCTGGCTCACGATGCGCACGCTACGCCATACCTGCATCACGGCGCTTCACGATGCTGGCTGCGTACGCGAGCAAATCAGGGCCATTACGGGGCACACGATCGCCAGCATCAACGACGTGCTCGATCGCTATACGAAGCTTACGGCGGACCAGGCAGGCGCAGCGTTGGAGCGGCGGCTGGCGCATGAGGGCGGGAACGTCCGTCGGCTTTTCGATCGCTCCACACTGGCCAACGGAGAGGGACATAAACGTTAGTCGAGAGCGGCCAAAACGTTAGTCGAGAGCAACTCTAAAAGAACAAAATGTGACCGCGGTAAAATACCGCTGTACTTGCGTTCTTTGCACGATGGTGCCCCCGGTCGGACTCGAACCAACACTCCCTGGGGAACCTGATTTTGAGTCAGGCGCGTCTACCAATTCCGCCACGGGGGCACACTGAGGTGCGGCGCGAATAAAGCCGATGCGCGGAACAAGGTCAACGCTTGCCCGCCCCCTGCCCGTCCGGTTTTATGGCCCGACGCCCCAGAAACACCACCCCAAGAAACGCCGCCGGAGGACGACCTAGAGTGCATCCGTACATCCACGCCCACAAGAACCCCGACAAGCCGGCTTACATCATGGCCGGCAGCGGCGAGACGGTGACCTATCGGCAGCTCGACGATCAATCCAACCGCATTGCGCAACTGTTCCGGTCGCTCGGGCTCAAGGCCGGCGACCACGTCGCGCTTTTCCTCGAAAACAATCCGCGCTATTTCGAGATCTGCTGGGGCGCCCAGCGCTCGGGCCTGGTCTACACCGCCATCAGCTCGCGGCTGACGGCGGCCGAGGTCGACTACATCGTCACCGACTGCGGCGCCCGGCTGTTCATCACGTCGAAGTATCTCGCCGACAAGGCCGCCGAGCTCCGGCCGCTCCTGAAGGGCGTCGCCAATCGCTACATGATCGACGGCCCAAACTCCGACGAAGAGGCCGCCGGCTACGAATCCTGGGAACAGACGGTGGCGCGCTTTCCCGCGACGCCGATCGCCGACCAGACGGCAGGCCACGACATGCTCTATTCGTCGGGCACAACCGGCCGGCCCAAGGGCGTCATGCCGGTGCTCGAGGCGCAGCCGATCGACTTCGACAATCCACTGCTGGCCATCAGCCGCAAGCTCTACGGCATCGACCAGGACACGATCTATCTCTCGCCGGCGCCGCTCTATCACGCGGCTCCCTTGCGCTTCAACATGAGCGTAATGCGGCTGGGTGGCACCTCGGTGATCATGAAAAACTTCGACGCCGAGGAATTCCTGAAGCTCATCCCGAGGCACAAGGCCACGCACACCCAGGTCGTGCCGACCATGTTCGTGCGTTTCCTGAAGTTGCCCGACGATGTGCGCGCAAAATACGACGTGTCCTCGCTCAAGTGCGCGATCCACGCCGCCGCGCCCTGCCCGATCCCGACCAAGGAAGCGATGATCAACTGGTGGGGGCCGATCATCTGGGAATACTACGGCGGCACCGAGGGCAACGGCCTCACCATGTGCAATGCCCAGGAATGGATGACGCACAAGGGCACCGTCGGTCGCGCCATCGTGGGCAAGCTGAAAGTCTGCGACGACGAGGGCAACGAGTTGCCATCCGGCGAGTCCGGCACGGTCTACTTCGCCGACGGCAGGCCGTTCGAATACCACAACGACCCGAGGAAGACCGCCGAGTCGCGCCACGCCAAGGGCTGGACCACGCTCGGCGACGTCGGCTACGTCGATGCCGACGGCTTCCTGCACCTGACCGACCGCAAGGCGTTCATGATCATCTCCGGCGGCGTGAACATCTATCCGCAGGAATGCGAGAACCTGCTGATCAACCATCCCAAGGTGATGGACTGCGCCGTGTTCGGCGTGCCCAACGCCGATTTCGGCGAAGAAGTGAAAGCCGTGATCCAGCCGCGCGACATGGCCGACGCGGGCCCCGATCTGGCCGAGGAGCTGATCGCCTACTGCAAGGAACACCTCTCGGCCATCAAGTGCCCGCGCAGCGTGGATTTCGAGGCCGAACTGCCACGCCATCCCACCGGCAAGCTTTACAAGCGCCTGCTGCGCGACCGGTACTGGCAGGGGCGCACGGCCAAGATCTGACTCGACTCTCTGTCTTAACCTATTATATGGTTAGTCTACCGACGGAGGCTAGCCATGACCGCCGAGCTGCGCGCGCTCAACGCCAGGTTCATCCATAATTTCATCACCAACGACGTGCCTTCGCACGACGCCATCCTGCACAAGGATTTCATCTGCATCACGCCGGCCGGCGCCCGCGTCAGCCGGGCAGATTACCTGAACGCCTGGGCGACCGGCTTCGATGCCGAGCGCATCCCGTACTACGACTATCGCGACGAGGTGATCGACGTGTTCGGCACCACCGCCCTCCTCCGCTCGACCAACAAGCGGGTCGGCCTGAAGGACGGCGTCGAGAGCGTGGCGATGACGATGTACACCGACGTCTATGTGCACGAGGACGGCGCGTGGAAGTGCATCCAGGCGCAGATCACGCCGGTGGCGCCGGCCAACTACCCGCCCGACGAAACGATCGTGAAGAAATACGTCAAGGGCCAGCTCCAGCCCTAGGGGCCGTGCTATTGGTGTCTCCCAGTCCCAGGGAGATCCACCATGAAGGCAGCCGTCGTCACCGAGCAAGGCGTCCAGTACCAGGACGCTCCCAAGCCCACGCCCAAGGCCAACGAGATCCTGATCAAGGTGCGGGCGGCTTCGCTCAACCGCGCCGACCTCGCCGTCGCTTCAGGTCAAGCGCACGGCCGGGTCGGTGGCGCAGGCACCATCGTCGGCCTGGAGTGCGCCGGCGAAGTCGAGGCGGTCGGCGCGGACGTCAAGGATTTCAAGCCGGGCGACCGGGTCATGAGCTCTGCCGCAGGCGGTTTCGCAGAATACGCCGTCACGGACTCCGGACGCGCCCACAAGATTCCCGCCAACAACATGACCTATGAGCAAGCCTCCTGCATGCCGGTGGCGGTGCAGACCATGCACAATGCGCTGGTCGGCGCCGGCCGCCTCAAGAAGGGCGAATCGGTGCTGATCCAGGGCGCGAGCTCGGGCGTCGGCCTGCTCGGCATGCAGATCGCCAAGTTCCTCGGCGCCTCGGTCGTCATGGGTACCTCGACCAACGACGGCCGCCGCGCGCGGCTAAAGGAGTTCGGCTGCGACGTTGCGCTCGACACGCGCGATCCGAAATGGCCGGACAAGGTCAAGGAAGCGACCGGCGGCAAGGGCGTCGACCTGATCGTCGACCAGGTGTCGGCTAGCGTCATGAACCAGAACATGGAGGCCGCCGCCATCCTCGGCCGCATCGTCAATGTCGGGCGGCTGGGCGGCATGAAGGGCGAGTTCAACTTCGACTTGCATGCGCTCAAGCGCATCGACTATATCGGCGTCACCTTCCGTACCCGTAGCCCCGAGGAAGTGCGCGATATCGTGAAGGCCGCCCGCGCCGACCTGTGGCCGGCCATCGAGGAAGGCAAGCTCAGCCTGCCGATCGACAAGACCTTCCCCCTGGCCCAGGCCGCCGATGCGCTTGCGCACATGAAGGCCAATGCCCATTTTGGCAAGATCGTCCTCGTCGTTTGACGCAAGAGGCAGGCCCCATGAGCAAGTCGACCATCAGCAAATCGATCAACCATCTGGCGACCGCCGACGGCCTGTTTTTCGGCAAGGGCGGGCTCGACCAGCGCAAGACGTCGAAGCTGGTCGACGAGGCGCTGGCCGGCGCCGACGACGGCGAGCTGTTCCTCGAATACGTGCAGAGCGAGAGCCTGTCGTTCGATGACGGCAAGCTGAAGAGCGCGGCTTTCGACACCACCCAGGGCTTCGGATTGCGCGCCGTAGCGGGCGATTCGACGGGCTTCGCGCATGCCTCGGCGCTCGACGAGCACGCCCTGAAGCGGGCCGTCGCGACGGTCAAGGCGGTCCGCTCCGGCCGGTCGGCCAAGTCGGATGAATCGCCGCGCGGCACCAACCGCCTGCTCTATGCCGACGACAACCCGATCGACGGCGAGGCCTTCGCCAAGAAGGTCGCACTGCTCGAACAGATCGACGCCTATGTGCGCGGCAAGGAGCCCAAGGCGCGCCAGGTCTCGATCTCGCTGGCGGGCTCGTGGCAGGTGGTGGAAATCATCCGCGCCGGCGGCTGGCGCGCCGCTGACGTGCGCCCGCTGGTGCGGCTGAACGTCAGCGTCGTATGCGGCGACGGCACCCGCATGGAAGCCGGCAGCACCGGGCAAGGCCGCCGCGCCGCCTATGGCGACATCTTCAAGCCGGAGAACTGGAAGCGCGAGGCCGACGAGGCGATCCGCCAGGCGCTGGTCAATCTCGAGTCGGTCGATACGCCGGCGGGCGAGATGCCGGTCGTGCTAGGCGCCGGCTGGTCGGGCGTGCTGTGGCACGAGGCCGTCGGCCACGGCCTGGAAGGCGACTTCCATCGCAAGAAGACCTCGGTATTCAGTCACATGATGGGCGACATGATCGCCTCGCCCGGCGTCACCGTGGTCGACGACGGCACGCTCAACGATCGCCGTGGCTCGCTCACCATCGACGACGAGGGCACGCCGACGCAGCGCAACGTGCTGATCGAGAACGGCCGCCTGGTCGGGCTGATGCAGGACCGCCAGAACGCCCGCCTGATGGGTGTGAAGCCGACCGGCAACGGCCGCCGCCAGAGCCACGCCTACGCGCCGATGCCGCGCATGACCAACACCTTCATGCTGGGCGGCGACAAAGACCCGAAGGAAATCATCGCCTCGGTGAAGAAGGGCCTCTATGCCGCCAACTTCGGCGGCGGCCAGGTCGACATCGTCTCGGGCAAGTTCGTGTTCAGCTGCACCGAGGCCTACATGATCGAGAACGGCAAGCTCGGCCGGCCGGTGAAGGGCGCGACGCTGATCGGCGCGGGCTCGGAGGCGCTGACGAAGGTGAGCATGGTCGGCAACGACATGTCGCTCGATCCTGGTATCGGCACCTGCGGCAAGGACGGCCAGGGCGTGCCGGTCGGCGTCGGCCAGCCGACGCTGCGCATCGATGCACTTACCGTCGGCGGCACGGCGACCGCCTAACGGCGCGCCGTCAGTCGAGCTTGGCCGGCGCCTTGGCGTAGTCCACGTCGCTCACCGGTTCGAGCCAGCTGGTGGCCCGGCCCTGGTCGTCGGTCTCCGACATGGCGAGATGGCACATCATCGTGTCCGGCGCCGAGCCGTGCCAGTGGCGCGCGTTGGGCGGAATGACCACCGTGTCGCCCGCCATGATCTCCCGCACCGGCTCACCGTCGAGCTGGTAGCGGCCGACGCCCGACAGCACGTAGAGGATCTGGCCAACCGCATGCTGGTGCCAGTTGGTGCGTCCACCCGGCATGAATGTCACACGCGAGGCGCGCAGCCGCGACGGCCCTTCGGGCGCGTATACCGGATCGGACAGAACGGCGCCGACGAAGTTCGCCGCTTCCGCCTTGGTGGTCGGACGGGACGCGGCCCGCATGATTCTAGGGCGCATGATGGCTCCTCCCTCTCTCGCTTGAGCGCTCGAAGTCTACCGCGACTCCGCCAGCCGCAGCGACTCCAGAAAGCGGGTCGCAGCACTCATCGACTTCATGTCGCCCTTGCTGGTGACCAGCATGCGGTAAAGCCGGTCCTTCACGATGTAGGTGCGCATCATCACCCTGGACGCGTTGGTGTCCTCGATGTCGAGGGCATAGCCGTCCCAGCCCTGCAGCGTCACCGGCTCGTCCAGCACGTACTTGAAGCGGCTGCGCGGAAAGGCCTTCTCGGCTTCGCCGCGGCCGAGGTCGCGCGCCATCACCTTGGCGTCGCGGCTGGAGAACCACCCGGGGTCGTAGTCGACATAGTCGAAATCGAACAACTCGTCGTCGCGCTTGGACTGCCAGGCGACACGTTCGCCGGCATGGCCCTTCTCCTTCTCGGCGGCCGCGGTCTTGTTGGCCGGTGCTGGCATCTCCAGCCGGAAGCGGAGGTCGCTGCCGACGACGGTCTGCCAATCGGCAGGCTGCGCGCCGGCGGGTTGCGCACTCGCCATCATGGGCACCATCAGGAAAGAGAAAACGAGGAGACGACGCTTCATGCTGGCGGGCTTCATGCTGGGGGCACGAGATCTTTGCGACCCGACCAGTCCCAGGCGACGCCGGTGCGCGAAACGCCGAGCAGCAGGCCGTGCAGCTCCTTCGGGTGCACCCAGCCGCCGTCGGGCTCGGTGACGGGATCGGCGCCGCGCGGCGTGTACCGGGCGTTGGCGTCGAGCAGGCGCTGCCGCACGTTCGGCCAGTCGTGGACCTCGACGTAGCACATGTAGAGCGAGTCGCCGTGCTTGTGGGCGTAGCGGCCCATGGCATGCACGTTGTCGGTGACCTGGCTCAGCTCGATGCGATCGAGCCGGTTGGGCGGATCGAACAGGGTGAGCGTGCCGATATAGCCGAAGCGCTCGCTGCCGATGTCGCTGAATCGCGACGGATCGAGACCGAACAGACCGGCATAGACCGCCGCCGCGCGCCGCCAGTCGCTCATCAGTGTGTTGGTCGTCTCGTAGAGAAAGGACACCGGCCCGACCCGCGGCCGGTAGGTACTTTCGGAAATCACGATCGGCAGGCCGAAGGTAGCCTCGTTGCTGAGGTAGAGCTGTTCGCCGTCAAGATCGTAGGCGATGCCGAGCCCTTCCCAGCGCTTTGCCATGCTGTCGAGGTCGGCGGTGCAGTAGCCCGCGGTCATCAGCCCTTCGCCGCGCCTGGCGAGAAAATCCTGGGTGAGACCGGCACCGTCGGCCTCGCAAAGTTCGAACTCGCTCTCGCCGACGGCGAGGACCGTGCGCTTGGCCCCGAGATGGCGGCTATGGTTGCGTCGCGCGACTTCGCAGCCGAGCAACTGGCCAAAACGCTGTGCCGCCTTGGCGGCGTCGTAGACGGCAATCTGGACCCGGTCGCAACGGTCGAGCATGAGGCGACCCTACCTCAGTAGGAATAGTCGCGAAACAGCGGCGCGAAGGAGCCCTGCCACTCGCCCTGCCATTTCGCCAGCAGTTCGTCGGCCGGCGCCAGTCCGCTGTCGACCGTCCGGTCGAGTGGAAACAGATGGACGGTCTCGTCGTTGCCGCGTTCGTCGAGACATCGGCGCGCCCTCAGTCCGGCATGGGCAAGCGCCACGACCTCGCGCGCCAGTTCGTTCAGCGGCCGGCCACGGAACACGGTGGCCAGTCCCGTCTTGGGTGTCTCGGCGCGGAGGAAATCGTGATCCGCGGCGGTCCAGTCCTTCACCAGATCCCAGGCAGCATCGAGCGCGCCCTGATCGTAGAGCAGGCCGACCCACAGAGCGGGCAAGGCATTCAGCGCCGCCCACGGGCCTGAATCGGCGCCGCGCATTTCGAGATAGCGCTTCAGCCGGACCTCGGGGAACGCGGTCGTGACGTGGTCGCCCCAGTCGTTCAGGGTCGGCAGCTCGCCCGGCCGTACCGGCAGTTTGCCCTTCAGGAAATCACGGAAATTCTGGCCGGAGGCGTCGATGTACTTGCCGTCGCGATAGACGAAGTACATCGGCACATCGAGCATGTAGTCGACGTAGCGCTCGAAGCCGAAGCCCGGCTCGAACACGAACGGCAGCACGCCGCAGCGATCGGGGTCGGTGTCCGTCCAGATGTGGCTACGGTAGCTCTTGAAGCCCACTGCCTTGCCCTCGACGAAGGGCGAATTGGCAAACAGCGCCGTCGCCACCGGTTGCAGCGCCAGCGACACACGGAACTTCTTCACCATGTCGGCTTCCGACTCGAAGTCGAGATTGGTTTGCACCGTGCAGGTGCGCAGCATCATGTCGAGGCCGAGCTTGCCCTTCTTGGGCATGTACTCGCGCATGATCTTGTAGCGGCCCTTGGGCATCCAGTGGATGTCCTCGCGCTTCCACTGCGGCGCGAAGCCGAGCCCGATGAAGGCCGCGCCGATTTCGCCGGCAACCTCGCCGACCTCGCGCAGATGCAGGGAATTCTCGGCCGCCGTCTCGTGCACTGTCTCGAGCGGCGCGCCCGACAGCTCGAATTGGCCGCCCGGCTCGAGCGTGATGCTGGCCTTGTCGCGCAGCAGCGCGATCGGGTTGTTGCCCTCGATGACCGGCTCCCAACCGAAGCGGGTCAGACCTTCGAGCAGGGCACGGATGCCATCCGGCCCTTCATAGGCAAGCGGCTTGAGCGTTGCCTTGTGGTAGCCGAACTTCTCGTGCTCGGTGCCCATGCGCCATGCCGCGCGAGGCTTGTTGCCGGCGACGAAATACTCGATCAGCTGCCGCCGATTTTCGATCGGCGCGCCGCCGCCCGACGGTGGTGCGGACATACGTTGTCGACTCCCTGGTCGCCCGCAGCCTTCTGGGGGCCGGGAGCGGCGCGGCCGCATGAGGATCTCTCATGCGAGCACGCGTCTGGTTCATGATGTTCAAGTTCCCGTCTCCCATGCCGACGGGGGCGAGCGCAAGCGGTCAGACGGTAACCTTAGATGTGCGATAATCAGCCTGCAGGAGCGGTGTCGGCTGGCGCCAGTCGCCAACCAACGCCTGCCAGCAGGCGAGCGCCGCCAGGGCCGCGGTATCGGCCCTGAGGATGCGCGGACCCAGCCCCACTGCCATTACATCCTTTATGCGACGAAGGGCCGTCAGCTCCTCCGCCGCGAAGCCACCCTCGGGTCCGATCACGATCGCCCACGGCGCGGCACGGGCTGCGGCATCGAGCCCGCCCAGCGCCTCGGCGATCGGCAGACCGCCGCCGGTCTCGTCGCAGATCAACAACCGCCTTTCAGCCGGCCATCTCGCGAGCAGCCGCGCGAGATCGACCGGCTCGCGTACCTCGGGCACGCTGAGCCGCTCGGTCTGCTCGGCCGCTTCGATCGCATTGGCGCGCAGCCGCTCGACGTTCACCCGCTCGACGGCGGTGTGGCGCGTGAGCACCGGCTGCAGCACCGCCACGCCGAGTTCGGTCGCCTTCTCGGCGATATAGTCGATGCGCGCACGCTTGACCGGCGCGAAGCAGAGCCACACGTCAGGCTCGGCCGCCTGGACGCGTGTTTGATCGCCGATCTCGGCCACGGCCGACTTCTTGCCGCGGCCCACAAGTGCTGCCTTCCATTCGCCGTCGCGGCCGTTGAACAGCAGCAGCGGGGCGCCGTCGGGGCGTCGCATGACATGGCGCAGATAATGGACCTGCGCCTCGCCGAGCGGCGCCTCGATCCCGGCTGCGAGGTCGGCTTCAACGAAGAGACGCGATACGCTCATGGAGTTCCCTCATGGATCATTGAGCTGCATGGCTGCATGATGCCGCCATGACCGCCGACGGAACAACCGGCTTTACCGACATCAACCGCCAGCACTGGTCGCTGCGCTACCTGCCGCCGTGGGCCCGGCCCTATGGCCGGCTGTCGCGCTGGGATCGGCCGATCGGCACCTGGCTGCTGCTGTTTCCCTGCTGGTGGTCGCTCACCCTCGGCCTGGCGCCGCAGTGGGGCCGACTGGCCGGCTGGATGGCGCTGTTCGCGCTAGGGGCTCTCGCCATGCGCGGCGCCGGCTGCACCTGGAACGACATCGTCGACCGCAAGATCGATGCCCAGGTCGAGCGCACGCGTGGCCGGCCACTGCCTGCGGGCGAGGTCAAGCTGCGCAATGCGCTGATCTGGACGGCGCTGCAGTCGCTGGTGGGCGCCGCCATCCTCTTCAAGCTGAACAAGTTCGCGGGCGGCGTGGCGTTGGCCTCGCTGCTCCTGGTCGCGATCTACCCGACCATGAAGCGCCTCACCTCGTGGCCGCAGGTCGTGCTCGGCCTCGCCTTCAACTGGGGCGCGCTGGTGGGGTTCGCGGCCGTCACCGGCGAACTCTCGTGGGCCACCGTCGCGCTCTATGTCGGCGGCGTCGCCTGGACGATGGTCTACGACACGATCTACGCCATGCAGGACCAGCGCGACGATGCCGTCATCGGCGTGCGCTCGACGGCTCGACGCTTTGCCGCCGCGCCCCGGCGCTGGCTCACGCTGTTTGCGGTGCTGGCCACGGGGGCTTGGGCGCTGGCCGGTTATCTCGCCATGCTGAACCCACTCTATTTCGCGATCCTTGCCGCCATCGCCCTGCACTTCGTCTGGCAGATCGTGTTCCTGCGCCAGAACGACCCCGCCGACTGTCATTTCAAATTCAGGACCAATGCCCTCATTGGCTGGCTTCTGCTGGCCGCTATCGCCGCCGGCCACCTGGCCTTGCGCTGATGGCGCGCCTGCCGGTCGATCCCGAAGGTTTCATCCGCAGCAATACCGCCCTCGAAGCGCCGGTCATGGTGCCGGAATTCAAGCTGTGGCTCGCCACCGAGTACGTTCCGATCTGGCAGGCGACCGAAGCGTGGCTGGAGGAGCAGAACGTCGATCCGCCCTATTGGGCCTTCTGCTGGCCGGGCGGCCAGGCGATCGCGCGCTATCTGCTCGACAATCCCGACCTGGTGCGCGGCAAGCGCGTGATCGACTTCGCCGCCGGTTCCGGCGTTTCGTCGATGGCCGCGGCCCATGCCGGCGCGGCGTCGGTGACGGCCAACGACATCGATGCGCTGTCGCTGGTGGCGGCACGCCTCAACGCCGAGGCCAACGGCCTGGCGTTCGATGTCAGCGCGGAGGACTGGCTGGCCGGCGCCGACGGTAACCCCGATGCCGACGTGGTGATTGCGGGCGACGTCTGTTACGAGCGCGACATGTCGGTGCGTGCCCTGGCTTGGCTGCGCGGCCACGCCCGGCGGGGCCGGCTGGTGCTGCTGGGCGATCCCGGCCGCAACTACTTCAGCGCCCAGGGCCTCGAAGAACGGGCCCGCTACGACATTCCGACATCGCTGCAGCTCGAGAATCGGGGCATGCGCGAGACGGTCGTCTGGCGCGTGCTGCCTCATCCCTAGGCAACCTTAAGAATTCCGTCACTGTTCATTCACAGAGGATTAGGTTACGCCCGCTATATGCCTCCCAAAACCAAGATACCCAGAGTCAAGGCGGCCGACTTCGCCACCCTCTACGAGGGCTTCAATGCCCCCGTCTCGCGCTTCGATTGCGGCCGCAAGTGCGCCCCGCTGAACGGCGGCGAGCCGGTCTGCTGCTCGACCCAGAACGCCGTGCCGGTGGTGCACAAGGTCGAGTTCGACCTGCTGAAGACCCGCACCGACCTGTGGTCCAAGTTCAAGCCCTACGACTACTCCACAAAACAGATCGTGGCCGAGCTCACCAGCGACTGCATGGCGATCCACTGCAAGGGCGCGCGCCACTGCGAGCGCGACAACCGCACCATCGCCTGCCGCGGCTTCCCCTTCTATCCCTACCTCACGCGCGAGCGGCAATTCGTCGGCATCGGCACCTACTGGGTGTTCGAGGACCGCTGCTGGATGATGTCGAACCTGGAAATCGTCGACGCCAAGTTCGTCCGCGAGTTCATCGCCACCTACGAGGCGCTGTTCTTCAAGGACCACGCCGAGTTCGAGACCTACGTCGATTTTTCCGCCTCGGCGCGGCGCGTCTATTCGCGCTGGAAGCGCGAGATCCCGCTGCTCGGCCGCAAGGGCGAGCTGCTGATCGTGGCGCCCTCGACCGGCGAGATCCGCCCCGGCCGCAAGAAGGACTTCCCCAAGGCCGCGCCCTTCACCTCCGAGAAGGAGTATCGCGCGGCGGTGAAGGAAGCCGATGGCGAGGTCCCGAAGGAAGGCCTTCGCCCGAGCTGATTCAGCGTCATCCACCCCGCGCCGCTATCCCTTGAGTCGTCGTCGCCTCGCCTGGCTGCTGCTGTTCCTGTCGCCGGCCTTCTTCGCCGTCAACATGCTGATGGCACGCTACGCCACCTTCGTGCCGCCCAACGCCCTGGCGCTCGGCCGCTGGCTCCTGGTGGCGCTCCTCCTGCTGCCCTTCGTCTGGCCCCGCCTGGTCCGCCACCGCCATGCCCTGGCGCGCGAATGGCCTGACCTCCTGATGCTGGGCGCGATCGGCATGTGGATCTGCGGCGCCTGGGTCTATATCGGCGGCCGCACGACACCTGCCCTCAACATCGGCCTGATCTATGCCGCCTCGCCGATCCTGGTCGTGGCGCTGGGCCGCCTGCTCTATCGCGAGAAACTGACGGCGGGCCGCATCGCCGGAATCGTGCTCTGCCTGGCGGGCGTCGCCGCGGTCTTCGCCAAGGGACGGTTCGACAATCTCCTGTCCGTGCGCTTCAGCGAGGGCGATCTCTGGATCGCCGCCGCCTCGGCCTGCTGGGGCCTCTACTCGGTGCTGCTGAAACACCGGCCGAGCGCGCTCGATCCACTGACGCGGCTGTGCGCCATCTCCGTCGCCGGATCGCTGGTGCTCCTGCCCTTCGCGCTGGGCGAGGCGGCGTTCTGGCACGGCCCCGATTTCAGCGACTGGCGCACCTGGGCGATCTGGATCGTGCTCGCCATCGTGCCGGGGGTCGGCGCCTATGGCGCCTTCGCCTTCTGCATCCGTGAGCTCGGGCCCTCCGTCACCAGCGTGTCGATGTACCTGGGGCCGCTCTACGTCGGCCTGATGGCCTGGCTCACCCTTGGCGAAGCGCCGCAGTGGTACCATCTGATCGGAACGCTGCTGGTGCTGCCCGGGCTCTTCCTGGCCACGCGCCCGCCCACCAAAGGAGCCTGACATGATTCGTGCGATCCTCACCTCGTTCGCCCTGCTGCTGGCGCTCCCCGCTATGGCGGAAGAAATCGGCTCGGTCAGCTACCGCTTCAAATGGATCGGGCCCAACGACAAGATCGCCATCGAAGCCTTCGACGACCCCGACGTGGCGGGCGTCACCTGCTACATCGCCCGCGCCCGCACCGGCGGCCTCAAGGGCGCCTTCGGCGTCGCCGAGGACCCGGCCCAGGCCTCGATCTCGTGCCAGCAGACCGGATCGATCGACCAGACCAAACTCGACAAGCTCAAGAGCCCGCACGAAGTCTTCAGCGAGCGCGCCTCGCTGATCTTCAAGACCACCCAGGTCGTGCGCTTCTGGGACGCCAAGCGCCGCGCGCTGGTCTACCTCACCTACACCGACCGCGTGATCGAGGGCAGCCCGCAGAACTCGATCAGCGTGGTGCCTGTCGGGGCCAAATAGCGGGCCATTTTTGGCACAGCTCGTTGTGCCACGACCTGTCCCGCTGCCTGTGCCACGAACCGGCCTCAAGCCCTTGATCTGTCGCGGCAATCGCCCCCTGATAAACTGTGCCACCGAGGCCCGCCCCTCGCCGGGATGAGAATCCCGCAAAGATCGCCGGAATGGACCCTTCCATGGACCATTCGAATGCCGATCAGGGCCCATAAAAAACGCCCGCCGGATTTCTCCGCGGGCGTCTCCCATCGTAGCAAAAATATTAGCAAAAACCTGTAAAACCTGCAAATGCATGCAGTGCCAGCACGTCGATTTTTAGAGGAGCACCCGCTATGATCCAACCTCCCCCTTCCTGGAGATCGCTGCTGTTCGTGCCGGTGCTCGCCGAACGCTTCGTGGCGAAGGCCCATACCCGCGGCGCCGATGCCATCATCCTCGATCTCGAGGACTCGATCATCCCGGCCAATAAGGCAGCCGCGCGCGCCGCCCTGGCCGCTTCAGTGCCGCGCGTCGCCCAAGGCGGCGCCGACGTCACGGTCCGCATCAATCGCCCGCTCGACCTCGCCGTGCCCGACATCGCCGCCGCCGTCATGCCCGGTGTCGCCGCCCTCATGCTGCCCAAGGTCATGGGCCCCGAGCACGTGCGCCTGCTGGCCGAGCTGGTGACCGACCGGGAGGCGGCGCTCGGCATGCCGATCGGCCACACGCGTTTCCTTGTCCTGATCGAGGAGCCGGCGGCACTGCCGCACCTCTTCGCCATCGCGGCCCAGCCGCGCATGGCGGGGATGTCCGTCGGTGGCGAGGACATGGCGACCGAGTTAGGCGCCACGCCCTCGGCCGACAGCATGTACGTCTTTGCCATGCAGGGTCTCGCCGCTTGCCGCGCCGCCGGCATCCTGCCGATGGGTTCGATGGGCCAGCTCGCGAACATCAACGATCTCGACTCCTACAGGGCCGGCCTGAAGCGCGGCCGGGCGCTGGGCTTCACGACGGCGTCCTGCATCCACCCCGCGCACGTGCCGATCATCAACGAGGAATACGGGGCCTCGCCCGCCGAGCTGGACCGCGCCCGACGGCTGCTCGCGGCCTTCGACACCGCCGTGGCGGCCGGCGAAGGCGCGGTCGCCTTCGAAGGCAGCATGATCGACCTGCCAGTCGTCATTCGCGCGCGCCGGCTGCTGGAGCGTGCGGCGGCCTGGGCATAGGGCTCTCATGTTCATACGGACCGCGCGCATCCTGCGCGCTCATGATCATGAGCGCGCAGGATGCGCGCGGTCCGGAAGATCACGATAAAGAAACGTCCCCAGCAGCACCCAGCGCGCGGCCTTCGCGGTGCCGACCAGCGGCGTGGTGTAGTGCCAGAACGGCAGGCGATAGGCCGTCACCGCTGCCGGCTTGGCCACCGACACGATCTCGCTGAAATGGCCGGCGCGGCTATAGACCAGCCATTGATGCGCCACCGACGGCGCGGCGAGGCTGAGATGCAGGTCGATGTAGCCGCCCTTGGCGTCCTTGTTCTCAGGATGGTGGTCGTTGTGCGGCCCGGCATAGTCGCCCGGCCCGTAGCGCAGCACTTGCAGGCCCCAGCCCGACGCAAGCTTGCGGCCGGCCAGCGCCTCGGCGAAGGCGCGGAAGCTTTGCGAGCGCATCATCCGCACCAGCCCGAGCTTTTCCGCCGCCTTCACGCCGGGTTCGCGGCGGCTTTCGAAGTAGATGGTGCGGGCGCGGCTGGTCTTGGGCAGGTGCTCACCGTAGTCGTGCTGCATGCCCCAGATGCTCTCGGGTGGAATCGGCTTCTCGATCGCCTCGAGCTTGTCGGCGAGGCTCTCTTCGAGGGCGCGACGGAGGCGGGCGGCCTTGGTCCGGTCCAGAAGATCGTCCTGGGCGAGGAAGCGGGTTCGCGGGTTGGCCAGCGCGCCGCACAAAGGATGCGTGCCCGCCAGAACCCGGCGGCCGGCCCGGCTCAGCAGGTCCTCGAACTCCGCCGGAATCTCTGGGGGGAAGACTACGTTCCGCATGCCAAACACCAGAATGCCATGGCGGGTGACGCGAAGCACCTTCCCATGAAAGCATTTCTCCAAGACGAGAAACGACCCAGGAGGAAGTCCCATGGACGTCGGCATGATGATGGTGTTCGCCAGCTACGGCTGGGACGACTGCTCCGACGCGCGCGTCTGGGATGAGGAGATCAAGCTCGCGCGGATCGCCGCCGATTCGGGCTTCGACTGCCTGTGGTCGGCCGAGCACCATTTCAACGATTATTCGTTCGTGCCCGATAATCTTGCGCTGATGACTCATCTGACGGCGTTGTGCCCGAACATCGACGTCGGCACCGCGGCCGTGATCCTGCCGTGGCACGATCCGCTGCGCGTAGCCGAGAATGCCGCCGTCCTCGACATGCTGAGCAAGGGCCGGCTGCGCCTCGGCATGGGCCGTGGCCTCGCGCGCCGCGAGTTCAACGCCTTCCGCCTCAGCATGGACGAATCGCGCGGCCGCTTCGACGAGGCAGCGCCGATGATCATCGAGGCGCTCAAGACAGGCTTCATGGAAGGCAACGGCCAGTACTACAAGCAACCACGCATCGAGATCCGCCCGCGGCCACAGAACTCGTTCGACGGGCGCATCTACGCCGTGGCCTCCAGCGAGGACTCGATCGACTCGGCCGCCAGGCTCGGCGCCCATATCGTGATGTTCGCCGACCGGCCGTGGGAGATGCGGGCGCCGATGATCGAGAAGGGCCGCGAGCTTCACGCCAAATATCACGGCACCGCGCCGCCCAGCGTCATGCTGACCGAGTTCTGCGTCTGCGGTCCCGACAGCGCCACGATCGAGGACGAGGCCCGCCGCTACCAGGGCAAGTTCGTCGAGAGCAATTTCTATCACTACGAATTCCTGGGCGAGCACTTCAAGACGGTGAAGGGCTACGACTCCTACCAGCAGAAGGCCGAGATCGCGCGCAAGGGCGGCATCGAGGGTGCGATCACCGGCTTCATGCAGGCGGCAAGCTGGGGCACGCCCGACAAGATCCTGCGTGGCATCGAGGCGCGGCGGAAGGTCGTCGGCGACTTCGAGATGAACGTCGCCTTCCGCTTCGGCGGCACGCCCTTCGAGGTCTCGGAGCGCGGGCTAAAGCTGTTCGCCAAGGAGGTGCTGCCGGTGCTGAAGTCGTGGGGACCGGTGAAGGCGGCTCAGGCGGCGTGACCACATTCGACGTCATCTGTTGGGAGCAAAGGACTCTTCTGCAAAAATCTCTCGGCTAGCGCCCTTGAACATGTCCTAATGCAGGCATGTCCGAATGGACCATCCTCTGGCCTGAAGCGGAAGAAGCGCTCGCCTCCTGGCGCGCCCAGATCACCCGGGAAATCGAGGCGACACGACGCATCGTTTCCCGGCTGGTGCCGCCGGGAGCGCTCACCATCGAGGTCAAGCACAAACCTGGCGCGGTCATTCCCGAGATCGGTATGGTCGGACACGCCTGGGGCCCTCACCTGTTCTCCCTGACATTCGACTCCGGCAATCCAAATTTCGCCGCTTCGCTGAAGGATGGCACGCTTCGTCGTCAAATAGCGCACGAGGTCAATCACTGCCTGAGAAATGCCGGTCCGGGCTACGGGCTGACGCTCGGTGAAGCGTTTGTCAGCGAAGGGCTTGCAGGTCACTTCGTCAATCGACTCTTCGGCACGCCGCCGGAACCGTGGGAGCGCGCGGTCGAGACGGCACGCGCATTGTCGTTCCTGCCCGATGCGACCTCACTCGCCTCGACCGACTTCGATCACAATGCGTGGTTCTTTGGCGTCGACCGTCGATACCCACGATGGCTGGGTTACACCCTGGGCTACGTGATCGTCGGCCGGTGGCTGGCCGCGACGCCCGATGCCGACGGTCCCCTGCTCGTCAATGTTGCCGCAGCCGATGTGCTTGCGGCCGCTCGCCGGCATTAGCGAGCAGATGACAGTCTCCGGTCGTCTCCCGTAAAAGCCAGCATGCCTTACGCCTCGCTTCGGGATTTCATCGACCGGCTGGAAAAGACCGGCCGGCTGGTGCGCGTCAAAGCCCCCGTTTCACCGCATCTGGAGATGACCGAGATCCAGACCCGGCTGCTGGCCGAAAAGGGTCCGGCGGTGCTGTTCGAGAATGTCGTGCGCCCCGACGGCACACGCTCGGACATCCCGGTACTGGTCAATCTCTTCGGCACGGTCGAGCGCGTGGCCTGGGGCATGGACCGCGAGCCCAACCAATTGCGCGCCGTGGGCGAGACGCTGGCCTTCCTGCGCCAGCCCGAGCCGCCCGGCGGCTGGCGCGAGGCGCTCGACATGCTGCCGATGCTGCGCACCGTCATGGCGATGAAGCCGAAGACGGTGAGTTCGGCGCCGTGCCAGGAAGTAGTGCTGACCGGCGACGACATCGATCTCGGCAAATTGCCGATCCAGACCTGCTGGCCGGGCGAGCCCGCGCCGCTGATCACCTGGCCGCTGATCGTGACGCAGGGTCCAAATCCCAAGGGTGACAAACAGGATAGCTTCAACCTCGGCATCTACCGCCTGCAGGTGACGGGCAAGAACACCACGCTGATGCGCTGGCTAAAGCATCGCGGCGGCGCGCAGCATCACCAGCGCTGGAAGGGGTCCGGCAAGCGTGAGCCGTTGCCCGTGGCCGCCGTGATCGGCGCCGATCCCGGCACCATCCTGGCCGCCGTCACGCCGGTGCCCGACACGCTGTCGGAATATCAGTTCGCCGGCCTCCTCCGCGGCAAGAAGGTCGAGCTGGTCGACTGCAAGACGGTTCCGCTGAAAGTGCCGGCCGAGGCCGAGATCGTGCTCGAAGGCCATGTTAGCCTCGACGACTACGGCGACGAGGGCCCCTACGGCGACCACACCGGCTACTACAACAGCGTCGAACAGTTCCCGGTGTTCACGATCAGCGCGATCACGATGCGCAAAAAGCCGATCTATCTCTCGACTTTCACGGGCCGGCCGCCCGATGAGCCCTCCGTGCTGGGCGAGGCGCTGAACGAGGTGTTCATTCCCCTCTTCCAGCAGCAGTTCCCCGAGATCGTCGACTTCTGGCTGCCGCCCGAGGGGTGTAGCTACCGCATCGCCGTCGTCTCGATGAAGAAGGCCTACGCCGGCCACGCCAAGCGCGTGATGATGGGCGTGTGGAGCTATCTGCGGCAGTTCATGTACACCAAGTGGGTGATCGTGGTGGATGCCGACATCGACGCCCGCGACTGGAAGCAGGTGATGTGGGCGCTCTCGACCCGTATGGACCCGGCGCGCGACATCACCGTGATCGAGAACACGCCAATCGACTATCTCGACTTCGCGAGTCCGGTGTCGGGCCTCGGCTCCAAGATCGGGCTCGACGCCACCGACAAATTCCCCGGCGAGACCAACCGCGAATGGGGCCGGCAGATCAAAATGGATCAGGCCGTGATCGACAAGGTCGATGCGATGTGGGGCGAGCTGGGGTTGCCGGGGAGTGGGAAGAAGATCTGGAAGTAAAGATTACTCTTTGTTGCCCGAATGTCGCACATTAGAGGAATCTTCAATTTTCAAGGCACCATAGTCACTGCCGGTCAAATCATTGTTTTCGATCGTTATCCGACTCTCGTCTTTGGCGCCTTTGCTGCCTATTCGGATCGCTTCGCGCGAGTTTCGATTAATCCGATTCTTTCGGACGGTTGG
>Ga0194051_1000563_pt1 | contig 21011 bp, 20 predicted proteins | sample SepL2320m_MetaG_FD_161275 | JGI IMG/M metagenome (GOLD analysis project Ga0194051, IMG submission 161275) | Anoxic zone freshwater microbial communities from boreal shield lake in IISD Experimental Lakes Area, Ontario, Canada - Sep2016-L239-20m | ecosystem: Environmental > Aquatic > Freshwater >... | reverse complement strand
GATCAATATGCAGCAATTGCCGAGAAATACGGTGTGCGGTTTGATGATGAAGATGAAGAGATGGCAGAAAGCGAAGATACGGAAGGTATTGAAAATATCTAGTTAGTGCTGGTACCCCAGCACATCGCAAGTCCCCCCAAAAATAATTCAAGAAAGATCATGACACAAACACCTGAGAAGTTGCGCAATATTGCGCTTGTTGCACACGTTGACCATGGCAAGACCACGCTCCTAGACGCTCTCTTGCGTTCGGCGGGCACATTTGCTGCACACTCGGCAATCATCGATCGCGTTATGGATAACGACGATCAAGAGCGTGAGCGAGGCATCACCATTTTGGCGAAGGCCGCACAGATCGAATGGAAGGGCACCAAGATCAACTTGGTTGACACTCCGGGCCACGCCGACTTTGGTGGGGAAGTAGAACGTGCGTTGGCAATGGTCGATGGAATCTTGCTTCTCGTAGATGCCGCAGAGGGCCCGTTGCCACAAACCCGCTATGTGTTGTCGAAGGCTTTAGCACTCGACTTGCCAGTGATTTTGGTAATCAACAAGGTTGATCGTCAGGATGCTCGTCCGGAAGAAGTGTTGCACGAAGTTGAGCAATTGTTTTTGGACTTGGCTCATGCAGATCATCACTTGTCTTTTCCTGTGTTCTCTGCTGTTGCACGCGACAGCCTTGCCATGGCGGGCATTGGTATGCCAGCGTCTGATGGAGACTTGTCGCCACTGATCGATGCGATTGTCGACCATATTCCAGCGCCACAGAATGATATGAGCGCACCGTTGCAAGCGATGGTCACCAACTTGGATGCTTCCGACTATTTGGGTCGACTAGCCATTGGGCGAGTTATTTCCGGTGTGATGCGCAAGGGCGATCAAGTATCGCTCTGCCAAAAACCAACCGACGACAATCCTGCTCCAGTACTTAAGCGCAAGCTCAGTGGTTTGATGGCGTTCCAGGGCATTGATCGCGTGGAGGTTGCAGAAGTTATTGCAGGTGACTTGTTTATTATGAGCGGTATCGACGAAGTTGAAGTGGGCGACACCATTGCCGCACTCGACAATCCTGTGCCACTGCTGCGTCTTGAGGTTGACGAGCCAGTGTTGCGGATGAGTTTCGGCGTGAACACCTCACCATTTGCAGGCAAAGACGGTAAGTATCTCACTAGCCGTCACTTACGTGATCGCTTGCAAAAAGAGATTCTTGGCAACGTGTCAATCAAAATCGCCAACACCGAATCAACCGACGTGATGGAAGTTGCTGGTCGTGGAGAGTTGCAATTGGCCGTATTGATCGAAAACATGCGTCGTGAAGGTTACGAATTGCAAGTGAGTCGTCCTGAGGTAATCACTCGCGAGATCAATGGCAAGAAACATGAGCCGCTCGAGTCTGGAACTTGTGACGTACCTGATGAGTACGTTGGCGCTGTCACACAGGCACTCGCACCTCGCAAGGGTCGCATCACCGATCTTCGTCCAGGAGATGCCAACCGCACGATCGTGTACTTTGAGGCACCTTCTCGTGGTCTGATTGGTTTTAGATCATTGTTGCTGACTGTTACCCGTGGTACGGCCCTGTTGCACCAGAGTCTTGCCGGATGGATGCCGTGGGCAGGAGAGTTGCCACATCGTCTTGGAGGAGCAATGGTTTCAGACCGTATGGGTCCTGCAACTGCTTACGCGCTCGACAACCTTGAGCAACGCGGAACACTCTGCATCTCACCAGGTGATGAACTCTACGAAGGCATGGTGGTTGGAGAGAACGCCCGCGAAGAGGAAATGGTTGTTAACGCGGTACGTGCGAAAGAGAAGAACAACATTCGCACACACAGCCACGACGAGGGAATCAAGCTCGCAACTCCAGTTACTCACACTCTTGAAACTGCGATTGAATGGATTGCAGATGACGAATTAGTGGAAGTGACCCCGCTCAACGTTCGCATTCGCAAGAAGTACTTGACGATCGAAGATCGCCGCAAGTTCACCAAACGCAGCTCAAACTAACTACAACCAGTTTTTGCTGGTTATTTTTTCGCTGTTTTGCGTGTTGGGTTTTTGAGCACTACCTGTGGGTGCGGTCGTGGAGTCGAGCGCTTCTCTTCAAGCAACTTGACAAGCGTCTTGTAAGTTTTTGAGCCAATGAGTTCGGTAATCTCGTCTTTGAGATACTGGTACACGGGGTCTTTGCCTACGAATGCGGCAGGATCGTCAGTGCACCACCAATGAAACTCGATGCCACCCTCGCCCCAGTCGCGTCGTTTCCATTCGCGCAAGTGCGAAATAACGTGACCGTCGTCTTCGGTGTGCTCATCTAAACGCAGTGGAACCTGCCAACACACATCTGGCTTCCAGTCCATTGGTCGTTCACCAACCTCAAGAGCAGCAATATGGAACGCACATCCCATTCCACCCTCAAAGCCAGGGTCATTATGAAAGATGCATGCATCGTTCACACGTCGTGTTGCATCGGAACCATCGCGATTTTTAATCAACCAACGATTGTTGGCGCCTTTCTCATGCTTTTGCCAATGTTCTGGCTTAAGACGCTTGACAGACTTCTTGACAGAAGCAAGATCTTTTTTGTCAATGAAGTGAGCACCATAACTGCAACAACCCTGCTGCAATTTGGTGGCGTCGTCGTCAAGTACTCCCTTGCAGCCTGAGCCATAAATGCACGACCAGTTTGAGAGCATGAAAGTTGAATCGATCATCCACGTTTGCTCGGCGTCCGGGTCGGTGAAACTGATCCATTCATGAAGTTCTTCGGGTCTTGACATAGATGCTGACGCTAGACGATAGAACAGGACATCACACGTCTTTCACCAACAAAAAACGAGAAATCACTTCGATGATTACGTGGCTTGCTCTGTGGCTGTCATACTTGACAGATGCCTGCATCGCAAGACGAATCAATACTCGACATTGTTGCTCGACTCGAATCAATCTCGGAAGAGATTGCTGACAAGGCTCTTGATGCCCTCAAATCGGCACATCGTGAGGGAGCAGTCAAGCGCCCAGAGACTGAACGACAGCTGACTTCGGCCCGCAGGGCCATTGAAAAAGCAATCGGTGTACTTACGCGACTTGATTGAGGAAGTTGATAAGTGCTCGTAGACCGCCAGCGTCACTTCGCTGTGGGTCAAATCTCAAACGGTATTTGTCTAGATGATCGTTGTCAGTCTTCTCGGTCGCATGTGGTTGAACTATCTCAAATTGGCCTGAGCGACACAAATAACCAAATTTCTCTTGCAGTTCGGTCAGTAATTGGGGAGTGGGCATCTTGTTCAGTCGCATGATTAAGTGCTTGCCAACGAATCGAACCGAGTGATAGTTGAGGTAGAAGTTTTGTATCTCCTCAGTTGCGTCGTCGATGGTGTCACAAACCCGATACAGCGCGAGATCTTCGGGCGAGACAAGTCCACGTGTGAGCAATTCGGTTTGAATCAGTTGATCAACCGAATGCCAGAAACTGTCGCCGGGCAAATCGAGAAGAACAATTGGGACTGGTACTCCCTTGCCGGTTTGTGTGAGAGTGAGCAATTCAAAAGTTTCATCCAGAGTGCCGAACCCGCCTGGCAAACACAAGAATGCCTGAGACTCTTTGACAAGCATCAATTTACGAGTGAAGAAATAACGCATCGAAACATATTTTTCGTCACCAGCAATAATTGAATTTGCTGATGACTCAAATGGCAGACGAATGGAGACGCCAATCGAGCGCTCTCTGCCCGCTCCCTCCATGCCAGCTTCCATAATTCCTGGCCCGGCACCTGTCACCACCATCCATCCTTGGTCGGCGAGTCTTTTGGCCACCAGTTGAGTGTGGAGATAGAGGGGATCATCCTTCTTGGTACGAGCCGATCCAAATATCGTCACCTTGGACCGTTGTGTGTATGGCTGAAACATGGCGAACGCTTCGCGCATTTCTTTTAGAGCCGAGGATGCAATTTTGAGATCCAATGTCGATGTTTTGTCGGATCCGAGTTCGAGGCTCGTTGCTATCAGTTGCATTACATAATCAGTGTTGTGAATTGACCCGTACTCGGCAACGAGGTCCGAAATGGCTGAGAGTAAATCGTCAGCCTTGTTCATCGGCGAAAGACTGAATCTTTGGTTTCAAGCGCGTCAATGAGCTCGGTAAAGCTCTTTTGAAAAGATAGGACACCTTCGCGTTCAAGTTGTAGCGCTACATCAGACACGTCGATACCTAGACGGTCAAGCTGATTCCAGCGAGTGTGAGCAAGATCGACGTTGGTGTCGATTGTTACTGCGGGTGTTCCGTGATCGCTAAAGGCCAACATGGTGTTATCAGGCAACGTGTTGACAGTGCTTGGTCCAATCAATTGGTCGACATAGAGCGTGTCGGGATATGCGGGATTTTTTGTCGAGGTTGAAGCCCACAGCGGCCTTTGAACTCGTGCGCCACGACGTACAAGTGCAGACCATCTCGGTCCAGAAAATGTCTGCGTAAACAGTTGGTAAGCAATCTTGGCTTGCGAGATTGCTGCGGTTCCACAGAGCGACGATGCTTCATCTGTGCCGATCGCGACTAGTCGGCGATCAATCTCGGTATCGACGCGTGAGATGAAAAAGCTCGCAACGCTTGAAACACCGGCAAGAGATTCGGACGACGTGTTGCTGAGTTGCTCGAGGCCATCGATGTATGCATCCATTACCTGTTGATAACGGTCAAGGCTGAAAATAAGCGTGACGTTGACGTTGCGACCTTCGCTGATCATTGTGCGAATAACGGGGATGCCTTCTTGCGTGGCAGGTATTTTGATCATGACATTGTCTCGTGCGACTCGTTCGTCGAGCAACCTGGCCGCAGTCTCTGTTGCGGCCGTGTCATGTGCCAAATTGGGGTCGACTTCAACGCTGACGAACCCATCTGACCGATTAGACGATTGATAGAGCGGTTGAAAGATGTCGAGCGCATCTTGAATGTCTTTGATGACGAGTTGCCAGTAACTGTCAATGGGCGACATATGTTGATCGCTGAGTTGTCTAAATTGTTCGTCGTAGTCGGACGAACCTTGGATCGCTTTCTGAAAAATTGTCGGGTTGGATGTTAAGCCTCTAATTCCCGAATCGAGAATGCTGTGCAGTTGTCCTGACGTGATGAACTCTCTCTTCAAATTGTCGAGCCACGGGCTTTGACCGCATTCATCGAATAATCGCACAAGGCGAGATGAAGTCATCAGTCTTGTTTACCAGATGCAATCAAATCGAGAGCACACTCAACCACATGTTGAACATTTAAACCGAGATTGTGCATTACTACATTGCCTGGGGCGCTGGCGCCGAAGCGATCTATGCCAATTGATTGATCTGCATAACTCGACCAACCAAACGTGCTTCCGGCTTCCACCGAAAGTACGGGCACACCCCGAGGAAACACTGTTGATCTAAATTCACGGGACATTGTTTCGAAGCGATCCCACGAAGGCATGCTGATGACTTGTACTTGTTTGCCAGACTGCTCGAGTTGGAGAGCTGCCTGAATGCACAATGCAACTTCACTGCCAGTGCCCACAAGAACAACGTTGGGCGTGCTACTGCTCGCGCGCACAACTCCTGCGCCTGTAGAGACGGCTGATCCATCCGACGAAATCGGAAGTGATTGACGGCTCAAAATGAGTGCTGTTGGACCATCGAAATCACACGCATCTCGCCATGCTTGCGCTGTTTCATGAGAGTCGGCGGGTCGAATCACGTGTAGGCCAGGAATAATTCGGAGTGACGCAAGATGCTCGACGGGTTGGTGGGTTGGACCATCTTCGCCAACTCCAACAGAGTCATGCGAAAAAACGAAAATGACTTTTGCCTTGGACAGTGCGGCCAATCGGATTGCGGGTCGCATGTAGTCAGCGAAGACAAAAAATGTTCCGCCAACAGGTAAAACGCCGCCGTGAAGTGCCATACCAACCATTGCTGCTGCCATTGCATGTTCGCGAATGCCAAAATAAATTTGTTGGCCCTGAGGATTGGAAGCAGATTGCGCACTCATCGTGCCGATCTTGACACCCGTGTTACCCGTGAGATCTGCAGAGCCAAGCATCAAACCTGGAAGATCACTCAAACTGGCAGTGATTGAAATTGGCATTGCCTGACGAGTTGCGAGTGAAGAGTCTGGTGCAAATGTTGGTGCGGCAGTTTTCCATTGTGCACTTGGTGGTGGGTTCCAGCACGCATCGAATTCGCTGGTAGCGCTATCGGGAGCCTTGGACGCTTCAGATGAGTAGTAGGCCAGGCATTGTGTTGCTCGTTTTGCAGCAAAATCGCGAGCGGCCGCAACTGTCGCTACCGGCGCCCAAAACGGTTCGTTGGGAATGTTGAGTACAGCCTTGGTACGTTCGACATGCTCGGCGAGAAATGGATTTCCGTGTGCTTCGTGACTGTCGGTGAAGTCCGGTGAAGGAAATCCGATATGCGTTTGGAGCACACACAAAGTTGGTGAGCCAGAATGTTGCTTTGCATTGATCAGAGCAGCCTCGAGCGCATCTAGATCCTCGCCAATTTCGCCGAGTTGCATAACATTCCATCCATACGAGGTGAAGCGCTGTACGACATCATCTGAACATGTGAGCGATGTGCTGCCATCGATGGTGATTTTGTTGTCGTCATAGATGCAAATCAATCGATCGAGTCCGAGATGACCCGCGAGTGACGCTGCCTCGTGGCTGATGCCCTCCATCAAACACCCGTCACCTGCGATGACATACGTGTGGTGATTCATGAGTTCGGAGCCAAAGCGTGCGCGCAGATTTCGTTCGGCGAGCGCAATTCCGACAGCGTTGGCAAAACCTTGTCCGAGGGGACCGGTTGTTACTTCGACACCGGCGGTGTGACCAGCCTCGGGATGACCTGGTGTCAACGAATCAAATTGGCGAAATGATTGCAGGTCGCTCATCTCGAGTCCGTATCCATTTAAGAACAACATCGAATACTGCAAAATGGATGCGTGTCCAGCGGAAAGCACGAAGCGATCTCGATTGCGCCAATGCGGATCTTGCGGAGAATGCTGCATGATTCGTGAATACAACACATGTGCAAGGGGAGCGAGAGCCATGGCTGTTCCCTGGTGACCACTTTTGGCCTTGAGTGGAGCGTCCATTGCAATGCCTCGGGCAATTGCTACGAGTTCGCGATCAAGGTCAGGAGAAAGGCGAGGCAAAGTATTCACGGCGGCGACTGTAGTTGCTTCTAGGACACCGGTGGGAGCAAAGTAAGCGGAACTTTGTGCCAAGGCTCTTTGTCAACACGGCAGTGAGCGAAGATGAGTCCATATTTATTGAGCTCAAGCGCACCACGCACGAGGCGATAGGTAAATTTGCCCGGCTCAACCGTAAATGGACTGACATTGCGAGCCAGTTGCTCGGCATTCTCATCAAAGCCATCTTTGAAAATCACTTCGAAGACTCCAGAACCTGTCTCATCGGCCTGGCAGTAGATCAAAGCCATGAGGTGCGGTTCGATGGTTACCGGAACTGGGTTTGGTGCTGCAAGTGAAAAGAACACGCCCATCATGTCGATGTGGGTGGCTGGGCCTGGTGCCGGCTTCATCTCGAATGTGTCGACGAACAACGCAGAGACAATGTGCACGCAATGACTTTAGTCGTTGTTGCGGTCGTAGAAAAGTCCGCAACTTACGGTTTGTAGCACCGACAATTCGTGTGTGAGCAACACTAGATCGGCTCGCTTGCCAACACTGATGTCACCCCGGTCACGCAGACCCATTACCTCTGCAGGGTTGCGAGTCGCACTGATGAGCGCAACCGACAGCGGCACGGAGCAATTGAGAACAGTATTACGAAGCGCTTGATCCATAGAGAGCACGCTGCCTGCAAGTGTGCCGTCGTTCAGCCTTGGTGCCGAGATCGTGTTTGCTCGGACAGAATCAGTTATCAAGACCATGCGATGAGGTTTAGCTCGAAATGCCAGCTGCACTGCGCGACGTGAAACATGTTCGAGATCGACGATGATTGATGCAAATATTTCGTCGTCGGTGAGCGCTGTAAGCGCAACGCCATCCTCGCGGTGATGAACTCCGGACATTGCATTGAATAGGTGTGTGACCATCTTCGCCCCAGCCTCTTTGGCCTCGAGGAATTGTTGCTCTGTAGCGCGGGTATGACCGAGTGAGACTGCAATGCCTTGTTGGCGAAGTAGCCGCACTGCAGCAACGCCATTCGCTTGCTCAGGCCCAACCGTCATCAGCGCTACGCATGCTGGTAATTGCGCAATCCAATGCAGGTCAACATCAACAACGCTTCGACGGTCATGTGCTCCTAGTGCTGCCCCAAGAAAAGGGCCTTCCATGTGTGCGCCTAATATTGAAGACGCGATATTTTTGTGCTCAGTGCTTTGTTGTTGCATGTGTGACTGAATCGCGGCAAGCGACATTGCGAGTGAATCCTTTGATGCACTAATCAGTGTTGGACACCAACTCGTCACACCCGATTTGAGCAAAAGTCGATTGAGGCGCTGCCACTGCAAATGATCTGCTGACGCCACATTTACATCAGCAATGCCGTTGACTTGCAGATCAATGAAACCGGGAACAAGGAGCGCATCGGTTGCAGCGTCTTGAGCACGGATCTCCGAGACATCTGTAATGATTCCATCCTCGTCCCATGTCACACGCGTGGGGCCGACAAGTACGCCGTTCACAAATGCCCGTGACGCCGAGAGTTGATTCATAAAGATCCAAATTAGTGCCCACCTGAGTAATGTGGTGTGTTGTGTCAGATCAACAAACATTGTCCGAAGCAATGTCAAAGCAATTGCTTGCACCGTTTGGTTTTCCGTTTGCGATCGAGGCAATAGTCGACACTCCAGTCGAAGCAGGTGACGCCGCTGATGCGATGGGCTATCCAGTGGTGGTCAAACTCAATGGTTCGAATATCGCTCACAAAACCGAGCGGGGCCTCGTGCGCCTGCAACTTGCGGACCGTGTCGCGGTCGAGCATGCGGCTGTGCAATTGCTCGCGTTAGCAACCGTTAGTGACGGAAAAGTGCAGTTGCTCGTGGCCAGAATGATCAACGGAAGTCGTGAGCTGATTGTCGGCATGGTGAATGACCCGGTATTCGGCAATACCGCAATGCTCGGCATCGGTGGAATTTTCGCCGAAGTGATTCAGGACGTCGTTTTTGCGCCTTTGCCAATTGACAAGAGTCGCGCGCTCGAGATGATTGATGCGTTGAAATACAAATCGGTATTGCAAGAATTTCGGGGTGAGAGCGCGGTGAACGTAGATGCGTTGGCTCATGCACTTACGGCGATGAGTGCTGCATGTGACGCCCACAAAGAGATCGTCTCGATTGATATCAATCCTCTCATTGTGCAACACGATGGATCACTTGTTGCCGTTGATGCCTTGGTCGAGGTGTCAAGGGCTGAAAAATTACCCGCCACGATGAGATCTTCATCGAACACGCACCACGGTTCTGGATTTGCACAGTACGACTCACTATTTTCGCCCCGCGCAATTGTTGTTGTTGGGGCGTCGTCGCACCCTGGCAAATTTGGATTCGTTTCGTTACACAATATTTTGTCGAACAAGTTCGCTGGCAAGGTCTATGCAACCAATCTTGCGGGCGAAGTCATTCTTGGCGTTCAAACGGTTGCATCAATCGACGATCTGCCACTGAACGAAATTGATCTTGCTTTTTTCTGCACTCCCGCAAGCGCCAACCCGGGTCTGCTTCGGCAATGCGCTGCGCGCGGAATTCGTGCAGCGTTTATAGCTTCTGCCGGTTATCGAGAGGCTGGCCCAAGTGGCGAACAGGCCGAACGTGACTTGGTGCTGCTTGCAACAGAACTCGGCATGGTGATAGCAGGGCCAAACGGTCAGGGTGTGGTGAGCACACCGGTTTCAATGTGTGCTCAGATCGTTGGACCATACCCACCACGAGGAGCGATTTCGGTTGCGAGCCAAAGTGGAAATTTTGTTTCTAGCTTTCTCAACTATGCCCGACAAACAGGAGTGGGTATTGCGCGAGCAATCTCAGCGGGTAACGCTGCCCAAACTTCGGTAGGCGATTATCTGGAGTGGTTCTCACAAGATGCTGAAACACGTGTGTCTCTGGCATACATCGAGAGTGTCAACGACGGCAAAGCACTTGAAGCTTCCTTCTCGCGTGCTCTTCAAAACAAACCACTCGTTGTAGTTAAGGGTGCCGCTACCGACCTTGGCTCTCGTGCGGCACAGAGTCATACGGGGGCGTTGGCTAGTAATGACAAGATTTTCGATGGCCTTTGTCGTAGTACGGGTGCTTCTCGTGCTGCAACAGTTGAAGAGGCATTCGATATCGCCGCAACGTTTGCAACTCAGTCCTTGCCGAAAGGAAACCGCGTCGTTGTTCTTACAACCGTTGGTGGTTGGGGAGTGGTCACGTCGGATGCAATCGCCAAAGACGGTGTGCTCCACCTCGTTCCGCTCCCAACAGATTTGACGAAGGCACTAGACGAACTATTACCACCACGTTGGAGCCGCAACAATCCGATCGATTGTGCTGGAGGCGAAACACGCGACACCATTCCTGAGATTCTTGAATTAATTTGCGCCCATGACGACATTGACGCGGTGATATTTCTTGGTCTTGGCATTCAGAGCAATCAGGCTCGAATGATGAGCGAAGGTGAGTTTTATCCCGACCATGGTCTGGAGCGAATAGTGGCGTACCACCGTCGTCAAGATGAGCGCTTTGCGCAGGCTGCAGCAGAATGTGCGGTCAAATACAACAAACCTGTGCTTGTGGCTACCGAGCTGGCTATTGCCGACCCGAGTAATCCTGGCCCAGCGACGGTTCGAGAAACGGGAAGGCTCTGTTATGCAAGTGGTACTCGTGCAGCAACTGCTCTCGCGCACATGTATCGCTATGCACGGTTCACCGGGGTAGCCAAGTGAATCGAAATAATTCTGTCGATATCTCGCAGTCGATGAAACGTGCCAACAATAAGGTACGTCTCGGTTCTCCTCGAGTTGTAGCAACACTGCTCATAACGGTGCTGTTAGTGGGGTCATCGATTATCGGGGTGGCATACAAATTTGTGGACGATATTGCGATATCGGTTTCGGCCAACCATTCGTCAATTGACGTGCACGGCATCAACGCTTCATTGCTTAATGCACGTCGCGCGCCAGAGGTACTCTCAAATGAAATTCGTATTGGTGGGCTCCTGCATGCGCTATCAGAAACCGTGAAACTGATGCCCGATCAGTCGTGTCTCACAGTTTCTGTCGAGGGACAACGAATTACTACTGTCAAGCCAAACCTGCCCGTTATTCCTGCAAGCAACATGAAATTGATTACCGCTAGTGCAGCGCTTGAAGTGCTTGGACCAGATTATGTCTTCACCACAAAGGTTGTTGGTGTGAGCGAAGGCAGTCAAATTGTTGGAGACCTCTGGCTTGTTGGTGGAGGAGATCCTGTGCTTTCGACAGTTGGATACCCTGCAACAGAGTCGTATCCAACACTTCATCCAACAAATATTGGCGCACTGATAGATGCACTTGTTGCTGCCGGCATTACCGAGATAACCGGCAGCATTGTTGGCGATGAAAGTCGATACGACACCGAACGCTTCACACCTTCATTGGGGCTAGGTGTGCGAACCACAGAAGTTGGTCCACTCGGTGCGCTTCTGCTCAACGATGGTGTAGTTCTTGCTTCGCCGATCAAACCCGATCAGCCAGCGCTCTCGGCGGCACAAGAATTTTTACGATTGCTCAACGAGCGTGGAATAGTTGTCCGAGGTGTTGCAAAAATTGGAACAGCATCAGTAGATCTTCCGGTAGTCGCCAGCATTAACTCGGCCCCGCTCAGTGCCATCGTTGAGGAAATGCTGACGAACAGCGATAACAACACTGCAGAGTTGCTACTAAAAGAGATCGGTTTGCAGAAGATGGCGACCGGCACGAGGATTGCTGGCGCACAGGTTGTGCAAACAACATTGCAAGAGATGGGTTTAGTCATTGATGGGCTAGTGATCGTTGATGGCTCCGGGCTTGATCGAGGCAATCGTGCAACGTGTGCATTGCTCACATCTCTTCTCGAACGAGATGGTGGCTTTGGAGTGTTGGGCAGCGGTTTAGCAATTGCTGGGCAAACCGGAACCCTTCACGATCTGCTCGCAGACACAACAGCCAGTGATCGCCTGCATGCCAAAACTGGAACACTCACAGGAGCAAAGGCTCTCTCGGGATACGTGATGTATGCACCAGACAAAGCAGCCATGTTCAGTTTGATTCTCAACGGATCGGGGGTATCCAACCAAGGCGAATACCGCCCGATTTGGAATAGCCTGGCCAATTCCCTTGGGTCTTTGTCTGAGCATCCAAGCGTTACCGACATTGCGCCCTAACCGGCAAAGGTGAGTTCGCTCTTTCTCGCTGGTTTACTGGATATGTGAAAACAGATGGTCTTGGTGCTAGTTCGCCCCTCCGTTCAACGCTTTCCGCCGTTGAACTGTTCCAAATGGTGCGTGACTACGTCAAACAAGAGACTCTTGATCCACTGCGCGGTGTCGGCAGATGGCTGGCATGGGGAATCGTCGGTGCGATTGCGCTGCTGTTTGGTGCAGTAGTCGGTTTGGTGGGTTTATTGCGTTTTTTGCAAGCTGAATTGTTTACTCAACAAGATCGTCTCACTTGGGCTCCGTATTTCATCGTCATGGTCGTTGCTCTCGGTCTGATCTGGCTCTCGCTCACGCGTATCGCACGCCCAAGTTTGCATCGAGAAGGATAATTGCATGTCCAGCACTACACAATCTGGCACTGATGTGCGAATCACCAAAGAAGACTTGGAATCCAAGTTTCAGTCATTGCAAGATGACTTGCAGGGTCGTGCGAGCGATAAAAAACAATCAATCATGGCCGCAGCAGCAGTCGCAAGCGCGATTGTCGTATTGATTGCATATCTGCTTGGCCGACGCGGTGGTCGAAAGCGCCGCAGCGTTGTAGAGATCCGTCGCTAACAAACGTGTGGTACCTCAAGATCATTTGGCGCGCGGTGAAGTACATGCGCAGTAGACGCAAGCCAGTAGTTGCACGAGTGCATCTCAAAGATGATCAGTCGATTTTCATTTCTCACTCGAAAAGTAAAGGTTTTTAATTTATGGCACGCGCGTTTGCTGTTGGTGAAAAAGTGCTCATTCTTGATTCAAAGAAGCGACGTTATTTAGCAACGCTCAGTGAGGGTGGGCAATTTCACAGTCACTCTGGAGTGCTCGAACATAACGACATTGTTGGTAGTCAAGAAGGAACTGTTCTGACGTCGACCAAAGGTGCGCACTATTCGATCTTGCGTCCGACACTTGAGGATTTTGTACTCGAAATGCCAAGAGGCGCCCAAGTTATTTATCCAAAAGATCTCGCTCCTATTTGCATGATCGGTGATATCGGACCGGGCATGAAAGTGTTTGAGACAGGCGTGGGTTCTGGCGCGCTTTCAATGACCATGCTGAGGTATGGAGCAATCATCACCGGATACGACATTCGAGAAGATTTTGCAAACCGCGCGACATCGAACGTTCGTTCTTTTCTGGGTGAAGCAGCACTCGAGCGCTATTCGGTGGAGATCCGTGATTCTTATGAAGGCATCGATGGGACGGATTATGACCGCGTCGTTCTGGATTTGCCCGAACCATGGAATGTTGTACCGCATGCTGAGAAGGCGCTGCGCACAGGAGGCTTGCTTGTTGCTTATACGCCGAGCATCACCCAAGCAGTGCAGGTGCGAAAAGCCATGGGTGACGCATGGATTGAGTCACGCACTATTGAGGTGCTGCATCGTTCTTGGCACATCGAAGGAATGGCTGTTCGACCAGATCACCGGATGGTGGCACACACAGCATTTCTTACGGTGTCTCGCTTTATCGGACACGCTATGAAGATTGAATCGCAGGACCTGCAAGCAACACCTGTTGCCGAAGAGAGTGAGTAGGTCGTCGAACGCTTACGGTTCGATGAAAATACATTCGCCGGGGCATTCCTCGGCTGATTCAATCACGCCATCCAACTGGCTATCAGCGAAAACCGCCATACCATCAGCACCTTGAGCATTGCCCTTGGCAGTAGCAAAAATCTTGTCTTTTTCGCGAACGTAAGCAAGACCATCGTCGAGGAGGGTGAAAACATCAGGCGCAATTTCCTCGCACAATCCGTCTCCGGTGCAAAGATCCTGATCGATCCAAACTTTCATGTTGGCTGGCTCCTTTTGATTGTTTCTCTAGTCTGAGTTAGCTCTTGAGTACCCACCAAGAATACACGCCGCTTGCTAAAAAATTGTGTTCTGGGTAGGGATTGCCCTATACGGTACGAAGCACTATAAAGGGTTTATCGGTTTAATTGGATTCGAGACGCTTGGGGTGACACATGACAACTGACGCTGACGCTAAAGCTGGCAACGATTCGTCAGATAAGCCAGTGCCGATCGACCTGAAATTGCAGATTGCTCGATTGACCGGTCAAAATGAAAAACTTTCTTACACGCTTCGAGAGGCTCGAGAGCACATTGCATCGTTGCGCGATGAAGTTGACAAACTCACGCGCGCTCCGGGTTCTTACGGAACGGTTGTTGGTATTAATGACGACATGACTGTTGATGTACTGACGAGCGGTCGCAAGATCAGAGTGACTGCTCATCCATCAGTTGATGTTGAACATCTGCAATTGGGCGCAGAGGTGATGCTCAACGATGCTCTCAACATTGTGTTCGATCGGGAAAGCGATACAACCGGCGAAGTTGTCTCATTGAAAGAGGTTCTGGAAGATGGGGTTCGCGCAATCGTTGTTGTGCGCGGCGATGACGAGCGCGTTTGCGAATTGGCAACAGCAATTCGGGGCATGCATTTGCGTTCAGGGGATTTGCTGAGATTGGACCCGTCGTCAAATCTGTTGCTTGAAAAACTTGATCAGCCCGAAGTTGAGCATCTGTTGTTGCAGGAGATCCCGAACATTTCCTATTCCGATATAGGTGGCCTCGACTCGCAGATTGAACAGATTGCTGATGCAGTTGAACTTCCATTTTTGCATGCCGATCTCTTTGCCGAACATCAGTTACCAGCACCTAAAGGAATTTTGCTGTACGGACCTCCGGGGTGTGGAAAGACACTGATCGCCAAAGCGGTGGCAAACAGTCTCGCTCGGAAAGTTGCTGCTCGAACCGGAGATGACAAGGGACGCAGCTATTTCATCAATATCAAGGGTCCGGAGTTGCTCAATAAATATGTAGGCGAAACCGAAAGACAAATACGACTTATTTTTGAACGAGCTCGCGAGAAAAGCGAAGAGGGTTGGCCTGTCATCATTTTCTTCGATGAGATGGACTCAATGTTTCGCACACGCGGCACGGGCATCTCGTCGGATATGGAGTCGACAATTGTGCCTCAACTACTTGCAGAAATCGATGGAGTCGAGGGCTTACGTAATGTGATTGTGATCGGGGCAACGAACCGAGAAGACTTGATCGATCCCGCAATATTGCGTCCTGGTCGGCTCGACGTCAAGATCAAGATTGAGCGTCCAGACGCCGATGCTGCTCGCCAGATATTCGGTCGTTATCTCACGAGCGAGTTGCCAATTTCGCAATCTGATATCGACAAATTGGGCAATGGCGATGGACCCCAAGCGGTGCGCGCCATGGTTGATCAGGCAGTGACTGAAATGTATGCAACTTCTGACAACAACAGATTTCTTGAAGTGACCTATCAAAACGGCGAGAAAGAGATCATGTACTTCAAAGATTTCTCGTCAGGTGCAATGATCGAAAATATTGTTCGTCGGGCAAAAAAATTGGCAATCAAGAGGTTGATCGAGAGCGGCATCAAGGGAATATGTTTGCAGGATCTTGTGGATTCGATTCATCAAGAGTTTAAAGAACACGAAGATTTACCGAATACAACGAATCCTGATGATTGGGCAAAGATCTCCGGCAAGAAGGGCGAACGCATCGTTTTTATTCGCACACTGGTGCACGACGAGGTGGACTCGGAATCTGGTCGTGATTCTGGCGGCAAAGCAATTGAACGAACAGCAACGGGGCAGTACCTCTAAGTGGCAACGCCGAAAGTTTGCGGAATTGAAACCGAATACGGAATTATTTTTAAGGGTGGTGACGTCAACCCAATTACCGCGTCATCGATAATTGTCAATGCCTACTCAATGGGAAATTCAGAACTCGTCGGTTGGGACTACATCGATGAACATCCCGGCAATGATGCAAGAGGGTATTCGCTCGATGACTATCTCTTCCCTGAATTTGAGACTCAACTTGTAAATACTGTTCTCACAAACGGAGCGCGCTATTACGTCGACCATGCTCACCCGGAAGTAAGTACGCCAGAGTGCAGAAATGCACTAGAGGCAGTGTTGTTCGATCGTGCAGGAGAAGAAATTGTGCGCCGCAGCATGCAAGTTGCCAACGAGGGCTTGCCCCCAGAGTCGGAGATAGTGCTGTACAAGAACAATTCTGATGGCAAGGGCAATAGCTACGGCTGTCACGAAAACTATCTCGTTTCGAGACAAACTCCTTTTACCCAAATCGCTCAACAAATAACTACACATTTTGTGAGTAGACAGATTTTTTGCGGCGCTGGCAAGGTCGGAGCCGAACATCGTGGGCTAACTGGAAAAAACTCAAACCCAAATCCTTTTCAGATCAGTCAACGCGCTGATTTTTTTGAAGAAGAGATCGGTTTAGAGACCACATTGAAGAGGCCAATCGTTAACACTCGAGATGAGCCGCATTGTGATCCAGCCAAATATCGGCGGCTACACGTAATCGCGGGTGACGCAAATATGAGCGAGGTAGCAACGTTTCTCAAGGTCGGCACAACGTCGATCGTCCTGGCGATGATTGAGGATGATGCTTTCCCTGCTCATCTTGTAATCAAGGATCCAGTACATGCGGTGCGACAGGTGAGTCACGACCCGACTCTCAATGCTGCTGTGGAAATGGTCGATGGTCGACGCTTAACTGCTGTGCAGATTCAATTAGAGATCATTGAGGCAGCAACAAACTATGCAAATCGGTTTGGTCTTGAATCGGTGGATGAGCAAATCGGCAATGATGTGCTCCAACGTTGGCAAAATGTGGTTTCTGGCTTGCAGTCGGATCCTTCAACGGTCGCAAATATTGTTGACTGGGTAGCCAAGAAAAGAATTGTCGAAGGCTTTGCCCAGCGCCACGGATTGCAAGCGACAGATCCACGACTAAAGGCAATCGATTTGCAGTATCACGATATGCGAGTTGAGAAATGCCTTGCATTGCGTGCGGGTCTTGATGTGTTGTGTTTGCCCCAGGACGTGATGTGGTCGATGGTGCATCCACCAAACAGTACCCGCGCGTACTTTCGTGGCATTGTGTTGCAACGGTGGCCAAGCGATGTGGTCGCTGCCAACTGGGACAGCGTGGTGTTCGACATTCCCAATCAGGGCTTAAAGCGAATTCCGATGCCCGAACCATTGCGCGGCACTCGTGAACTTGTGGGGGATTTGTTAAAAGGTTCCCAGAATCCAGCAGATCTCATTGCCAAATTAGGAGACGAGTTTTAACTTCTGTTGGGCTGGCAGTCGGGTGTGTTTTTGGCTATGGTTCAGACATGGCCGAGCAAATGAAGAAATCTGCATCATCAAGAAAAACATCAGAATTGACAAGCCAGTCTTCTGCCACTGCGAATAAAGATGCAAAGAATCTCACCGCAGAACTCGACAGTTTGCTGGATGAAATTGATGAAGTGCTTGAATCCAATGCAGAAGAGTTTGTAAAGAGTTATGTGCAAAAAGGTGGGCAGTAGCCCTAACCTACAGTTGTATGTCGATGCCGATGTTTTCCTTTGAGCAGGATCCCGGTGCAAATTTTGGTGAACTTTTGAAGCGAGTGGGTCTGTCACCGTTTGGAGACTCGCTACCGTTCAATGAAATTCTCGTGCCGCATGCAACAACGTGTGTTGCTCTGCGCTGCGCCAACGGTGTGGTGATGGCCGGCGATAGACGCGCAACATCTGGAAACCTAATCAGTCATCGTGAGATGGAAAAAGTTGTGCAAGCCGACCAGTTCAGCGGAGTTGCGATTGCAGGCGCCGCAGGTCCTGCCATGGAGATGGTCAAATTATTTCAGTTGCAGATTGAGCATTACGAAAAGGTAGAGGGCCAATCGCTTTCTCTTGAGGGCAAAGCAAATCAATTGTCGATGTTTGTACGTAGCAATTTGCCTGCCGCCATGCAGGGTTTTATGGTCGTGCCGATTTTTGCTGGCTACGACACGCTTCTTAATCATGGACGTTTGTGGAACTATGACGCCACTGGTGGTCGGTATGAAGAACATGATTTTGTCGCAACCGGCTCTGGCATGTTGCACGCAGGCACCGTTCTGCGAATGGGTTGGAAACGCGACATGACAGTTGACGAGGGTGTAGTACTGACTGCTCGTGCCCTGTGGGAGGCGTCTGTTGCAGATTCTGCCACGGGTGGTCCTGATGCATTGCGCGGCATCTATCCAGTTATTGCTTCGATCACGAGCGAAGGGTTCACACGCATAGATGATGCACGTCTGAAGAACACATATGACGAAATCGCGAAGGGTGTTGGCCAGCAATGAGCATGCCGTTCTATGTAGCACCCGAGCAGATGATGAAGGATCGCGCTGACTATGCGCGTAAGGGAATAGCCCGTGGACGTGCGCTCATAGCTCTGCAATACATTGACGGCATTGCTCTTATTGCCGAAAATCCATCCAACACACTTCGCAAAATTAGTGAGATTTATGATCGCATTGCTTTTGCCGGCGTTGGCAAATACAACGAGTTTGATCAATTGCGAGTTGCCGGTGTGCGGGCTGCCGACCTCAAGGGATACCAATTTTCGCGACTAGATGTAGACGCCCGTGGTCTTGCAAATCAGTATGCACAGATACTCGGGCAAACATTTACACACGAGATGAAGCCCCTTGAAGTTGAGATTCTCGTTGCTGAAGTTGGGCTCACACAAGAGCAAGATCAGCTGTTTCACATCATGTACGACGGCACCGTAATTGACGAGCATCAATTTACGGTATTAGGTGGCGACATGGAGGCAATTCGTACTCGTTTAGTAGAGCGCTTCGTGCCTCACGCCAGCCTGCAGGACGCCGTCAAGTTTGCGCATCAAGCCTTAAGCCTCAATGACCAACAGATTGATTCTTCAGAACTTGAAGTTGCAATTCTTGTGCGCAATAACTCTCGTCGATGCTTCAGTCGATTGAGCGAAGCAACAATTATTCAATATTTGGCTTAATCTGCTGGTGACATGGACGAACGCATCTTCGGAATTGAAACCGAATATGGAGTTACATGTACGTTGCGGGGCCAACGACGCCTGAGTCCAGACGAAGTAGCTCGGTACCTCTTTCGAAAAGTTGTCTCATGGGGCAGAAGTTCAAATGTTTTTCTTGAAAATGGGGCACGCCTCTATCTAGACGTTGGTTCACACCCGGAATATGCGACCCCGGAATGTGATTCGATTTACGAATGCACCGTGCATGACAAAGCAGGAGAGCGAAAGCTGGAGGAGTTGCTCATTGGTGCCGAGCAACGACTGCGAGAAGAAGGAATTCGAGGCACAATTTATCTGTTTAAGAACAACACAGACTCGGCAGGCAATTCGTACGGCTGCCACGAGAATTATCTCACTCGTAGGAGTGATGAGACAGACAAATACCAACAAGATCTGATTCCATTTTTGGTTTCTCGCCAGATATTCACAGGTGCTGGCCAAGTGTTACAAACCGCTCGTGGACCAATTTTCAGTATTGCTCAGCGAGCAGAGCACATTTGGGAATCAATGAGCTCTGCAACGACACGCAGTCGCCCGATCATTAATACGCGAGATGAGCCTCATGCCGACGCCGAGAAGTATCGAAGATTGCACGTGATTGTTGGTGACTCAAATATGAGTGAGTACACAACTTTTTTAAAACTAGGGAGTACAGCGTGCATGTTGCGAATGATCGAGGCGAAGGATGTTTCGCTGCGTGACCTGACACTCGAGAATCCCGTGAGGGCAATTCGTGATATCAGTCATGACATCACGTGTCGAAAAAAGATTCGGCTAGAGAGTGGCCGTGAACTTTCTGCACTGGATATCCAACGCGAATACCTCGATTGCGCACTCAAGTTCGCGGATACGCACGGATTTTCGCCATCTGAGATGCAAGCACTTGAAATGTGGGAGCACTGTGTCTCAACGATCGAGAATGACCCGCTGAAGTTGGGCACCGAAGTGGATTGGGTAATTAAACACAACCTCATCGAAGCATTTCGCTCTAAGCATGGTCTTGCACTTGACGACGCTCGAGTCGCAACTCTGGACTTGCAGTACCACGACATCCGTCGAGATCGAGGCGTTTTCTACCGAATGCAGGATCGGAACATGGTGGAACGCATCTGCGTTGAAGATGACATCACTGCAGCAATGGAAAAGGCACCTCAGACAACTCGCGCTCGACTGAGATCCGAGTTTATTACTGCTGCAAAAGAGAAAAAGCGTGACTACACCGTCGATTGGGTACATCTCAAGATCAATGATCAAGCACAACGCACGGTGCTCTGCAAAGATCCGTTTAAAAGCAAAGACGATCGGGTCGAAAAACTCATCGCATCGCTCTAGCCAACCGTTGTTGCGGCTACCGTTACTTATTCATGAATTCCGAACTGCAGCCGTCCGCTTCCACGAACGGTCAGGGTTTGCGGCTCATACGCGAATGGGTAACCGTGCTGGTTGTTGCTTTGGTGATCGCGATCACCGTTCGCTCGCTCTTATTGCAACAGTTCTACATCTCGGGACCGAGTATGGAAGCCACGATGTTTCAAGACAATCGAGTGCTTGTTAACAAATTGTCTTACCGGTTACACGATATACACCGTGGAGATGTTGTGGTGTTTGATCGAGTGACCGTGGACGGTGAAGTCGTGCAGCATGACGACTTGATTAAGCGTGTCATTGGACTGAGCGGCGAAACAATTT
>Ga0194051_1000562_pt1 | contig 21016 bp, 11 predicted proteins | sample SepL2320m_MetaG_FD_161275 | JGI IMG/M metagenome (GOLD analysis project Ga0194051, IMG submission 161275) | Anoxic zone freshwater microbial communities from boreal shield lake in IISD Experimental Lakes Area, Ontario, Canada - Sep2016-L239-20m | ecosystem: Environmental > Aquatic > Freshwater >... | reverse complement strand
TCGCGCAGCCAGATGGCCGCCCGCTCGGATTGATGGCCAGAGTTGGTACAAGCCGACCGTGCCTTTCGTGGCCAAGTACAAAACAATCGCTGAGGAGGTTCTCCCTCGGCGCAAGGCCGGCGAGGTTTTCGAGCAAATAGCCCGCGAGATGAAAGCCAGCGTGCGCACGATCCGAGTGGCCCATACGTTTGTCATGCAGACGCATGCTTATCAGCCCACGCCCAAGCCAAGGCAGAGGTGAGTGTCGCTACAGCAATCGGCGGGTAGTGCACTCTCACCGGAGGTGGTGCCGTTGAAGGGGGGCAGGTCAGTGATAGACTGCAAGTGAGCGGCCTACACGTAATACACAGGTCAGTCTATAAACAAGTTCGCGGACAGAATATGAATGACGAGAAGAGAGACTGGCTACGCTTACCCGTCGTATCAGCGGGGTCAGAGTATCTCGTCATGGGCCACTTGATGCGACGGAATATCCTGACTTACAAAGCACCCCCTGGGAATGAGGGATACGACCTCATCTGCATCCACCCAGACCCCAGAAACCGAACGTCGAAATCTGAACTGGCCCAAGTTCGGGTTCAGGTGAAGAGCCGATACGCAACCGACTGTGACCGTGGATTCCCGGTAAAGGAGCAATCACTCGACGCCTTTGACTTCCTTATCGTCGCCTTCTTAAACATTGGCAATTTCTACGGAAGAAACAACGGGGGCACAGGAGCGCGAGAAGCAGAATTTTATACCCTACCGAGGGAATTCATAAAGGCGCACCATGACACATCTTCGTCATGGCAAAAGGTGAGACTCAAACACATCGGATCAGAAATCGAGAAATTCAAGAATGAAGTTGGCTTCGAACAAATTGCAGAAGCACTCGGAATTAAGAAACCACTGAAGAAAAGAGAACCGCGAACAAACGCCTGAACCGTACGGCTTCGCCGCCTGTTAAGTGTGACGTTATAAATCACCACTGTCACCGCTATGCCCATAACTACTCTTCCCACCCATGACGATCTGATGAACCCGCTTCTGGAGGCGCTACGGAAGCTTGGAGGATCAGGCTCGATTGAAGAGATCTACATCAAGACCGTGGAGATCACGGGATTGCCCGAGGCAATCTTGTCGCAACTTCACGATCCCGAAAAGAGCAGCCAAACCGAAGTCGGGTATCGCCTCGCTTGGGCACGAACGTATCTCAAGAAGTATGGATTGCTCGAAAATTCAAGCCGTGGAGTCTGGTCCCTCACAGAAAAAGCAAAGACACTTGAAACTGTAGATTCTGCTGAGATTGTTCGCTTTGTTCGCGCTCTTGACAAACACGATGCCCCGAAAAAGCGCCCATCTGAAGAAACCGCGAGGGAATTTTCCGAGGAGGAAGGGTGGAAAGACAAGCTTTCCGCTGTTCTTACTCAAAAACTCGACCCCGCAGGCTTTGAGCGATTAGTTCAACGCATCCTGCGCGAATCCGGATTTATTCATGTTGAAGTTACGGGTCGCACCGGCGATGGTGGAATTGACGGAAAAGGGATTGCCCGTATCCACGGTTTCATGAGCTTTCACGTTCTCTTCCAGTGCAAGCGCTACAAAGGCTCTGTCTCGGCCAGCGAAGTTCGTGATTTTCGCGGCGCGATGGTTGGTCGCGCCGACAAGGGCTTGTTCATTACAACGGGTTCTTTTACGCCCGCTGCAGTAAAAGAAGCCACAAGGGACGGTGCGCCACCAATCGACCTTGTCGATGGCGATGAACTTGCAGAGAAACTGAAGGAGTTAACGCTAGGCGTAAAAACCGAACTCGTTGAGCGCGTCAGCATTGATACCGCGTGGTTCGAGAAACTATGACGTATAACAATCGCATCGAACTACCGCCGGGAAGTGCGCCGTGCCGCTCCGCAAATCGCTCGGTGGCCGGCGCAGTTCATGCGCGGCGTTATGCAGCTTGCCGCAATCCGCGGAGGATTAATGAATAATCACGAACTTAATCATGAGGCCAGAAAAATCGTTGAAGCTGAATTGTTGCGACGTGGCGCAGCCCCCGTAACTCCTCGCGGAACACGGAAGATCCATTTGCATGCGACGAACTCTAGCCGCAGCCGCACCGTCGTGCTGCAGGTCAAAAGTAAACAGAAGGGCAACTGGCACACAACAACCGATGAAATCGAGCCAAGCGACAGGCCAGAGGACTTCTTTTGGATATTCGTGGACTTGGGTGGCGTTCCCAGATACTGGATCGTACCTGACCTGTGGATCCGCGAGGACATCCAGAAATCGCATCAACAATATCTAACTAAGCACGGTGGGCACCGCGCGGAAAACGATTCCTCAAAACACCACTCAATTCATGAGAGCCGCTTAGAAGCATGGCAAAACAAATGGGAAATCCTCGGCATCTTCTCAAAAAATGGAACCAAAGGTCTGGGGGACGACGAGGCAAATCCGTTTGAATTGAGTAAGGTCCTAGATTTTGTTCCAATAGGCGAGGATCGGCGAAAAGTGGTCGAGCGTCAAATCCGAGAGCGCCGAGGGCAGCAGCAATTTCGCGATGCGTTGCGCAAACGGTTTGGCGATCGTTGTCTGGTCACAGGATGCGAAGTTTTGTCGGTACTGGAAGCGGCCCACATAAGCCCATACCGCGGAGAGGACGATAACCACCCGGCCAATGGTCTTTTGTTGCGGGCAGATATTCACACTCTTTTCGATCTGGACCTGCTGGGGATAGAGCCGGAGGAACTTCGAATCAAGCTTCATCCGGACATCGTCAATGAATACGGCGAATTTGCGGATACTAGGCTCCTTTGCGACGGAAAGGTCCGCCCGGCACCGAAGGTCCTAAGTTTGCGTTACGAACGGTTCCATCAGCGCCTCATCCCGTAGGGGCTTGCCGAACAATTTTCTCCGGCAGACGGCGGCCATTTTTTCGGTTTCCCAGGTATTCTGCCAAGCAGGCCCCCGGGGCTGAGCTTTGGCGTTAGGCGGCGGATCGTTCAGTGCAAAGGTGCGTTATGGAGTCCGAGCGATACGATGCCGATGTCGTCACCAGTTCTTATGACGCCGACTGCTGCGTGGTCGGCAGGGATGGTGCTGGCCCTATTGGTCGCCCGCAAGGGAGTGCCCGTCACCCTCCTCGAAGCCCACCACAACCCACTCTACCCCTCAACGCTCGAAGCCCTTGACCAACTCGGTCTGGCCGAGCGATTGCTACAATTTTCGCACGGCAAACTCGCAACAATGCAGTTTTCATCCAATGGTTCGTCACCACCGTTGCTCGGTTCAGCCGGGTCCGGACGCGGTTTCCTTACATCATGATCCTGCCTCAGCCGAAGTTTCCGGACTTCCTAGCCGAGGAAGCCCGACGACACTCAGTGTTTTCCGCGTTGTACTCGGGGCTACCGTACAGCGGTTAGTCCAGGAAGATGGCGCGACCCGTGTGGTCCGATATCGCGCCACCGACGGCGGCTGGCGCTCCCCTCACCGTTGTCGTGGACGGGCGATTCTCAAAGGTCCGCAGCCTGTGCGGGGCGGTCCCGATCAAGGCGACGGCCGCCGATGGATGTCCTCTGGTTCCGTCTGCCTCGCCGGCCAGCCGATCAAGTTCGGCATGCGGAATCTGCCGCTGGCGCCGGTGGACATAATCGTCGGCTGGCGCACGATCCTCTGGATGATACTGGCCGTTTGGCCGCACCATCGTGGGGTGAACGTGGCCTAGGTGCGCTATTTCGTCTGGGTGACAATCGCTATGGTGCTGCAGTTCTCGATCACATGGATGAATCGGGCGTAACAACGGTGCCCTGCCGTGACGGGCCCGAATCCTAAAAGTTCCAGAGGATTTTCCGGAAAGCCTCCTCCTTCTCGGCCGCGCACCGCAGGCTGCGATTGCGGCATATGGCGTAGCGGCACCGCTTGCCCAAGATCCCCGTCTACGGCCGGTATCACTTTACAGTCCGCGGGATGTTACTCATCATCGTGGCCGCTGAGCGGGCGACTTTGTATCCGATCACGCACTTGGGCGAGGCAACCTCGAGCCCTCCGAGGTCATGCTGCGTAGTTGCTGACCGTCGGCTGCAATGTAGCCGACGAGTCGGGAGCTTTTCGGGTACAGGCGGGCTGTGCCTCATCAATACCCGCGACGTGCCCGAAGTAGCGTATCGTTGATATCGATGGCTGTAGGGAAGCCTTGTTGATTCAGAAAGCTCAGCTTCCTCGGTCGTAGAAGGCTGGGTCCATGATTCAGCATCAATGCTGCCGCCAGTTCGTCAAGCGGTACCGCACCGACATTCGGCCCGTAGCGAGCGCAGCACAACTGTTCCTTCAGTTCAGACCACTGCTCCAGATCTTCCTGCAAGACCTTGATGGCTGTCCGAACACCGTCTGCCTCCGCGATGAGCGTGCGGGTATCAGTGTCGTTAATCGTACGAAATGTATCAGGATCAATGATTCCGCTTGTCCGAAAGGCCACGGATGCCGAGTACGATTGCTTTGATGCCGCTGCTGCATGAGTGAGTCGCGGGACGCCGGCGTGCCACTCGGCATCGTCGGTCCCGTCGCCAGCGGGCGGCGGCACGGCCTGGTCTTGCAGGACCGCGATCTCCTCCCTGCAAAGGTCGATCTGGCCCATGAGGGATCGCCGCTGAAGGCTGAAGTGAATGACTTCCTTGATGACGTTTTGCCGCACGGCGTCATCAGCCAGTAGTGTGCCGAGAGCAGCGGCGGCGTCAGGCGACTCCTTCGTCCAGACAGTGACCTCAAAGCCATGAAAGATATGCAACGGAATGTGAGGTTCCGCTCCTTCGTCGAGAATCTCGACAATGTTCAGCTTTGGAAAACGCCGACGAATCAGCCGCCGAGCAAAATGGTCAGGCCCAATCAGCGCATAGTGGTCGGCGTCGGTCTGAGGATGCAACATGTTCCATGTGTACGCCTCAAGCCACTGTGAATACAGGGACGTAAGCCGCTGGCGTTGCCCCACGGGCCATTTGGAAGCAGGCACCTCGCTGGTGGACACGTGCAACAGTGCCTGGCATGGACTCGGAAACGCTTTCTCGTAGTGCGAAGTAAATCGCACTTTCTTGAGCAACTCACAAAACAAGGCAAACCGTTCAGCGCGGCGATCTACCCGCAACACAAGATCGACATCCTTGGGCAATTCCTTACCTCGGAAGAAACTCCCGAAGCCAAGTATCTGAAGCACATTGAATGGCAATTCCTCGCGCGAGGCCGCTTTGCAAAATTCAATAAGTCGTTTTTGAAGGACTATTCGACGAGGTATTGGCATGATCGTGGCGCTCACGGTAGGTCTGTTCTGGACAACTGCTCTGAATATTACGGAGGCAATCAGCGCCGATTCATGCCGTCATTCGGCGATTCACAACCGGCCATCGGTTGGGTGGTACTGGCTGAAAGAATCCTTTTGCGTGAACCTATTGGAAAGTGGCACGGGTTCAGCCGGTGACGATCTAATCGGTCATGCGGGCTTTTTTGCTGCGTGACTTCAGCGCATTCTCGGTCGACACATTGGCCTGTTTGAGCTCGGCGTGGTGGGCGTTGATGTCGGCTGGCTAAATTTGGAGCCTGTAGCTTTGGCCCGAAGAGGGCGTAGTCGTCGCGGTCGACGAAATCGCCGAGGAACACCGCCGCGCGGTTTGGGTGACTGTAAACGCTGGCCCGCTGCTCGTAACCGAGGCGCTTGAGAAGCCTGCAGAGTTGGTCGGCGTAGCCGTGGACGTCCCCAATAAGATCGTAGCGACTCATGCTGCTTTCACCCCCGCTTTTGGTTGTGACACCACAAGATTATCTCATTGGAAGTGGTGCCGTTTAAGGGGGGCAGGTCAATAATCGCGAGGCACTTCCCTGCGACCAAAGGCTTTGGTAGTCTAGCGGAATTCTCTTAAGGGGGGTTATCTCGTTCCTAAAGTTTCTCCCGTGGACCAAATTGTCGGAATGCCTTCTCATTACCGATATACCGAGTCCCTCGGTGTATCGGTGAACACAATCCACACGTGGGCAGCCACCGGGAAGATCCGCGTGGCCCGCAATCCGGCCAATGGTCATCGATAATTCCGCCGTATCGATTTGGAGAAGTTCCTCTATCGGACGGCTCGGCTGATCAGCCCAATACAGATCAAAAAAGAAGACGCGAGACGTCATTCCGTGGCTAAAAGAGTTTAGATGCGAAAAGTAAACTTGGTACCTGAAAACAGGAATGATTGACCATCGACGACTAAACACGCGCGATGGAAGAGAAAAACGATGTCTATACTTTGCTACATCACGAAGCGAATAGAGAAGGACGCAACGAGCCACGGCAAAGCCAAATCCGTTCTGGAGAAGTTCGCAGCCGATGTCGAAAGACGCCAGGCTCTCAGTGGCTTCGATCATTTTCCGCTGCCGTGTCTGACCAAGAAAAAGATCTTTGGATACAACTTTCGAATGATCGCTGCGGAAAAACGTATCGGCGAGCACCTGATCGTCGTTTTTCTAAGGCTAATTGTGCGGGGCAGTAATGAATACACCACTTTTCTCCGCGATCCCGCTGTTTGGGCGGTTCGCCACTATGAGGAAGAAATCGGCGACGAACAACTCGCGGACTGGGTAGCCAAACGGACGCAAACCACTCCGCCACCACTAGCACCCGAGTTGTCCGCGGTGGAGAAAACATTTCTGTGGACAGCTCCTTACGCGGATCAGAATGATGACATCATGGTGTGTGAAACGCACGCGTGGGTCGAATCAATAAGAGAGTCGCGTGTTGCGGACCGTCTGGTCCTATTGCCCGAGTTAATCTTGCAGGTTCTTGACCTCGCGCATGGCGAAGTTCACCTTGTGCGGTCTCAGGGCGACAAGCGGTTGGCGCTGCTTGCATTCAATGAGCCGGGGCGGCAGCAATGTGTGCTTCTCTCCGCCAGTTATGAGGAGTCGGACGAGAAGTTGCTGGCGCGGGGGGCAGAGTGGCAGGACAAGTTATGCAAGGCCGATGCTGCAACCATCCTTCGCTACAGCCGACGGAGCTATCCCTCGCTCATCTGTTGCGAAAACGATATGTGGATGACCGTACAAAGGGATCCTCAGGCCAACCTTGCCCTGTCTCCCGAGGAAGCTGAAATCTTAAGGTCATCGAATGTGCTTGATCCCCAGCGCCCGGCATTTCCTCTATTTATTAACGGCCGTGCTGGAAGCGGAAAATCTACTCTGCTCCAGTACCTGTTCGCGGAATGCTACTTGCGGTGGGCCAGCCAACCGGAATGGCCGACGGGTGATGCGTCTCGCCCCCTCTACTTTGCCAGCAGCGGTGAGTTGCTCAAAGTTGCTAAAGAGGTCGTGCGGGGGTTGCTCAGCGCTAATCATGCGCATCTGCTGGCTCGCAAGCAGATCGACGCCCGGTTACTCGATGGTCTCGGGAATTGTTTCCAGACTTTTCTCCAGTTCATGCGGTCGTCTCTGGGAGATGACGCCGAGGATCGATTTCCCTCGGCAGCGTACGTCAGCTACGCCCGGTTTCGTCGGCTGTGGACGGAGCGTTTTGGCAGGGAGAAACGAGCCGTGCATGAGTACGGCCCGCAGATCTCCTGGCACGTGATTCGTGGCTTAATCAAGGGGATGAGCGTTGACGACCTGTTGGACAAGGACGAGTACGATGATCTGCCCGAGGATGAACGCACGGTGTCCCGGCAAGTCTATGAGACGGTTTACGACCGAGTATGGAAAGCCTGGTACGATGGTCTGTGTAGTTCGGGTGACGCCTGGGACAGCCAAGATCTGGTCCGATTCCTAATCGACGACAATCGGCTTCCTGTGTCGCACGCCGCGACATTCTGTGATGAAGCGCAGGATTTCACGCGGCTGGAACTGGAGGCAATCTATCGGTGCTCGCTGTTTTCGGACAGGCAGATTGATCTGCAAAGCATTAAGCGAGTTCCGTTCATCTTTGCCGGGGATCCATTTCAGACGCTGAATCCGACTGGTTTTCGTTGGGAGTCGGTACGGGCGGCCTTTACCGAGCGGATTCTTCGCTCCTTGTATCGCTACAATTCGCGCGCCGACGTGCCCCAGCTCAACTATCAGGAGTTGACTTTCAACTACCGTTCATCGGCTCGGATCGTGTTTCTCTGCAATTCGATTCAAGCCGTGCGCGCCAGCCTGTTCGATCATCGGTCGTTGAGCCCACAGAACACCTGGCAATTGGGAGAGGATGTCAGCGCGCCAATGTTCTTCGAAAAAGGGGACTCGCAGATGGAAAGTGCCCTGCGGGAGCAGACAGACTTGGTGCTGATCGTCCCCTGCGAGGAAGGAGAAGAAATTGAATACGTTGCGAATGATTCCTACTTGAAAGAGTTCGTGCAGGCCGACGACGACGGCACGCCGCGCAACGTCTTGAGCGCGGCTCGCGCTAAGGGACTAGAGTTTCTACGAGTGGCGCTCTATGGGTGGTCCGCCAGAGATGAGGCACGCACGCTTTCCAGAATGATGCGATCCTCCAAGCGGGACGAAACAACCGTTGACGAGCGACTGGGGCTGGAATACTTCATGAACAACCTATACGTAGCTGCCAGCCGCGCTCGGCGGCGGCTCTTTGTGATCGATGACCGGGAATCAAGGGACGGGCTGTGGTGGTTTGCAGCAGATGACCAGAATTTTTCGCAAATCATCGAGAATCTGCCGCAGCGGGGCGTATGGATGGATCATGCTGGCATGCTGATGCGAGGAGTTCCGGAGAGCTTCAGCGAGGATCGCGATGATCCACGGGCCATCGCGGAACGGTTCGAGAAAGAAGGGTTGTCGAAGGAAGACAGCTATCTTTTGAAACAGGCGAGCCTGCAATACACGATTGCCAAAATGGCGCCCAAGGCTCACGAGTGCCGGGCCATAGCGTGCCTGTTTGAAAACCGCTTCAAGGAGGCCGGAGAGAACTTCCAAAAGGCGGGGCAGGTCGAAAAAGCGATCGATGCCTACTGGCAGGGACAGCTTTACGCTGATGTCACAAGCTGCACAGTGCTCAGTGCAGATGTCGCCAAGCTGCCACGATGTCGCATGTCGGCATTTCTCACGAGCACGTCGCACATCGTGCGAGAGTGCCGGTCCATGCTTGAACACATCCTTGCACAGGCTGGTGCAATCGCCGAACTGAGAACGGACTTGCGATCCACGCTATGGAAAAATGCAATGCAGGGAGCGGTGCAAAAATCGCTGGATTGGAAGGACAAAAGCAAGGTTGACGTGAGTCCGGAGGACGCCATCGCACTGGCCGACTTAATTTTGCAATTAGAGCGACTGGGTGTTCATTTTGATGGTGCTCTTACCGTCAGGTTGTTTTTCGCGGCACAGAAGTATGAAGATGTCGTGAAGCGGATCGGACACGACGATGGTTCCGATCTGTATCGCGATGCCATGGCCCTAATGCTCATTGATGTGGTCGGCCCGCCACGCAAGTACGATTCTGAGCAAGCAAAGACCGTGGCAGAGTATTATTTTCGCCAAGGTGATTATGAGTCAGCGTCTCAACTCTATCGCGAAGTCCGCGACTCCGAGCGTCTGCTCGAATGCCTGCGCCTGTCGGCACAGCGCAATTTGCCAGCCGTGGACGATAACCTCAAGAATACTCTCACCACGCTCATCGACAATGCCGAGTGGGCTTCGATGATCTCTCTAGTGACCAATGGGCAGCCGCTCGTGGCGACGAGTGACAAGTGGACTAGGCCTATTTGTTCTGCGCTACTGGAGAAGATTCGACAGGATCGTCTCATCATCAAGACGGTCGTGCCGGCTCTGGCTCAATCCACGGACTTAAGTGGTGCTGATAGTAAGTCACAACAGGTAGTTTCGGAATTTCTTGCGATCCATGTCATTAGTTCCAGTTCGGGCGCCAAATGGCAAGATGACTTGTCACGTGAGGTGGCCGGGGCTGCCATTGAGCGGGCTGGAAAGGACATCGATGCCCTAAGATTCTACGAGAACTGGGGGAAGTCGCGAGTGTCACCTAAAGAGAAAGAATACGCGGATCGCAGATGGGTGGTTTGCAAATTACGGCAGGCCACGCGCACCGAACACGATGGTCAGCCGAAAAAGGCACGAAACATGACGCTGGACGCGGGGAAAGTGATGGAGAAGCACGGCTGGTCGGAGAATGACGTACCCGAGACGTTTCCTGACTTCCAGTTTGGGATTTCATCCCGCGCCATCGATGCTCAAGAGAGCAAAGAATCACAGACCGTTTCGACACGGCACTTTGGCGGCAAGAGACTGGACGAGACTGACCAAAACGATCGCCGCGGCCGGTTGGGCTCGCTGACCTACCGCGTCATTGCATCAAAGGGGTGGATCAACATCGAGGCAGACGACGGACTCTGCGCCCGAGTGCTTGTTCGCGCCAGAAAAATTACCAGCGAAGACGTCGCGGTGAACTCGTTGGAAGAAGGGCGAATCGAATGCCCAGATTGGAACTTGCTAATACAGTGGCTCTCCGACGACGCAATTCAACTCAAAGTCGGGTCGGATGAGTGCAAGATCGTGGTGAGCGAACTAGGGACAACCGATATAGCCTTTGGTAAATTGTGAGGTCCAAGTAATTGAGGCGAGCCTATCAAAATGTTCAATAAAAATCCTTGGGTGAAGACCATTCTCTCGTGGCACGGTCATGACCGCGGGGGTGTTCATGTGCCATTTCAGTCACGAGATAAGCCTTTATCGAGCGTCATCGTGACGGGCGTTGTCGCTCGACTTCGCGCGCTTGCCCAGAGTCTTGCGCAGGGTGATTCTGCTGCGCCTCGTTGGATTTTTCTCATTGGTGGACCGGGCAACGGCAAATCTGAAACCGTCGAAGATTTTCTTAGTGTGCTCGATCAGGAGTTAGGAATGAGCGGATCGCTCATTCAATTCCTTGGCTCGGCATTTTTGCCCAGTCCCCTTGTCCCTCGGCGAGTAGAAGTAAATGCAGGTAACTTTCCAGCCGCAACCGCTAGCCAATTTAATTCTCGCATCAGCCGACTCGTCTTAGTGCAGGATGCGACGGCCACGGATGCAGCCCGAGGCGATGCTGCGAAGGAATTGGCAGACGATATTACCGATCTCGTGACATACGGAGGTAATGCTCCGTATGTATTTCTTGCTTGTGTAAATCGCGGCTTGCTCTCCCGGGCATTACGAGTGAGTGTTAAAGAGTATGGTGCAAACAATGATGTAACGCAATTAATCACTGCGTTGCTTCATGCTTCCAGTTTTAGTAGCGAAGCTCTCACGAGACAGCGCCCGTCCTGCTGGCCCCTCGATAGCTTCCCGCATGTTGCTTGCTGGCCGATGGATCTGGAAAGTCTCCTTGAACGGCCCGGTGGTACCCTTTCCCCCGTCGAGCAGATTCTTACGACGTCGACCGACGTGGGCAAATGGGAAATCCTAGGCGCCTGTATGGATTGCGATGCCGCTTTGCTCTGCCCCTTTCGACAAAACGCTGACTGGATCCGTCAAGATGCTCAACTCAATGCACTTCGGACGGTTTTGCGGCGAGGCGAATTGGCAAGCGGACAGCGTTGGAATTTCCGGGATACATTCTCCCTTACGGCGAATCTAATTGTTGGCGAGTGGTCTGATTTTGACGAAGAAGAACATCCATGCAAGTGGGTCCATAATCAGGTACAGTCTTTGCCAGCAATATCGAACAACAATGATAAGAATGCGGTGCGACCATTGCGACGCTTGGTCGAAAGGCTTTACCCGCACGCCATTTTTCCAGCAGAGCCCCTGCAAGGTCTCGCCGAACGATATATCGTAGAAGTCGCTGACTGGTCGGTTCAGCCCGTCTCAAAGGCGTTGGTAGATGAATTAGACCAGTATGGAAAGGGCTCTTTGCCATCCATTCGGCAGTTGCTCCTTCGAGATTATGCCGCGCTGGACCCGGCACTTTGGACGCCCCCGGATGTCTCGCAACCACTTTACGCGATTGAGATGGAATACAATCAGTCAGTTGCGCAGGGCAACGCTCATGTTTTCCTAATCGGGATGGCGCCGGTAGAGGCAAGATTTCTGACCGTCATCGCTACCGCCGAATCAGAGTGGGACCTTACAGACCGAAACGCCGCTCAGGCATTGCACATGCTCCAACTACTTAGGCGACTTGCAAGCATAATCGCGAAACGATCAGTTGGCATTCGTATCGGCCATCACGGTGAAGAGAAATCGCTCCAAGATTATGAACAGTCAATTCGCGATATGGGAAAGCTCGGAAAGCTTCAGTTGAACCTTCATCAACTACTGGGGCAAGGCGGTTTCCAATTCAACGCCGTTGAGAGTTTCGGTCAACCTCGCGGAGATAGCGGTGGAGTGGTAACTTTGCGAACCGGGCGCCTTCCGCTTAACGTCATTCCTGCACCGTCTTCGACTCCAACCACGCCCGCACACGACGTCCCTTGTTTCGCGATCCAGACAGGAGCGACCGAGTACTGCGTCCCTATCACTTTTACTTTTTTTCGCGCACTCCGCTTGCTTAGTGACGGATGCGTCAATAGCAGCTTGCCGGCAAGCGTGCGAGCATCGATTGATCGTGTTCGCCATTTATATGCTGGGGAACTTTGTCGTAACAGAAAACGTCTGGTCGACGGTACCGTCGAAATCACTTTTGGCACGTCACACAAAATACACTTGGATGATGAAAATTCCCCGCCTTATCTTGTGCCCGGCCCTTAAAATAAAAGAGAACGAGTCCATGAGTATTGCCGCCTTTGAAGCAAGTCCGTCTAGCGTTAAACACGAGGTCTATAAAAATTCGCTACTTGATATCGCGGCATCGGAGTACTCCGAGGGAGAAGATCTGCTAGGTTCTGCGTACCGTGGGCTGCTGCTGGGAATCAAAGATAGGAACGTAAACGGGTTGGACATCAAGGAAATCCCGGCCCGGATAACTGATGCTCAGGGTGGACACGAATTGTGGCATTCTCTGCTGCTCGCCGAGGGAGGGCTGGCTAGCCCAGAAAGAATGCAAAAGCGGTCGGGAATCCCGGAACTCATGCCAATTGTCCCCAAAATCGCATTCTACGCGGGCGTGCGAGGAGGATCTAAAAGAAGACGATGGTTTCCTGCCAACCTGTTGATGGAGGTTATTGGCACTGGCAAGGGCCTACTCGCGGGGCAAGTTTTGGTGAATCGCCTCCGCGCGGCTCTCGAAGTTGACCTGAACGATGACGTGACCAGTCGCTTCATCAATCAAGCAATTCCTAATCCCACTCCAACCATCAAGCCCACTCAGCTGAATCTTAAGCTCGATCATACCAAAGCATATTGCAAACGTTCAACAACGCGCACTGAATGTGTACCAGCGGAGCGATTCTGTGCCGATCTTGTTGCTATCATCGATCTAAAACCCAGGCTGACGCGTCGACAATGGACTGTACTCCTCGAAGCAATTCTTCGGCTCGGCATGACGTCTCACACGCTGTGGATTTGTCATGCGAACGCCCGCTATTGGGAACTGGTTCAGTCGGTGGCGAGTGGCCAACCTGTCCCTAATCAGAGTGAAATAGAGTCAGCAATCTGGGGGTCTCTGGTCGGTGAAAAATCATTTCTGGAAATTGGCGGCGACTCGAAACCGCTCATCTACCAAGCGCTCGCAAATTACGTTTATGGCCGATTTGGGCTGAACATCTTGTTACATAGGCTCGATGACATTTCACAACCGTGGTTGGCAACGCGAGTCCTTGGTAATGACACGGGAGAGGGAGACGATTCGCCGCAGGTGTTGCGGGACTTTCTGCAACATGTTGCTACACATCGGGTGTCAATTGATGCCACAGATGCCGCACAATGGCTGCGAACAAAGTGCATGAATATTTGTGATCATCGACTCCCACTCATGAAATGTAAGGCCAGTTTTACAAGGAATATGTGGTTTTTTTTGCGGCACGGCCTAGGGCAGATCGAGACTTCGGATCCTGAGCAAAAAGCATACGACCAATCGTTCTTGGTTGTCAAAAGAGGCAAGACGCGATGGACAAAATGGCTTGTGGAGCCCGGCCCCGCAATGCTCATTGCATTGGTGCACGCATGTTGTCATGCACAGGAAGGACTTCCGACAAGTTTAGAAGATTTCCGCCTTCATCTGGCCGGTTACGGCTTGCATGCTCCGGCGGGTGAGTTACTTGGAGGAAACGTGGGTACGGCCTTGGAGCGATTGGGCTTAGTCGTCGACAGTCCCGATGCAGCCGGCGGTAGATTGCTAGTTGCACCATTCTCTAACGGACCGTTTTGAGGAAATTATGGACTATGTTGCCGAAGCGCTCGAGAGGTTTGCACAAGAGCATTTCCAAAGTGCCTTAAATTCTGATGCGGCTTCGTACGTACGCCCGATTCTCGTTGGCCCGCCGCCAAGCGCCCTACAAGCGCTGTTCAATCGATTGACGGCGAAAGGTACACAGGTTTGGTCTGTGCTGTGCGCTGGTTCCATGCGCGAGGTTGCCGTGTTATTGGTACGAAGTGCCTCAAATACTTCAAGTACCGTGGTACGCAAGCCCGAACTCAGCCAAGAGTGCCATTGGGATTATGCCGTAACATTACGGAACAGCCATCCTCTGGTTCTCATGCTTGTGGAACACAACGCCTGGGACACCAGACACGATTCATTACAGAACACGACCGAAACCGTTGGACTCCTGTCGATGGATCGAGAGGGTCGATGGTTGCGAGAGCCATTGTGGCGGCATGTATTGCAGTCGGTTTCCACGACCCGCGGATTAGATGTGAGTGACCTACGCAAAGCACTCGAAGCCGTAACAAAGGGCAGCAACGTGGATCCGGCCACGGCACAAACCATACCATGGGTCATTGCTGACTCATTGCTTGCTCCCCCACCACCTGGCCTGTGCCCGATGGATGTTCTGCTGCTCGGCACGGGGCTACCGTCGTCAGGCGGAGCGACCGTCACCATTGATGACGCGGCGGATGTAATTAACCGTTTGGGGAAGTTTTTTGGAGAAGAAGGTATCCGAGATGGAATCGCTGCGCTTAAGGGGACGGCGACGGCAGCTGCTAACGTACTCGGGCCACACCTCGACGCGCTAGAGTGCCACTTGAATCGCGTCATCTTGTCAGGAGCAAGCTTCGCACGCGCCCCCGCGTGGTATCTGAGATCCGGGCCGACACCACCTCTTTGGTGGTCGGCCCTAACTGTCCAACAACTCGGGCTGTTGTTGAAAGATCCAAGTGTAACTCCTCCTGGGGATTTGCAAATCCGCCTTTCCTGCACGAATGCGATTAATTCAATGAGTCGTGCGCCCGGAGAACCGTTGATCGTACGCGGGCAAGTGGACCTTCTTGCTGACGCTGCGACGGCTCTTACCCCGACGTTTTCACGCAGATTGCCGCGGGGCCCAGTTTTAAATTTGCCTGCTTTACCTACAAATTCATGTTTATGCACGGACGCCGCTCCGCAGCACACTGCTTCTTTTAAATACGGAGTTACTGCCCCGGGTCACCGAGAGGCAGTGATAGACGTACTAGATGTGGAAAGCTTTCATTGTCACGGCTTCGTGCGAGTTGCCGACGCCGAACGCAACAGTCCGCCCGTTATTCGGACGGGACAGACACAATGGGTGCAGGCAATCGTATTACCCCGAGCAGGCTTCACGAACTTCGTGGTGTACCACGCGGCCACAGTCTCTCAAATTATCGTGAGAAAAACAGGAAGTGCGGCAGTTTCGCAGTCAACGACGGCCGGTGGCGTATCGGTTTTGTTTGTGCTTGACGTTGACGATAACGATGATTGGGACATTGCGCTCGTCGATGCTGCAGGTGCAAGCGTAGGTACTTGGAAGGTTCATTGCACTGTCGAAGAGCCTGAAGAAGAGGGAGCCAGCCGTTTCGAGGTATTGGTAAGCGCCCACCAAAATGACCGGCGACCCGGTCCGCCAAAGACGCCAGCAACGCGGATTCAGCAATTAGAGAACGCCTACTTAAATTCGGGCGATAGTTGGAAGCCTGTTCTGATGTGTTGGAGCAGTCTCAAGTTCAATTTGATGCCGGATTGGACAATCACAAAGCCCGTCATCGGGGATATTTCGCCGGCGACGGATCCGCGGCCCTCATTTTCGCCGCCGCCGAATGTTCTCTTAGCGCGCGAAGCGGTTCGCGATGCGTTTTTATCGCACAAATGCGCTGTTTCGGAACTTGAACTCAGCGATCCTAGCCTTAGCGTGTTGGTCGAAGCGTATGTTTCCGCTTACCACCAGTGGCTTCAATCGAACGCAGAAGAAGCAGTTTGGTCGGACTGCATCGCGATTTATGCTGCTGAATGGCATGAAGACGTTAGCGCTTGTATTGCTTCAAATGAACCGGTCGCGATGCTATTGTCGCCGCTCCACCCGCTGCGACTAGCATGGCACGTAATTGCTCAGACGCAGCTCACGGCTTCTCTCACCCCAGATCAACGCTGTCCGGCAGCCGGACTTCTCGATCCGACTACTTGCCCCGATGTTGGCGTTTGGCAGCTTGCGCAGAGCGGCGTTGGAGTGGAGGATAGAGCGTTCTTTGCAGTCGAGTGCGATAACGTCCATTGGCCCATTCTGCTAAGCAAGACATACGTTGGCGACGAGATATCGTGGAACATAGTACGGCAGAATTTGGAGGCACTTGGGTTGAAAGTGAAAGGGATCACTGGTGGCATCACACGGCCGCAAGCAGCAGACAGTTTGCAACAGATCGCGTCCCTTGAACCGGCGAGAGCGGTACTTCGTGTCGGAATAGTGGGGGCAAAAGAGGGTTCTCAGGCGTCAACCGACGGCGTCATGCGTTGGTGCGCGAACCAGTTTAGTGACGAAGGCACTGGAGTTGTCGGGCCGACGGCGGTTGAGGTGTACGATCTTCGTGATGCGGAACATCCATCGCCGGAGAGTCTAGCCGATTTATCGGACAAGACCCGCGAAAGAGTTCGATGGTATCGCACGACCAGCCAATCTCCCTCTCCGCAGCTCGATCTCTCCATTCTCGATCAGCTCGGCACACGCTCACCTACTGGCCAGAAGGGGACAACTCAATCAGCCGTCGGCGATGGGGCATTATGCCGAATCCGGATTCGGGAAGACTTCCAACAGGGGCAATCGCTAAAGGAATCGCGAGTCGGAGCAAGTGGCAGGCCAGGCGTTGGTTTGATCGCGGTTCTCCGCGACGCAACCGCGCTATATGAATCTCGAGCGATTAAAGACGACGCGACTCATGTTAGCTTTAAGCCACTTCAACAGGCAATCGGAGCCCGCCTGAAGGAATCAATCTTCGTTGCGATCTCCTCTAGCCAAATTGACCCGGCTTGCATGGTACGCGGGGCCATGGGGCAAGGAGGCTATCTATGGAACTTTGAGTTGCCTGAAGCATTTGGCGGTGTAGACAATCGCGCGGGTTACTATCTAGTGGCAAATCAGGTCAAGGCGATGAGTGAAGCGATCGACCGGGCCTCGAGGCTCATAACAATTACTCCTCCGAATTCACAAAAACTTCTGGAAGAAATTTCGAGCCGCGGTATTCCAATCATGAAGCGGTTGATCAGTGGTGGTTCGGCTTCCCGTGGGGAGCTCGGCATGTTGCTTGCGGTTCGGCTGCTCCAAGATGTTTTTCATACGGGAAGCCCTGCGGTCCAGTTGCCTGTGGTGAATGGCGAATGCGTGCATCTGATCTTTCCCGTAGATCCTTATACGCGTGCATTCGACCGGATCCGCAAAAAACTTGCGCCGAGTATGTCGGCGCAGCGTGGAGATTTTATCGTGATGGCAATCCGGTTGCCGCCTGCACCCGCACGAGTCCAAATAAAACTCACGCCGGTTGAAGTCAAGTTCCGTGAAACGGAGATGAGCAAGGCTGCGACTGTTGCGGCATTGAAGCAGGCAGCCAATCTCGGTCAGGTGATGGAAAAACTCTGGGTTGCGAAGGCTTCAACTGACCTTTGGGAAACTTGTCGCCGCGCGTTTCTAGCACAGTGTCTCGATTTTGCATTCCGCATATATGCCCGCGAGGACATACACGGCAAAACTGCTGCAGAATGGACGAGTTTTCATCAAAGAGTTATTCAGGACATCATCGATGGTTCGGCGGAAGTAACTGTCATAGCCGAAGGTCGCCTGCTGACATTCGACAAATCTACCACTACAGAAACGCTGGATATGGACGGGAACGGCCGACTGAACACGGCCGTTATTTGCCCTGGCGACGCCGAAGTGTTGCTCGTTGGCAATGGTACATTATCCCCGAAGGCACAATCGGTTGCCCGGGTGTTGGATTTTTCATTTCCCATGTGCGGAGCAATCGCTGGCCCAAGCCAATCGCCAATTACGGGTTCGACAACGGACCTGACGGTGGCGGCAGTTACGAGCCCTCCAGTCGATGGGGCGGAGGATGAGAACGCACGGAACGCCGTGGGCGGGTCCGGAGGCGTACCCATGCAGACCGGAGAAATCGAGTCTTCGATGGTTTCGGTAACGGCAGGTGACGACAACGAGAGCGCTGAACCAGAATTGGGCGAAGAAGAGCATGCGGTTACAACAGCAGCCGTCTCTGGCAGAACGGCATCCGTAATTTCGGAGGAATTGCGCCAGCGAGTACGTAATGCCTTCAATGGATTTATCGGAAACGAGCCTGCGGTTGGGCGAATTTCCAAGGATATCCTTCGTGCGTACATCGAACAGCCGCCCCACTTGTCGAAGAATTACCTGCTGACGGGACAGCCAAGTACGGGCAAGACGGAACTCGCGAGGCGTATGGCGGTTGCTCTCGCACTACCATTTGTAAAACTCGACGGACGTAGCCTTCAGAACCGAGATCGATTGTTCGAGTTCATCGACGGCGAAATACAGCAACAGGGACTTACGCCTTCGCAGGTGGGCCAAGTTGCGGGACTACGGGTGTTTGAGTACCCCCCGCTGATTGTGTTCATTGACGAAGTTCATTTAGTACAGAGGGCGGTTCAAGAGAGCCTGTTGACAATGTTAGAAGCGGACGACCGAACGGTGACTCTTTCCGACCAAGTGGCGAGGATGTCAAAGACAACCTTTATTTTCGCGACCACAAGAGCAACTGATATGGACATGGCATTTCGAACGCGTTGTACAGAGGTGCAATTGCGAGAGTACACACTGGAGGAAGTGTCAGATATTGTTCGGCGAAAGTTTACGCACGATTGGCCTATTGAAGTCTATCAGGTGATTGCCAAACTTGGACGCTGTGTTCCCCGTGTCGCGATCGAGCTCGCCCGTGAATTAGAAACGGCGATCACGGTTGCGGAACGATCGCAGACACCGTTGGAACATCTTGACGAGGTTCGGGCATCGCGTGAGCTCGATGAGCTCGGACTCAATCCACTTGATCGTCAATATCTGGAAATTCTCGAGGAACAGGATCGTCCACTCGGAGAAAGACCCTTGCTAAACATGTTAGGGACCGTCGATAAAGATAGAATTGTCGATGAAGTCGAACCCTTCTTGAAACGTCAAGGATTTATCCAGATGGGTCCTCAGGGTAGAGAGATTACCGCCGAAGGAAAAAACTACGTCTTACAACATCGTAGGCATCGATAGGCGTTCGGAATAGGTATTGGAGATCCAGAAGTGGGAAACGGCACTACAGTCTCAGGAGCTTGAAAAGCTGGGAATGACGTTCAGTCTCGTGCAACTCGTAGAGCGGGTGAAGCACGTGTCCAAGCACCATTGTCTATATAAATTGGGATTTCCAAGATGGCCAAGCCCAGAACGCTCCGGGCTGGTTGGTGCCCCAAAAGCGTATCAATCTGCCGGCAGTCCCTCAACAAAGTCTGTGTTGTGCTTGGGCGGGTGTGTGGGCCGTTTTCTGTATGGGATGCCGGCACTTGTTCGCCATCGGTGCTGACCTGCCCCCCTTAAATGGCACCACTGCCTTGCGTGTTCTTAAGAGGATTAGCAAAGTGCTCGCGAAGTAGGATAGAGAGCGGAGTGTTCCACAATGTACCGCGAGAAGTGGAGTTTGGAACAGCCAGCAAAGCTCGGAGGTGCCAGCCGATTGCGGCGGCCAGTGGCACCGGCACCGCATTACCGATCTGCGTGTACTTGGGAGTCTCGCGGGCCGAATCGGCATTTCTGACATCTCCCGCTCGGCGGTGGCCGCCAGTCGTCCTTGGTCCGAGAAACTCGTACCAGTCAGGAAAGCCTTGCAGGCGGGCCCACTCTCTCACGGTAAGTGAGCGATGGCTGACGTAGTGCACATAGTCGTCCGGTAGTGAGGCAATCGTGATGTGCGGCTCCTCGAGCCACTTCGGTGGCAGAGCCCTTTGTGAGAACTTTCTGGTACGCAATTTTCGTGGCGGCTTGAGATCATCAGTCTCTTGTGCTGCTGCGAAGCGGTCCATGACGGTCTTGGAATGCTTGCTGAACTCGTGATCTTGAAGTTTAGCACCCGCTTTCAGAGCCTTAACATTCCTGTGCGATTTCGCACGCATTGCTATTTGCCAACGACCGGTGGCGACGGCAGGGTAAACAGGGCACACACGCTTCCCCCTCGGATCAGACCGGTGTTTCCACTCAGGGTCCACAAGATCGGAGAGAAGTTCTTGGATGTTGGGGACGAACCCCTTCCACTCGTAGGCGGGTGGTAGCAGGCCAGCCGTAATCGCGACTGCGTTTCCCCGCTTTGTTTGCGCGAGTATTGATGTTACCCAATCCTCAGTCCATCCGAGAGCACTCCAATGGCGGCGGTGATATCCGATCATCAATACACGAGGCCTGTTCTGCGGTACTCCGTACTCGAATCCGCGTACTACTTCGAAGGCTATTATGTAGTTTTTGCCCAGTTGCGCTGCGAAGTGTTTGCGGACACTATCCCAGACTTTTTCAGGCTTGTGACGATTCCAGCGAGCGGAGAGCAGTCCTCGCACGTTCTCGAACAGAAAGACACTCGGCTCGATTTTTGTGATCAAGGACACCATATCCTTGTAGAGATGATTCGAGACGATCTCCCGCTTCTCAACATCTGTGTGAGTGCGGCGGTGCCCGATGCCTGAGTATCCTTGGCACGGCGGTCCGCCGCTGAGTAGGGT
>Ga0194051_1000561_pt1 | contig 21086 bp, 19 predicted proteins | sample SepL2320m_MetaG_FD_161275 | JGI IMG/M metagenome (GOLD analysis project Ga0194051, IMG submission 161275) | Anoxic zone freshwater microbial communities from boreal shield lake in IISD Experimental Lakes Area, Ontario, Canada - Sep2016-L239-20m | ecosystem: Environmental > Aquatic > Freshwater >... | reverse complement strand
TACGGTGCTCGACTGACACTGGTCGCCCGGGACTTCAGCAAACTGGAGTCACTGGGCATCGATGCCACGCTGGTGGGAGCGGATCTGCGCGACGCCGAGACGGGCAGGCAGATTGTCGCCGCCACTGTCGGCGCCCATGACCGCCTGGACGGTCTGGTGAACGCGGCCGGAGTCGTGGCGTTCGGATCCCTGGCCGACACCGACGACGACGTGATCGAGGACCTTTTCCTGACCAATGTCCTGGGGCCGCTGTGGCTGATGCGGGCCGCTATTCCCGCGCTTACCGAGTCACGCGGATTCATCGCCAACATCAGCGCGGTCGTCGCTGAGCAACCGCTTGCCGGGATGGCCGCGTACGCCGCGTCGAAAGCCGCGCTCACCGCGGCCGACCGGGCACTGGCGCGCGAGTTACGCGCCGCCGGGATCAGCGTCACCGATGCACGGCCACCCCATACCGAGACCGGGCTTGCCGACCGTCCGATCTCAGGCACCGCGCCACGCCTGAAAGAAGGCCTGCAACCAGACGCCGTGGCCCGCCGCATCGTCGCGGCGATCATTGCCGGCGAGCGTGAAATACCCGCCGAGGCGTTCACCGCCTGAGGGGATTAATCGAGCCGCCTAGGAGAATCGAACTCCTGACCTATTCATTACGAGTGAATCGCTCTACCGACTGAGCTAAGGCGGCGTGGCCGACGATGTGCGCTTGCGCGAAGAGCTATTCGTGTGAGCCGAGGGCAGAGTCTACCCGCCGGTTCGCAATGCCTGACCCACGGTGGCGACCATGGCACCCACGGCGAACTTGGGCTTGACATTCATCGCCAGCGCCTCACGGCATGCCAGTACCGCTTCGATGCACCGCAGCAGTCGATCCTCGGAGGCGTACGCGGCCAACGCCGCCACCTTTTCGGCCATATCCGGATGACTGGCCGTCACCGCACCGGCTCCCCCGGCCACCATCAGCGCATCACGGAAATAGGTGGCGAGATCGATCAGGGCACGGTCGAGGGCATCACGTGAGGAACGCGTCTGTCGCGACTTCTGTCGTTTTTCAAGGTCTTTGAGGGCTCCAGCTGAACCACGCAGCGCGCCGGCGGTGCCCTTACCCGTTCCGCCTGCCCCTAATGCGGTGCTCAGTTCCTCTGTCTCGGCTTCGTCGCGACCCACGTTGAGAGCGCGCGACTCCCCCTCGGCGGATGCCACCAGTTCCTCGACGGCTGCGTAGGCCCGCGACGGCGTCGCCGCATCACGGGCGAGGGCCAGTGCTCGAGAACGCCGGTCCCGTGCCTCGGGGTCCGTCGCCAACCGGCGCGCCCGGCCGACATGCCCGCCGCCGACCGCGGCCGCCCAGTGCGCATCTTCCTCGGTGAGACCATCGGTATCCATCAGAACCTGGGCGATCGCCCCCACCGTGGGCGTCACCAACGCCACATGCCGGCATCGCGACCGCAGTGTGATCGAGATGTCCTCGGGATCGACCGACGGCGCGCACAGCAGGAACACCGTCGACGGCGGCGGCTCCTCCACCACTTTCAGTAGCGTGTTGGCCGCCCGCTCGCCCAACCGGTCGGCGTCTTCGATGACGACGATCTGCCACCGGCCGGTGCTCGGTCGCCGAGACGCGGTCGCGACGATCGCGCGCATCTCGTCGACCCCGATCGACAGCCCCTCCGGGATGACGCGGCGGACGTCGGCGTGGGTTCCCGCCATCGTCGTGGTGCAGGCCCGACATTGTCCGCATCCGGGAACTCCGTCGGAACTGCACTGCAGGGCTGCGGCGAAGCACAGTGCGGCCACCGAACGGCCCGACCCGGGCGGGCCGGTGAACAGCCAGGCGTGTGTCATCGCACCGGGGTTGACCGCATCGTGAACGGAATCGCCCCGCGCGGCCACGGCAGCAGCCACCAGCTCAGCCTCGACTGGGCTTTGGCCGACCAACCGCGCGAATACCCCGGACATTGCTCCCCAACACTAATCGAGTCGACCACTAATCGAGTCGACGATGCCACTCCGCAGCCGAGGAGCGAGTCTGTCGGTCGGCGCCACTGACCAGGGTGGCGGGTCGCCGGCTTTGGCCCGCTACGGTGGGTTGGTGAACAGCGCGCCGGTCAGGCGCGGACGAATAAATGAATTCGTCCGCTGGGTGGCGCGCACACCGTGGCCGGTGTTTGCCTTGGGCATGCTGCAGGCCGATATCATCGGCGCGCTGCTGGTGCTGGGCTTCCTGCGGTTCGGGCTGCCCCCCTCAGACCGCCTCAGACTGCAGGACCTGCCGGCGGCGAACCTGGCGATCTTCCTCGGGTACCTGTCCGTCTCGTTCACCATCGGCGCCTACATCAGCCTCAAACTAATGGCCCCGGTGTTCCGCTGGCAGCGACGCGACGCCATGCTCGGCGAGGGCGATCAGGCGGATACCGAAAGGGCCCGGCTCCTGGCCCTTCGGATGCCCGGCTACCGCTCGTTGATCAGCATCACCAGTTGGCTACTGGGCTCGGTGGTATTCATCGCGGCCAGTTGGCCGGTTGCCAGTCACGCGGCACCGGTCATGGCCGTCGCGACACTCCTCGGCGCGACCGCTACGGCCATCATCGGCTACCTGCAGGCAGAGCGGGTATTGCGCCCGGTCGCCGTGGCGGCATTGCGGGCCGGCGTTCCGGAGAACTTCAGCCGCCCCGGGGTGGTGTTCCGGCTGGTGCTTGCCTGGGTGCTGTCCACCGGGGTGCCGCTGCTGCTGATTGTGCTGTCTATTGTCGCCACCAGATTTTCGTTGCTCCAGGCCTCGGCCGACAGCATGCTCATACCGATCCTGCTGATGGCCATCGCCGCTCTGGTTATCGGCCTCGCAGGAAATGTGTTGTCGGCGATGGCAATTGCGGACCCGCTCCGGCAGCTGCGCTGGGCCCTCGGGGAGGTGCAGCGCGGAAATTACAACGCCCATATGCAGATCTACGATGCCAGCGAGTTGGGACTGCTGCAGGCCGGCTTCAACGACATGGTGCGCGAACTCAGCGAACGCCAGCGCATGCGCGACCTGTTCGGCCGCTATGTCGGCGAGGACGTCGCACGCCGGGCGTTGGAGCGCGGTACGGAACTGGGCGGTCAGGAACGCGACGTCGCAGTGTTGTTCATCGACCTGGTGGGCTCGACCCGGCTGGCCGCTACCCACCCACCGGGAGAAGTTGTCGGCCTACTCAACGAGTTCTTCAATGTCGTCGTCGAAACCGTTCAGAAACACGGTGGATTCGTCAACAAGTTCCTCGGCGACGCCGCGCTGTGCATCTTCGGTGCACCACTGGAACACCCGGATGCTGCGGGCGCGGCACTGGCCGCGTCCCGGGAGTTACACGACGAACTTGTCGCGGTACTCGGCCAGACGGAGTTCGGGATCGGAGTTTCAGCGGGCCGGGCGATCGCCGGGCATATCGGCGCCCAGGCGCGGTTCGAGTACACGGTGATCGGTGACCCGGTGAACGAAGCGGCCCGGTTGACCGAACTCGCCAAGCTCGAGCATGACCACGTGCTGGCGTCAGCCATCGCGGTCAGCGGGGCACTGGACGCCGAAGCCCTGTGCTGGAAGGTCGGTGAGATCGTCGAACTTCGCGGGCGAACCGCACCCACCCAACTGGCACGGCCGGTGAATCTCGTTCAGCCCCAGGATCTCAGCGAGTCAGCCGGAGTGATCTTGTCCTAAGCGACTCGGTGCAGGTGTTACGCCTTCTTGGCTGACGCTTTCCTGGCTGACGCTTTCTTCCCCGGCGCTTTCTTGCGGACCACCTTCGTGGTGGTGCGCTTCACCGGTCCGCGGACGCGGCGATCGGCGAGCAATTCCGAGGCTCGGTCATCGCTGATGGTCAGCACATCATCGCCCTTGCGCAGGCTCGCGTTGGTCTCGCCGTCGGTGACGTACGGACCGAACCGGCCGTCCTTGATCACCATCGGCTTGCCTGAGGCAGCATCTGTGCCTAGTTCGCGAAGCGGCGGGGTGGCTGCACCCTGACGGCCGCGTCGCTTGGGTTCGGCGTAGATCTTCAAAGCCTCGTCGAGCGTGACACCGAAAATCTGATCCTCGCCGGCCAGCGATCGGGAATCCGTGCCGCGCTTCAGATACGGGCCGTATCGACCGTTCTGTGCGGTGATCTCCTCACCGTTGGCCGGATCCACCCCGACAAGTCGTGGCAGTGACAGCAGCATCAGCGCGTCCTCGAGTGTCACCGTCTGCACATCCATTGAACTGAACAGCGACCCGGTGCGAGGTTTGGGTCCGATGGGTTTCTTGCCCTTCTTCGCTGGCGCGGTGCCTTCATCATCGGGCGGCGGCAGCACCTCGGTGACGTACGGGCCGTAGCGACCTTCGCGCGCGATGATCTCGTGACCGGTCGCCGGGTCGACGCCGAGAACCCGGCCCTCCTGGGGCGTAGCAAAAAGGGTTTCGGCTAACTCCAAAGTGAGCTCGTCGGGAGTGATCTCGTCGCTGAGGTTGGCCCGCTGCGGAGCGGGTTCCCCGTCGTCCCCGGTGATCATTCGCTCCAGATAGGGGCCGTTCTTTCCGACCCGCACATAGACCGGGCGGCCTTGTTCGTCATCGAAAAGCGCGATGGAGTTGACCTCGCGGGCGTCAATGCCCTCGATGTTCACGCCCACCAGTTTCTTCAGACCGCCGGCGCGGGCGATTGAATGCGGCACACCGTGTTCGCCGCCGAAGTAGAAGTTGTGCAGCCAGTTGGTACGCCGCTCGTGACCCGAGGCGATCTCGTCGAGTTCGTCCTCCATGGCGGCGGTGAAGTCGTAGTCGACCAGGCGGGCGAAGTGCTGCTCGAGCAAGCCGGTGACCGCGAAGGCAACCCATGACGGGACCAGAGCGGTGCCCTTCTTATATACGTAGCCGCGGTCCTGAACGGTCTTGATAATCGAGGAATACGTTGAGGGGCGGCCGATTCCGAGATCCTCGAGCGCCTTGATCAACGAAGCCTCGGAGTAGCGCGCCGGCGGGTTGGTGCTGTGGCCGTCGGCAGTCAGCCGGGTGGCATCCACCCGCTGGCCCTGGCGCAGCTGCGGCAGCCGGCTCTCGGCGTCGTCGGCTTCGCCGCCGGCCAATTCATCAACGGTCTCGACATAGGCCTTCAGGAAGCCTGGAAACGTGATGGTGCGCCCGCTTGCGGTGAAGGCCGCTTCACGGCCGTCAGCGGCGTTACCGGTGATCCTCAGGCTCAGTGTGGTGCCGCGGGCATCAGCCATCTGCGAGGCGACCGTGCGCTGCCAGATAAGCTCGTACAGCCGGAACCCGTCGGTGTCGAGTTCGGCGTGCAATGCCCCCGGCGTCGCGAAGACCTCGCCGGAGGGACGGATAGCCTCGTGCGCCTCCTGGGCGTTCTTGACCTTCCGGGTGTACTGCCGCGGCGTGGGGTAGACATACTCCTCGCCGTAGAGCTGACGCGCCTGATTGCGCGCGGCGTCGATCGCCGACTGAGACAGTGTGGTCGAGTCGGTCCGCATATAGGTGATGTGGCCGTTTTCGTAGAGCCGCTGGGCGACGCTCATCGTCCGCTCGGAGTTGAACCGCAGCTTGCGGCCGGCCTCCTGCTGCAGCGTCGAGGTCATGAAAGGCGGGTAGGGGCGGCGGGTGTAGGGCTTCTCCTCGACCGACGCGACGGTCAGCGCAGCACCCTGCAGGCCGGTGGCCAAGGAGTCGGCTGCAGCCTCGTCGAGCACCAGTACCTCGGTGGGCTTGCGGACCACGCCCAGGGAGTCGAAGTCACGTCCGGTCGCGACGCGCATGCCGTCGACGGCAACCAGGCGGGCAGTGAAGCGTGGCGGGGTGGCGGTCGGGTCGGACACGCTGGCATCCAGTTCAGCCAGAATGTCCCAGTACGAGGCGCTGCGGAAGGCCATCCGCTCCCGCTCGCGTTGCACGATGATCCGCGTCGCGACCGATTGCACCCGGCCGGCCGACAGCTTGGGGGCGACCTTCTTCCACAGCACCGGACTGACCTCGTAGCCGTACAGGCGGTCCAGGATGCGGCGGGTCTCCTGGGCGTCGACCAGGTCGATGTCGAGATCACGCGGGTCCTCGGCGGCCGCCCGGATCGCTGACTCGGTGATTTCGTGGAATACCATCCGGCGCACCGGGACCGTGGGCTTCAGTGTTTCCAGCAGGTGCCAGGCGATGGCCTCGCCCTCGCGGTCGCCGTCGGTGGCCAGATACAACTCGTCGACGTCCTTGAGCAGGCTTTTGAGTTCTGAGACGGTGGACTTCTTGTCCGGGCTGATGACGTAGAGCGGCTCGAAGTCGGCGTCGACGTTCACGCCCAATCGCGCCCACTTCTCGGTCTTGTACTTGGCCGGCACATCGGCGGCGCCCTTGGGCAGGTCGCGAATATGGCCTCGGGAGGATTCGACGATATAGTTCGCGCCCAGGTAACCGGCAATTTTGCGCGCTTTGGTAGGCGACTCGACGATAACGAGCCGACGGACGTTGCCGTTGTTTCCGCTTCCGCGGTCGTCGACAGCCAACTGCGCTCACGCTCCACTTCTGTCATGCCCCTTATATAGGGGCACTGCACAATTTCGCACCCCTAGACCGGCAGATGCAAACCGCCCCCCGTTGGGAACCCTCTCAGATTTGAGGCCAGGCTGCCAACGCGTCGGGCCCGTCGGGCGGTTCCCCCACGTTCTCTACCAGCCGCGAAAGCCGCCTTCGGCCGCTGATCCGCAGGGCCGGGCGGGCGCCACGGGTACCCATCAGAGTCGGAGCGATACCCACCCGCATCAGGGCCGAGGCCAGCGGCGAATGGGTGTCGGGGGCATGCGGGTCCAGGCCCAGCAGGTAGCGGTCAGCGTCGGTGTTGCCGGCCGCCAGTGTCCAGGCCCGCAACTCACGGGGACCGGGTACCCATTGCGGCGGGACCATTTTGACCGCGCCGCGCGTCCAGTCCCCGGCGATGCCCAGCAGCCGAACATCGACCGCGGTGCGTACCAGTGGGGTGTCCTCCTCGGTGCGGGTGATCTCGGCCTGCAGGCCGCTGGCCGCGATCATCTCGGCTAGCGCGGCCGCCCGCCACGCGGCGTCGACTACCACCGACAGCCGAGCCCCACCCCCAACCATCACCACCTGGCCGGCCGCCGCGAGCACCCCGGTAAGGTCCGCGACCGCGGGGGGCACCGACTCGGCCGAGAAGAACGACAGCTGGCTCACGATTCGACAGTAGGGCAAGCCGAGGGAATTCCTGAGGCCACCAATCCATAACCGGTTGCGCTGGATATGCGGACACCACCAGTCGGCCCGAAAGCGAAAGAACCCCCGAGCGCCCGTTGTCCGGGCATCCGGGGGTGTTCGCGAGGATTGGTGTCGGTCAGACGGCGCGAACGCCGGTGGCCTGCGGGCCCTTGGGGCTTTGACCCACCTCGAACTCAACCTTCTGATTCTCTTCCAGGGAGCGGAAGCCCGAACCCTGAATCTCCGTGTAGTGGACGAAAACATCGGCGGAGCCGTCCTCGGGAGCGATAAAGCCGAAGCCCTTCTCCGCGTTGAACCACTTCACAGTTCCCTGTGGCATTTTTCGTACTTTCCTTTTTTTCGGGAGCGACCTAACCATGTTCGGCTTAGACCGGGTCGGTTTTGACCGCCATCCTTCGTGGCTTCGTCGGAACTTCTCCGACCTACAGACCCTCGCAGGAACCGCGACCGCAACATCGATCCTGCGAATCGCCAAACACGAACACAGAAGCTGCGACCGCCCATATCCAATCACGTTCGGCGCAGTTAGGACAGTCTCAGCAACAATTCGATCGTGAACCTGTATGCAAGTTAGACGATGGGGGTGAGATGACAGGTTTCGGCAGCGAGTTGCTGGCCGCCGTATGCGGCGACGTCGGCGCAGGCTCGGCCGCGTCGCTGCGCCACGTCGCTGAGATCGCAGCCCGTCGCGCCGAGGTGCGGAACTGGCCGTCCTGGGTCGAGCCGGATCTGCTCGATGCCCTGCGCGATCAAGGAATAACCGCCGCGTGGTCGCATCAGGTTGAAGCCGCCGAACTGGCCCACTCCGGTTGCGACGTGGTGATCAGCACCGGGACCGCATCGGGAAAGTCGGTGGCGTTCCAGCTGCCGATCATGGATGCCCTTGCCCGCGACCCCCGGGCCAGAGCGCTGTACCTGTCGCCGACCAAGGCCCTCGGCCATGATCAGCTTCGGGCGGCCCATGCGCTGAGTGTGGCGGTGCCACGACTCGGCGACGTCGCGCCGAGTTCCTACGACGGCGACACCGGACCCGAGGTTCGCCGCTTCGCTCGCGAACGCTCACGCTGGCTGTTCTCCAATCCGGACATGATCCACCTATCGATGCTGCGCAATCACGCCCGATGGGCGGTTTTCCTACGTGGGCTCCGTTATATCGTCGTCGACGAATGTCATTACTACCGAGGGATTTTCGGCTCCAATGTGGCGATGGTCCTGCGTCGCCTGTTGCGACTTTGCGACCGTTACGCCAGCCCCGGTGCACCATCCCCGACGGTGATCTTCGCCAGCGCGACCACCGCCGAACCCGGTGCGACGGCCGCCGCGCTGATCGGGCGGCCCGTCGTGGCGGTCGTGACTGACGGCTCACCGCAGGGCGCCCGGACGATCGCATTGTGGGAGCCCGAGTTGCGCACGGATCTGCAGGGTGAGAACGGTGCGCCGGTGCGCCGTTCCGCCGGTGCGGAAGCTGCCCGGATGCTGGCCGATCTGGTGGTGCAGGGCGCGCGAACACTGACCTTCGTCCGGTCCCGCCGCGGTGCTGAGCTGACCGCGCTGGCCGCCCGCGCGCGACTCGAGGACATCGCACCACAGCTCCGCGACACGGTGGCCTCCTACCGGGCCGGCTACCTTGCCGAAGACCGCCGGGCGATCGAACGTGCCCTGTCCGACGGTGAGTTGCGGGGGCTGGCCACAACCAATGCCCTGGAGTTGGGCATCGATATCGCCGGGCTGGACGCCGTGCTGCTGGCCGGATTCCCCGGAACGGTGGCCTCCTTCTGGCAGCAGGCCGGCCGGTGCGGCCGACGGGGACAGGGCGCACTGGTGGTGCTGATCGCCCGGGACGACCCGTTGGATACCTACCTTGTCCACCACCCCGAAGCCCTGCTCGGCAAACCGGTGGAGCGGGTGGTGATCGACCCGTCGAATCCCTACGTCATCGGCCCGCAATTGCTCTGTGCAGCCACCGAATTGCCACTCACCGAGGAGGAAGTCCTCGCATGGCACGCCGAACCGGTAGTCGATTCTTTGGTTGAAGACGGGCTACTGCGTCGTCGTGCCGGACGCTATTTTCCAGCTGCCGGACTCGACCCGCACCATGCTGTGGACATCCGCGGGGCGGCCGGCGGAAGCGTCGCCATCGTCGAACTCGGCACCGGTCGGATGCTGGGAAGCACCGAGGCCGGGCAGGCGCCGGCAACCGTGCACCCCGGCGCGGTGTACCTGCACCAGGGGGAGAGCTATGTCGTGGACGCACTGGAGCTCGATGATCGGGTGGCGTTCGTGCACGCCGAGGATCCGGGTTATGCGACATTTGCCAGGGAGATCACCGATATCACCGTTACCGGCGGCGGCGAGCGGGTGGATTACGGAGCGTTGAGACTGGGACTGGTTCCGGTTTCGGTGACGCACCAGGTGATCGGCTACCTCCGCCGCCGACCGTCCGGCGAGGTCATCGATTTCGTCGAACTTGACATGCCCGCGCAGACTCTTCCGACCACTGCGGTGGTCTACACCATCACGCCGGAGGCCCTGGCGGACAGCGGTATCGAGTCACCCCGGATACCCGGGGCGCTGCACGCCGCCGAGCACGCCGCAATCGGCCTGCTGCCTCTGGTGGCGAGTTGCGACCGCAGTGATATCGGCGGACTCTCCACCGCGGTCGGCGAGGACGGACTCCCGACCGTCTTCGTCTATGACGGTCACCCCGGCGGTGCCGGATTCGCCGAACGCGGCTATCGACTGGCCGATACCTGGCTGCGGGCGACTCGCGAGGCGATCCAGGCATGTCAGTGTCGGCAAGGCTGCCCATCCTGCGTTCAATCACCCAAATGCGGCAGCGGAAACGATCCACTGGACAAAGCGGGGGCAGTGGGTGTTCTCGGGGTCGTGCTTGACCACCTAACACCGGGTCGAGCCTGACCCCGTGGCGGCCGACCGACCCCTCGAGCGGTCGACAGCCACGGGTCGCGAAATTCTATCCCACGCGATTTGCTGCGGCTTTGAAGCATTAACCGCAACGGACCGGGACGAACGGTCGGACAACGCGATCCGTTCGGCATCTTCCAACTTGACCAAGTCTGAATCTACGCGGATATGCCCTGGCCCGCAACGATTCGGGGCCGTGAGCACTCAACCTGGGCGGCCCGCCCCTCGCGGTTTGTCACGCCGCACCGCTACGCTGGGGGTGTGACGCAGGATTGGTTGCTGGTGGAGACACTCGGCGACCAACCGGTGGTTGTCGCCCAGGGGCGACAGATAAAGAATTTCGTACCCATCGCGGTGTTCCTCCGCCGCAATCCGAACCTCGCCGCGATCCAGACCGCGATCGCAGAAACCATCACCAGCGGTCAAGGCCTGGCCAGCATCACGCCGAAAACTAATCGCGTCATCCGCACCGAGCCGATCACCATGTCCGACGGCTCTCTTCATGCAGTCCACCTCTGGTGCGGCTCCTCCGACGATGAGCCCCCGGTTCGCCCGATTCCCGGGCCGCTGAAATGGGATTTCACCCTGGGTGAGGCCACCGGAACCATCGAGTATCTGAGGAATGCGGGGATGGATCCGGCAACCGAGAGGACCACCGGGCGAAGCTTCGTTGAGGACATTCCCAGCCGAAGCCTCAACCGCGACGAGGCGACGGTCCTGGCGAGGGCCGTCGATCCCGAGCCTGGCCAAACCTATTACGCAACGTGGGAGTTCACCGACAAGCAAGGAAAATTCCGGCGAGTGGGCTTCGTCTCGCGCCTGCTACTCGAGACGACGGAAGACGGCGACGAGCATGTGATTGCCCGGGCGATGAATCTGGTCGAGGAAGTCCTGGAGTTCCGGCAGCCACCGGAGCAGCTGGCTGAACGAATCCTCGGCGGTCTGGCGGAGCCGGGCGTCTACCGCCTACTGATTGATCTGAAGAACTGGACGCTGCTGAAGTGGCTTGACGAACCGTGCCCCTACTTCAACTGGCGCGCCCACGAGAAGATGCATCCGGATGATCGCGAGCACTACGCAGGCACGATGACCACCGAACTCGACAATGGTTCCACAGGTGCGGTTCTGCGCCTACCCGGCGAGGACGGCAGTTGGGTTCCCCTGCATGTGACCATCAGCCGGGTGAAGCTCGACGAGAATACCTATGCCGGCATGGTGACTCTGCGGCGTCCCACCGACGCCGAGCTCGCGGGAGCAGATCTGCGGGACTATCTGTAGGAAGCCAGGGGCTCGGGGGCCTAACCGGTACCCGAGGGGCCGGCGCGCGCCGCAGCCCGAGCCTCAAAACTGATCCGACCGCCCATCCGCACCGCAACGGTCACCACAACGTCGAGGTGCTCGACGGCGCAACCCCGCACGGTTGCCCGCATGGCGGCGGCCAGCTGGTCTGCTTGCCGGCAGGCGACATCCGGCCCGAGAGTCAGCCGGCCTGCCGCAGCCAGTGCCGCCAGGTCGGCCACCGCCTGCGCACGGTGGCGCGCCACTTCGGCGGCCCCCAGCCAGATCCCGCCGAGGGCGATTGTCACCAGAGCGGCGACCAGCACGGCGGCGAGTACCGTTACGGCCCCGGCGTCGTCACTGACCCGGCTCGGCAGCCGAGACGGCTTCCGCGGTGATGAGCACCCCGGGCAGCATGACCGAACGGCTACTAACCCTGGCGACGACATAGTCGCCGTCGAAGCGCACATCCGTCGATGCCCCCGGCGGGGCGAGACCGGCAGCCGCCGCCGTGGCCGCAGGATCACCGCGTGCGGCCAACCGCGCCGCCTCCCGCGCCGCGTCGATACATCGCATCTGCATCGAGACAGCGGTGATACCGGCGAGGCAGAGCACCAGCACGGTAACCAGGGTGGCGATGGCCAGCGCGGCTTCCACCGTGCTGAACCCACCATCGCCCCCTAGACCTTGGTGTTCAGCGCACGATTGATGATGTTGGTCAACGCGCCAACGATGGAATCGCCGGTGACAACGCTGTAGAGGATCGCACCGAACGCGGCAGCGGCGATGGTGCCGATGGCGTACTCGATCGTCGACATTCCCGCCTCCTCGACCACCAACGTGTTCAAGCGGTGGTGGATCATCTGAATTACCCTGTGCAGCAATGTTTTTCCTTTCTGGTAAATAAACCTGAACTCTCGGCAATGTCACAGCAGCCCCGAGCCGAAGATGTCGGCGGCCAGACCGGCCACCACCGGTACGATGCCAAGGCAGACGAACGCCGGCAGGAAGCACAAGCCGAGCGGACCGGCAATGAGAACCCCGGCGCGTTCGGCGGCCGCCGTGGCACCATGGTCGGCATCCTGACGCGACTGCTCAGCGAGGTCTGCGATGCCCTGGGCCAGGGCGCTACCCGAGGATGCAGATCGCCGTGCCAACCGGGTCAGTGCCGTGTAGGCGTCGTCGCGGTCACCGCCTCCGGTCCGCCAAGCGGTGTCGGGGTCGGCACCCAGGGCCAGTAGATCGGCGGCCCGGCGCAAAAGCGCACCCAGCCCAGGTGGTGCGGAGGTTGCCGTCGCGGCGGCCGCAGCCGACATCGCCATCCCCGCGGAGAGGCATACCGCAAGGACGTCAAAGGCCGAGGCGATGGCCAGGGGATCGCCCTGCCTCCCGGCGTTCTGCGTCGCCGGCCGCCTACCGCGCACCATGTCGGCCTGCAGTCGCCTGTGGCGCGGTATGGAATCGAGCAGCAGGGCGACCGCCAGTAACAGTGCGGCCGTCGTCATAGCGTCAGCCGATCGATGATGTGGTCCGACCATGTCGCACCGACCCCGACCAGACCGACGCCAACGACCAGTAGCCAGCCGCCGCCGCCGAGCAAAAACTGAACCGGACGCGCACCGATGACCTCACCCAGCGCCACCCCGAGGAATGGCAACCCGGCCAGGATGGCCGCCGTCGCCCGGGCCCCGGCCAGTCCCGCCTGTACCCGGCCGGCAAATCGTTGCCGGCCGACGATGTCGCGGTGGGCTGTGTGCATGAGGCTCGACATCGGCAGTCCGTGCTCGGCAGCCAACTGCCAGCAGACCGCGAGGCGGTCCCAATATGCAGGCACCGACGAGCGCCCGGCCGCCGACCGCAGACCCGCCGCCACATCGGCGCCCAGTTCGGCTCGCGTGGCCACCGCCCGCAGCGATGCGCCCACATCGCCAGCGGACTCAGCTGCGGCAACCGTGAAGGCGCGCAACGGGTGCGCGCCGATTCGTAACTCGCCGACCAGAACCTCAAGTGCCGCTGCCATCGCCTGGCCCTCGCTGTACTGCTGTCGGCCCCGTATCCGTCGTCGGCGGCGGCGGCCGATCACGGCGGCCACCAGCCCAATGGCGAACGCGGCCGCCGGCGAGGCCATCACCGTGGCAATGGCGCCCAGGAAAACCGCTGGCCACACCGGGATGCGCCCGATCCGACGGCGCGATGTCGCGGCCGCCACCCGGCGGCGCTGCGGAGGGGTCGTCAACAGTGCAGCCGCCAGCAGGGCTGCGGCAGTCACGGTCGCACTCACCGACCACACCGGTCGTTGATCAACCGGCGCAACAGTGCAGCTCCCCGCTGTAGTCCACCGTCGACGTGCCAGACAGGCACGGCGTGAACACAGCCCGTGGCATCGCGTTGTAGCAGGGCGATCTCGCTGAGACGTCGCCCGGTGGGCCCGCGGCTGACGTGGATTACGACTTGGACGGCTGCCGAAAGTTGACTGTGTAGCGCGGCACGGTCAAGCCCGCCGAGGGCGGCTAGCGCCTCCAGTCGAGCCGGCACCTCGGCGGGACTGTTGGCGTGCACGGTCCCGGAACCGCCATCATGACCGGTGTTCAGGGCGCCCAGCAGATCGACGACCTCCGCTCCCCTGACCTCCCCGACGACAATGCGGTCGGGCCGCATCCGCAGCGCCTGCCGGACCAACTGTCGAAGAGTAATCTCGCCTGCGCCTTCGACATTGGCGCTGCGGGCAACCAGGCGGACCAGATGCGGGTGGTTCGGCGCCAACTCGGCGGCATCTTCGACGCACACGATCCGTTCGCGGCCGGCGACAGCGCCCAATGCCGCGGCCAGCAGGGTCGTCTTTCCCGCGCCGGTGCCGCCTGATACCAGGAACGCCAGCCTCGCAGAGATGACATCTTCCAGAAGTTGTAGGGCTTCAGGGCTGATCGCGCCCGCTGCGGCCAACGCTGCGAGATCCTGGGTGGCCGGTCGCAGGATTCGCAGAGATATGCAGGTGCCGGCCATCGCAACCGGAGGCAGTACAGCGTGGAGTCGTACGGTGAGCCGTCCACTCCCCGCTTCGGTAAGTTGCGCATCCACCCACGGCTGGGCGTCGTCGAGCCGCCGGCCGGCGGCCGCGGCAAGGCGTTGCGCAAGCCGACGCACCGAAGCCTCGTCGGGGAACCGTATCTCGCTGCGGTACAGCCCATTTCCGCCGTCCACCCACACCTGATCCGGTGCGGATACCAGAACGTCGGTTACGCCCTCGGCCCGCAACAGAGGCTCAAGGATGCCGACGCCGGTCAGTTCGGTCTCCAGAAGGCGAAGGTTGCTCAGCACGTCGGTGTCACCCAGCACCCCCCCGGACTCGGCCCGGATCGCGGCCGCGACAACGGTGGGCCGAAGGGGCACCGACTCAGACGCGAGCCGTTCGCGAACCCGGTCAATCAGCGACCCGGTCATGCGGCCGGGTTCTCGGCGCCGTACTGCAACACCCCCAGTACCTTCCGGGCGGCCACGGTCAACGGGGAGCGGCGCTGCAGCCGCAGTCCCTGCTTCTCCAGTTGTTGATCGAGCAGCGGCTCCGGCCGCATCGCGGCCAGTAACGGCACCGCCGCGACGTCAACCACTTCCCCGGCCCGCAACCCACCGGGAGCCGGTCCACGCACCACAAGTCCGATATTGGGATTGACAGTTCGGATCACGCCGACCACTGCCGCGCTGGACGCGGCAGCCCGTACGTCACAACTGGTCACAATCACCACGAGGTCCGCAGATTCCAGAACGCAGAGGACCGAGGCGGTGAGCGAGCGGGGCATGTCGCAGACGACGGTGACACCGCCACGGCGGCCGGCATCGACGACCGTCGTCGCTGCGCCGGCATCGATCTCGTGGTACATCCGCGAGCACGACAGCAGGCTTACCTCGCGCTGCCGCGGGAGGACCTCCCGTACCGCGTTCCAACTCAGCCGACCGCTCGCGGCAGCCAGCTCTGGCCAGCGCAGGCCGGGCTCGGATTCCACACCCAGCAGTAGGTCGACGCCGCCGCCACAGGGGTCGAGGTCAACCAGCAGGGCCTCACCGGCGCACTGAGCCAGGGCGGCGGCGAAAACCGAGGCGCCACCTCCACCGCGGCCGGCCGTCACGGCGATCACCCGGCCGCGGCGGGGTGCAGCACGCCCCAACTCGGCGGCCTCGGACAGATAGCGGACCAGTTCTGCCTCCTGTGCGGGCAATACGCACAGGTGCTGCGCGCCCACCTCAAGCGCCGCCAGCCATATCGAGGGCGCTGGCTCATCGGTTCCCACCACGAGAACCCCGTCGCGGCGCGGCATCCCCGCGCGAACGCATCGGCGGGCACCGTCCTCGTCGACCACAACCGCAGCGGGCATCGTCCAGTTCTTCCGGCTCGGGGTCTGGGCCCGGACCGCTCGAAGTCCGACCGCGGCCGCGACGCGGTCGGTGCTGTCGGATAGGTCGTCGTCAGACACCACGGTCAACACGACGGGCACATTGGCAGTCACGCGACCTACGGTGACGTGCCGCCCGCGTGCACACCAGTCGGCCGCATCGCGACTGTGGATGAAGCCGGGTCTGGGGATCACCGCCCGGGGATCGAGCGTCGCAACCAGCTCTTCACGCTGCACAAACAGGCGGCCATCGATACGGCCATCGATACGGCCATAGACATGGCCATAGACACGGCCATAGAAAAAGGACGACCCTCGCCAGGGGGGAGGAGGCGAGGGTCGTCGTGTATCAGCCCCGGGGGGTCGGGCTGATTCACCCCCGGCCGAAGCCGAGTGGTGCCCACTATACACACGGCGAGGCATCGTGGCACAACCTTCCAGCGGACTCAAAAACCTTGTTTTGCCTGTGAATTTGCAGTCCCGGCCAGGTGACCAAAGCTGCCACTTTCACCAGGGCCGACGACCGGGAATGCCGCCTCACGTCGCCGCTTTCACCTGGCTCGCCGAGACTGTCGGTGACGGGTCGGGTGAACTCGGTGTGAGCGCGCCGCGTCCGACGCGCAACAGATCCCAGCGACCGTCACCAACGCCGTACCCCCGGCATCGTCGATGCGCCAGCCGGCCGACCTGAGGGCCACCCGGTGCCGCGCTACTGCGCTGCCCCGGCTCGAGTACCGCCCTGCCGGTGCCCGAGGCAGTCGGTCGCCGCTTGAGTTCATCTGAATTGTTGCCGATTTGACTCTTGATGTGACAGTCATCACGGAGTACAAAGGAGCTACGGATGCTTGGTGAGGCCAAGGGAGTCCCGAAAGAGAAGGTTCTACCTCCCGATCCAAGTGATCCAGCATGGTTGACGGGCACCCACGCGGAGCACGCCGCGATATGGCAGAAGTGTTGCAGGCCTGCGGAATTGCACATGGAGTGTAAGAAACGCCGAGGCCATCAATGCAACCCACATAGCACGCCTGGTAACCCGTGAAACCGTGCTGGCGGGCGGCGAGCCGAACACGTTTCGGATCGCCGCCCGCTTCCTATTTGCTGCTATTTGGCTGCGGCCTCAGCGATCGACAATGCTTCTCGCGCACCATCTTCCAGCGCGCGACAGCAGAGCAGCAGCCATTCTCCAACGGCCTGAGCAGTTCCCGTTGCGAAGCCGGCCGCGGTTGTCTGATACTCGTCGGCTCGCCGCAGCCAGTAGACCTCGGGGACACCGAGTCCGTGCGGATCAAGCCCGGTTGCGATGGTTACCAACCGCGAAACCGCCCGTGCGACAACGCCATCGGCACTACCGAACGGCGCGAGGGTCAGTAACTCACCGTGCGCGACAGCAGCCAGCACCGGAGCACCGACAGAGCTTCCACCGGTGACCAGACTGGTCAGGAGGTCCATTCGCGCGGCGACCTCGGGCACGGGGCGCGGGCGGCCGAGTTGTGGCTCGTCAACGAGATCTGCCGCCGCCAGCGAGTGCAGGCGTGCCAACGCCTGCAGTGGCGCCCGCTGCCACACCCCAACAAGAGCTGTGGTGCCACCTTCGAGCGCCTGGCCGAGCCGTAAGGCTCCGGCGAGCACCGGGTCGTCGGTCACCGAGACGGTGTCGACTCGCGTGCCTCCGCCATCGAGCACCGAGGATGATCGCGCGCCACGGATCGCCGACTCGGCCGCGGTGAGGGGCCAGTTGCGCAGATTGGTCCGGTGCCGGTGTGCCTTGCCCAACGCTGCGCGCGCGGCCTCGGCGGCGTCGGCCACTCCTGGCAGCCCCAGCAGAGGCGCCAACAGGTCAGGCTTTCCGCCATTCGTCACGGGCCGTCACGCTAGCCGGTCAGGCTGGCACCGGCGTGGTCGACCGCTGGATCAGGACTTACGCTTTCCGACATGCGCGAGCCCCACACAGATGTTCCGTCGTCGTATCCGCCGCCCGCCGAGTTCGCGGCTAACGCGAATGCCACAGCAGATCTCTACCGTGATGCCGAAACCGACCGGCTGGCATTCTGGGCTGAGCAGGCCAATCGGCTGGCCTGGGATCAGCCATTCACCGAGGTTCTCGACTGGACGGCCGCACCGGTCGCGAAGTGGTTCGTCGGGGGAAAACTCAACGTCGCCTACAACTGTGTCGACCGGCACGTCGAAGCCGGCCACGGGGACCGGGTCGCCATCCACTGGGAGGGTGAGCCCGTTGGCGATGCCCGCTCTATCACCTACGCCCAACTCAAGGACGACGTGTGCAAGGCCGCCAACGCCCTGACTGATCTCGGTCTGGTCGCCGGAGACCGGGTGGCCATCTACATGCCGATGGTGCCCGAGGCGATCGTGGCGATGCTGGCGTGCGCGCGGCTGGGCATCATGCATTCCGTTGTCTTCGCCGGGTTCTCGGCATCGGCACTTCGCGCCAGGGTCGATGACGCCCAGGCCTCCATGGTGATCACCACTGACGGCCAGTATCGCCGCGGCAGTGCGGTATCGCTCAAGGATGCCGTCGACGAGGCAGTCGCCGGTCAGGGGTGTGTGCGCAATGTTCTGGTGGTGCGCCGCACGGGCATTGATGTGTCGTGGACGCAGGGACGCGATCTGTGGTGGCACGACACGGTGGACAGTGCCTCAACCGAACACACCCCGGAGGCCTTCGACTCCGAGCACCCGCTATTCCTGCTCTACACATCGGGTACCACCGGCAAGCCCAAGGGCATCATGCACACCTCCGGCGGCTACCTGACGCAGGTGTCCTACACCCACCATTACGTGTTCGACATCAAGTGCGAGACCGACGTGTACTGGTGCACGGCCGATATCGGTTGGGTGACCGGCCATAGCTACATCACCTACGGTCCGCTGTCCAACGGCGCCACCCAGGTGATTTACGAGGGAACACCGGCGTCACCCGATGAGCACCGGCACTTCCAGATCATCGAAAAGTACGGTGTCACAATCTATTACACGGCCCCCACGCTGGTTCGGACCTTCATGAAGTGGGGCCGCGAAATCCCGTTCGCCCACGACCTTTCGAGCCTGCGGCTCTTGGGTTCGGTGGGCGAGCCGATCAACCCCGAGGCCTGGCGGTGGTACCGATTGGTGTTCGGTGCTGACAAGACGCCCGTCGTCGATACCTGGTGGCAGACCGAGACCGGTGCGGTGATGATCTCGCCACTGCCGGGTGTGACCACGTGCAAACCCGGGTCGGCGATGCGCCCTCTGCCTGGCATCTCGGCGAAGATCGTCGACGACGACGGCAATGAGTTACCGCCCGCCACTGAGCACGCCGAGCCCGTCACCGGTTACCTGGTACTGGACAAGCCGTGGCCGTCGATGCTGCGCGGTATCTGGGGTGACCCGGAGCGGTTTGTCGAGACCTACTGGTCGCGGTTCGCCGAACAGGGTTGGTACTTCGCCGGCGACGGCGCGCGTTACGGCAGCGACGGCGAGGTCTGGGTACTGGGGCGTATCGATGACGTGATGAACATTTCGGGCCACCGGATCTCGACCGCCGAGGTCGAGTCCGCACTGGTGGGTCACGCCGGCGTCGCGGAGGCGGCGGTGGTCGGTGCCACCGACGCCCACACCGGGCAGGCCATCTGTGCGTTTGTCATCCTCAAGGCCCATCACGCCGAAACCTCGCCGCAGCAGATGGTCGAGGAATTGCGGGCGCAGGTGTCGCGGGAAATCTCGCCGATCGCCAGACCTCGCGAGATTCACGTCGTGCCAGAGCTTCCGAAGACCCGCAGTGGAAAGATCATGCGTCGGCTACTCCGTGACGTCGCCGAGGGCCGCGAGCTCGGTGACACCTCAACCCTGGTGGACCCGACCGTGTTCGAAGCCATCCGCTCGAGTAAGGCCGAGAACTGACGCAGCCCGTTCGGGCTTAGACCGGGCCGGGTGCGCGGGTCGCCGTCGGGACGAAACCGGCGCCCGGACGATCCCTGGCCGCCAGATCCGCCAGAATCGCGTTGATCGACATGGTGATCGCCGGGGTATGCAGCGGGATGTATTTGATGATGCAGGTCGGGATGGCATCGGTGAACGCCCCGTGGATCATGCCGACGAGCTTGTTGTTGACCGTCACCGGTGCGCCGGAGTCGCCGGGCCGGCCGCAGACCTGGTTGACGATCGTGCCGGGTTCCTCGCCCGGTCCCCATGTCACGCCGCACGAATAGCCCGTCGTCCGACCCAGTTTGCAGGCCACCTGGCCGAAGGTGGGGTCGGCTCCGATGCCGTTGATGGCGAAACCGTTCCAATCCGCCACCGGCGTCACCCTGGCGGGATCGAACCGGATCACCGCGTAGTCCAGACCGTCGTTACCGGTCACCATGGTGCCGATGACACCGCCGTCCGGTGCGGCCTCGGAGGCCACCTGGGCGCCCGGGCCCCCGCAGTGCGCCGAGGTGAAGCCGATCAGCGCGCCGGTCTTGTCGTTGCCGATGGCGGTCAGGGTGCAGTAGGTGTCGCCGTCGATGACGATGCCGGCGCCACCGCCGATAGGCACCTTGGTGTCGGGGGCGGCCAGCGCGTGCGGAGTCGGCAACAAAACGGCAAGGGCCAGGACCGAGGCCCCCGCCAGATGCCGCACACGATGTGCGGTGATCACTGAAACCTCCATCGCCATCCCACCCGGAAACCAGTCTAACTTGGCACCATGCGTAACTTGCGTAACAGCGCGACACGTATCCGGGCCGGAGTCGGACGTGGCAACATGAACCGCGACCACACCGACCCTGGAGGACAGCCGTGACTAATCGGGATCGTAAGGACGGGGTACCCGTCACGGTGACCTCGATTCCGCTGGCAGACCCGCATGCGGTGCCCGAAAATGCCTCCATCGGCGAGCTGGTCAAGGATGCGACCGCTCAGGTTTCGGCCCTGGTACGGGCCGAGGTCGAGCTGGCCCGGGCCGAAATCACCCGCGATGTAAAAAAGGGGCTCACCGGCAGTGTGTTCTTCATCATCGCCCTGGTGGTGCTGCTGTATTCGACCTTCTTCATGTTTTTCTTCTTGGCCGAACTGCTGGACACCTGGCTGTGGCGTTGGGCGGCGTTCCTGATCGTGTTCATTCTGATGCTGGTCGTCACCGGGGTATTCGCCCTGCTGGGCTATCTCAAGGTGCGCCGCATCCGTGGCCCGCAGCAGACCATCGAGTCGGTCAAACAGACCACCGCCGCGCTGTCACCCGGGAACTTCAAGTCCGCCGCAGCATCCCCCACAGCATCCCCCACAGC
>Ga0194051_1000559_pt1 | contig 21110 bp, 31 predicted proteins | sample SepL2320m_MetaG_FD_161275 | JGI IMG/M metagenome (GOLD analysis project Ga0194051, IMG submission 161275) | Anoxic zone freshwater microbial communities from boreal shield lake in IISD Experimental Lakes Area, Ontario, Canada - Sep2016-L239-20m | ecosystem: Environmental > Aquatic > Freshwater >... | reverse complement strand
CGACATCGCCATCGACATTCCCCCTGACACTGCCCCTGACATCGCCATCGACATCGCCCCCGACACTGCCCCTGACACTGCCAAGGACATCACCAAGGACATCGTCCATGACTTCTTGGATCTTCCAGCCGTCTTCGGCTTTCCGAAATGACACCAACTTCAAGACCTCATCCATCGTGATCTCACTCATCGCTCACCTTCTTTTTCTATGTTGACTTCTACCCTCGAATAGTCAGTATGAATTTTTAGTCATTTGTTTATTTTGACAATCGACGACACACCTGCCTGAAGATTTCTTTTTCATTAACTAGGAATGCCTGAATTTCAACGAGATCCTTAAAATTCCAATCCCAATCTATTTTAAGAGAACTCACTTTCCACACAAAGTTTTTTGATCTGAGGTATTTGTTTTCCGGTAGTATTTCATCTAGTCTATAGTTTCTGTCTTTGAGTTGTTGTTCTATTTCATCTTTTCTGGTGATCATTTTATTGTCCTTACAGCATCCCAAGGCTCATATTTTCAAGAAGTATAGTAATCTGGACGTTCAATAACTCGGAATCCTTCAGCCTGATCCAGGTATATGGACTTGTAAACAGACTCTTCGCAAACAGTTTTTGTACCTCTTAGGAAAGAGCCTTTCCATTCTGTTTGAATGACCAATCGTGTACCTGCTGTACTGAGATCTTTTTCAATAGGATGAAGGTTACGATCTACTCCAACTACAGCACCCTCAATCCTCTTACCATTATAGTTCATAATCACTTCACAATTGATATAACTTTTTTCCTTCATCATCTTTCTCATTTTATTTTCCATGTTTATATTGACCGGTCTACCCTCGAATAGTCAGTATGAATTTTTATCTTTTGCAACGGCAATTTGTTGAAACCATTCGGGATCATCCATGACAGCTTTTTTGAGTTTTGCGCCAATCATACAAAGGGCATTATAGTATTCCTCTGACAAGTGATTTGATTCATATTCGTGACCAAACTCATGAATCATTAGGGCATCCACTTCTTCAGTCACGCTTTTATCGAACCATTTGTATCCTAATACAAACACATTGTATTGGAAGGTGGATGTTCCGTTTAGGTGTCCTCTTCCGTAACAAGCGGCCCAACGTTTGTATTCAAATTTATCAACGTGAACGAATTGAACTTGGATTTGTTTATTCATGATTTTTTTAGCGCACTCTTTTGTGTAATCGTGGATGAGTGTCATTCCTACAGTCCATTTATCTTCGCCAATGATTTTTACAATTCCTCCGCCGCCTTCACCATAAGCTCCACGGCCAGCAGTTGGAAATGCTGATGAGCTTGACTGTAGAGTTCCGGCACGTTTCAAATTTTCACGTTGACCAGATGTGAAGCCCCGAGATGGAATCACAGTGAATCCATGAGCAGCAGCTTCATTATTGGCTTCTTGATTAGTGGGATCAAAAGCTACAGATTTTTCTCCGTATTTTTTCACACGCAGAGTTTCCGCTGCATCATCTGTGCATTTTGGGTCACTGCTAGCTTCTTCCACCCATGTTGTTGTGGTGTCATCTTTTGAAATGCGTCTATGCATTTCGTTTAAGACACTCACTCGAACACTTCTTAGGAAAGCGGGTGTTACATTGTCACGATCAATGTTGAGTGGCACTTTCTGCTGTACGTTGTAGTGCCAACGATCTCCAGTTTCCACGACAGGGATTCCCAATTCATAGAGCATTGCAACTTCATCACCGGATGTTTCATACACTTGTACTTCAGTGCTACGAATTGTTTTTCTAAGATCATCTCCAATTTCTGTTTGCAATTGGCACTCAAATTTGTGGATTGGATTCCTGATAGGAACTTCATCACCACCATTTACTGTGAGTTTCAGGCCGGGTTTTACAATTACAGTTCGCATATATGCGATTAGTTGATCGTGTCTCTCTTGATTGCAAACTAATTCGGCGGTAAAAATTGTACCACGTTCACGTTTGCGGCGAGGAAATTCAAATCTACCCTTTGGTTGCATATTGCTTCCATCATTAAATTCTACTGTACCAGTGGTGGTACTGATTTGGGCATGATGTGCGAATGACAGCACCATTTTTTCTCCGACATTGAATCGACCGGCTTTGGTAGGGTCTCCTTTTTTTTGGGAAGGTGCAAAAATAGTCCATGCATGAGTTAAGTCGTGAAAGCCAGGTCCATCATCTTCCACGGTAATGATGATCCGAGGTTTCCCGGTTACTTTCTTGATAGTGATTTTACAGAATGTAGCGTTGGTATCAGCTACATTCTGGTAGAGTTCTCCAGCTATAACACCGAAACCACGACGATCAACCAATCGTTCGTGAATCTGACGCAATCCATCTTTGTGTGCAACGAACCAATCTGACATGTTTATTTCCTTTTTCTCAGGATACCGCAAGACCCGTTTATTGACGCTCTCGAACCGTTGATGTCAGGCGAGCTTCTCCCACCCTGCACATTTACATGCCAATAGGTAGATGTTGTGTTCTCTTGTAACATCGTTGCGGCTTTCTTCTACCTTTTGCTCACATATCTTCACACTGTGCGAAGGGTAGTATGGCGGTAGATCTGTCCGTGACTCACTGTCAGCTTTACGAGCTTCTGCGAGGTTCAGAACACTACTAGCCCATTTTCTTTCTGCTGTTATCCAATTTTCCCTCAGGTCTTTTAGAGCATTTTCCAACTGAGCATCATGCATATCTACCTCATCTTGTGCTCTTTGTCTGAGGGCAACCAATCTTTGTATCTCGATCATTTTCTTTTACTTTGTGTGCGGTATTATTGATCACAACAGATAGTCAGTATGAATTATTCAGTTCCTGAGTCATGCAGTTCCACGACCTGTATTCTTTATTTATGTACAGCTTATTTCCATTTGAGACGACATTTTGAACTCGTAACATATCGTAATTATCCGAGTCTCCTTCTACTTTCCAGTAGGGATTTATTTTTGGGTCATAAGTAATTCTTGCTAGTCCCTCTACAGAAACGGGTTCGTATATGAACGTCATTTGTTCAACAGAAACTTTTTCACACTCGACCCAACCACACACATCTCGTACTTGTGAGGCATATACTTTGCCTGCTTTCCTTTTGTTTCTCTTTAGAACACATCCTTCAAGAGCAAGCTGAACTTCTGCGGGTTTATAATACGACACGCTATTTTCTGAGCGAATCTGCCAATGCTTGAAGTGCTTTCCAGAACCCAAATGAAACCTTACTTTATACATTATATTGGGCCTTTACCTTTCTCTGATGCAGTTCTGTGCTGCAATAGCAGATTTCGTCAGAGTAATACCCACAATTGGGGTGGTCTGCCCATGCTTTAAGAACTTCTTGGCAATCTTTGATGACCCAAAGCAATTCTTCTTCGGTCATTCTTTTGACCTTCTTCATATATGCAGAATGGTCCATAAATTTTGTTGCGAACATGATTTTCACTTTCTATGGGAGATTTGTTGAACTACTCACTATAGTTGGTATGTTAAAACTTGTTCCGATTGGTTTCCTTAGCGGCCTCCAAATCGATGACGACAGGATCTTGTTCGTTGATATTTGTCCACATCCCTTCAGTGGCTCCAAAAACTCCCTGTAAAAAGCCAACTTGTGAGATTCACTTACAACATCAAACGACCATAATCAAAATCTCTTGCGCACCGAACACTCTTTTTGCACCACAGCTTTCGCATTCGTAGCTGCGAGCATCTGGTTCGACTCCGTACGCCATCTCTCCGCACTTAAGACAAAAGCCCAAACAGTCATCATCTTCAACCGCAACCATGACATCATCGAGCGTCAAGTTTTTTGGCAGTTCATTTCTCGCCATCGAAGTCTCCTTTTAACTAAAAGTCCATCACAACAATTCCGTGTCCGGTGATTGTTCCTCTTTCTGCATGATTGTGGTCTTTTGTCTCTCATCATAGTCAGTATGAAAAAATGTATTCTTCACTTGACTTGGAAGAAAATACTGTTATAATTGACAAGTAGGCTAGGCCATAGCCAAATTTACGCTTGTGGACATGTGACCTCTATTGATTCTAATATCTAATATTAGAATAGGTAAGTTGTGTGGATGAAACAAGAATTACAAAATTAATTTGTAAAAGGCAGACGAAGAGTGACTAAAGGTTATACGTTAAATCTGATCAAGATTAGATTGAAAGGTGTTACCTACTACTACAATAACAACCGACTTATTCCAAAGTCAAGAGTAAATTCACCTTTTCATTCAACAACTTTATACAAACTTGCATTATTTTTATTAGAAACTTCTTTGAGTTCTTCTAAAGTGTCTTGCATACAATAATCTCCTCTAGGGAGCCAAGCAGTATCTCTGTTTAATGCTGTTATAATTTGCGGAATCCAAATTGAGTATGCCCTAGTATGTTGTTTTGGTGCTGAGTTCTTCAGTATTTCTCCAATACCTTTCATGTGTGCTAAGATGGCATCTCTGTGATCTTCTAGCTTGTCTATAATTTCTTTTCTATTCACTTTTCTGCCTTTAATTGTGTGTTAGTTATTTCTGACGCTCAATATCGATTACCGCAATCTCCCGGCATCTTTGGCTCAAAGGGATACATTATTCTTAATTCTTGTTCAATCATTTCGATAATTTCTATTGTGGGTTTGTGTCCCCAATCTCCGATTGTTAGAGGAAAAGTTGAAAAATTACCGTGTTCGTCCATTACAGAATAGTGATCGTCTATCTCATAGTATTTAATCCAAAAACCTGTATTGAACTTGTGGCAATTTTCGTTAGAATCATGAGCATCATTGAAAACTTTGAAGCTCAAAAGCATTCCAACAACTCCAGACCTACCCTGTTCGTCTTCGATCATGCCAATAGTCGTCTTCATTTTATGCCTTTCACTTGTTTACTTGACACACCACAATAGTCGGTATGAGTTTATATCCAGTGGATATACTGCCGAGTACCATGATGTGCATTCTTCGATGAAAAATCCTTTTTCATTTAAAAAATTGGCTAATTTTTCCATTTTACCGTATTGTCCATAATCCGAGTTACAAAAAGCGGCCATGTCTCCTCCGTCATGGATGACCACTAGATCGGAATGTATCCCGTATTTTTCTCCTTTATTCTGCCACTCTTGTGGATTCTGGAAAGTAGTGTTTCCTCCAGAAGATGCTTGTGGAACATTCCGTAGTATGAAATTACGGATTTCCTTTGCAATCTTTCGTGTTTTACCTTTTTTCAGGTGTTTTACTTCAAAACCTTTTGGTTCTATGGAGTTCATATTTTTTCATTCCTAAATTTTGGTAGAAAAAATTCATCTTGCACACTAATAGTCAGTATGATTAATACTGACTATTAGTGTGCAAGCATGTCGAAACTCAGCTATTTCTACCTTGCCTTTTACAAAGTAATTTTGTAATTCTTGTTTCATTCACACAACTTACCTATTCTAATATTAGATATTAGAATCAATAGAGGTCACATGTCCACAAGCGTAAATTTGGCTATGGCCTAGCCTATATTAATCAAAAAGTTTGTTCTACCAATCCGCATCGGACTCAATCCAAACTTTACGAGCTTCCTGCCAGACATTACGAGCTTCCTGCAATTTTTCCCATGCTTTTTGAGCATCATATTTAGCAAATTCATACTGTCCGACATCCCGATCTATTTTATCTGACTTCAAATTCATGATTTTGTTGAATTCAGATTCAGCCCGCTCCGCCGCAGACATCCATTTTGATCTTGCTTTCTGCCAATCAGATGCTGCTTCCATTGCTGATTTTTGTATTTTGCTGCTTTGTAATTCTTGTTTCATACACACAACCTTATATGGGTTTGAACAATATGGGTTTTAACAAATAGGCGGTAGCCGTACCAGCGAACCTGCCTTTTACAAAGTAATTTTGTAATTCTTGCTTCATCCACACAACTTACCTATTCTAATATTAGATATTAGAATCAATAGAGGTCACATGTCCACAAGCGTAAATTTGGCTATGGCCTAGCCTATATTAACTTACTATACTCTACTTAAATTAAATGATGCATTTAAATCACGATCAATCTCAATATTGCAAACAGGACAAACAAAAACCTTATCTTTAAGAGTTAAGTCTTTCTTTATAAAACCACAATTAGAACAAGTTTTACTGGATGGGTAAAAAGTATTTGCAAATATCACATTATTGCCAAATAATTTGGATTTGTATTCTATTTGCCTTCTGAATTCACCCCAACCAGCATCACTTATGGCTCGTGCCAAACAATGATTTTTAATCATGTTACTAACTTTCAAGTCTTCCATGCATATCGTTTGGTTTTCACGACATATCTTGGTTGAAAGTTTGTGCAGAAAATCATGTCTTTGGCACTTTATCTTGAAATGCAATCTCGATAACTTAATCATACTTTTTTTTCTGTTATTACTCCACTTAACTTTTTTGTCTTTTTGTCTTTGTCTTTTCTTAAGTAACTTTGTGGATCTTTTCAATGGTTTAGGTGAATCTATAACTTCGCCGTCAGACAGAGTGGCAAAATGAGTCAATCCAAGATCAATTCCAATCACTTCATTTATAATTTTCTTTTCTTTTTCTTTGTTTACATTCGTATCGACTTGTATTGAAATGAACCATTTGTGTGCATCTTTACTAATTACAGCACTCATGATTTTTCCTTCGAATCTTAATTCTTGTGTTAATTTAACCGCACCAATTCCTTTTGGAAGGAATATAATTTTATTTACAATAGTGAATTTATCATTTGATATATAAAAAGAATTTCTTCCTGACTTCTTTTTGCGTTTTGGATATTTAGATTTATTTTGAAAGAATCTTTTGAATGCTTTATCTAGATTCGAGAATGGTCTTTGGTTTGCGTCTTTTAGACTTTCATATATCCATGGAAATTTTTCTTTTTTTATAGAATTAAATTCTTTCCTTATCAAATTCATGTTGGGTTTTGGTTGTGAATTGTCTGATTTCCAACATTCATATAGGTTGTTCCACCTTGTAAGAGCCCAATTGTAAGTAAATCTAGCACATCCACAAGCACGAATTAATTTTTGTAATTGTTCTTTGGTTGGTTTAATTTCTATTTTATGTGCTAATTGATTCATTTTTTACCTTTCAAAAATTAATTTTGACCGATGAGACATTAAGGACGTGTGGGTTCAACTGCCTTTTACAAAGTAATTTTGTAATTCTTGCTTCATCCACACAACTTACCTATTCTAATATTAGAATCAATAGAGGTCACATGTCCACAAGCGTAAATTCGGCTATGGCCTAGCCTATATTAATTCATTTTTGACCGATGAGACATCAAGGAAGTCGCAGGTTCAACTGCCTTTTACAAAGTAATTTTGTAATTCTTGTTTCATCCACACAACTTACTGATTCTAATATTAGAATCGATAGAGGCCGCATGTCCACAAGCGTAAATTCGGCTATGGCCTAGCCTATATTAATCAAAAATGTTGTTTCTGGAATGAAAGAAAAAGGTGGGTGCTGTTTAACACCCACCTTTTATTAAAAAAGCATCAATTCGATTTGACTACTTTGTTGATACGAGCGATAAGGCTCTCAGCATCGATAATCGAAGAACGTGTTGCGGAAAGTTTTGGAAGTTTCACGTTATGCTTATCAGAAAGACTTTTTGCTTTCACATAAACACCACCGAGAGAACATCCGACTGCCTCCGCCACATCCTCTTGGCTACCACCATTTTGGTAACACTCCAACCATGCGTCTACAAACGCATCATTGTCAATTCTCTTACGAGCAATAACAGAATCCGACGACTTCGACGCAACCTTGGCTTTAGTAGCCATATAGAAACCCTTTCTTCGAAACACTCTGAAAAAATAGGCAAGAAACACTCTTGCCAAACATTCTGAAGTTTTAAGCACTTCTAAAAGTACCTACTACACTTATTAATATACGCATTCAAAACATTGCCAGTCAAGGACTAAATAATTAAAATTTCAATTTAACAGACATTTGTGAACCTACAAACTTCAATTTCTTGTTCCTGTAGAAATATTTTACTACTTTGGGACAAATAATAGTTTCCAATAATATATCCAAGAACAAAAAACACAATTACAATCATTATTCTTATCAAATGCTTCTCCTTTCATTTAAAAGTCTCTAACTTCTCCAAATAAATATTTAAAAGTAGGAAATCTCAAAGAAATTTCACCTTCTTTGTTAATTGTTTCCTCAAAATACTGAACATTAATAACCTTTCCAACAATTTTTTCTGGATTTTTATAAAAATCCTTTCTCTGTTCAACACTAAATCCAGAACCAACACCAACTAAATTATTCTTATGTCGAATAATTATATTCGATAACATAGTTTCTTCTTGTTCCTTACCGTCTTTTATGTATCTGAATGCTCCCATCTCAGCATCCACAACCTCATATTCTGCGTCTAAGAAGGATTTGTACTTCAAAAGATCTTTTGATCGTTTACCTTTGTAAGGATTGTCTGCACGAATCATAAGCCCTTCCCATCCATTCTGTTTGTATTCTTTAATAAGATTCTCGAAAGTAACTTCGCTTTCTACTATTGTTTGTTCTAAAACAGTCAAACACAATCCATTATATTTATTAATAATTTCTTTTAGTTTTCTTAAACGAACTCCAAATGGATTATTACTATCTCCTTTTTGTCTATAAAATTCATTATGACTCAGAACATCAAACAATTTATATGAAGGATTTGGAATGGAATGATCTTTTTTTCTTATTTCCTTCATAATCCCTTGGAAATCTTCCATTCCACGATCATTTATAAGGCATAATTCCCCATCAAAAATAACATTTTTAATACCAAGTTTCTTAATTTCATCGGCAACAACATTAAGTGTATTGAAAGGCTTTCCTTGACGAGAAAAGAACGTGGTATTTCCATGTTCATCAACTATGGCGATACATCTAACACCATCAATCTTTCGGCTAACATACCATCCATCCGACCAATCTATATTTTTAACATCGTGATAATTGTCAGCAAGAGCAACCTCAAAAATAGGAATGAGATCAGGAACGACTTTATTGATAATCTTATCACCGGCTCTAGTCTTTAAGTCTTTGTCTATAATGCAGTGAATAAGTTCTTTATATGTTGGGAAATTAGAAACGAAAGTATTGATAGCTCCAATAGCATCGTGACCAGTGATCTTTCTAAGTCTCAAATCATCCAGAAGATCAAATATGTCAATATAAGATGAACCTGTTAAATCACTTTTTTTGATGAGATTATCGCTGGTCACATAAAATTGATATGTGGGATGATAAATATATTTGATTAGCTTGTGCATGTCTTGAGAGTGAAAGTTAGTCACTAGATGCTTTTTGAGAATAGCAATCTTATCGTTACTGCTACTGGTGGATTGTAGTTCCACGCACAAATTATGCAAATCTCTCAATAAGCATTTTGTGTAATCATCGCTCATCGCTTGTTCTCCTAGTTTGTTGATCCACCAAATATAGTCAGTATGATTTTTTATAGGATTAAACGTGAATCAGCAATTGACTGATTTAACCGGTAATTGTCTACATCCAGTGTTCTTCTCTATGGCAATTAGCACAGAGAATATCGCATTTGTCTAATTCTTTCTTGATGCGATCATCAATATTGCGACGGTTGAGGTTATTATTGATAGAGAAATCTTTTTGTTCTGGAATTCTGTGGTGAAATTCGATGGCGGCTTGGCACTTTTTATATCCACATTTTTGACATTTTCCGCCTTTGTAATCAATGCAATCTAATTTAAATTGTCTGGTTCTCTTGACTTGTTGCGCTCTTACACACTGTTTGCAATGGCGAATGTTGCGTTTTTTACGTCTGAACTCCTCAACCTTCTTGTAAGTTTGACAATGCTGGCAGTAGCGTATCGCTTCTTCTTCAAGTGGCTGTTTTTGTACAACTCCAACCTTGAAGTTTGAAAAGTTCGGATTGAATCCATACGTACTCACCCAATATATTACGGATGCGTACGACTTCTTGCTTTCAGTTGCAATTTGAAGCAAGGACATTTTCTTGTCTATGTAACTTTTTAATTCATTATATTCCATGCCTCAGAAGAGCGTGGCCCTAACAAATATACAATAAAAAACTTCACATAATTAATTGTTCCAGATATAAGTTTAACAATGGTTATTTCTTGAAGCGGCTATAGGCGTGAACAAGACTCTAATCAACTGCTGCAAAACATCATCCAAAATGGTCTACTGATTATTTTATCTATATCAACAAGTTTGATCCCATACCAATTTGTGGAACTTAAAATCAATTGATCCCCAAACGTGCCATGACAAACAACATCTTGATCTTGACCGTCAACTTTTACTACCATTTTTTCCATCATATGAAAAAAACCTCGATCACCCATTTTCTCAGCAATTCCATCATTTTTTTTCATTTTTTATTCTCAAAAAAGATATTCAGTATGAAAAATATAACTCAGAAGCTAATTGGCTAGTGCCAGAGCAGTATCAAACGCCCGTTTGTTGTCATTTGAACCAAACCACAAAGCATCCATCCTATTGTTCCGGCTTCTACCCTTTTTGTAGTTCAAATATTCGTTTACGCCGTTATAAGCGGCCCACCAAGTTCCTTCAACACCGGCAATCTTCTGCTTTTCTCCTTCTACTCTCGATAGAATGTCTTCAATATTATTATTTGTTCTGGTTTTTATATCAGAACTTGTAGCAGAAAGATCAACATTCAATATAATTTTAACATACTTGACAAGATCGGAGCTACTAAACATCTTGCTTGCAAGATATTTGTACTGTTCAGCAGTAGCCTCAAAGGAACCATTGATATTGTTCATAATACCCCTGATGTCGTCCAACTTTGCAGCACTAGATTTCGTGTGCCTTACCCGTAGCAACTTGCTATCTGTGCAACTATGAGCCATAGCCATAGTGTTAGCGCAGACCACACGAATTGGAGTGTACCCGATCCTAATTGCGGTTGTCCCGTCATGAGAATTGGAAAGTAGGATAAACTTGGCGATCTCATCGCCCTTCACGATCTCAGACTTTGCTCTATTTAGTTCTGCAAGAACCCATACCTTGCAACCCTCGTTCAAACTACCGGCGGTATGAAGCGACACTTCTCCAGAATCCAAGAAAGGCTGGAACCAGTCAAAAGCCTGCACATTTTGCAACGGGCTATATCGTGGTCCAACAACACCAAGAATGCTTCCGTCTGTCTCACGATATGTAGCTTTTGACGCTACCTTTACGCCTTCGCTGGTAAACAGGTCTTTCAAACCTACATTCCAAGATAATCCGGCAGCAATCATAGCCTCGGATACTGTTGGACCTTGCTCAAGTTTTACACCAAGACCGTGCCATGGTGTTTCATTCACGTAAAACATCGTCTCAACTGCTGCACTCATAGCATCATCCCTTTCAAAAAGTAAAGTAAATCAATCTTGTAGCACTAATTGAAGTTTTATCACTGGTTGAAGCAAGTTTCAACCAGCATCTCACGACAATCATAGTCAGTATGATTTTTTCAAATAAAATTAGACTTACCGGTGTGTTCCTATTATTTTTTCAAAAAAAACAATTTTTAATTTCTTCTCTAAACATAATTTCTCTATTTCTTTTATGAAATAAAAATCAGAATCATATTTCAAACCCCATTTTACTACTTTTGCAAGATCTGTCCTCACCATGACATTTAATGTGTCTATATTTCCATGAACCAATTTACTATCCCCAATAGGAAGAACGCCATGGAGGTGTTTTATTTTAAATACCAACATTCCACAATCATCATTAATTTGATTATTTGAAAATAACAAATAATCTTTCTCAATGAAATTATCATCATCTAACCAAATTGTATAATCACCTGTGCACCTTGGAATAACAAAATTTCTTTGCATGTGACCAAAATTATCAATTTGTATTTTTTCTATAAAGTCATAAGTGAAACGACTGTCTTTCATATTCAATACACATTCTTCATCTTCTTTACTGTACCCATCAGAACAAACTATAACTTCATAGTTTTCATAATTTTGATCCTTAACACTATTCATTGCAAAATTAAGTAGTTCAGTTCTTTTGTATGTTGGGATTATTATTGAAAACTTTTTATTTTCTCTATTGTTTTTTAAGTACGCCCATGAACTGTCTTTAAATATTTTTATATTTTTACTACCAAGAACTTCATCAACCGCTAACTTGACTGATGGCATATGGTAATCATGACCACAAACAATTCCACCTTTTTTAACTTTGCAAAACCATGTTAAAATATTATTTTTTGTAGTACTATATGAATGGTCTGAGTCAATATAAACCATGTCAAATGTATTGTTTTTATAATTATTTACAATTTCTTCAGAATTTATTTTAAGTTCTATTATGTTTGAATTTCTTTTTTTTGTTTTTTTAAAATTATTATATGCTTTTAAAAATCTTTCAAACGGAGTAATGTATTTTTCCCAAATATCACAACAGATAACTTCTCCAACATATTGTGCAATTAATTCAGCAGATGCACCCGCATAACTTCCAATCTCAATAACTTTCCAATTTTCACTTGCATTATAAAATTCAAGTAAATCCATTAAACCAAAAAGCCTATTGACAGAAGGCATTTCATCATTAAAATATTCATCATCATAATTATCACTAATCCTATAACGAGATAATATTCTTTTAATTTTACTCAAGTTTTTCATAAAATATAATCTAAAAAAAATAAGGAGTGCATGGTGGTTTTTCCATGCACTCCTTATTTATACAACAGAATATCTTCTGGCTTGAAACGTCAAAGCTGCCTTTTACAAAGTAATTTTGTAATTCTTGCTTCATCCACACAACTTACCTATTCTAATATTAGATATTAGAATCAATAGAGGTCACATGTCCACAAGCGTAAATTCGGCTATGGCCTAACCTATATTACCTTTAAAAAAATCTATCGACGAGTACGTGATCGTGAAACAGTACGACTTTTTGTGTATACACCACACGAATCGCAAGTGGTACTTACGGATACTTCACGCTTAATATCACGACCAATTCCGCATTTGCCCTTTGAACAGCATCCCTTCTCAGAACAAGGTGCCTTGAGAACAGATACCACAGGTGACGCAGTAGGAGACTCACCAGAAAAAGCCTCGATACTCATTAAACAAAACAAAACCGCAGACATCGTGAACAACTTCATAACATTCTCCTAAAGAAAACATAAACGAGACTGTCTCGTCTTTACATCTACATTATTAGAGCAAATAAACCATTTGTAAAGAGCAAAATTGATTGCCTATATTAACAAAATTAGAAAATAAGGAATTAAAGGTGGATTTTAACCAAATTTTGCCAATAAATTAGGAAATATCCAGATTATTCAACAAATTTTCCAAAAAACAAGCCAGAAAATCAAAAAATACGGCGATTTTCAATGGAATATGGCACTTCAAAAGAAAATTCACTGCACAAAAAGTCTAAATCACAACTGTCTTTTGACACTAAACATTTGTTCAGTTCATAGTTTCCATGTTCAGATTTAACGATCACACAAGCACGAATAAGTTCACTAACGTCAAAACCTAAATTGCTTACTAATTCACTAGTAAAAATGTGCGTAAATAGATTTCCAGTCACTTTACCACCACCCCACCTCTTGTCCAAAGCATAATTCAATTCCTTATGCAATTCTAAAGGAGTTTTTAACGCAAATTTAGACGCAAAACGCTCAATATTAATTTTCATTTCTCCACTAAGACGAAAATATAACGACAGCACCCAGAATAGTCAGTATGGAATAAACAGTGCTTCAGAAAACAACTGTTACAAACCGTTGACGGTTCAACAGGTCTGCACAATTAGCAGATACTCCACAAAAATCATAGTCAGTATGAATTATTCGGAAGTCGAATCGATAATTTTTTCTTCAATATAGGTAAAGAAAATTTTTCACCAACATTTTCTTCAACAATCTTAGTGACAACTTCACGATTCGTTCGCAACATCTTAGAAGCAGATTCCTTGACTTTTTTATCCACTGTCTCAATCATGCTTCTAGGAATTAAACGCTCGTATTTTATGTAAGTGCGAATCTTAAAAAGTGTCTCTTTTTCCTTTTCAATTACTTGCATCGTAGTTTCAATTTCTTTTATATGTCCAATCGGCTCAATAAGCTTAACATTTGAATTGATCTCAGTCTTCGTTAAACTTACTTGTTGCTTAAATTTCAATAAAATTTTACCAATATCAGGTTCATTTTTTGAAATTAAAAACTCGCCACTTCCATTAATGTTAATCCCATCACGAAAAGGTCTGTTTCCAGATAATACAAATTTATTCCACTTTCTTTCTATAATCTCTCCATGATCATTTGAAATAATTTCTTCCATAACATCATTCTTCATTAAAACAATCTTGACTCTTGAAAACTCAAAAGGCAAAGAATAAGTATCTTCTAATACAACATTCGATATGTGATTGACAACATAAAATCTAAATAACCTAAAAGAAAATAATGATATAAAAAAAACTAATAAAAAAACAATGATTTTAAATTTTAACATATGTCCTTCAAATAGATTCAAATTATTCAGCAGAATCATCAGATTCAGCATCATTATCTAACAACACATAATTCGCACATCTGAAACCGCAAATTGACCAACAATCTTCTGGATGATATCCATAATTTAACAAAGAGTTGTATAAACCAATTACTGGAATTAATTCTTCTATCATAGATGATTCCTTTCTGTTATTTAGTGCATACTCGCTTTCAAGAGCATCATAGGACTCTCTAAAACCAGGACGTTTCGATGCCTCTTCAAGAAAAGACTTTTGATTGTGAAGCACAGGTTCGTATTTAAGATCAGTCATATCAATTTACTTTTTTATCACTAAGAAAAGAGAAAAAAAATAGTGCCTCTGTGTGTATCGGAAGAACATCAACTATCCCATCAAAACCTTCATCTTCTGTAGGCCTTTTATATAATTCTAACATTCTATCTATTACCCACAAAGGAACTATTCTACTACGAGATTTATTATTTTCTATTAAAATTTCCCTGTCTCTTTCAAAAACCCAAGCTATAATTCTAGCATTGTATTCTTTAGCAAGAGATACACATTGTCTACGTAGCCTTATATTAATATTAGTAGCGTCAACTATAAGGTAGCCCTGCTTGCTTTCATCTTGAAGAAATTTTTCAACCTCCTCAAATATATGAGAAAATACTTGATAAGATACGGATTGATCTGTTTCGTCCTTGCCAAACACTGCTCTTAACTCGTCACTACTTAAATAAGAGTTTTCTTGTGGAAATGCCGAAATATAACTCTTTACAAATGTCGATTTACCACAAGCTGGAGCACCAACCGTTAAATAAATAGTTTTCATGAATTTTATTTAGTCAAGAAATCAGCAGTCCTTCAACTTGACAACTATATCAATAAGCCTGTCACAATCCTGCTTCTTAAGAATAAATTCATCAAAGTGACCGTATCGACATTTATAGCCAAATACGTATTTTAACGCCTCAAATAACCTCATATACCAAGGAAATTCACTCAGGAAAATAGAAACGTAAATTAAAGGCAACTCTTTATCGTCATCAAACTCAAACTTCAACGTGTGTTGAGAACTGTTGCAACTACATTCAAAATATTCCTTCATGTCAAACTGCCTTTTAAAAAAAGTACTTTCTTAATTATAGCCAATACTCTCTAACATGGCAATAGAAAAGTTTTTATATATCCTCGCCGCCATTCATCCCAGCTCCTAAAGGGAACTGGGATGAATGGCGGTAAAATTACACACACACACTATATATGATGTCGCATTTATAAGGAAAATAATTATGAAAAATTTCAATGAGTGGCTGGGAAAAAACAATAAGATAACAAAGAAACAAGCCGTTGATATGCTGTTTTCGGTTCTAGATGCTTGTAACCGAGCAGACACGGACGAAAATATAGATTTTCCTCCAGAGGCGGCATCACAGCGTTCTACTTATGGTTATGTTTCAGAAGCGATAAAAAGTCTTGGTGCGAGCAGCGAGTACGACCACTGGGTGCAGACTTCAGAAAGACTTTAATATTCGCCATTTACAAAAAACATAATTTCCGTATAAATTTGAATCGGTCTGCGTACATATCCCCTTTAGGGGTTGGGTAGTTCACCCCAAATATAACAATAACTCTTCAAAATTATTATTCAAACCTTTGTAAACCCTTTGATCAATAGTCATTAATTCTAAAGATGCTCTTAAAGCTGACTTGTCAATCTGATCCTCCGGTATTAAATACTGACAAATGGAAAACAAAGATGACAAAATATCCGGAAAACCAACTACAACCTGACGCTCATATTTTACCCACAACTTAGGAAAGTCTGGATCAAAAGACTTCTTAACATAATTAGGGTGTCCAGAAACTCTGTCTTCAAAAATTAAACCCCACACATACCTTTCAAAAGGCGGAGAATATACCATCGCTTCTACTAATTTTCTACTATTTGAAAGACGCATCCCAGGTATCGGACGATGAATCTCTAAAAACGACCTGCCAATCTTTAATGCAGGGTCCCAACCACTCGGAAAACAAATATGTCCTGATGCTAACCAATCCTTTTCAGAACTTATACGATGAATTACCAAGTCTTCACGCATCTGTAAAGCTAATTCTGAAAATGTTCCAGAAATTTTAATTGGATAATTACTTATTATAAAATCACAAACAATATCGTATATGTTAGATTCCATCTCTGACTCGAAAAAACACTCCTGCTTGAGAATTTCTTCTTTTTTTAAAGAAATAAACCTTTCTCGTTCGTTAACCTCAAATATAGGTAACTTTAATTTTTCCAGTCCAGGTAAAAGATTATAACCTTTCCTATATGGCACATTTATCTTTCATTAATGTCTATGCGAAAATTAATCCGTTTTTAAAATTTGTTTCCATTAATTTTTTAATGGCTAAATCCTTAAACTTATATTCACAATCAATATCTACATCATGACAAAAAAGCTCCTCATGTATGTCATAAACATAATCACTATGAGCTTTATCCAATAAGGTTTCTCTGCCATTACTAAAATGAAATAAAGGCTTGACATCACCCCAAGTTTCAATGCAGCCAGAAACCGCCTCTTCCGGAGATAAACCTTCAGGATTATTCAACCTAAAATGATGAGAATCATAAGTAATAGGAATTTTTGTAATCGGATGAAAAATATCCAATAGCTTCGCAACACTCCAAGCAGAACCACGATCATCATTCTCTACCACAAGTCTTTTTTGACAATTCTCATCAAGTTTAAGGAAATTATTCAAAAATCTATCGCTAATCTCTTCTCTACTTCCATCTTTGTTATTTTGAATATGAATGTTTATAGGAGTATTGTGATCTGCACTCAAACCAAATCGATCCATTAAACTACTCGCAAAATTTAATTCATTAATAGTTTTGTTTACTAATTTATCATCAGTAGAAGCAAGAACATTAAACTGATCCGGGTGAGAAGAAATCCTTACACCAGTATGTTTGATCGTATCCCTAATAAGATCAAACATATCTTGAATATCATCATGATTAGGAAAATCAGTGAGTTCAATATCTGCAACATCATAAGTAACTAAAGGAAACAAATCAGAACTCATCCGATAACACAAATTGTTTTCATGACAATACTTAATAGCCTCATTAGTCACTATCATATTGTTCATAATCCGACTTCCCAAAATTTCTAAAGCCTCTTCCCTGCGAAGAGAACCAAAACGCTTAAAAGTCATTTTCTGAAACTTCAAAGAAGGATCACGATCCTTAAGAACCAAAGATATACAGCAAAGACCTAGTTTCCCCACGATTACACTCCTTCTAAAGTTTTAGTTTAAATTTTGGATATATTTCAATTTTGTGATCTTTAACCAAACAGTTGTCGTCCATGTCATGAAGACTGATCTGGTTCAGTCCATCTTTTATAAATTTTGAAAATTGGTTATCAATTTGGTTTTTAATATTAATCCAACGATCATTTCTCCAACTTCTAAAAAGTTTTAATCTAGAGCTTAAAAGTACGTAATTTTCCAAAATATCTAAATCATTAGGATTCTGCGATCCTTTTGCCATACTTCCAAACACCCAAACGTTCGTTACAATCTTATACCTAAAGTCTGAATCTATACCTAAAAATACTCCATCTATACTTTTTAATCTTTCATGTATTGTTTTAGCATATTTAAATGCCTTAATCCTACTCAGGTTTCTTTTGTATTTTTTAATTATATTGTTTTCGTCCGCAATACATTGACAAAGTTGATTTTTGTCCTTTTTGTCAATGTAAGGACAAAAATCAACATCTCTACTCCGCAACCCCAATTTTATTTGAATATTTTTGTTTTTATTAAAAACTTTCAAATAATTTAATATTTTTTCTTCACCAATATTTGAAATATCCTCATCAGAGGCTCTCCTCAACTGATTAATAAAAAAATCATAATCAAAAATTTTGTTACTCTGTTTTTGATTGGTAGACAAATTTCGTCCTCCTTGATTGACTAGTTTGTATCACTTGAGCCGAACCTGACGGGAATAACGCAGCAGCATCAGGGTAATGAAAAGAACCACGTTCACTCAAAACAACTGGTGTGATATCTGGACGCCACTTCTTGGCTTCATAACGCCCCACTATTACACTCGTTTTTGTTCGTCAAACTTATATTTTGAAATACTCTACACAGAAACATTTGGAAATCCAAAGAGAAGAACCGTTTCAACGTTTTCTTCTGGAACAATAAATATCTTTCTATTTAAAAATTCGTTTGATGGACGATAACCTAAAAGGGCAGAAACGATTCTGTGTTGAAACTCCGATAAAAAGATCGTCCTATAATAAGCTGGATTACTAACAAAAACAACTTTGTTCAGCATGTGTCTACTTATGTTTAAGTCCTTGCACCCACCTTGGATGCCCATACGCAAATGTTTACCTTTAAGACACTCCATTATTTTATAGAAATGAACAGTTTTCTCATCTGATTCTTGTTCGCTTCGGCAACCTGCGTGCCTTCTTACTCCCAATAAATCAGCGAGATCTCCATGAAAACGATCTATGTCTTTTTTATTGAGTTTCTTAAGTTTTTTCTCTTTCATACACTATCCTAGTTGGTATCATTCTTGTAAGTTATTACATCTTGTGGAGTTCGAGCATGTAGAAGGTCTCACTGTCTTGACACTCTCGTGATTAATCTTCCAGTAGTTGTTCTCACAACGCATATCCAGTACCGCAACGAAATCATATTGTCGTTCAAAAGAACCTGCCCGATACCTAACGGCAAGTTCACCTTTCTCACCTGAACAGTCAATAACATGACAATCGAGAACCTCAAAGGAAAACTCGCACTGAACGAAAATCATCGCCATGTTTTTACGAAGATTCTTCTGGGCTCCAACTGTAAAGTGAAAAAGATACTCGTCTAAATCTTCTCTACCAGCAGCTTTGGCAGCAGTTAAAAAACATTCCTTCATGTCGTTCGATTCGGAAAGATCCTCGCCTACTCTGAGACGTGACGATTGCGAATTCACACTCCCACCTAATAACAAAAATAAAAATCCAATAGGAATTACTCGGATAAAAAACTGTTTCATAAAAATAACCTGATCTCGTCAAACGCCAGAATTATAATTATAGGAAAGTTTATCCCCGAAAACAGCTTCGGCAAACCGGCATATGGCACTGTCAACATTGCTGAATTGACCCAGTTCTTCCTGATCTGATTCCGGCGGAGTGTTGTAGTCCCCAGAATTATAATGACATCGGGACACAGTATATCCACCAATTTCCCTGATTCTCCCGATGCTGCGAATCTCCACGATGCATGGATCAAGCGTAATTCCCGTACCATTTGTCTCGATGCAACCATCGCTCATTCGAGTGTGTGGGCGAAAATTAAGAGTGACATCTGGAAGCATTTTGGCAAACAATTCCTTGGCACGCTCATAAACATTGGGCAAATTCTCATTCACCCACTTGTCAAAATCTTCCATGCTCAGTTCGGTCAACACGCTCAACTGCCTACGAGGAAACGTCTTTTCCTCGTAGTTGAAATAGTGAGGTTCCCCCACACCCACGAGAACATCGTCCCCGTTAATCTGGATAACCGCACCAGTTCGCTCAGTCTTAGTATCGTGAATTCGTACTTTGTTTCCAACAATCATGAGATGTTCTCCTTGTGAAACCATAGTCAGTATGCCCTAATAGTCAGTATGATAATTGTCAATTGACTTGGAAGAAAAATTGACAATTAGGCTAGGCCATACATATGGCACTACTGGTAGAGCCGCTCATCGCTCCACTCAATGTCATCGAGGATTTGCTGGGCCTGCGAATCGTTCCGTACACCATCGATCCAGCATTCCGCAAATTTGTCGCCCTGCCGATGACCGACTTGCAGCGTCTGAAACTCGATCTCTGCTCCCGGCCACCTCTCAGCCGCAATAAATGCAACCTCAGCCAGAACTGCCGATTCGTCCAGAATATCACCCTCGTTCCCCTGCTCCATGTCGGTGGGGCACAGGGATATGCGTAGCACGATTTTCCGTTTCTCTATCGTTTTCATTTTTCTCTCTCCTCTATGGTTCGCTCAGGACAATATGTCATCTTGCTAAGTCCTAAACCAATTAGTATCGTGAATTCGTACTTTGTTTCCAACAATCATGAGATGTTCTCCTTGTGAAACCTCAGTATGCCCTAATAGTCAGTATGATAAATGTCAATTGACTTGGAAGAAAATATCAGTATAATTGAAAAGTAGGCTAGGCCATAGCCAAATTTACGCTTGTGGACATGTGACCTCTATCGATTCTATTAGAATCAGTAAGTTGTGTGGATGAAACAAGAATTACAAAATTACTTTGTAAAAGGCAACGTTCGCTGGAAACTGCAGCGCAACCCGTTCAAAGGTCACCCTGTGCCCATCAACAGCATCACAACCAAAAATTAAAGAATATCCCATAAAGTTTCATGAATATCTAAATTTCTAGAATCTTTTGTACCAACTGGAGTACTATTCTCAATAAGATAAAGATTTCTATGACTTCTAATAGCCCTCTCCAACTC
>Ga0194051_1000557_pt1 | contig 21183 bp, 21 predicted proteins | sample SepL2320m_MetaG_FD_161275 | JGI IMG/M metagenome (GOLD analysis project Ga0194051, IMG submission 161275) | Anoxic zone freshwater microbial communities from boreal shield lake in IISD Experimental Lakes Area, Ontario, Canada - Sep2016-L239-20m | ecosystem: Environmental > Aquatic > Freshwater >... | reverse complement strand
CTACTGGTGGCCGGGGAAACGGAGGCTGTTGCTCCAGTTGCCCCCGCTGCTGGCAATCGTTCTGGAGGCTCCTGCGAGCGCCCAGCGGGAGTTGCACTGGAAGCGGCAGAAGTTGAAGCCTCTGATGGACTCGGTTCGGTGTCCGACATGGGACACTCCTCTCATGGCGCCGTGGCGCTCACGTTTGGAGACGGCATTCGCTACGGCCTGATGCCGTGCGTCTGACTGTCGTTCGTTGATTAGAATTTGACTCATTGGGCTGCGGAAGCAGCTTGCTGAATCTGTCAGGACCACGGCCTCGATCGGCGCGAACGTATGGTTCTCGTGAGTTCTTTGAGGATGCGAGGCAGGTACCAAATCTGTGTTCAGGCCAGAGCCAGACGCAGCGCTTGCGGTAACGGCACCTGATTTGCCGCATACGGTTTTGCTGCGCAGAACTTTTTTACAGAACCCATGCACCACTGCACACACCAAGTGAGCAAGGGCGCAGAGGACACTCTGAGAAAAAGTAGGGTTACCAACTGAATTCTGAGTGAATTCGACCTGTTCTGCGGACATGATCCTTCTATCCTACTGCCACCAGAGCAACAACACCGTGCCAGATGTCAATCAGATTTCCTCAAAGGGGCATGTGAGTCCCTGTTAGGCATAACGGTGCATGTGTACCGACTGAACCAAACCCAAGGCAATACAAGAGGCGACTACCGCAGAACCGCCCTGAGAAACCAAGGGCAACGGGATGCCTGTGACGGGCATAATCCCAAGATTCATACCGATATTTTCAAAAATATGGAAGAGGAACATCGACATGACCCCGATGCATAACAAGGTTCCCATTGAATCGGCGGCTAATTGAGCCACTCTCCATATACGCCAAATCAACACCGCGAACAGCAACAGCAGCAGACCGGAACCAACGAACCCAAACTCTTCGCCGGCCACCGTAAAGATGAAGTCGGTTTGTTGTGCTGGCACATATCCCAATCGGGTGGATGGACCCTTTCCGAGGCCATAGCCCGTGAGGCCGCCCGAGGAGATCGCTGTTTGAGCTTGATCGATGTTGTACCGCGCTTTGGCGGAAACACCATCAGGGTTCGCAAATGCTGTCAGGCGATCTTTTTGATACTGATCGAGCGCACTGCTTTGTAAAATCGCAAAGACTGCAACAAGCCCAAGGACGACGAGCAGGAGCAGGTGGCGAAGTCGCACTCCCCCGACTACCAACATGCCGATCCCCACCACGATGAACACCAAGGCGGACCCCAAATCGGGCTGCAACATGGTGAGTCCCATCGGAACAACAAGAAGCATGAGTGCGGTACCAAGGCGGCGAAGGTCGACTCGGTCAACGGACCCTAAGTAGGCAGCCACGGCTAGGACGGTGCCGAGCTTTGCAATCTCGACAGGCTGAAAAACTACCGGGCCGAACGCGTACCAACCCTTGGTTCCGAATGCACCAAGTGAGCCCAATGGCGAGAGCACCCCAGCGAGTACCAGCATGGATAAGCCATAGATGATCTGCCACCAATCAGCGATGCGGCGGTAATCCACCAACGAGACTCCTGCCATTGCGGCGACTCCAACCAGAACAAAAAGTCCCTGGCGTAGGAGAATTCCGGTACCTCCGGGGAATCGACGAGTGGCGCTGAAGACCATCACGAGACCGCAAACCAAGATCAGCCCGGTCACGGCTAGCAACACAACGTCTACGTGCCTCCACGCGGAAGACACATCTCTTCCGCGAAACCCAGAGGCAGTTCGCCGGTCGGCTCCAATTTGTTGCATCAGTCTGGCGCTCCTGAGGAAACGTCGTTCCCGCTTGCCGCGACAGCTTCTTGGGCGGCTGCGGCGCAGGCCCGGCGATCAGCCTTCGGGCAGGCCGGCAGAAGGTTTCCGAACGACAGCGGCGCCATGATCCGAAATGCCAGTGGTGCAGCTACCTCGCCACCAAAACCTGCTTCAGGGATGACCACGGCGATTGCATATTGAGCTGGCACGCCCGTTCCCGCTGGGCCCCAGGCTGCGAACAAAGAAGTATCGGCTTTCTTCGACACTTGCGCAGTTCCCGTCTTGCCGGCCATCGGCCAAGCTGTCTTGGAAGCCTGCCATGACGCAGAAGCAGTTCCAAACGCGCTCTGAGTGACGCCGAGTAGTCCGTCGTAGATCTTTGCGTACTGATCGGGCTGGATCGGAACGGTTCCCTGCACTACCGGCTCGACTTGTCGAATCAGATCGTAGTTTGCGGGGTCATCAGCTGGCAGCGTCATATCTCGCGGGCGGGTCACCTTGCTCACGATCTGGGGCTGATACCGGGTGCCGCCGTTCGCAAAAGTAGCGTAACTATTCACAATCTGGAGTGGAGTCGCCAGAACATCGCCTTGGCCGATGGCAGTATTGATGTTGTCTCCGGAGCGCCAGTCACCGGTCATGAAGAGATCAGGTCGCGCCTCGAAAGCTGCCTTTCGACTTGCTGGAGTTGGAAGCCTGCCTGGGTTTTCTCCCGAGAGTGGGATTCCTGTCTTTGCTCCCAGGCCGAATTGTGCAGCTGCATCTTGAATAGGCGTCTGGCCATATTGCCCGGTGAGATTCCAGAACTTGTCGGCGAGTTTGTAGAAATACACATCCGAGGAGACGGTGAGGGCAGAAGACATGTTCACCGTCCCATGAGGTGTCGAGCCCGCGTTGCGAACATCACATTTCTCGCCCTTGCAGTTCTCGATGGTGTAGACCCCCGGATCGTTCACCACCTCGGTCCCATTTCGGAGATACCCCGACTCGTAACCTGCTACCGCCGTGAACAGCTTGAAAGTAGATCCGGGAGCGTAGGTTCCTTGTAGCGCCCAGTTGACTAGGGGAAGCCCGCTATTGGGATCGTTGAACGCATCCCATTGTTGCTGCGAGATTCCGTTCACGGTGACACTCGGGTCGTAATCTGGATAGGAAGCCATTGCCAGAATCTGACCGTTCTGGGGGTCTTCAATCACGACAGAACCTTGCGGCGCGTTCAGTCGGTTGTTCTGTTTATCGCGCCGGCCGCGCATGTCTTGAATCTTTGCAGCGAGCAGGCGTTCGGCATGAGCCTGCAGATCAATATCTATAGTCAGCCAAACATCGTCCCCCTCCACTGGTGAATCCAGTGAGAGCACGTCAACAAGGTCGCCTTTGGCGTTCACCTCGATGGTCCGCTGCCCGGGCACCGCGCGCAGGTCGGACTCGTAGGAACGCTCAACACCACCTTTGCCGATCGAATCACCGAGCCGATAATCCGCAACCCGCTTGCCGGTATCGGTAGCTGAGTTTGGCGCAACCGAAGAAGGCGGTGTCGACCCTTCGGTGTTCGCGGTCGGTGAGGTAGTGCTCGTGCTGCCCGCTGCCGAGGACCCACTTGACCCTGAGGCTTGATCGCCGCGTTCGAGGAGTTCTTGCTCGTTGATCTCACCCACATACCCAAGCAGGTGCGCTGCAAGGTTCCCGTAGGGGTAGGACCGAATTGCTTTGCGCTCCACAATAATTCCCGGGTAGCGCTCAGCACGTTCCATCAAGTAGATCTCGACGCTCGGGTCGACGTCATCTGCAATCGGCACATATTCCTGAGGCGCGTAACGAAGGTCTGCATAGCGCTTCTCGATGAGGCTCAGCTTGGTAGGAACACCCAATTGCTGCAGAGTGTCCGCTAGCGAAACAAAGACGGCGTGACGCTCTGCCTCTTGCATTTTCCGCAAGGGTTCACGATCAATCGACACCACAATCGAGGTCTGACTATCGACCAAAATCTTGCCGTTGCGGTCAAGGATCCGACCGCGTGGCCCCTCCTCGTGGATGACGCGAACCCGGTTTGATACCGAGGCTGCCTCGAATTCCTGCCGGTCGATGCCCTGCAAGAACCATAACCTCATGAACAGCGCCAAAAACAGAGAGATCGCAACGATCCCCACGGCGCTCAAGCGAACGTGTGTGGAATCAGTGTCCATGAGATGCTCGAAGCGGAGTCAGAAGAAGGTTCATGAGAGCGGTCACGTCAGTAGGCCTGCGACTTCAGACCGAGACCTTCGGCCCATCTACATAACGGCAGCGCTGCAAGGCAAAGAACTCCGTTCACCACCGAAACGATACTGATGATCAGCCAGAGCCGCGGGTCGGATAATGAGTGGGCTCCCAGCAACTGGCTCAGGCATGCGTACATGAGGATCCCGACTGCGCTACCCACCGTCGCAATTGCCATGGAGATCAACCGAGAGGAGCGAATGACTGCGTCCTCAAGAACTCCTGCTGCAAAACCAACCAGAGCGAAACACAGTGCCGAGACTCCCAAACTTCCGCTCAGCAGAAGGTCGTTGAGAATTCCTGCACAGAATCCAACGATTGCCCCGCGGGCGCTTCCTCCAACGAGGCCACCGCAGATGGCCAGAAGCAACATGATCTCGGGATGCACTCCAAAGGGGCGAATGTCTTGCAGAAACCCCACTTGGAGCAGATAGGCGATAACAATGAGCAGGCTCCAGCGGAGCACCATCGTGGATTCGGCGTTCATGAGAAGTTCGCCATGGTCAGCTTGCCGGAACCCATTTGATGACCTGAACCACATCGAGTCTGCCGAACTCAACGGTGTAGTTCACCTGAAGCACCTGAACCCGCGCCGCTTCGTCGGGAGTTACTTTGTCCACGGTTCCAATCGGGATGAACAAGTCAGGGGGCATGATGGAGTTTTCGATACCCCCAGCAAACACGCTGTCTTTGGTGCTCACCTCATCGCTCAGGTCAATACCTCGGTCAACAATAAACCTGCGCCTGGTTCCGGTTCCGTGGCCAACCCCTTGGTTCTGAGCCGGTCCGACCGTGACCCCCACAGAAAAATTCGGGTCGGTGATGAGTTGCACCACTGATCGTTTCTTGGTCACTCGCACAATCCTGCCGACGAGGCCACCCTTGGTGACTACGGGGTTACCCACTGCAAGTCCAAGCTCGCTGCCCTTATCGAGTTCAACGGTGTAGTCAGCAAAATTTGATGAAGCGCCAGCAGTCACCCTCGCTACCTGACTCTGCGTGCTCCCCAAGAAGCTGATGTTGAGTTGCTCCTTGAGCTTGGAAAGCTCCTCTTGAGCATTCTTCTCACGCATGGAATTTGCAGTCCGCTGATCAAGCCTCTGGCGAAGTTGTTCGTTCTCTTCTCGAAGTTCGTCGTATCCCGTGATGCCGTTCCACGCGTTTCGAAACGGAGTGGTCACCCAGCGTGAAGCACCCCGGACGGGAGCGAGCGCGTCTCGCGAGCTATCTCGAGCCGAAGAGATCAGCGGAACCCCACGAGCATCAAGTGTGATGATGGTGATCGTGAGCAGCGTGATCACGACCAACACGTAGCGCGAACGCTGACGGTTCTTTCCTGGCTGCGAATGCGGGCGCACGGACTTGAGTCCGGAACTCAGTCGCGACTAGAGGAGAAGAGCACACCGCGCAGGGCTTCAAACTCCTCGAGGGCTTGGCCTGCTCCCAGTGCAACAGCCTCGAGCGGTCGCGGCGCGACTTGGATTGGCATGCCAGTCTCTTGGGCGAGCCGCTCGGCAAGTCCCTTCAAGAGCGCCCCTCCGCCAGCGAGCATGATGCCACGCTCCATGATGTCGGCGGCAAGTTCTGGCGGGGTTTTATCTAACGTGACTTTCACCGCGTCGACGATGCTTGAGACGGGTTCTTCGATGGCCTCACGAATTTCGTTAGTCGATGTCACGATCGTCTTCGGTAGGCCAGTCACGAGGTCCCGGCCGCGAATCTCTGCTTGGAGTTCTTGGCGCAGAGGCCAGGCCGAACCGAGTTCCATCTTGACCACTTCAGCCGTTCGTTCGCCAAGCGCCAAGCTGTATTCCTTCTTGATGTATTGAATAATGGATTCGTCGAGTTCGTCGCCACCAACTCGAACCGATTGACTCGTCACCACACCGCCAAGTGAGATCACGGCAACCTCGGTGGTACCCCCACCAATGTCAACAATCATGTTTCCTGTGGGCTCCTGAACGGGCAGGCCGGAGCCGATTGCAGCGGCCATTGGCTCTTCGATGATGTGCGCTGGTTTGCGTGCACCTGCGTACTCCGCTGCATCTTGAACCGCTCGTTGCTCCACACCGGTAACGCCGGAGGGAACGCAAATGATCATTCGCGGCTTCGAAAATCGGCTGTTGTGTACTCGTTGAATGAAATATCGGAGCATGATTTCACAAACTTCAAAGTCGGAGATCACGCCGTCTTTCAAGGGGCGAATGGCGGCAATATGTGCTGGTGTGCGACCAATCATCCGCTTGGCCTCAGTCCCGACGGCAACTGCCTTGCCATCCGCTACGCGGATAGCAACCACGGACGGCTCAGACAACACGATTCCTTCGCCACGCACATAGACCAAGGTGTTGGCCGTGCCGAGATCAACTGCCATGTCACGGCCGAGAAAGTTTGAATTCATCCGAGCCATAAGGGTCCTCACGCTAGCCCCTGCGCACTGCATGGAACAGGGGCAAAATTGGGCGGTTTCACGAACAGAACTAGGTGCTCAGATTGAACGCCCAGAAAAGTTCGCAACACAACTGTAACAAATGAAACTCGGGCTGACCAACGGGACAGCCTCAGGGGTTCTCAGGAAGGGAACCAGAGCGCAATCTCTCGGGCTGCAGCCTCGTGGCCATCAGAACCATGCACCAAGTTCTCGTTTGTGGTGGTTGCGAAGTCGCCACGGATTGAGCCTGGCTCCGCATCAGCAACTTGTGTCTTGCCAATCAATGTGCGCATCAGCTGAAAGGTCTGATCCTCGGGGCCTTCAACCACAAGAGCCACGACGGGCCCGCGAGTCAAAAAGTCGACCAGCTCGCCGTAGAACGGCTTGTCGGCATGCTCCTCGTAGTGAGCCTCTGCGAGTTGCCGGTCGGGGACACGAAGATCGATTCGCAGGATTCTGAACCCCTTGTGTTCGATCCGCGAGATGATCTCGCCGACGAGCCCACGTTCAACGGCATCGGGTTTGCACATGATAAATGTCTGATTCACATCTCTCACGCTACGCAGTAAGTGCACGACAAGGCGAACTGACCGCCACAGGTGCCGGCGGAACCGCTTGGCTTCGTCACCTCAGTTCATGGAGTCGAACGAGCCGACCACAAGTCGCGCCGGTTCAACTAAACGGAAAGATCCAGTGATCAGCACCACATCTTCCTCGGCCGCAAGGGCAAGCGCGCGGGCCACGGCCGAAGAGGGGTCGGCCACCACCTCGCTTGCAATACCGCGACGATCGCAGGCTGCTGCGAGGACTCCACCTGCAACGCCTCGACTCCCCTCCAAACTCGTGCAGACAATCAAATCGGGTCGCAACTCCGACACCGCAGCAACCGCGCGGTCAGGGTCTCGCCCAGCGAGGGCTCCCAGCACGATGATTCGGGTTCCCGCTGGAGCGAATTCCTCATCCAGAGTTGTCGCTGCGGCGCGGAGAGCATCAGCGTTATGCGCCCCGTCCACCACGACCAGCGGCCCGTGACGCAGCACCTCGAATCGACCGGGCAATCTGAGCGCTGCAAAACCTTCGCTCAGTACCTCTTCGTCAAGTGCCACGCCGAAGAATGACTCCACAGCGGCAGTCGCAATCGAGGCATTGCCCACCTGATGTGAGCCATGCACGGGCAGAAACACTTGCTCGTAGCTGCCGTAGACACCCTGGAAGTCCACTAGGTGTCCTCCGATGGCAGCTTGGTCATTCACCGCCGCAAAATCAACTCCCAGTTGCACCAAAGACTCGGGTCCTTCGGCAGCGAAAACCTGAACGAGTTCAGGGGCAACTTGCCCGATTACGGCGCTGCTTTGCGGTTTGATGATCCCCGCCTTTTCCCCGGCAACGGCGAGTTGCCACCCCTCGCTAAAGTCCGTGTGATCTCCTTGAATCGAGGTCACCACTGCCACAGATGCCTCTACAACATTGGTGGCATCAAGCCGGCCAAGCAGCCCCACTTCGATGACAGCTACATCGACCGGAGCCTCTGCGAAATACCGAAAAGCTGCAGCGGTAATCACTTCGAACCAACTTGGCTGCACTTCAAGGAGTGGCTCGATAGCTGCAATCCCTGAGAGCACTTCTGCAAGGTCAGTATCGGAGATCTCGGAACCATTTCTGCTTATCCGCTCGTTCACTCTGCGAAGGTGAGGGCTGGTGTAGGTACCCACGGTGAGCCCATGCGCCTGCAGCAGCGAGGTCACCATGGCAGCAACGGTTCCCTTTCCGTTTGTTCCCGTAATGTGAATGACCGGGACATCTCGCTGAGGGTCACCAAGCAGCGCCATCAACTCGCTCATCGAAGTCAACGAGAGTCCAGCTATTCGTCCAGCAGCAATCGAGGTCGTCTGCGTTTCATGGTCAAGTCGCGCGTCGTGCCACCTCAGAGCCTCGATAATGTCCACGTTTGGCCGCTAGATCAAGATGCTGCGCGCTTTGGACGAGCAGTGCGTGGTTTGGCCGATCGAGCGATCAACTGCGGCTCACTCTTGCGAGCTACCACATCGGCGTCAATCACAACTCGATGCACATCTGTGCGGGAGGGCAACTCATACATCACACCCAGAAGGACCTCTTCGAGGATCGACCGCAACCCACGCGCGCCAGTCCCTCGTTCGAGCGCAAGTTCCGCCACCGCAACCAGGGCCTCTTCGGTGAACTCCAGTTCAGCATCTTCGAGTTCAAAGAACTTTTGATACTGCTTGACGAGCGCGTTCTTTGGCTCGACGAGAATGCGAATAAGCGCATCACGGTCGAGACTCTCAACAACCCCGATTACGGGAAGGCGGCCAACAAACTCGGGAATCAATCCAAACTTCAGTAGGTCCTCGGGCAATACCTTCGAGAACAAGTCGCTCTCGGAGCGCTCTCGAACGGAGCGAATCTCGGCCCCAAACCCAATCCCCTTACGATTGCTGCGCTGCTCAATAATCTTGTCGAGGCCAGCAAATGCGCCGCCGCAGATAAACAAGATGTTGGTGGTGTCGATCTGGATGAACTCCTGATGGGGATGCTTGCGGCCACCCTGTGGAGGAACAGAAGCGGTGGTTCCTTCAAGGATCTTCAAAAGAGCCTGCTGAACGCCTTCACCCGATACGTCACGGGTGATGGACGGGTTCTCAGACTTGCGGGCCACCTTGTCGATCTCGTCGATATAAATGATGCCAGTCTCGGCCTTCTTTACATCAAAATCCGCAGCTTGAATCAACTTGAGCAGAATGTTCTCAACATCTTCACCCACATAACCGGCCTCGGTCAGGGCCGTGGCATCTGCAATGGCAAAGGGCACATTCAACATCTTGGCCAACGTCTGAGCCAGGAACGTCTTTCCGCAACCCGTTGGCCCGATCATCATGATGTTGGATTTAGCCAACTCGATATCTTCAGATCCGGGACGTGCACCGTGCTGAACTCGCTTGTAGTGGTTGTAGACCGCAACTGCCAGAATCTTTTTCGCTTGGTCTTGGCCAATGATGAAGTCTTCGAGGAACTCAAAGATCTCTACCGGCTTTGGAAGTTCATCAAGGGAGAGTTCGCTAGTTTCTGCAAGTTCCTCCTCGATGATCTCATTGCATAAGTCAATGCACTCATCACAGATATACACACCGGGGCCAGCAATGAGTTTCTTGACTTGCTTCTGCGATTTACCGCAGAAGGAGCATTTGAGGAGTTCTCCCCCATCACCAAACTTGGCCACTCTGAATCCTCTGTCCTCGGTCAGTCTCTGACGATCAATTGTGCTGCTACCGGTTTAGTAAAAACTCCGATAGCCCATTCTTGCCGATCTGTCAGCTGACCGCAGTGATTGCTCCAGAGTTGTCGACAAGGGCACGTTCCTCGATGACTTCATCGATGATTCCGTACTCCTTGGCCTCGGCCGCTGTGAGCACATAGTCACGATCAGTGTCTTTTGCAATCTTCTCAATGGTCTGCCCGGTATGGCGCGACAGCACACGCTCGAGTGTTTCTTTCAGGCGAAGGATTTCGTTGGCCGCAATCTCGAGGTCAGACACTTGGGCGTAACCACTTTGGGCGTACGGCTGGTGAATCAGGACACGAGCGTTTGGAAGCGCCATGCGCTTCCCTGGTGTTCCCGCTGCGAGCAGCACCGCCGCAGCGGATGCAGCTTGACCGAAGCACAATGTGGTGATCTCTGGACGGATGTATTGCATCGTGTCGTAGATCGCCATCAACGCGTTGATATCTCCGCCGGGGCTGTTGATGTAAATACTGATGTCCTTATCGGGGTTCTCTGATTCCAAGAAGAGCAACTGCGCACAAACAAGATTTGCGATGGTGTCATCGATTGGAGTGCCCAAAAAGATGATGTTTTCTCTGAGGAGGCGCGAGAACAAGTCGGAGTAGCGCTCGCCGCGACTGGTCTGCTCGATCACATTTGGAACCATGTAGTTCTGCGGGCTCAAGAGTTGTTGGAAGTTTTCTGATGTCATCTGTGTGCTCCTCGACCGAGTGGTCAGTCGTGGTCGTGACCGGCATGGTCATGATCATGGTCGTGGTCATGACCCTCGTGGTCGTGATCGTGGTCGGAATTGTCTTCTTCGGGGAGTGCAAGCAACTCGGGGGCTAGTGCAACACCATCTGCATCAACCACTTCGCTGCGCTCAACGAGCCACTCCAATGCTTTGCGCTTCGAGATATCAGAGCGTACCGCCGAGAGTTGGCCTCCGATGCGCAGTTCCTCGCGAGCATCGTCCAAACTGATCTCGGCTTGGCCGATAAGAGATTCAATCTCTTCGTCCATCTCTTCGTCAGAAACCTCAAGGCCTTCGGCCAGAACAACCGCTCGAAGGGCCAGGTCAACCTTAACTGCCTCAACCGAAGACTCTTTCAACTCTGCGGTAAATGCTTCTGGGTCACGCCCCGTGATTTGCAGATAATCCTCAATGCGAATCCCCCGGCCTTGCAATTGGTATGCAAGGTTCTGCAAGCGGGCCTGCACCTCGGAGTTGACGAGCGAATCCGGGGCATCAATGTCAACCAGCTTGGCGAGTTCAACACCGATGTTGGTGCGAACTGCAATGCGAGCTTCTTCTTCACGTGCTTCTGAGAGCCCGCTCTGGGTGTCAGCGCGAAGCTCTTGGACTGACTCAAACTCGGTTGCATCAGCTACCCACTCATCGGTGAGCTCGGGAAGTACTCGCTCCTTGACGTTCTTGACAAGGAGGTGGAACTGAACTTTTTCTTCCTCTGGGTCGGGATGATCAGCATCAAAGCTGAGTTCATCTCCGGCCTTGGCACCCATCAGATGCTCGTCAAACTCGGTTGCGATCATCCCGGACCCAACAAGGTAGAGGTAGTCCTCGGCTGAGAGGCCGTCCACCTCTTCTCCATCTTGGGTTCCAGAGATATCGATTGTGACGTAGTCCGTATCTGCAGCAGCGCGCTCCACTTCGGTTAATTCGCCGTACTGCCCGCGAAGGCGGTCGATCTGTTCGTCCACCTCTTCTTGGGTTGCGGTTGCTCGTGGCACCTCGATTCGCAGGCCGTCATAGCCAGCAACCTGAACAGTTGGTCGAGTCTCCACTACGGCCTCAAAGGTTACGTCGCCAGACTCTTCACCTTCGGTAATCTCGAGTTCTGGGGCGGCAATCACATCTACATCGGCGTCAATCACTGCTTGGCTGTAAAACTCCGGCACTGCCTGCTTGAGCGCTTCAGACCGGGCGTACTCCGTGCCGATTTGCTGTTCGAGCAATCTGCGAGGTGCCTTACCCGGACGAAATCCGGGCACGCGCGCTTCTTTGGCGATCTCTCGCCACGCTGCGGCTACCGAGGGCTCAAACTCGGCCTCATCGAACTCGACTATGACTTTGACCTTGTTGCCCTCTGCGGGCTCGATTGTTGACTTCATCAGGCTGTGGATCGTAGTGCCTGAGATGCACTGCTCTGACATCAGCAGTCGAGTCCGGAATCTTTGGCCACCCTCGCAAGCTGTAAGGTGGGAGTACGGGACGTGGCGCAGCTTGGTAGCGCACCTGCTTTGGGAGCAGGGGGTCGAGAGTTCAAATCTCTCCGTCCCGACCACATTTCCCTGTTTGGCGGCGTGCATGAAGCGGGAGTTCTCTAGGCGCATTTCTCGCCTGATCACTGCCGGAGGCCTACGCTGGGCGGCCGATGAGGAGGATGCCCACATGGCACTCGAAACGGTGAAAGTTCATGGACACGAAATCGCCTACCGAACTGGCGGCGAGGGGCCGGTCGTGCTGCTTGTCCACGGGATGGCAGGCAGTTCCTCTATGTGGAAACCGATCCTTCCGCTGATCTCAAAGCAAGTGACCTATGTGGCACCGGACCTACCGGGCCATGGACGCTCGGATAAGCCGCGGGGCGATTATTCCCTGGGCGCTCAGGCCAGTATGTTGCGCGACCTACTTTCAACTCTCGGCCATCAACGAGTCAGCATCGTCGGCCAATCGCTCGGCGGCGGCATTGCGCTGCAGTTCTGTTATCAGTACCCCGAGCGATGCGAGCGCCTCGGTCTGGTGTGCGCAGGCGGACTCGGAGAAGAGGTCATGCCGTTACTGCGCGGACTCACCCTTCCCGGAGTTGACCTGCTGTTGCCTCTGGCCTTTCAACCTATCTATCGAGATGCGGTGAATGCCGCCGTTGGGATTTTCGGCAAATTCGGCCTCAAGCCGGCACCCGCAGCGCTCGAGATATGGCGCAGTTACTGCTCGCTCATCGACCCCGATGCAAGAACCGCGTTCTTGCATACCCTCAAATCAGTAGTGGACCATAAAGGCCAACGCGTGAGCGCTGCCGACAAGCTGTACTTGGCCTCCACGCTTCCCACCCTCATTGTCTGGGGAGATCAGGACCCAATCATTCCGGTCGCTCACGCCTACGACACCCACAAAGCAATCCCTGGGAGCCGGTTAGAGATTTTCGAGGGCTCGGGTCACTTTCCGCAGGACGAAGAACCCGTCCATTTTGCCGACGTGCTTCTTGACTTCATTGCAACGACGAATCCCGCGACGGTAACCGACGAGGAGTGGGCAGCCCGATTAGGCTCCCGCTCACTCGCCTCATAGACACAGCGTTCGCTGAATTAGGCCAGCAGCTTTGCTTTTTGGGCATCGAACTCGGCTTGAGTCAGGATTCCCTGATCTTTCAGCTCTGCAAGTTGCTTGAGCTGCGTGATGGTGTCGCCCTCGATTGCTGCGGGCGCTTCTGGCGCAGGTGCCGCAGGTGCTTCTTGTGGCTGCTGAGCTTGCTGTGATTGCTCGGCTTTTTCGTTCTGGTGATTGCGAACTCCACCCGCTACTGCGGTTGCAGTTCCGGCGATTACTGCTGTGCGGGCAACTGTTCCCACTAAGCCTGGCCGGCCTCTTCTCATTCCTCCACGCATATCTCATACTCCTTGTTTTGCAGTTGCCTAGTTGCAGGCAGCTGGGTTGGTTTCAGTTATGACTTCACTCTTCAATAAAAAAACGAACCAGAGAGCTGATTTCAGCCGTCTGTTCTTTGGGCATCAAACTCGAGCGCTTCGATGACCACCTGATGAGGAATCCGCTCCCCCTTCAACATGGTGCCACCGGACTCAAGGATCGCTTGGGCAAAATTGGCTGCCCACAAATCTTCCCAGACAAAGAACGCTGCGGAGGTGTTGGGCTCGAGCACCTCGGCGGCAAGGAAGAGATCCTCTTCACTGAGCAGACCAGGGTGACCACCGGTGAGATCCTGAAAGGGTTCAAGTTCTTCTAAGTCATCAAACTCGATTGCGGTGACATCGCCGTTGCCGTCTTTGAGGATAAAGACAATGTCGAGCACTTTGATGAGGCCAGCCTCTGCAAGCTCAACGATGGCAGGAACGATCTCTCCATTGAAGTTGTTGCCATCAAATCCGACGATCATGTATTCCACTGGTGCGATCATGTTGAAAACTACCTCCGTGAGTTGCTGCTGAGCGCCAGAGCGGCGTCAAATGTGGCAATAACCTACCACTGCAGGTGAGACAGCTTTGGCGGAAGTCCACACTCTGTCGATGCTGCTGCTACCTTCTTGGCTTCGCTAGAGCCGCAAAGATCTTGTATCTTCATCTCTATCGGTGCTGCGGGTGTAGCTCAATGGTAGAGCCACAGGTTTCCAACCTGTTGACGAGGGTTCGATTCCCTTCACCCGCTCTCAAACTCAAGTCCCGCCTCCTTTTTGGATCGGGTCCGAGCGCAGTGAACAGCGGAGCAAGACGGTGAAGCAGATCGTTGCGAGGGCTCAGAAATCTCCTACGGGATGGTTGCTGTTATGCCTTGTGTTCGGAGGAATCGGAGCTCTGATCGGGGCGCTGTTGTCTTGGTCTGCGCAGTGGCCACTTCCGGTTGCGCTCGGTATCGGCGCTGCGATCGGCATTCTGCTTGCTACTCGGGCACTCAAACAGCGTCCCAAGATCCAGTCCCTCGCGGGCCCGGAGGTGGACTTGGGTTTTTGGAGAACCGACCAAGTCGTCCTGCGGCACATGAACCTCGCCGATGCAGAAGCTGACGCAGTGGCCAGGACCATCGACGAAGAAGTCATCCGCGCCATGGGTTGGTCAGAACAAGATGTCGAAGGAATAGCAAGCATGAGTCATGATCCGCTGCTGATGACCCAGCGTGGATTCATCATGCTGGCCGAACCCGACCAAGAGGATCAGGTGCTCGGGGTGGTCTCGCTCACTCGAATTCCTAGCCAAGCTTCCGAGGCGGGTTTGGGCCTATGGATGGCGCCAGAAGCAAGAGGCAGAGGAATCGGCCCCGCAGCAATTCGACTCGCCGCAGAGATGTGCTGGCAAAGCAACGTTGCCGTTCTCACGCTTGGTACCACAGCCGAGAACACCTCCATGCAGCGCTGCTACCTAGCTGCTGGCGCAGACTTGTTTGACACCTGCGAGAACGAACTACCCGATGGGCGCATCGTTGAAGCGTGTTGGTATCGCATCCATAACCCGCATGTGTGACAGGACTGCGCCAACCCGGCACAAACTCGAGCGAGTTAGTTCTCTATTTGGGCAATGGTTTGGGCGAGTTTGGAATCAATACATGCGGCGTAGGCGCGAAATCCGTCTTGACTTGGATGAATCTGGTCAGGGAACCCTGCGTATCTGACCGTGGCAGTGTTGCAATCCATCACGTGCGGGCGTTGGAGCATCCATCCGTTTGTTCGCTCAAGCCACTGCGGCAGTGCGGGGTAGTTTCCGATGGGTGTAGTCAGCCAAATCACCACAATTCCACGAGCCGAGAGTTCCGCCTCGAACGCAGCCATGGTTGCTGTGACCTCTTCGAAGTTGAGTTGATAGTCCGTCACCGTCCCCTGAACAATCATGTATCTCGGGCCGTCAAGGGCGGCAGGCAAGGCCAGCCGCTCCCAAACGTAGGTGGGGATTGTTCCCTCATATTGATGAAGGAAACCGTTGCCTCCACGAGCGGCGTTATAGATTCCGGGAGTTTGAAGGTAGTAGTGAACCCCACCAGCAACTGAATCTCCGGCAATCCAGATATCCGCAGCCGGTGAACCCGGAGAGACGGTACTGCCGCTAGGCGCTGCCGATGAGCACGCGAGACTACTTAGGCTGAGCGCCAGGGTGAGAGAAATGACAATCAGAATCTTCTGCATGAGCTCTTCCTCGCCCTAGCTCGCCGAGGTTCATCCTTACATCTATGTTCATCCAATTGTCGAGGAATACCAGTTTTTCCTTACTTTGCCAGATCTTGGTCCCCCTCTCCCCCTTGCGTGCATCGAGATGGCAGAATGCAGAGATGTCTCACCTCTTGGTACTCGGTGACGGCTGGGTGGGTAGAGCCACAGCAAAGGCCGCGGCGAGTTCCTACGACGTCAGCGTGATCGACCCGCCATTTCACCCCGTTCTTTGCAACCGCGATAGCAGCGCTGTCTTCGCTCTGCGGGAGTTGCTTGCCCAGAACCACACCACCACCGTCATCAATGCCTGTGGGCGACTCAGGGGAACAGAGGCTGAGCTAGCAGGGGCCAACACAGATTTTGTTACATGGCTGTGCACAGCGCTAGCTGGCACCGGCGTTCGACTCATCCACGTCGGCTCTGCTGCTGAGTATGGGGATCCACAAACTGCCGACTTAGTCAGTGAGCGCAGTCCACAGGGAGCAGTCGGGCCTTATGCCGAGAGCAAAGCAGCTGGCACCGAGGCAATTATTCGCGCCAGAGCTGCCGGCCTTGATGCAAGTGTTGCCCGAGTGTTCAACATCGTGGGCTATCCCATTCCCGAGGTCTCGCCGATTCATCAATGGCTCACCGATCTGCAAGCGCTCGGTCCCGACGGTGGAACGATCGATGTCTGGTGGCCACCCACTACACGCGACTTTGTGATGATCGAGGATGTCGGGGCCGCGCTTGTTGGCCTTGCCGCCGCAACCCCTCTGCCAGAACTTGTCAACCTGTGCTCCGGAATAGGGCTGCGCTACGGGGAAATCGTTGAAGCATTAGCAGCCGAACTCGGTAGTGCTGCCACGGTGAACTCGCTCAATAAACCGGGAATAGAAGCTGTGGTGGGCGACCCCGCATTGCTTGAACAGACCATTGGTTGGGTTCCGACCATGACCTTGAACGCGCTTGCAGTTCGAGTAGTCAGAGGAGAATCAACGAACCGTTCCGGTGGGGGTTCGCCGGCCAAGCGATAAGGTTCTGGGATGCATGCGGTAATTTTGGCCGGCGGACGCGGGGTGCGTTTGCGGCCCTACACAACAGCATTTCCCAAACCACTCGTGCCGATCGGTGACGAGTTTGCGATCATCGAGATTGTCCTGCGGCAGTTGGAGGCTCACGGGTTCACCTCGGTCACCATCGCCATTGGTCACCTCGGTCAACTTATTCGGGCTTATTGCGCAGACGGAAGCCAGTGGAAACTCTCCATTGAGTACTGGCCCGAGGATGAACCGCTCGGCACGATGGGCCCTGTAGTGAGCAACCTTGATTCCCTCCCGGAGCACTTCCTCGTCATGAACGGTGACGTACTGACCGACTTGGATTATCGAGCACTCCTAGCCGGCCACATTGAGTCCGGTGCGCCGCTCACCGTGGCCGCATACGACCGGGTAGTGAAAATAGATTTCGGGGTGCTCGGAATTGGCGGGGCTACCGATGATCGCATTGTTGAATTTCGAGAGAAGCCCGTGGAACATTTCTCAGTCTCCATGGGCGTCTATGCAGCATCTCGGGAAACCCTGCGGAGCTACCCGGCAGGCGAACCACTTGGGTTTGACGAACTTGTGCTCGACCTGATGAAGGCCGGCACTCCCCCGCGCGTCCATCGATTCGATGGGTACTGGCTCGACATCGGGCGACCCGACGATTACGACCGGGCAAACGAGGATTGGGCCAGGCTGCGCGATCGACTTCTTCCTAGCGGCTGAGGACTTCGATGTGATCGAATCAGACTCAGGTCATCTGAGACCCTTTCACTTGGTCGTGTACTCAGATGCAGCAGTTCGCGGCGGCGCAGAGGTGAACCTGTCTCGCGTACTGTCCGTTCTGCCCGAGCAGATTCGCGTCACGTTGGTAGGAGTTAACGCTGCAGTCCTTGACTGGCTAGCTCCGCACCGGCCGAACACCGAGACAGTTCTCTTGAGCGCTATCACCGATCGGACTGACCTTCGAGGCCTGCTGAAACACCGCTCAACGTTCCGACATCTGCGCCCAGATGTGCTGCAGTTCAACTTGTCCTCGGCCTCGAGTTGCCAATGGGCGATTCTTGCCGCAACCACGATTCCTGGACTGCAACGAATCGTGATTGAGAACTCACCAATGAGCGTCTGGTCCCCGAGTTCGGCTCGCCTAAAGAGGATGACGAGCAAGCGGCTCAGCGCGCATATTGCAGTTGGGGATCGAACGGGAAGAATGATTGAGGAGTCAACTGGATTAGCACCCAACTGCATCCAAACCATCTATCACGGGGTGCCCACCGTAGGAAGAGTCGCGACGGATCGACCAGAGGATCTCACCCTGCTCACCGTTGCGCGTCATGATCCCGTCAAGGGCCTTGACCTGCTGTTACAGGCTCTGGCCATGGTCGAGCACAGATGCAATCTTGTGCTCATTGGCGAAGGAGACCAAACCAACTCGCTTCGAAAGCTGTGCAGCGAACTTGGTCTGAATGACTGCGTTGAATTCCGAAGCGCACCTTGGGGTGAAGCTCGAGTTGCCGAGATGATGTGGGCCTTTGACGGCCTAGTACTGCCATCGCGCCTAGAGGGATTTCCCGTCACAATTGTCGAGGCCATGCTCGCAGGATTGCCAGTAATCGCAACCGATGTTGGCTCTGTTGCAGAGGCCGTTGTACCGGGGGTGACGGGTTGGATTGTCGAGCCAGAGAGTCCCTCTGCGCTTGCCGCTGCTATGACCGAACTACTGAATGATCCCGCTGCGGCAGCACGCATGGGGCAGCAAGGCCAAGAGATTGCGGATGCCGCATTTACGATCGAAGCCACTCGCAATTCTTATGTGCAGATGTATACCGCTCTGTTGAAGTAGCGCTCCGTTGACCTAGCGCTCTCGTAGCAAGACTCCCAAGCTCATACTCCCAAGCTCATACCGGCAAACTCAGGCACCCGCAGCACGGATCTGATTTAGGGGCTTACTAAATGTGGTATCCGCCGGCTTCTAGTTCAACGAGATGTGACTCCACCCACACTGCTGTTCTGCGCAGGCCTTCTTCGAGTGAGATCTCTGGCGTCCACCCGCTGATGCGCGTTGCGACCGAGTGGTCACATAACAGACGCTCGACTTCGGACCCTGAGGGCCTCAGGCGATCCTCATCAGTGGTGATCTCTACTGAGCGACCGGTGATCTCACAGAGCAAGCCCACCAGGTCACCGATGGAGATTTCTCGACCTGATCCAATATTGGTTGCCCGTCCCAGCGCCTCATCACAATCGGCCAAAGCTAAAAATCCAGCGGCTGTATCCGTCGCGTAGTTGAAGTCTCGCTTCGGTGAAATCGATCCAAGATGCAGTTCAGTCACGCCGGAATACAGTTGCGCCAAAATCGTGGGAATGACTGCTCGCGTTGATTGGCGCGGGCCATAGGTATTGAACGGTCGCACTACGGCCACAGGAAGTTCATGCGCGTGGAAGTAGCTCAGGGCCATCATGTCGGCACCAATTTTCGAGGCTGAATACGGCGACTGTGGCTGCAGTGGGTGATCCTCATCGATCGGAACCCTCAGGGCTGTTCCGTACACTTCCGAAGTAGAGGTGTGAATCATCCTTGCTCCGTGTCGTCGACACGCCTCTGCCACGTGGAAGGTCCCAGTCACGTTGGTCTGCACATAGCTCTCGGCTGCGTGATAGCTGTAGGGAATACCGATCAGAGCCGCTAGGTGGAACACCACCTCTTGACCCTCAACGGCCTCGTCAACGCGGCGCGCGTCGCGTACATCGCCCGGCAGGATAGTGATGGCGTTGCGGACCTCTTCTGATGCGGTATCGAGCCAACCCCACCGGCCAAAGGAGTTGTAGTACACCAGCACCGTTACCTGAGCACCCTGTTGTACGAGAAGGTCAACGAGGTGACTCCCGATGAACCCCTCGCCGCCCGTAACGAGCACTCGCTTTCCTGTCCAAGTCCCCATCTGTACTCAATCTCCTCAGTCGCTACCACTAGTTTCTCAGATCTGTTTGACGCAGGCTAGGCCGCCCATCGTGCACCCAAGGCCATAGTCACTCCGATGGCATGAGCACACCCCTACCGCGACGCCGTCTGCCCGATTCAGACGTACAAGCGCACTTGATCAAGAAGAAGTTTTGCAAGTTCCCGGATCTGATCGTCTGTCGCCGGCTCGGCTGGGCCCCCAGAATCTGCGGAGTCGCTCGTCGAGGAAGGGGGCGCTAGGGCTTGACTCACTTCTCGTGCCGCAGAGACAAGTCGCTGCCACTGCGGGGGCTCAAAGCCAAAGGGCACAGCGAGCTTTCCCAGCACAGCAGAAGAGTCAACAATTCCCACTGTGGCTGCCGCATCCGTTGGGTGTTTGACTAGCCGAGACGCACTCATGAACACACGATCAAGTAACTCGTGCACGGCTACTCCATCGTCACTTGAGAGCTCACCGATTTGAAGTTCAGCTTCTTCTTGTGGATCAGGGAGTAGCTCCAGTACGGCCTCAACTTCATCCTCATCTGACTCTCGAACAATCAAATCGCCCTGAATGTCCCACTCATAGGGAACCTGTGCAGCAGTGAGCTGATCTACTAATTCGGTCTGAAGTGCCACCGGCCAGCTAGCTACTTCAAACACCAGTTTTGCTGCACGCGGGTCGAGTGCTGGCCGCGCCGATGCAAGCACATCATCGATGAGAGCGTCCACGCGTTCCTCATCCGCTTCGTGCACCGTGACCGTGGTCCCCTGCCAAGCATGATTAATGCCAGCAGAGACCAACAGGCTGCCAAGAAGCCCCCGAGACTCCCCTGCCCAACTCGAGCACTCATAGGCCATCTGGCCGTCCTCGAGGCCAACATCGGAACTTGCCAGAAACTCCTCGGTCTGTTCCTCGGCGTCCCCAGAATCATTGCTTGGTTCAGTCACGTATGAATGATCCCATGATCAGTGCCGCTGTGCAGCAAGCAGTGCCACAAACTCAAATGAATCAGAGTTGAAGTGAGTGCTCGTTCGATACAGTCGGTAACCTCTTCAGATGTCTCAACAAGCGCCAGACCGTAACCTTGCGATGGAACTCGTCCGCACCACAGAGGCAGCAGCCCTAGCGGCTTCTGACTGGGTAGGCCGTGGAGATAAAGAAGGTGCCGATGGGGCCGCCGTAGATGCCATGCGACTCATCATGGGAACCGTGCAGATGACCGGCACGGTCATTATTGGTGAAGGCGAAAAAGACGAAGCTCCCATGCTCTACAACGGCGAGGTGGTTGGAGACGGATCTGATCCACAAGTCGATATTGCAGTTGATCCTGTTGAGGGAACCACCCTGACTGCAACGGGTCGCGGCGGTGCAACCTCGATCATTGCCGTATCCGAGAAGGGCTCCATGTTCGACCCGGGTCCAATCGTCTATATGGAAAAAATTGCAGTTGGCCCCGAAGCTGCCGGAGTAGTCGACATTCGGGCCACCGTTGCAGAGAACCTTCAGGCTGTGGCCAAGGCCAAGGGATTAGAGGTTCGCGAAATCACTGCCATGGTGCTGGACCGCC
>Ga0194051_1000554_pt1 | contig 21258 bp, 20 predicted proteins | sample SepL2320m_MetaG_FD_161275 | JGI IMG/M metagenome (GOLD analysis project Ga0194051, IMG submission 161275) | Anoxic zone freshwater microbial communities from boreal shield lake in IISD Experimental Lakes Area, Ontario, Canada - Sep2016-L239-20m | ecosystem: Environmental > Aquatic > Freshwater >... | reverse complement strand
TCAAATCCCGCATCCTCCGCCAGTACTATTGAGTATGCGCTCCAATAGAAAGAGATCTGACTCTTTTAAGAGAATTGCGCTCATCCTTCCGTTAGCTCTGGCACTGATCGCTCCGAGTAACCCCGGATTTGCCGCCGCAAAGAAGAAGACTGACCTCCAGATACTTGGAAATGCTAGAGCGGCGAATGCGCGGAGTGAGTTTCTCTTGCAACTAAAGAATGCATCGACTCGCACGCCAAATCTTGAGTATCACATCGACCCCACCATCAATCCTGCGCTCCTCACAGGAATCAAAGTAGACACCGCGCTCAGCGCTGACTTCTGGGCATCACTGCGCCCGATAGACCAAAAAGTTGTCGTGTACATCGCATCGACTGAAAACTTCAAATTCATAGTCGATGAAATGACCCCAAACTCGACTCCGGAAGGTTTGTTTGGCGACTGGCTCGGCCATAAGTATTTGCAAGCACAAAATGAGCCACATGGCTTCTTTGGCGGTGGGGCACCTGCGTTCGATAAGAACGACAACCCGGTTTTTATGGTCTACGCGCCTAACGGGCAAGGACTCGGAAGTGGATTCTGGACACAGACCACGTCACATGAATTTGTGCATGTAACACAGCGATATCTCATGGGCGGGAATATGTCGCCAATGCTTGGGTGGGTGATTGAAGGTCAAGCTGATTACATTGGCGCTAACTTTGCCACGCGCAACAGCACCGAAGCTTTTGCAAGTTATTGGATGCAACTTATTTTCAGTATGGCACGACCAGATATGAGTCCTAAAGTGCTGGGTTGGAAACAAAAGCAATTCATCGATTGGTTTAAGAGTAAGGAAGTCACTCTCGCCCCTGAGAAGGCTGGTGATATTCCTGTTGAAAACTACGTCGTGGGGGCCATGGCGAGCCAATATCTGTATGGAACGTATGGATATAAAAAGGTGAACACGTATTACGACAAACTCGGCAAGATCATGCCTGACTGTGGAGATGGTGACTCAACAACGAACGTGAAATGTAATCCGAGTCGTCAAAAAGCATTTAAAGAAGCATTTGGTGTAACGATGGCCCAGTTCTATCCGAAGGTTGCCGACCACATCGTCACGGAAATCGCGTGGGCGAAAAAAAACGCTTCTACTTATCAATCGGATCTGCTTCGAATCGCACCTTCTCCTTGGAGCAACGCGAAACCGCAACCTCCTTACGTGGCTCCCGCGAATTTAGGGCCTATTAGTAAGTATGGGAATCCCACACTTGAAAGAAATACAGGTTCACCCGGAAGTACGCAATTCGTAGATCCGTACCCACCGAACATTGCAGCACCTGGGAGAAGCTGTCTTAATCCAAATGACAAGGCCACTCTCTACGGCGCCACCATGACGTGTATTGGTTCAAGCAGTGCGGCTAAGTGGACGCTTGATCCCGGCCAAGTTGTGGGGCCCGCTCCAAAACCTTAGATCTCGAGTCCGATGTACTTCTTCTCAAGAAATTCGTGAATGCCATCGAAGCCACCTTCGCGACCCAAGCCGCTCGCCTTGTAGCCACCAAATGGCGCGGCCGGATCGGAGATCACACCGCGATTGATTGCAACCATGCCAGATTCCATCGCCTCAGCGACTCGCAGTGCGCGATGGAGATCTTGTGAGTACACATAAGAGATGAGTCCATACTGCGATGCGTTGGCTAACTCGATGGCCTCTTCATCGCTTTCGATAATCACAATCGGTGCTACTGGCCCGAAGATTTCGTTATTCAAGATGTCGTTATCTTTTGCGACCGTGAGTACGGTTGCGGGATAGAAAGCACCATCGCCTGCAGGCACCACACCACCAGTCGCCACTTTTCCGCCACCGGCAATTGCCGAATCTACGAGCGCGGCGATCTTGTTCCGTTCTTTCACAGAAACGCTCGGTCCGAGTTGCGCACCAGCCTCAAGCCCAGACGCTACTTTGAGACCCGCCATCGCAGCAGACATACCTTCGGTAAATTCTTTGGCAACTTTCTTCGCTACATAGAAACGGTTAGCTGAAGTACATGCCGCGCCACCGTTGCGCATCTTGGCGATCATCGCACCAGCAACTGCAGCAGGAACATCGGCATCGTCGAGCACCAGGAACGGTGCATTTCCGCCAAGTTCCATGGAGGTACGAATAACGAGATCAGCAGCTTCACGAATGAGCACCGCACCCACTTCAGTAGAACCAGTGAATGAAAGATTACGCACACGTGGATCGTGCAGAATTTTGCTAATTGAAGGACCGGTGGGAACCGGAAGAATCACATTGACTACACCAGCAGGTACGCCGGCGCGATTGAGGATGTCAACAATTGCGAGCGCAGTAAGCGGCGTTTCGCCGGCAGGTTTCAAAATGGTGGTGCAACCGGCAGCGAGCGCGGGACCGAGTTTTCGGGTAGCCATTGCAGCTGGAAAATTCCAAGGCGTGATGAGAAGTGAGATACCTACTGGTTGATGCGTCACCAGAATGCGCTTGTCTCCACTGGGTGCCTGGCGGAACTCACCATTGATACGCACTGCTTCTTCAGAAAACCAGCGGAAGAACTCGGCGGCATAAATGATTTCATTACGAGCGTCTGCAAGAACTTTTCCGTTTTCGCGAGTCACTATTTCGGCAAGAGAATCCACCTCGGCGATCATCAATTCATAAGCGCGGCGAAGAATCTCGCCACGTACGCGTGGCGCAGTGGCAGCCCAGCTCTTGGCGGCGGCTTCGGCAGCATCCACTGCAGCCATACAGAGTGCATCATCGGAGGTAGCAACTTCGGCAATCACAGTGCCATTGCTGGGGTCATAAACAGGGAGACGTCCAGTGCCTTGGGTCCAGGCGCCATTGATGTAGAGATCGCTGATGATTGCCATACCCCTGAGGTTATCTGAAGGGCTTCGGCGGGGCACTTTTCTGGCGGTGGCGGTGGGATTTGAACCCACGGTGGAGTTACCCCCACACACGCTTTCGAGGCGTGCTCCTTAGGCCGCTCGGACACGCCACCAGGGGAGACGATACCAGGGGAAAAAGCGGGGAGAAATTCCGCCGAAAGTCGTGCGTTTACTCCCGGGGGCGTTCCCTTTGCTCTTCAAAGAAGGCCTTTAATTGCTGGGAACACTCGACTTCCTTCACACCGGAAATTACTTCCGGTCGATGATTAAGACGACGATCGCGCAAGATGTCGAAGAGAGAGCCTGCCGCGCCTGCCTTCGGATCCCACGCACCGAAGACCACGCGCCCAATACGAGCTAACACAATTGCTCCCGCACACATCACACAAGGCTCGAGTGTCACTACCAAAGTGGCGTCTTCTAAATGCCATGTTCCGAGACGTTCGGCCGCATAACGAATGGCAAGAACTTCTGCATGTGCAGTGGGATCGTGTTGTGCTTCTCGAGCATTCCCAGCTTGTGAAATAATTTCGCCCGCAGAATTAATAATGATTGCACCTACTGGGACGTCGGCAGATGTGGCAGCAGCAAAGTCTGCGAGCGACATCGCTTTATCCATAGTTTGCAAATAGATCTCAGGCACCACGCTCATTGAAAACTCCTTGAAAAATGCGCTTTATCGTGAACTAAAATCAAGGAATTTTTCAAACTCATTTCCGAATCCAAGTCGATGCGCGATCGCTTCAAGTTGTTCGTCGGGAAATAATTCCATGTCATCACAGAGCGCAGCCATTTCCATCGCGGAGAAACCGAGATCGCTGAAGATTCCAGCATCTCCTGCTAACTGATCATCGTCATCTGCATCTGGCATCGGAAAACCAAGTCGATCTAATGCTTCTGCGGCGATCGGCCACTCTGTTGCCATCACAACATCGCTGACAAGAATGCGCACATCTTCACCTAGTACGCGAATGGCGATGAAACACTCATCGTTGATAGACATTAAACAAATGGCGCCACCATTTTGCGCTTCGTGTTGCAACTCTCTAATGAGAGCATCGATATTGTCTGCAAGGTCAAGGGGGAGCGGATTAACGACCCAGCGCCCATCTTCGTGCCAAGCGGCAAATGCAAAATCCACTGGGCTCTCAAGGACTTCATTAGTACTCATGAAGACTCCTTTCGACTCAATGGTGGCACGCGGAGAGGCGCTTGGATAGCCACCTCTTGGTAAGTGACCATATCCCCAACTAGGCTGACGCTGTGCGTATACATGTAGCGAATCACCCACTGATTGACCATAAATTGACCGCTCTTCGTGACGAGCAGACAGACTCCCCCACTTTTCGCCGGTTAGCCGACGAACTGGTCACTTTGCTCGCCTATGAAGCCACCCGCGACGTGCGCGTTGAGCCACTCTCAATCCGCACCCCAGTGGGTCCCACCATGGGCGTCCGCCTCGCGCACCCGCGTCCTCTTGTGGTGCCGATCCTGCGCGCTGGTCTTGGCATGCTCGAAGGAATGACCCGCCTCATGCCCACCGCTGAGGTGGGCTTTCTTGGAATGATCCGCGACGAAAAGACTTTGCAAGCCTCCACTTATGCCACACGACTTCCAGACAACCTCTCGGGTCGTCAGTGCTATGTCCTTGACCCCATGCTCGCCACCGGTGGCACCCTGATCGCAGCCATCAATTTCTTGATCGACCGCGGAGCTGACGACATCACTGCCATCTGCTTGCTCGCGGCCCCCGAAGGCGTGGCCGCAATGCGAGAGGCATTCGATGGCCGCACGAAGGTCCCGGTTTCGATCGTCACCGGAGCCCTCGACGAGCGCCTCAACGAGCACGGGTACATCGTTCCGGGCCTCGGAGATGCTGGCGATCGCCTCTACGGTGTTGTGTAACTGGTTTTCTAGCAGGTCGTCTAATACCCATAAACCATAGGGGAAATAGGACTTTCGCAAGCGCCCCGAAACCGGCAGAATCTTCCCATGCCTATCGTCAGTGTTCTCAGTCTTAAAGGTGGGGTCGGCAAGACCTCCGTCGTCCTTGGGCTGGCCGGAGCGGCCACCGTCAAGGGTCTAGCTACCCTAGTAATCGACCTTGATCCGCAGGGAAATGCCACTTCTATCTTGGCCGCACAGAAGGCGAAGAAGACCGCCGCTGATGTCCTGGCGCACCCCACTCTCGACACCCTCCACGAAGCGCTTACCGCCTGCAGTTGGGAGGTGGCACCTGGCGAAGTCGATGTCATTTGTTCATCGCCCGATCTCATCAAACACGACTCTTTTCGTGACGCTGCTAACTTCCATCCGCATCTCGGAAAAGCACTGCGCCGTCTCGAGGGCTATGACCTGGTACTAATCGATTGCCCACCATCGCTGGGATCCCTCACCCGCGAGGCTCTCTCCACAAGCGATCAAGCACTCATCGTGGCAACACCTTCTTACTTTGGTTTGCAAGGTGCTGAGCGCGCCGCTGTCGAAATCGAAGAGATTCGTAAGAAGCACAATCCAACCCTTCACCTTTTGGGCGTGCTGGCTAATCGCGTGCGATCAGTTAGTGAAGAGCATGACTTCCGGATCGCTGAACTCGGGGATCTCTTTGGCAAGCAGGTGCTTAAGCCTTCAATTCCAGATCGCATCGCTTTCCAGCAAGCTGAAGGTTTTGGCAAGCCGATTCAAACAATGAATAGTGCAGGTGCTCGCGAAGTAAGCCAAATCTTTGCAACGCACCTCAACAAGATTATGAAAGCTACTCGCTAACTCACCTACCGAATTTAGCCTTCGTAATGCTGTGAAATTTCAGTGAAGACTTCGTCCATAATAGCAAGCCCTTCCTTCGCTTCAACTTCAGAGACATTACAGGGTGGAACAACGTGCATGCGGTTGTAATTAGTAAACGGCATAAGCCCACGTTTCTTACATCCGGAAACAAGTTCATTCATGGCAGCACTCGTTCCACCGTACGGTGCGATTGGTTCGCGAGTCTTACGATTCTTCACAAGATCGAGTGCCCAGAAGACGCCAAGACCGCGTACTTCGCCGATCATTGGATGGCGTTCCGCGAGCGCGCGCAACCCTGGTCCTAAGACGTTTTCGCCAATGTGGGCGGCATGTTCGACCATGTTTTCTTCGGCCATGACATCAAGGGTGGCCACTGCTGTAGCGCACGCGAGTGGGTGACCGGAGTACGTTAAACCGCCTGGGAATACTCGCTGATCGAAGGTGGCTGCGATGGCGTCAGAGATCACCACGCCACCGAGTGGAACGTAACCGGAGGTCACGCCCTTCGCGAAAACGATGAGATCTGGCTCTGCACTCCAGTGTTGGTAAGCAAACCACTTACCTGTGCGACCAAAGCCCGCCATTACTTCGTCTGCGATCCACATAATGCCGTGCTTATCGCAAAGCGCACGTACACCTTCGAGGTAACCAACTGGTGGAATTAATACACCTGCAGTTCCCACAACCGATTCCATCACGATGGTGGCGATGGTGTTTGGTCCTTCAAAAGTAATTACTTCTTCCAGGTGCTTCAGTGCACGCTCACACTCTTCGGCTTCGTTAGTTGCCCAGAACGAAGAACGGTAGGTATACGGTCCAAAGAAGTGCACGTGGCCATGAGCGAATTCATTTGGCCAACGACGTGGGTCACCAGTTGCATTGATAGCTGCACCGGTATTGCCATGATACGAACGGTAGAACGAAAGTACTTTCGTGCGACCGGTATGAATGCGCGCCATACGAATCGCATTTTCGATTGCATCAGCACCACCGTTGGTGAAGAAGACTTTGTTCAGATGATCACCTGCGCGTTCCGTGATGCGCTTGGCCGCTTCGCCGCGGGCTTCGTTTGCATGTTGCGGCGCAATAGTGGAGAGCAGAGCTGCTTGATCTTGGATGGCTGCAACGACCTTGGGATGTTGGAAGCCGATATTCGTGAAAACCAATTGGGAAGAGAAGTCGAGGAAGCGATTACCGTCGTAATCCCAGAAGTAGGAGCCCTCGCCGCCAGCTACTGGCAGTGGCGAAATTGCGCCTTGAGCTGACCATGAATGGAAGACATGGGCGCGGTCGAGTGCGAAGACTTCTTTACCGCGGGTTGGGTTTGCTGGGGGTTGGCTCATGAGTACTCCTTCGTTCCCACTATCCAACCACGAACTCCGGCCATCCGAAGGTCGGGGCTAGACGCCAATATCTTCGTTCCAGAGTTCTGGGCACTCACGGACGAAGTCCTGCATGAGTTGGTAGGTCTCTGGGTCATCAAGTTGCACGATTTCCACTCTTTGGGACTTGAGGAAACTTTCTGTCTCTTGGAAGGTCCGGCTCTCACCAATGACGATGCGAGGGATCTTGTAGAGCAGGGCCGTACCGGCACACATGAAGCATGGGGAGAGCGTGGTGTAGAGGGTGGCACGGGCATAGACCGAGGCTGGCTGCCGGCCAGCATTTTCGATGCAATTGGTCTCTCCATGATGGATGGAACTGCCCATCTGCACGCGCCTATTGTGACCGACCGCAAGTACCTTCCCATCGACCACTAGTGCGGCGCCGATCGGAATGCCGCCTTCAGCACGGCCGAGCTTTGCCTCGTTAAGTGCGTGTTGGTAGAAATCTTTGTCGTTCATCGCTTCTCCTTACAGTCGTCGATAGGGCTTGAGATATGCGCCGGGATATGGAACGTTTCTGCCCGTAATAGCCAAACCTGCAATCACTGCCAAGTAAGGAAGTGCGAGCAAAATTTCGAAAGGCAAGTCGGAGAGTGCTGGCACTAACCGCAATTGCTGTTGTGTGGCCGAAACGAGAGCGAAGAGAAGTGCACCGGAGACCGTGCGCCAAATACCCCAGCGACCAAAGATCACTAATGCGATAGCCACCCAACCACGACCATTGATGATGTTGATGGTGAATGAGCCCAAGAACGCGAGAGTGATGAAGGCGCCGCCGGCAGCCATCAAAGCGCCGCCAAGAGCCAGTGCAAAGTAACGCGTGCGCGCCACTGAGATTCCAGCAACATCTGCAGACTCTGGATTCTCGCCCACTGCGCGAATTCGGATCCCGATGCCGGAGCGCCAGAGCAACCACCAGAGCGCTGGCGCGAGAATGAGAAACGCAGCGTAGGTGAGCCAATATTGGCTAAATATTGGTCCGGCAAAATCAAAGGGCTTCCACGGATCTACTCGAACCATTCCGTCCTTATTAGTAAAGAGAATGCGGTTTGCGGCATTTGATGCGCTGATGAGAAGCAAAGTGAGACCCAGACCAGCAACGTGTTGGTTGACTCCGAGTGTGATAACTAAAAATCCCATGACGCAACCAACGATTGCTCCGGCAATAATTGCTGCGATTAAGCCAGTCGTCAGGCTCCCAGTTTGTGCGGCCACCGTGATACCAACAAAAGCCCCGGTATACATAGTGCCTTCAATACTGAGATTGAGAATTCCCGCACGTTCTGTAATGACTTCACCAAGCGAAGCAAATACCAGCGGCGTAGAGATGCGAAGTGTGGCTCCGATAATTCCAATCAGGGTTTCAATCATGACGCTTCCCCTTATCAAGAACTATTCGAAACTTCATAAAGACGAGTGCAGAGACGACAGTTGTGAGAAGTACCGCCTGTACCACTTCGCCAATGGTCGATGGGATGGATAGAGCGCGACTGGCTGAAAATGAACCCACATTGATAATGCCGAGTACAAAAGAAATTAATAGAACAGCGGGGAAACTCAGGGCCGCCAAGGTGGCTACGACAACGCCGGTATAACCAAAACCGGGAGAGATGCCATCTGTGAGCTGGTGTGCCACGCCAGCGACTTCGCCCGCACCCGCAATGCCGGCGATGGCACCGCTTGCAAGAGCTGTTGTAAAGAGGGTCTTCTCCACTTTCAACCCCGCGATTCGTGCGGCTCCTGGCGCGAGCCCGACTGCGCGCATCTTGAGGCCTCCCGCGGTACGACCCACCACCCACCAGCAGATTGCTAAAGCAACGATGCCAATAATGAGTCCTAGGTGAATGCGTGATCCTGGATAGACCCTCGGGAAGAATATATTTTCAGAGAGCACCTGAGTTTCCGGAAATTTTGTTTCGGGGTTTCGCCATGGCCCGTTGAGTAGCCCAGTGACCACTAAGAGAGCCACCGGATTGAGCAAAAGTGTGGTCACTACTTCATCAATACCCAGCCTTGAGCGAAGTAGCGCTGGAACAAAAGCCCAGAGCATGCCACCGAAAGCACCAGCGATCACCACAAGAAAAATTCCCAACCAATGGGGAATTCCATCAGCGTGCAAACCCACAAAGGTGGCACAAGTCGCACCAGCTAATAGTTGTCCCTCGGCGCCGATATTCCAGTAACCCGCTCGGAAAGCGAGAGCCACCGCACCACCCGTAAGTACTAACGGGGTGGCCGAAAGAATTGCTTCGGTAATTCCGAACTTGCTTTGAAGTGGGGATCCGAGCAAATACTTAAACGCTGCGAACGGATTGGCGCCAGCCCAACGAATCATGGCCGCAGAAATTATAAAAGTGAAAATAATGGCGATGGCAATTAATACGGGCGAGAGCCACCAAGGTTTATTCGCGCGCAGCGCGATACGGAGTTTCACCTCAGACGCCAGCCATCATGGCGCCAATCGCAACACGGTCGAAATCAATGCGCGCCACTTCGCCGACAATTTTTCCTTTGAAGATCACTAAAACACGATCAGAAAGTTCTAAAATCTCATCGAGGTCTTCGCTCACAAGCAAAATTCCCACCCCAGCGTTGCGCTCAACCATAAGAAGCTGTCGAACGTAACGCGTGGAGACTACATCTAGACCCCGAGTCGGTTGTGAGACCACTGCGGCAAGCGGGCGTTCACCAAAGAGGCGCGCCAACAAAACCTTTTGCATGTTCCCACCACTTAAGGTTCCAATAGCCTGATCTGGCTTGGCTTTAATGGCAAAATTAGTGATTGAATCCTCGGCAAATTTGCGAATTTTGCGCTTCAGTAACAAGCCAGGCTTTGAAAAAAAGTGCAGCCGATCAAGGATCAAATTCTCTTCGACCGTAAGCGCACTCACCGAGCTTGCGTGACGGTCTTCACCGAGGCGCCCGAAGCCAGCTTCGGCAAATGCCGAAGGAGAACCTCCCTTTACGACTTTCCCGTCAACTGAAATCTCGCCTGTCTGATGAGCGAATACACCGGAGAGTGCTTGTACTAATTCACTTTGCCCATTGCCAGATACCCCGGCGATGCCAACAATCTCTCCGCGGCTTACTTCTAAATTCAATTCGGAAATCACGTCACGCCCACGAAGGTGCACTGTGAGGTCTTTGATTGCCAAGACTGAAGAACCTTGCGGCGATCGCTCTCCAGTTTCGACAATTTCCTGCTGAATGCCTTCAACCATTAGTGCAGTAATCGAGGCTATTGACATTCCGCTTGCGTTTTCGGTGGCCACGATTTCACCGCGACGGAGCACTGAGACACGGTCAGCAACTTGAGATATTTCATGCATCTTGTGCGTAATGAGAATGACCGATAAGCCAATGGTGTCTCGCAAGCGACGGATGACATCTAAGAGTGAGTCCACGTCTTGCGGGCCAAGGACAGCTGTCGGTTCATCAAGAATGAGAACTTTGCACCCACCAGCGAGCGCCTTGAGAATTTCTACCCGTTGCTGCATCGCTACGGGAAGAGAATCAATTCGAGCGTCAGGATCAATCTCGAGTCCAATTTCCTCACAAAGCGTCAGTAATTTCCTCCGAGCGCCTGCAAGGTCGAGCGAAAAGAAACCGGCATCTTGCAACGCGAGATTTTCCGTGACAGTCATAGTTTTTACTAATGAAAAATGTTGAGTCACCATACCGATTCCAGCAGCGCGTGCGACTTTGGGTGACGTAATTGCCACAGCCGCGCCGTCGATCGAGATTGAGCCAGCATCCGGCTTTGCAAGCCCGTAGAGCAAACGCATCAGCGTGGTTTTGCCTGCACCGTTTTCTCCTAGGAGAGCATGAATTTCACCAGAGCGTACTTCTAAATCCACATTCGCAACCGCGACTACATCTCCGTAGACTTTTCGAAGACCATTCAGAGAAACGGCCGACGTAGCGACTGAATATCCAGTTACTACGTCGGCCGTGCTCATGCTGAACCTTTCGAATTACTCGGTATTACTCGGTATTACTTTGCGGCTTTTACGGTGGAACCAGCTGGTTGTCCTTCACTGATGTCAACGCGGAAAGCACCCGAGCGAATCTCTTCGAATTTCGCCAGTGCAGCATCAGCGAGGGCTTGAGGAACGCCACCCTTGACGCCTTGGTTGATTTCGGTGAGCGTTGCGCCACCCTTACCAACCATGGAGAAATCCTTCAGATCTTGAGAGGTGTAGGACTTTGCCTTGACCTGAGCCACGATGTAATCAACCGTGGGCCGCATATTCCACACGTTCGAACTTACTACCGAGTCAGGTGCCACAGACTTCTGATCCATCTGATTTCCAAAGGAGAGAAGACCCTTGCTTTGTGCAGCTTCGATCACGCCTGAGCGCTCAGCGAAGAGAATGTCGGCGCCTGCAGAGATTTGTGCAAGCGCGGCATCTTTAGCAGCTGCGGGATCAAACCACGAAGAAATGAATGTGGTCTGGACCTTCACCTTTGGATTTTGCATTTGAGCACCAGCGATGAACGCATTAACAATGCGGTTCACTTCTGGCACGGGGTAACCGGCAACAATGCCGATGGTGTTTGTCTTGGTGAGTCCACCAGCGAGCATGCCGGAAACAAATGCAGGCTCGTGAATCCAGTTATCAAAGACGGAGAAGTTGGTGCCGGATGGTCCGCCACCGGAGCCCATCACGAAAGCGATGTTTGGGTAATCCTTGGCGACCGCGCGAGCGGCTTCTTCATTACCGTAAGTGTCACCGAAGATGATGTCTGGCTTATCTTCTTCCGCAATTTGGCGGAGCGTGCGCTCCATTGCGCCAGATGCATAGCCAATCTTGTCGACCATTTTGTAAGTGATCTCGCCAGCCTCTGCCGCTTGCTTGAGGGCTGCGTCAACGACGCCATCCCATGGCTCTTCGATGCTTGATGAAAATGCGCCAGAAACTTTAAGAGTCGCTGGGGCGGCAGCATCTGCAGCTGCCTCGGTTGATGAGCCGGTGCTACCGCCACAAGCGGCTAGCACCAACGTAATCGCGGCAGCGCCGGCTAGGGCGATTCCGCGACGAATCTTTTTGTAATCCATGAACCCTCCTGAGGGACCTACGTAGGTGAGGTAAGAGTGGCGCGAGATGCCCCCTCCTCACTAGAGACAGAACGTCCATTTTTTATCGTTTGTATTGACATAAAGTCTCAAGTAACAGAGCCTTACAGCATGCTTACCCTGGCTGAGCTCCTTCACATGCCCCAAGTGGAGCGTGCCAGACCTCTCGTGGTCGCCGGGGAGGAGGGTTTAGCGCGTTCGGTGAGGTGGGTCCATACCAGCGAGATCTTCGAAATTGGCCCGCTACTCCAAGGAGGTGAAGTCCTGCTCACCACCGGACTCGGGCTAGTCGGACGACGTCCCAATGAGATTGCCACCTATGTTTCGAACTTGGTGGACCGCAACGTCACAGCGCTCGTAGTGGAAATCGGCCGCACCTTTTCAACGCTTCCATCGACACTACTTTCCAATGCGGTGAAATATGGCCTCACACTTATTGAGCTGCACCAAATCGTGCCATTCGTTGAAATCACTGAAGCAACTCACCGCGAAATTATCAGTCGCGAACAAGTAGCTAAACCAATTCAGTCTGGACCCAATAATCTCTTCCTCGAACACCTCGCTTCCGGTGCAACTATCCGATCAATTATCGAGCTTGCGAATCGTATTTCTGGCGAGGCGGTTTCTTACGTCGACTCAGCAGGAGAAATTGTTGTCACTTCTGCTGACGAAATTCCGCCAGGTCCTCCCTCAAATTCTACTGAGGTATTTATCAACGGACGACCACGCGGTGTAATTCATATTTTTGGATCCAAGAAGAATTCTCATCAAGTCGTTGGCGTAGCGACCGCTCAATCACTCGCGGTATTACTGTCACGGAGTGATATGCCCGTAGCCTTAGTGCGACGAGAATGGTTGCTTAGTTTAATGGCCTCACCGGATGACCCAGAAATTGCCTCAGATATAAAGGCTAAAGCTGCTGGCTTAGAACTCCTCGGAAATACTTTCCAGCCAGTGATCTTCTCGGGTTTCACAATCAATGATCGCTCTCCACTGCTTGCTTCACTTGCAAGTTCAAGGGTAGGTCTGGTGATCGACCTTGATGATTGTCTTGCGGTAATTTCAATTACTCCGAGAGAACGTATCAAAGAGCGTGCTCGCCGTGATCTTTTTGAGGCCACTCTCACTTCATTATTTACTTCGCTAGAAATTTCACTTCGTCAACGTCTTCGAATAACTGCAGGTGACCCAGTAACAGACATTTCTTCCCTCGGCCGCAACATGCGTACTGCGCGGAGTGCAAGCAGAATTAATGAATCGCTGGGCAACTCCGCCTCTATTCGGTATGCCTCAGAACTTGGCGCCCATCAGTTACTTGCTTACTCGGTTCCTGATCGAACTCTTGAGCTCTTCGTCGATGAACAGATCGGCGCTCTCATAGACGCAGATGCACGTGGGAATCGCGACCTAGTGGGCACCTTGGAAGCACTCACTCGCGCTGGCTTCTCTAAGACCATCGCTTCTGAGGCGCTGGGCATCCGGAGACAGACCCTTCATAACCGCCTGGGAAAAATTTCCGAGGTGCTCGGTCCCACTGCCCTCGAGGATCCTGAGCGAAGATTTAGCCTCCAAGTGGCACTCGTAGCCTGGCGCCTACGAATCAGTGCTGCCGCCCGAAACTAAGAGAAAAAAGATTTTCGCGCTTCGCCCCATTTGTGCTTGACCGCGATCACATAGGTACCTAACGTCGGCTACACACTTCCCTTGGACCCATAAAGACCCAGCACAAAATAGTAATGCCCCGGTTTACCCCGTAAGTCCATTAATTCGAACTGAATGGAGATCCCTTTGAAGCGTCGGGCACTCGCCGTCGTCGCAGGAGTCACAGCTGTACTCCTCGCGGCATGTTCTAGCTCATCCTCATCATCTACTGCTGCCGAAGAAGCCGCTCCTGCCGTGGAGAAGCTCAAGGTTGCCTTCGTCTATATCGGTGTCCCTGGTGACGCCGGTTGGACCTACATGCACGATCAAGGTCGTTTGGAAATGGAAGCTGCACTCGGCGATCAAGTTGAGAGCACTGCCGTAGAAAATGTTCCAGAAGGCCCAGCCGGTAAGAAGACTTTTGAAGATCTCGCCCGAAAGGGATACAAGTTAATCTTCGGAACTTCCTTTGGCTACATGGATCAAATGCTTGAAGTTGCTGCTGCCTTTCCGGATGTGAAGTTCATGCACGCAACCGGTTATAAGACTGCTCCCAACATGGGAACCTACTTCGGCGCTGCTGAAGAAGCCCGTTTCCTAGCGGGCATGATCGCCGCTTCGGTATCAAAGAGCGGTCGCCTTGGCTACGTTGCTGCGTTCCCGATTCCTGAAGTAGTTCGTGGAATCAACGCATTCGAACTCGGCGCACAAGCAATTAATCCAAAGGCCACTACCAAGGTTGTATGGACCTCAACTTGGTATGACCCCACCATTGAGAGCAAAGCTGCTCAATCGCTCTTGAATGCTGGCGTTGACGTACTTGCGCAACACCAAGATTCACCGGCAACTGGCCAAGCTGCGGAAGAGGCAGGCGCTCGTTGGCTCTCTTACAACAGCAATATGCAAACCCTGGCTCCTAAGGCTTGGGCTGGCGGCCCAGGTTGGGATTGGGGCCCCTTCTACACCGCACAAGCAAAGGCCGTCATTGATGGCACGTGGAAGAGTGAGCAGTACTACGGAAACATGAAGGATGGTCTGGTCAAGCTCTTTGGACCTGCTGAAGATGTTCCTGCAGATGCTGCAGCAGCCGTGAAGGCCGCGCAAGATGCCTTCCTCGCTGGTACCGCTCATCCGTTTGATGGTCCAATCCTTGATCAAGCCGGCAAGACACAGGTCGCTCAAGGTGCAACAGCACCAATGGATGCCCTGATGTCGATGCAGTACTTCGTCAAGGGTGTTCAAGGAACCATCGCGAAGTAATTCAGCAATACCCCTTCTAAGGACGAACCTGGATCAGGCATGATTCAGGTTCGTCCTTAGATTTTGTCCCACCTAGATATTTCGCTAGTAAGCAATTGAGGGAGAGATTGTGATTGCAGCCCGCCACATCAGTAAATCCTTCCCAGGGGTTCTTGCAAACCAAGACGTCTCCTTCGACGTATCTGCCGGCGAGGTGCATTCACTTCTTGGAGAGAACGGCGCGGGCAAATCAACTCTCGCAGCGATTCTTACTGGGCTCTACCAACCAGATGCTGGTCACGTGGAAATCAACGGGGCACGAGTGGCACTCAAGAGCCCTCGCCACGGTTTAGCACTTGGTATTGGCATGGTGCACCAACACTTTCGCCTCGTTTCACAATTTACGGTTGCCGAAAACATTTCGCTCGGGGACCGAAAGCAAAATTGGATTCTTTCCACAAAAAAAGTGGAGGAAGCGGTTCGTGAAATTGGTGAACGCTACGGACTGCCGGTAGACCCACGAGCTCGCATCAATGAACTGACGGTTGGCGAGCAACAACGAGTTGAGATCATCAAGACGCTCTACCGAGGTGCGCAGGTCTTACTGCTCGACGAACCCACGAGCGTGCTTACACCACAAGAGGTCACCACTCTCTTTGATTCAGTCCGCACACTCGCCAGTGAGGGCAAGAGTGTCGTTTTCATTTCACACAAGCTTGGCGAAGTCATGGATATCTCTGATCGTGTCACTGTGATGCGGGATGGAAAAGTTGTCGGAAAGACTGCAGTGGCACACACGTCTCGCGAAGAGCTCGCTCGCATGATGGTGGGTAGAGACGTTGATCTCTCCGCCATCCGGGCCACCAAACCTGCTGGTGCACCACTACTTGAAGTACGTGGCTTAACTGCAAAGAGTGCTCGCAGCCAAGTCTCTGATGCATCAATTGTGGTTAAGGCTGGAGAAATCGTCGGTATTGCAGGGGTCTCAGGAAATGGCCAACGTGCACTCGCCGAAGGAATTGCTGGTCTGACGCCACTTATTGATGGACACGTAACAATTTGCGGTACAGATGTCACCAGCAAGGGTTCAATTGCGGCCCGCAAAGCCGGACTTTCATACGTCCCGGAGGATAGAAACGGAACGGGGTTGGCGCCTTCGCTCTCGATCTCAGAGAACATGTTGCTCACCGAAGACCTTCCATTTCTTGTGAATCATAAGAGCGCCATTGCTAAGGCTGATGAGGCGATCAATGCCTACAGCATCAAGACTCCAGGTGCATCAACAGCAACCCGAATGCTCTCCGGGGGAAATGTTCAGAAAGTTCTTCTCGCGCGTGAACTCGGGCACGACCCGCAAGTATTGATTGTCTCTTCTCCTACTTGGGGATTAGATGTAGGCGCCGTCGAGTTTGTGCGGGGCAAATTAAACGAACTCCGAAATCAAGGCCGTGCGATTCTTCTCATCAGTGAAGATCTTGATGAAGTGAGAGCACTCTCAGATCGTATTTATGTCATCTTCGAAGGCAAGATCGTGATGGAGTGCCCTGGTGAAGGGGCCGATGTCACCACACTTGGTCTGGCGATGGCGGGGGCCAGCACATGAGGATTTCGTTAGAACGACGTGGTTCAGTCAAGTCTTGGCACCTCATTGGGGTGCCACTTCTCTCCGTCATTTTCGGCATCCTCGTGGGCGGACTCTTCTTGGAAGCCACCGGACACAATGCCGTGCTTGTTTTCCAGACGATGTCGCAAACTTCATACACGACTCTTTATGGAATCGGTGACACTCTCGCTGCTGCAACACCACTCATTTTCACTGCGCTAGCTGCACTTGTAGCTTTCCGAGTAAATCTCTACTCGATTGGCGCCGAGGGACAACTCTTTGTTGGCGGCATCTTTGCATCAGGCGTGGGAATTGCAGTCGGTACATCTTCGTCGGCACTCGCGATTCCTGCTGTACTCATTGCTGGCATCGTTGGCGGCATGGTGTGGATGACTCTGCCAGCGCTCTTTCGCGCGTGGTTTGGCACCAGTGAAATCATCACCACCCTCATGTTCAACTTTGTTGCGCTCTTTCTTATGCGATATCTCATTTATGGTGCATCTACTTACTGGCGCGATCCCACTTCCACAAACTTCCCACAAGGGAAGAAGCTCGATCAAAATGCCTGGCTACCTCGCTTTGGCACGCAGAGCATTCACTGGGGACTCGTACTAGCGTTGGTTGCCACCATTGGTATTTGGTTCCTCCTTCGTAAGACGCGCTTTGGTTATCAGATGAAAGTTCTTGGAGATGCACCTAATGCGGCGCGCTACTCGGGTGTTCCTGTAAAGCGCATGACTTTCACAGTACTGATCATTTCCGGAGGTTTAGCTGGTTTAGCTGGCGCCAGCGAAGTTGCCGGCCGCGCTCATGCCCTAGACCCGAACGGTCTGGCAATTGGCCTTGGTTATGCAGGCATCATCGTGGCCACTCTTGCTCGACTCAATCCATTTGGAGCTCTCATTATCGCCATCGGGTTTGGTGGATTGCAGAACAGTGCATCTGCACTTCAAAGTTTGGGTACGGAATCAGTTCCGTCGGCAATCGCCACCACTTTACAAGGATTGATTCTCCTACTTGCCCTTGCGGGTGAACTCTTCGTCCGTTACCGATTGAAAGTCTCTAAGAGAGTAGAGGTGTCGGCATGACACAAGAATCCGTATTGATTCTTACTCTTGCAGGCGCAATCGGTACTGGTACGCCACTTGTCTTCGCCGCGATTGGTGGAGTAATCAGTGAGCGCGCAGGCATCATCAATCTGGGCATGGAAGGAATGATGCTCATCGGCGCCGTGACAACATTTCTCGTAGATAACAAGACAGGCTCTCCCCTTCTTGGTTTCATTGCTGGTGGTATCGCCGGCGCTCTCTTAGCTTTAATTCATGCAACGTTGGCAATTTCTCTGCGTGCCAATCAAATCGTATGTGGATTAGCCCTCACGATCTTTGGCACTGGGCTGGCATCCTTTATCGGTAAACCGATCGAAGGAGCCAATCTAGAAAAGAGTTTTAATAAATTGAAAATTCCGTTCCTCAGTGACATTCCTGCGATCGGGCCGGTGCTCTTTAAGCAGGATGTGCTTGTTTACTTCTCTTGGTTTGTGGCTCTACTTGCATCCCTCTATCTCAACCGGACTCGTACCGGTTTGAGTCTGCGAGCGGTGGGCGAAAATCCAGCAACTGCTGATGCTATGGGACTCAGTGTGGTTCGCATGCGTTACGCACACGTCATTGTCGGTGGTCTACTCGCTGGCTTCGGTGGTTCCTATGTCATTCTTCGAATCGTTCCGGCTTGGAGTCAGGCTGGTACTACAAACGGAATTGGCTGGATTGCATTGGCGCTTGTGGTCTTTGCATCATGGCGCCCTTTGAGAGTGATTGCAGGTGCCTATCTATTTGGTGTCGCCCTGCAGGCAAACTTTGCTCTTCAAGCAAAGGGCATCACCGTGATACCCGCCGAATTTTTGGCAATGCTTCCTTATCTCCTTACAGTGGTGATCCTGGTGGTACTTACAGCAAACCGCAGAACACGTGGCGCCGGAGCCCCAGCAGCACTTGGTCTTCCATTCGTACGAGATGAACGCTAACGAAAGTGACACGAAATTAATGAATCGGATCAGAGTCGAGTTCACCACTGAGCCTTTCGTTATTGGTCGCACGCCAGAACATGCCAAAGCTGCCGAGACGGCCGCCGCCAGCGCTGGACTCGAGACAGAGTTCGGTCCCTTTGGTACCAGCGCCGTGGGAGATCGAGCCGAAGTAATGGCTGCGCTGCCAGCCATTGTCGAAGCGGCAATTGATGGGGGGGCAGCGCGCATCAGCTTTCAAGTGACCACATCGGATTCAGTTCCTCGCAAACCCGGGATCCACGACGCGCTCGAACGTCTCCTCCTGCGAGTAGAGGTGGAGATGGGAGCCGGTCTTGAGGAGCTCTCTCGCGAAGATAAGCAGCGGGCCGTAAAAGTCCTGGAAGAGCGCGGCGCCTTTAACCTGCGTGGCAGCGTGGAAGATGTGGCCGATCGCCTTGGGGTCTCCCGCTTCACCGTCTATAACTACCTCAACGCCACCTCATAAGACTTTCTTACCTGGTTCAACAGATTGTTGACCCCACCCCCTTCGCAACCTACCCTTAACAGGTGCCAACGCTTGGGGAGATAAACGCGTTGGGCGCCGCACAGGCCGAGGAGCTCTTCGCGCGCTGCTGTGTCGCCCCGACTTTTTGCGCCGCCATGTCCGCGGCCCGACCCTTCCAAGACCTACCTGCCCTGGAACACGCGGCTGACCAAGCAAGTGCAGATTTGGATCACACCAGCCTGCTTGTGGGATTTTCTGGACATCCGCGCATCGGAGATAGGAAGCCACACTCTGCATGGTCATCGGCCGAGCAATCAAATGTTTCGCAGGCAGATATAAAAATCCTTGACGACTTACGGGCAGCTAATTTTGCATACGAGGAGAAGTTCAATCATGTCTTTCTGATTTGCGCCACAGGCAAGAGCGCGGAGTACATGTTGAATGAATGTTTGCGCCGGATCAACAACGATCCTGATGTAGAGATCGAAGAAGCGCGCGAACAGCTCAGACTTATTAATCGCATTCGCGTCAACAAACTTCTGGAGGAATCATGAGCGGACTCTCAACTCACGTACTCGACACTACTACTGGGATGCCAGGTGTCGCCATAAAAGTAAATCACTCCATCAACGGCGTCATCCAAGTGAGCGGTACCACTAACTCTGATGGCCGCATAGCAGACCTCCTTGAAGGCAAATCCTTGCAGGCTGGAAACCACACACTCACTTTTGAAGTTGCTTCTTACTTTGCCAAAGACACACGCGAAACCTTCTATGCAAACATCAATATTGATTTTGTTGTTACAGATACAACTCGGCACTATCACGTACCACTTCTGCTAAGCCCATTTGCTTTTTCTACGTATCGAGGGAGTTAATAATGAATATCGTGCTAGGCGATAACCGTTATGGCAAAGCAGAAAACAGAGTTGTTCGCATCACTCGCGAGCAAGGCACTCATCACATTCTTGATCTTAACGTCTCTGTACAACTGAGCGGAGACCTCGAAGATACCCACCTCACCGGTTCAAATGCGAAAGTTCTTCCCACTGACACACAAAAAAATACGGTCTATGCGTTTGCCCAGAAATATCCAGCAATGGAACCAGAGACTTTCGGTCTCACGCTCTGCGAACATTTCTTAGATACCCAAACACACGTTTCTCGTGCCGAGGTGCGCTTAGAACAATTTATGTGGGAGCGCATCAACGTCAATGGAAAACCGCATCCTCGTGCTTTTCAAAAGAACAGTTCAATGAAGCGCATCGCTCGCGTTGTTGTAGAACGCGGAGCAAATGGACAAAAAGTGGCCTACGTCGGCAGCGGACTTGAAGATCTTGTGGTTCTTAAGACGAGTGATAGCGAGTTCACTGGTTTTATTAGAGATGAATACACCACACTGCCAGATGCCACAGATCGCATCATGGCCACTCAGGTAAGTGCCAAGTGGCGCCACGATAGCCACGACTTCTCGGCTATCAAGAAGAAGGACTTCGGCAAGAGTTTCACGCAAGCAAGTGAAACTATGGTGGCTGTCTTTGCCGACCACTACTCACTTTCGCTACAACAGACCCTCTTCGAAATGGGCAAAGAAACAATTACCCAACAACCTGAGATTTCAGCTGTACGCCTGAGCCTTCCTAATAGGCATCACTTCCTCGTTGACCTCTCACCTTTCGGCCTCGAGAACAACAATGAGGTCTACTTCGCCGCCGATCGCCCGTATGGTTTGATCGAAGCGGTAGTCACGCGAGACGATGCATCTGACGCCGGCTTTACCTGGCCGGCTTGGTAGGGGAGATACGTCATGGAGTTCTTTAGACCAGCAACGCTGATTGACGCAATTGCGTTGAAATCAACCCACCCCACTGCTCTTTGCATCAATGGTGGTACCGATGTCATGGTGGAGTTAAATTTTGATCGTAAGCGCCCGGAAACACTTCTCGATCTCAGCGCTATTTCAGAATTGGGTGAGTGGACCGATCGGGGAGATTCCATTCTCCTTGGCGCGGGAGTTCCCTACACGCGGATATATCAAGAATTAGCCAAAGAACTTCCTGGCTTAGCTATGGCTTCACGCACTGTCGGCTCGTTACAGATTCGCAACAAGGGTGGCGTT
>Ga0194051_1000551_pt1 | contig 21288 bp, 36 predicted proteins | sample SepL2320m_MetaG_FD_161275 | JGI IMG/M metagenome (GOLD analysis project Ga0194051, IMG submission 161275) | Anoxic zone freshwater microbial communities from boreal shield lake in IISD Experimental Lakes Area, Ontario, Canada - Sep2016-L239-20m | ecosystem: Environmental > Aquatic > Freshwater >... | reverse complement strand
GGCTGGGGCTGTGAGCGCACCCCGCACGCGATCTTCTGTGAGTGGTTGGATCTGGCCGAGTGCGAGCCTGGCCGCGCCAGCCCGGCGTGGGATGCCATGATCGACGCGGACTTGGCAGTAGTGGATGACGTGGGCGCTGACGTGGACCGCTTCAAGAGCGGCCTGCCGGTGGCCAATCTGGCGCGGATGCTTAATGCACGGGAGCGCAAGTGGACGATCTTGACCACGAACCATCCGCCAGAGACGTGGGCGGAACGATTCGACAAGCGCGTGGCTGACCGGCTGCACCGAAACTCCCTGATCGTGGAGCTGAAGCAGGCCGAGTCCTACTGGACCAGCACGCCGAAAGAAGTTTTCTGAAAAATTCGCGTTGACTTTTTCGTCGAGCAGTAACATATATGTGAGTAGTCAAATGAACACCACCGAAACCACCCCACGCAAACCCCAGCCGGACAAGATTGCCCAGGTCATGCTGCCCCATTCCTTCTCCAAGGATGAGCGGTTGGACATGGGCCGGAAACAGAACGACATGTTCGGGCGCATCGGAGCCATCGAAGCGGAGGCACGCAAGGCGGCGGCCCTGTACGCTGACCAGGTGAAGGCGCTGAAGTCGCAGATCGAAGGGCTCCGCGTCCTGCTCAACGCCGGGCAGGAGCAGCGTGCGCGCAATGTCATCATCGCCTTCGACCCGACGGCGGGAAAGAAGACCTACTACGCGGTCGAGGATACGGAGAAGGCCTCGCCGATTAGGACTGTTGACATGGACAAGGAGGACTACGCACTGGATTTGCCGCTGTGACCTTCCTCTTTGACATGCCGATACTTAGGCCGTTTCTGGTCCAGAGCGACACCACCCTGCTCTGCTTCTGTGGCAAGACCTTCGCCAGGAACAAGTCCGGAAAGTGCCCCCGGTGCAAAGCTGTGGCCGAGCCCGCACTCTACCGCATCGACCTGAACATGTACGGTGGCCGTGGAAGCTGCACCTGCAAGCTGTTCCGATGCAACGTCGCCCCGAGCTGGGACCGGTCGGACTTTAGCGTGAAGCCATGCAAGCATCTGGTTGGCGTCAAAGAAGAGAGCGCGCTGGCCGGGCATGGCAGGCTGATCCTGGCGGGGATCAGTGACCTGAAGGCGCTCCAGACGCGCCATGACGGATTGCTGCGCGCCAACCAGCAGCTTGCGGAGGAGTGCGAGAGGCTGCGTGGGAAGGTTGACCAGTTTGAAAAACGGCATGGCCAAATTTAATATGAACATTGAACCGAATTCTATGGACGCCCTAAGCGTCAGAGCATGGAACTGTCTCAACAGTTTCAATATTAACAGCCGCGAAGAGGCGCTCGCAGCATACCAGTCCGGCAGGTTGACGGTCGGGAAGCGAGGGCCTAGAAACTACGGGTGGAAAAGTCACAAGGAAGTCGCCAGATGGCTTGGACTTCCTGAGCCGCAGAGGCAAGTGCGTCTGCCAAAAATCTGCCCATACTGCGGTGGAAAGATCTCCTGACGACAAATGAACCCCACCGAACTCATCCCAAACGAAACGTACCTGCTGGTAAACAGCAAGGGACCGATACGTCAGGTCAAATTCGTGCGCGACCTCGGCCAGCTCAACGCCGTATTGGTAAAACGTGGGCATGGCCAGCCTTTCTTAGCGAATGCCGCGCAGCTTAACCCCCTGCCCATCAATCCCCGCACGCTCGATCCTGATGGGCTCTCCCCTGCCGAGCGCACCCTGCTGGACCTCGTGCTCGCGCACCCCGGCCTGAACACGCAGAACCTGGCCGCCATCGTCAACGGCGATCCTGACCGCAATCCCAAGTGGAATGCGGGCATCGTGGGCGGCATTGGCCGCAAGCTGGAGAAGGCTGGCAAGGTGGTGCTGCGACGAGTGTCCGGGGAGAACTTGATGACCATTGATCTGAAATGAGCAACCCATTTGCCAAGCACACCCTCGCATGGGTCGAGGAGCAGAACCGCAAGGTTGAGGCTGGCCGGCTGAAGAAGCTGGCACTGACCACTCCCGCCATCGTGGCCGCGACTGTCGCTGATGTGGCCATGAAGAAGCGAACGGCCAATCTGGAGCGACGGCCGGAGAAGCTGGAGAACGAGATCCAACAGGAGATCGAGGACTGGCTTATGACCCAGGTACATCAGTGCTGGTGGGACCGCAAGAGAATGGACCGACCGACCACCTCCAGGGTTGGGGTTCCAGACTTTGTGGGCTCGTGGCGAGGCCGCGCCTTCGGGCTCGAAGTAAAAAAGCCCGGCGGAAAGCCATCCACCGAGCAGCAAGGAGAGTTGGCGTGGATGCGCAAGGCGGGGGCGGTCGTCGGGGTGGTGTTCTCGAAGGAGGAAGCAGTGGAGTTTTTTATGAAGATTGAGCCGAAGTCTTGACAGCAGCGCAGTCCACTCACATATTTGTTACCAGCAATGCCGAAACTCACCCCCCAGCAGGCCGCGCGCGATTTCATCCGGCCCATCCAGTCAGCCGTCTCCTCACGGACCATCACCGTGGACATGCTGACGCGGGAGTACCAGCGGGTGAGCGGACGGAAGATCGCACCGCAGATGGTCTGGAGATGGCTGATGAACAAGGGCAAGCCGGTCGAGCCGAAGATTGGCGCGGCGATAGTGCTGAAGCGGGCATTTGAGAATTTGGGAGGGAAGAATCTATGAGCACCGTCGCCACCCAGGAAGAAGCCATCGCATTGCAGTTGGCATATAAGCCGAACGAATTGCGCGCTGCCATGGTCGGCGTGATCCATTCCGCGCTCGCATCGCCCGAGGAGTTCTGGCCCGACGACCAGACCTTCGACAACGTGCCTGCTGATTCTAGGAATGCCATTGGCAACGGATTTAAGACGCTCTACCGCGCCAAGCTCATCGAGCAGACGGGCGCATGGCGTAACTCGCGGGTGGCTGCGCAGAAGGGAAGGCGCGTGTGGGCGTGGCGGCTGAAGAGCGTGAAGCTCGCGGAGACGTTCCTGAAGCGCAATGGCGAGGTGCCGATGAAAGGTCAGATGGAATTTCCAGTAGTGACATCAATATGAAAAACCTCAACGAACTTGCCGCCCAGGTCCACGCCGCCAACCATCAATGGTGGCACGACATCCACACCGGGGAACCGCTCCAGCGCAACCGGGGCGAGCTGCTGATGCTGGTCATCACCGAGCTGGCTGAAGCGGTGGAAGGCATCCGCAAGAACCTCATGGACGACAAGCTGCCACACCGCAGGATGGAGGAGGTGGAGATGGCGGACGCGGTGATCCGGCTGCTGGATTTTGCGGGAGGGTTTAAGCAGGATCTGCATGACTTCCCTGATGCGATGCTGCGGCCTGATGGGGTTGACGGAAACAAGGGTGAAGATATTCTTGGCATGTGCCGGGATGTAATTTCCATCTGGGAGAATAGTCCCGATGATGTTGGAATGGATATTTCAGTCCTTGTCTTAGGAATTCGCTCCTACTGCTATCGTCACAACCTTGACCTCGAAGGAGCCATCGCGGAGAAGATGGCCTACAACCTAACCCGGAAGGACCACTCCATCGAAGCGCGCAAGGCGGATGGCGGAAAGAAGTTTTGAGCCATGAACGCGCTTGAACTAAGCGAACTCCGAGAGTGGCTGTTTGAGCTACGCTTGGCGGCTGATAACCGGTCTTCACGAACTGGTCACTCGCGCGCGGTAGCCACCAACGAAACCCGTGCCGCTGAACGCCGTGCCGCGCTGCTGCAAAAGGCCATCACTGAGCTGAAATGTACCACCACGTCCACCTCATAATCTCAGGCCGGGGCTACAACCTCCGCATCGGCCTCTTCCGCAGCTTTGTCGGCTGGCAGACCGCCGAGGCGGCGAAGCTTCCGGTGAAGACCCGCGACGCTGCGGGCCGGGAGATTACCCGCTGCCTGGATGGGTTGAGCAGGCCGGTGGCGGAAGACCTGGCAAGACGGCTGGACGATTGGCTCGTGTTGCAGGGCTTCGAGCTGGGTGTGAACAAGCGGCCGTCGGCCAAACAACGCAAGCTGGACCCGATCAAGCTGAAGTATGAGGAGGCGATGAAGGCCAAGTGATATGCCCCGCATCCCCTCCCGCTCCGCACCCCCGCCAGTCGAAGCCCTGACACCAGCATCCCGGAAAACCCCTGAACCAGAATGCGAACTGATCCCATCCAGCGAGGTGATTGCCCGGCTGGCGCTCCTGAAGCAGCAGGGCGTGAAGGTGTACTCCATGACGGTCAAGCGGAAGGGGTGCGCGGTAAACTATGTGCTGGCAACATGAAAATTGAATGCACGGTTGATCGGGATACGTATGGGTACAAGTATGTCGGAAACTTCTCAGCCGTTGACCCTGCATACTCTCGCGGAATGTGGTGCGATAAGTGCATGGTGAGCTGGACTGGATGTTGGGATAATTTCCAGTGCCCGCAATGTGGAGAAGGTGATCTTCCAAGCATCGAACCGTTCAAGCAATGAGTATTGAAACGCAAACCTGTCGCGGAGATTTCTGGAACCAGCTCGAAGAGGCACTGGCGCAGGCTGGTGGATACATCCCCATCGAACAGCTGGCTGACATGAAGCTCAGTGAAGTCGTGAACACGCTCGCCCAGAACGGCATCCGCATGACCTACCGTGACGAGTGGCATGTTGAAGCCTTGAAGAAGAAGGGCTGGACCATTGAATCCATCAAGCCATGATCCCCACTGAACAGCAAATCGACAAGTCCATCCTGCGGATGATTCGCAACCACGGCATCGCCGTCGAGCAGCTCACCGAGCGCCAGATGGCAGATGCCATCAAGCAGGCCATCAAGGCAGGTGATTTCATCCGGCATGTCCGGGTGGACAACCAGGCTCAGTCGGTGACGTACATTCCAGGCATTGGTATGGATGAACTACGCTCCAAGTATTATGAGCTAATCCATGCTGTAGTCGTTAAATGTGAAGGTGAAACCCGGCACGAAACCGCTCTCAGGTATATCCTTGAACGGGAGAATCATGGTGTCAGTCATTTTCCGGTCGAACTGACCGGCCATAACCCGTGAGTGTGAGACACTGGCTCATACTGCCAGCCTTGTGCAGAGCGCCTTCTGCTATGTAACCACGGGCAGGCGATGAACCGGCGGGGATACCTCCCCGCCGGTTTTCACTTTACAACTCACACCTTTGATAGTAGGGTGCGCTTATGAAGACCGTGAACCATGCTGTTGGTGTCCGTCCCGTGCGGAACTCCCGACCGGGCCGTCCGGCTGCGCCACTCGCCGCCGGGCTGTGCCAGCTCGCGCTCATGGAACTCACCGACGACTGCTCCGTCCAGGGCCGTCGCCGCCGGTCGGAGATCGCGCAGGCGCTGTCGCAGGGGGAGGCGCTTCAGGTGGTCGTGCTGGCGGCGTGAACTGAATCCATCCGCTTGTCCGCCAGCTTGCAGCGCAGCACCTTCAGCAGCCTCCCGGAGGCGCTCCGCACAATCGTCTCGTAACAGCGGGTCAGCATGAGGCCATCCCGCTGCTCCACAATCTCGACGCTTTTCCGGTACGTCTCGTCCGGGTGGCGCTCATAGCCGCGATACGGGAAGGGCTTGCTCACAGCGCATCCTTTCCCGCCTGATGCCGCAGCGCAATCCGCTTCTGCTCATCGGTCAGCAGCAGCGCCAGCCGGGGATTCTTCTGCGCCCGCCGCCAGATGCGCCAGATCACCTCCGCTCCGTCCAGCCCGTCGAGGCAGGCGCGGGCGGTGGCGCTGTCCGCCCGGCCGCAGAGCATGGCCTGGAGGACGAACTCGGCCTTGCGCCGGGGCGACAGGGCGGCGGTCTTCCCGGCGCGGCTCTTGTGGCGTCGGCGTGGCGGGGTGGTGAGGGCGAGGTTGAGATCACCGGCCTCGCGGTCGGCGGTGTCGTCGGGGGATTCGGTCAGGGTTTGCATTTGATTAAATATTCTCCGACTCCTCTTTAATCATCTTCTTCAGGTCTGCTTCAATATGGCTATAATAATCACCCTCATTCCATGTGGTAATTTCAAACTCGCCCTCAATTCCGCACATGTCGCTGCTAATCCACCGGCTCCAGTGCGGGTGACAGTCCTTGGAAACCATTGAGACAAGATCATCCCTGAGTTTTCCAAGCGTGTCGTCGATCAGTTTGCAGGCTTTCTTTTCGAGCTTTGAAAACTTCTCCCTGTCACACTGAAGGTCACAAAGCGTCCTTGAGATGTTTAAGATTGTCCGAGCAGGGCTGTCCGCTTCGGCGCTTATCTGTTCAGTGAGGTTTTTTGTTTTGTGTTTCATAATGGTGTTGTGCGCTTGGTTGCGCGGTCCCCCTCCGGTCGTGCCGGAGAGGGAGCGCGGAATCACTGCATTTTTGGTTCACGGATCAGGCACGCCTTCAACATCCCATGCCACTGGCGAAAGCCTCTAGCCTCATACCACTTCACAAGCTGGTCCTGATTCATTGGCGCTTTGATGCCCCGGCGATGGTAGGGCAGCGCATAGCACCACACCGCCAGCCCGGCGCGGTCAGCCACGGCGAAGAGGGCTGTCAGAATCTGTGTGCCGGTGCCGGGCGGGGCGGTGTCGCGCACTTGGAGGCAGTCGAGGGCGATGGTTTCTGGCCGATCATCCTGCGCTGGGCAGTGGGTAAGCTCGACGATGGCCACGGATTCAAAGATTGCGGCCAGGGCATCCAGTTCGGTTTGCAGTTTCACGGCTTCACCTCGCAGCGTTCCCGGAGGAGCCGGGCCAGGTGGGCAGTATCCGCCGCCGTGAACCGTGCGCGACCGGGGCGGCTGCCGCACTGGTCCCGCAGGAGCAGGGCCAGGGCGACAGTGCTCCATGACTTGGCGACGGCGTAGGCGCGGCGCAGTTCCGGCACGGGCTCACACTGGGCGAGTGCTTGTAGGCGTTTCATCGGTGCCCCCTTGGGCATTTGCCGCCGGTCAGGACATGGCCGCAGATGAGGCAGTAGAGAAGGCGGAACAGGGTTTTCATCGGGCAGCCTTTCTCAGCTTGGCCAGTTCGGGAGCATAGTCCCGCTCGATCCCGGCGCACGCGGCCGGGAAGAGTTCACCCGATGCCATGCGGGCCAGGAGCTGCCGCGCCTTGCGCTCGCGGTAGCCGGGAGTTTTCGGGGTGCTGGTGTTGTTTAGCTCCGGCTCAAGCCCGCGAATGTGGCGGGTGAGGTTGAAGCCGTCGCGCTCCGGCATGTGCTGCGGAAGGCCGGTAGCATAGAGATGCACGCGGGATTTTTTCATGGTGGTGGTTTAGTCTTCGATGTCAAACTTGCCAACACGGTTTCCGTTGTAATCATGGAGCGACCTCCCGTCGCTTCCGTTTTCCAAATGCTTGGCGGCATCGCGCAAAATGCGCGCCAGCTCAGAGCGGGCAGCGTCTTCGCTTGGAGATCCGTCATCATTTCCAAATGCGGCGTTTTGTGTGGTGATTTCCAGGGTGAACTTTTTCATGGTGTGTTTTCCGGGCCGGTACTCCAGCCCGCCGAGCCGCAGCGCGGATGCCCGCGCCCGGCTCGGCGGGAGGGATTAGCAGCGGACAACCTCGTAAATTTCCGGGCCGGAACTGCGGCGGCGGCAATCGTCCAACCGGCGCAGGTCCAGGCCAAGCGCCCGGATGATTTCAATCACGGAGGAATAACCACAGGCACCATCAATGGAGGGCACGCGGTGCCGCCGGGTCGGAGTCTTCGAGCTGGCGGAATAAATGGCCTGGTAACGCTCCAAACCGAACGACTTTCCTTCAGCCTCCGCCGCGCCCACAGTTTGACCGGCTGCGCCATCGCCAAGCGTGCGGTCGGAACAGTCCTTTCCGATCACCGCCTTCGCCGGGTCAAAGTTCGGATCGTGAAACGTGAGCCCGTAGAAATAGCGTCCATCCTGAACAGTCTGGCCGTCACGGCTGGCGCGCGTGTCACCGCCGCACTTCGGGCAGGTCCAGCAGTCCTCAGGAAGCTTGGGCAGGTCCAGGCGCTTTCGATCCTCCGACTCAAAGAAGGATTTCCGTGCGGCCTCCTCACAGGCCCCAGCGCAGCAGCGCGCCCGCTCCGGATTCCAATGAGAGTGAGCGGGCATGGCTTCAGCCTTGAGCGTGAGCAGGGCGGGCGCAAGGGTGCGCGTAATCCAGTCTCCCACTACAGTGCCGAACATGTCGTATCCGCCGCCATTGCAGCGCGCAACCGTCCGGCCGTTCTGGCTCAAAGAACAAGTGGTGTAGCCGTAGGAGTCTCGGCCGCGAGAGGTCCCCCATTTGATGGTGAAGGTTTGGCCAACGAGCGGGCGCGTGTGCTTGGTGAGTTTTTTCATGGTGTTTTCCTTTTGGTGTTTTGCTTGGTGCGCTTGGTTGCGCCCATTCTCCCCGGCGCGCGGCCAGGGAGGAGGAGCGGAATCAGAACGGCGGGGCATCCTTCCGGCGCATCATCAGCACACAGAACGCGGTTAAGGCGGAGGATTGGATCAACATTGCCATCCACCCCCATTGCAGGGAGGCAAAGACAACGGCGGACCAGGGGACGCAAGCGAGGATTATGAGAAGGCGGCGCATGGAGGTTTAGAAGTAAAGCTTCCCGTCATCGCCTGGGCCGAGGTCCACGTTGCCAAACGCCTTGGCGGCATCGGTGAGCTGATCCCCGTAAGGCTCCGGCCAATCCCCATCCCAAAACCCGGCACCATGGCCGCAGCGGGTCAGCCAAAAGTCGTGACCGGCCCGGCCCATCGGCCCGAAGTCAGGCCCGTATTTTACCTCGCCGGTTTCAATGGCGGCGGCGAGGGTGGCTGCGTTGTCGGCTTGGAATTTTGCGCAGTCGGCGATGATCCGGGCGAGAGCGGCCGGGGCGAGATCGTCCGGGGAGTAATTAGCGTCAAGGGGATCGTCGTTCGAAATCTCCCGCACGCCACAGCCTTCCGCGCTGCACATGGCTTCCTCCGTGAATTCTTCCTCCGGGAAGCGGTCAAGAATGGCTTTCCGTCCACAGCATGGACAGGTGCCAAAGCGTGGGCCGATACTGGACCAGAGCGAGGTTCGGATATACGCCGCCGTGAATTCATCAAGGGAGGGATTCACAGGGTACCCCCTTCAAGCTTCCAAATTTCGCAATAGTCCTGCAACACCAGGCGGCGGCAATCCTCCGGCAGTTCCGCGAAAAGAATCCGCTTGCCGAGATGATTCTTCCGGCCCATGGCGGGAGGAAAGCCCCAGCAGTCAACGTCGCACGGGAGGTTATTACTGTGGCCGTGCTGGCCGAAGCCCTGGGGATGAAACGGGGCGGAATTCATGGCGAGGAAAGGCCATTGGGTAACATGGCCGGAATGGTCCGCCGCGCTGCGCCCGGAAAATACCGCGGTGAAGCGGTCAACCGTCTCGCCGCCGTTGTCATAACAGCGAATGTAACGGGGGACGCCGCTGGGGAGCAATGCCTTGCGGCGATTGATGGTGCGCTTGCTGGCCTTGCGCACCTTGATGCGGGCCGTCGGGGCGGGGGCGAAGGCCACAGGGAGAAGCGATAAGTCTCCGTCGTGGTGGTCGGCGCGGTCTTCGAGTTCTGAGAACATAGTTTTACCTTTACGTTTTGCCAGCGAATCCCGCTGGCCGGGTTGTTCACCCGCTGCCGCCGCGCTGGGGTGAGCCAGCGGGCGGACGCGGGGGGACTTGCTATTGAGCGGTAAGGAAGGCGCGAATTGCTTTGTAAGTATGCGGGATTCCGAAGTAATTGCAGGTCCGGGCGATACCTTCCCCGTCCTTGTTCGCGCTGCCTGCGTCCAGGCCCAGCGTCATCTTGCGGGCGAGCGCGGCGGGCGTTGTGCGGTTGGCCGCGTAGGCGTATTCGGGCGACTCGGCAAAGATCCGTGTGTATTCCTTTTCGAGCTGGGCGTTAAAGGCGTCCAGGTTGACTTGCGTGTGGAGTTTAGGGGATTCGAGTTGCATGAGGTGTTAAGAGTTGACTGAATTGACCGCAGATTCTTGAACGATGACCGTTACCAAGTAAGCTCGGCATCCGCGCTGATAGACAAATAGGGTGATGGAAATGAGTTTGGATTTCATTGGGGTGTAATTTGTGGAGTGAATTTCAGGAGAGAGCTTCGACGAGTGAGCCCCAATCGCCAATGCACAAACGGCCGTTGATATAGAGGATGGTAATCCCGTAACTGTCGCCGGTGTTGCAATACTGGCAATCCAGCTTCACCCCGTCCATGGAGCAAGTCCCGGAAATGTCGTTGCCGTGACGGTCGAGGAGCATACCCTCCACGCCGCACGTGCCGAGAATTTTGCCGATGCGTTCCAGGTGCGCGCAGTAGTCGTGGCTGATATGGCCAAAGGGACGGCCGCCGGGGGTAGTATCGCGCACAAATCCCGTCAGGCATTCCCGGAGAAGTGCCTTCTCAGTCTCAGGTGTGTGGTTATTGCCGAGGAGGGCGGCCGCGTGCGCCTTCAAGTTTTTTAGGCTGGCTGCTAGTTTCATCGTTTGACCTTTCGATTCTCGGCGGGGTAATTCCCGCACGGGCGCATTGGTTGCGCGGTCCGCTCCCGGAGGGTGGTCCGGGAGGGGAGCGCGGAATCAATCCTCTTCAACAATTTCCAGCGTGATTTCCAGTTCAGAGAGAAGGGCTGGAGTGAGCTTGTCGAGATAGTCACCGCTCAAGTCCCTGGCGTGAATGCCATGATTAAGCGTGTCCCTTGAATTTGGGCCGGAAGGGCGGAATCCGCATGACTCTTGAAAGAGTTCATTGTCTGCCCATGCGTCAGCGTCGGGTGTTTCAATGGTGAGCCAGCGGATAAAAAGCCCGTCAGGGAGACGGCCATTAATGTAGTCAGTATCGCGGCAAATCCTTTCACCGGCGGCCGTGTGTTTTCCAGCCTGGGCGAGCGGATCGCGGACAATCTTCACGTGTTCACGCTTGAACCCATACTCTTTGGCGATTTCTTCAATGGTCATTGATTCTTCAGAGAAGAATTCATCTTCACAAATACCATAGGCGTCTTCCCAAGTCTGCGCCCGGACAATGCCGGAAATGCCCATGCTGTCGCGGTGTATCCACAGCGGGCCAAACCCGTCGTCATAGACTTGGATTGCATGGCCGAAGCGGGATTTGGCGGAGACGAGGCGCTTAGATTCGGTAATGAGGGAGGGGGAGAGAGTTTTCATAGGGGGTGAAGTGTTGAAGGGTTGAATTACTGGCAAATCAATTCGGCAATCTGGTCAGCAATTTCTTCAGCAATCTTCGCCGGGCTACAGTCCCGCGTGATTGTTACCACAGCCCAATGCGCGTGGCTATAGGCACCGCCTGAATAGGAATTGTCGCCGGTCTGATATGACCAGGAACAATCCTTTTCATCATCCTCCGGGGTGAATCCGATGGTGAGGCAGATTGCCGGGGTTTCGTCGTCGGGCTCGTCGCTGGCGCGGTATTCGTCGCGGATGTCGGGGACAAGGGAGGCCACAAGGGCGGACCATTGGGAGAGTTGCTGATTAAGTTGCATGTCGAGTGATTGCATACTGTGTTTACCTTTCAATTTCGCCGGCGTGATTGCCGAGCGGCGCTGGTTGCGCCCATCCGCCCCGGCGCGCGGCCAGGGAGGAGGAGCGGAATCAGAGCGCCGCCATCCAGTTGTTTTCAATCCACTCATTGATTTCCCCGATTACAGTTTCATCCGGACCATTTGTCTTTCCATGGTGCGATCGGGTATCAATTCCGGGAAACTGCGCGTGAATCATTGCCGCGAGATTTTCCGCAATACGTTCCGCGTCGAACGCGGAACAGGATCTACCATAATAACTCGGTTCATTGCTAATTCCGACGGTGTAATCTGAATAGTTCACTGATTTGCCTTTCGATTTTCACCCGGCGTAATTGCCGAGCTGATATCCCACAGCCTACAGCACATCGCAAAGTTTGCAACATTTATTTTCGCGTGTTTTCCTTAGTAAGTTAACGAAAAAGGTAGTTTCTGAAATAAATTTGTGCGCGAGGGTGAACGTATGCGCGGAGGGGAATATGAGAGGGGGATTCTAGGGGAAATGCTGAGGGATTATCGGTAAAGGAGGTGATGCGCAGAGGGATTACTTGCAAAAGGCAAGTGTGTCGTCTTTTACGAGGTTGCTTTGTACGGCAAAGCATCTTTACCATCCGGCACGCGCAACCCGCCCGCAACCCTCGCCTCGATTGCCCGCTATTGCTCCCCGACGCCTGCGGAGGTGGCGCAATGGTATCGCCTCGCCTCGCGTACCTACACCCAGCCACAGCTTGCCGCGTTGGGTATTAGCTGCAAGATTCAGTCGGCCATCGCCAAGGGAGAGGGAGTGCAACCCGCCCGCACTCTCTGGCGCTCGATCTGGCTCGCCTACTCATATGCCTACGCGCCGGCCAACCTGGCGAGCCCATACGCCTGGGCAACCTGGGGAAGGTTCAATCCAGAGAACCAGGACACCGCCGACCTCCTCGCCAGGCGCTGGGCGGAGCACAACAAAAAGAAGAAGCCGCAGCCATGGAAGCGCAAGCGACAATCCCCAGCTCGGCCGGCCGGCGAGATCCATCCGGCATCGCAACAATTCTACCTGCCTCCGCTCTAGCGTCAAAATGGCACAACTAAACATAACCGACATTGTGATCTCTCCTTTTTGGGGTGAAATTTGGGGCGTGGTAGGGAGGCTGCTACAGGATGGCGGACGGGAGAAGGCCTAGCCGGGAGCGGGGAGCGCCAGGCCGGGAACGCGAAGCCGGGGGTGGCCTTGGGGCATGGGGGTGGCCTCGCGTCCAGACAGATGCCTCCTTTTTCGTGTTCGGAGCACTCGAAACATTTTGACAATGCCTGCATACTATGATACCTGATGGAAATGATTGAAGACATTCTTCGGGAACACGGAATCAAGCCTGAACCATGGGAAAGATGGATGAAGATTCCTGACGTGGATTACTTCGTGTCCGAATCTGGAAGGGTTGTTCGCGACAGGCGTTTCAACAGGGCAACGATTCCAGTCGAGGCAAGATGTGGAGTCGTTTTCGAGATCATCCCATCACTCATCGGTCGCAAAGGAAAGAGGTATAAAGCTGTCAGGATTTATCCATCAGGAAAGTCATCTCCGAATCACCCATTCACCAAGGTTCACAGACTCGTCGCAAAGCTCTTCATTCCGAACCCAGAAGGAAATCCCGAGGTGAACCACATCGACGGAAACTCACTGAACAATGTCGTTGGAAATCTTGAGTGGGTGACGCACGCTGAAAACATGGCCAAGACGACTGGCAAGCGAAAGTCTCCATTCAGAAAGCTCTCGTACCAGCAGCTTCAGGAGGCCGTTGAGATGAGGCGATCTGGAATGCTCCTCAAAGACATTGCCTTGAAGTTTGGCATCTCCCGATCAATCCTCGGACGCAAAATGGTAACGTTTGGTCTTGGAAGATGGAAGTGGGATCATGTTAGCCCATTGAAAAAACACCCATGCAAGCCCACCAGAAGCGCCAGCGCATCAAGCTCTCCGAAGATGACCAGAGCGAAATCAAGCGCCTCTGCCGTCACCTCGGCGCGTACTCCCGCACCGGCCCCAACAAGGGCACCGTCTCCCTGAGCACCTTCCTGCGGCGCATCGCCCGAGGTGAGTTCGTCGTGACACCCAAGGGGAAGTCGTGACTGGGTGATCTCCTCACAGATCCACCTCGACGCGCCACCTCGGGCAGCATCTCCAGGAGCTTTGAACTGGAGAGTGCTTTGAGCCACAAAGTCATCAGGTGTCAACATTTGACAAGCCATTGTTGACACCTCCACCCTCAAAAGCATGGACCCATCCCAAAATGCCCCAGGATCAATCCTGACCGCTCCACCCTCTCCCGACACCCTTCCTCCTCGAATCTATCAGCCAGCGGCCAGCCAGCTCGTGGAATGCACCGATTGCCATGAGGAGTTCGAGCTGATGGCCATGCGGATGGATTCAGACGGCCGGGTACGGTGTTTGAAGCAGTGTGCTGAAAAGAAGCGGCCAGCGGGGGGATAAGGTCCGCTGGCCGTGGAGGATGTCGGTGTATGTGGCCACCGACAAGGAAACCATACTTTACCTATTCCGGTACCGCAAGCTCTTTTTCAAGTAATGCGGTAAGTTTTCACGCTCTGAGGTGTCTCCTTGACCGGCCACATCTCCACGCCTTTCTGGCTGATGCACCATTCGTACTCGCTCTCCGTGAACTGCCATGACCCGTAGCAGCGTTTGAAGTGGATGTTCTCCCGGGCAGTGGGGTGCCACACGAGGGGGAGGTTCCTGTCCCGGTGGTACTTGAGGATCTGTTCGAGCTTGCCGATCATGGCTTGTTTGGATGGTGCTCAATGGAAGGATTCTCTTCAAGCTTTCTCCCAAGCAATACCCCCTAGGTACGTACCTTAACAAGATCCTCTTCCCCTCTTCCTTTCGGGTTCTTCTTCTTCGGCTCTCCTGATCGGGTGAGTTTGAGCGAGTTGTTGATGGGCAGACACACCAATCCTACTTGTTGGTGGTGTCTGCCCTTCTGACTGATGCTTCCGTTCTCTGATCGAGTCGAGAATCGCTGAGCGTCTTCAGGGCGTGTACTGGCAAGTTTCACCGTACACTGGCCTCTTACTATCACACCCGAACTTGGGTGCCAGACTGCGGCTCTTGAGGCATGCCACACCACCGCTGCGCTTGCGTCTGTCCTTCAGTAGCGCCCCGTTAATGTTCATGCCCTGTAAAGGCTTGGCTATCCGAACGGCGATGAACCGGGTGTACCAGGTGTCACTTCTGGCTGATTTGCCACGGTTTCACCCGTGGCTGACAGGGGGAATCTGCCACAGGTTTGGCAGAGTGCAAGTGGGAAAAGTCATCTCCTGAACGATTTCTGTGTGTTCAGAAACGTCTTCTATAACTGTATCTGAAGATACTCCGACTTCGGCTTCTCCACCAGGCTCCGCGTCTCCCGGTAAAGCTCCTCGTAGCAGAGCGTGGACAGCACGTAGGTGAGGGCGTCGAAGGCGTGCTTGAACTTGGAGGTCTTGTCGATGGGCCGGTTCTTGGTCTTCTTCAGGGACTGGATCGCCTCGATGGTGTGGGGGCACTTGCTCTTGCTGATGACAATGCGGTCCTGAAACAGGAGCTTCTTGAGGATGTCGATGCGCTGGCGCACGCTGCCATCGCCCTTCTCCACGGCAATGAGCCGGATCTTGCCTTTGGAGGCGTTGTACACCTCGACGTGCTGGCGGCGGTCGCTGATGGATTCGCGCATGTCGAAGACGCTGCGGTCGGCGTAGTGCTGCCAGCGGACCTTCCGGCCGAGCTGATGCTCCCAGTATTCCAGCTTGGCCACGAGTTCGATGGTGAACTCCCCGATGCTGATGTCCTCGCCGATGTACACCAGCTCGTCGAGGATGTTGAAGTGGGGCACCTCCCGGCCGGTGGCATCTGGCAGGAACAACTGCTCGACGATCACGCTGGCGTAGTTGGTGACGCCAGGATCGCTGCCGGTGTACAGCTCGTAGGTGTCCGGGTGGGGGAGCAGGATACGGGGCTGCGGATTGATGGGCGTCTCCAGTTCACCCGCAATGTGGGTAGCCGGGCGGAACACGTCGGAGAAGATGCCGTCCCCGGCGGCGTTGGTCCACTTGCCCAGGAAGTAGCGGTCCCACAGGTCCTGGTTGTGGTGGTACTTGATCTTCAGCTCGTTCAGGTCCGCCTCCTCAAGGAACGGATTGTCCGGGACGAAGAACTCCATGAGCCCGAGGTTGCGTTGGCGCTCCAGCAGCAGCTCCAGATTGAGCCCCTTCTCGGCGGCCATCTTCTCCAGCAGCAGGCGGTCGGCGCTGCGGAACTTGTAGAAGAGCTGGTAAATCCAGTGGTCCTCGCCGGGCGGCTCCGGGTTGGTGTCCAGCATCATCAGATGGTCCCGGCTCTTCAGGTGCGGTGCCCGGAAGCAGTCGGTGATGATGTCGAAGGGGGTTTGCGTGTGGACCCAGGTACCCACCTCGGACCAGTAGAGGCCGGTGAAGATCTTGTTCTTGAAGCGGGCGCTGATCTCCTTCTCCGTGGCTCCGTCCCGGAACGTCTCAAGCTGGAGCACTGACTTGGTGCCGTGCTTGTTGGTGACGCTGCACTTCATCTTCTTGGAGACGCCGTGCTGGTAGGGCTTGTCAATCCACTCGAAGCCGAAGTCGCCTTCGATCCACTGCGGGATGATTGTCTCTGTGATGAGCTGCCAGCACCCGCCATCCACGGCGGAGGTGACAGTGGGAGCGATGATGCCAAACATGGCCTTGTCCGTCTCCCAGAGGTGCTCGACGACGGTGTTCAGACAGCCGAAGGTCTTGGAGGACTTGCGCGGGCCGGAGACGCACACGAAGCGCGGCTTGTCCGGGTTGTCCCGGTGGCAGAGCCAGCGCAGCTCGTCCTGCTTGGGTGAGGTGGCGGGGTGCCACTGGCCGTTGGTTACGGGCATGGCTGAGTGGCGACTTTCATTTGTGCTTGCACCTTCCCCCATCCTGAGTAGGGTTGTCCAGACAGATAACGATAACGCGAAAATTTATGCCCATCAACTCGCTGACCATCGACCCTAAGAATCCCGCCTTCAAGGACGCCATCATGGGCTGCAAGGAGGGCGATGAAGTCACCCTCGAAGTCACCGGCAAGGTGGTCAGCATGGGTAACAACTACGTGCTCGATGTGAGCAAGGTGGAAAGCACCGCCGAGGAGAACGCGGAGTCGCCCGAGGAAGAGAGTAAGGAAACCGACGAGGGTGATTCCGATTCTGGCGAAGAGATGGGCGACGGCACCGGTGAGCCCATGGCCGATGGCAAGCCGATGCCCGGCAAGAACAAGGGCACCGGGGTGATGGTCCTGATCGGCGGAAAGGGTCCGAAGTGAAATCCATGCGCCTGGGAGGTGGGGGCCGCTTTGCCAAGCTCGAAGGTGAGCTGAAGGCGAAGGGCGCAAAAGATCCGGCTGCGCTGGCGGCTTGGATTTCCCGCAAAAACATGGGCGCAAAGAAGTTCAATCGTTTGTCGTTGACCGCCCGCAAGCGCGCATGATCTCCCCTAAAGTCTTCGAGCGCCACGGCTGCGACGCCGCTTCTCTTCGGAAAGTCTTTGAGAAGCGGGAGAAGTACGAATACCCGGAGAAGATCATCGCGCTGCTGGGCTGCATCCGTTCCCGTATGCAGCAGGGCCGGATGCAGAACTTGAAGGACTACAAGTACTTCGCGGCCATGGACTATGCCTATGACGCGCCGTACTACCAGACCACTCCGACGCTGGTGCAGCACGTCTGCAATCAGACCCTCACCTATGAGGAGTCGCTGAAGGCGGTCGAAGGGTGGGGGCTGCGCTGGGGTGACATCTTCCGCATCAAGCTCAAGCCGGATGGCACCAAGGACCTGGACCTGAAGACGGGCCAGCCACAGCTCGAAGTCATTGCTCCATCGCTGGTCCGCACGCTTGTTCCGATGGTTAAGTCCTACCTGACCATCCGCTGCGCCAAGCTCTTCACGGATCGCAACCAGGTGCCTCTCTTCAAGTTCGAGCCCCTGCGCAACACCGACGAGAACACCGTCCTGTGCGAGGTGCTGAACAACGTGATGGAGGGCATGGTCACGCAGTTTGGCTATCGGGATGAACTGCGGGACGCTATCTTTCATACACTCCTCTACGGCATCAACATCCTGTTTCCCCAGGAGGCTTGGTACGAGGAGAAGCAGGAGAATGAGGACGGCACCGAGCGCGTTGTCCGGGAAGGCATCCGTTACATCCAGCCGCACCCGACGCGGATGTTCTACGATCTGTTCTATCGCACCAGCTCGCTCAACTCCGACAGCGGGTGCGAGTACACGGGCCACTGGCGAGTGGAGCGGTACGGCGAGATCCGGTCGAATCCCCTGTACTTCAACCAGAATGCCATTCCCTACGGCACGAACTGGTTCCAGAGTCCCTACGCTGGAACTTATTTCAGCGACTTCTATCCGCCCTGCACGATGACGTTCCCATCCGGGGAGCCGCTCAATCCGCAGATGCGCGAGACAAGCGCCGGGGTTTATGCCACCACTGACACGGACAAGGCCCTGTTCGTGACGGAGGTGTTCATGAAGCTCAAGCCCGAGGAGTGGGACTTGTACTGGCCCGGCGACGGCGAGAAGAAGGCGAAGCCCTACAAGAATCCTGCCTGGTTTCGCTTCGTCATGGCATCCGATGACACGGTGGTCTATGCGGAGCCGATGTGTTATACCCCGAATATATACTACGGGTATGATGCTGATGGCAGCCGCGTCCGTAATGCCAGCATGGCGTTGGAACTGATTCCTTTCCAGGACCAGCTTGGTAACCTGCTCTCCCAGATCCTGCTGACGGTGAAGCAGAACCTCGCCAATGTGGTGTTCTATGATACGAACATCGTGGACGCCGACCAGATTCGCAAGCTGAACAACGCGGGCGAGACGGCCCTGCGCGGCATCAACTTGGTCGGGTACGACTCGGAGAAGAACCTCAAGGCCGGACTCGACAACCGCACCGCGTTCCAGCCCATTACCCTTTCGCGCCAGAGCACGGGCGAGCTGATGAACACGATGAACACGGTGATCTCCATCGCCGAGCGGATGCTGGCTTTCAGCGCGCAGGAGTTGGGCTCGGCCGCCAGCCATCAGCAGAGCGCCGAGGAGATGCGCGTCATCAGCAACAGCATCGGCGTCCGGGTGGCCTACACTGGTACCTTCATCGACGATGCCAATGATGCGTGGAAGCGGCAGCTCGCCTCGGCCATGATGGCCTACATGGACGTGGACTTCGTGGCGGAGATTTCTCCCGACACCAAGAACCTCGACGAAATTCTCAAGAAGCTTGGCTTCAGCGTGGTGTCGCAGGGCTCCGGCAAGACCAAGACCGTCATCAACGGATCGAAGGTGAAGCTCCTTCCGCTGCTCATCGACGGGCTCGTGTCCAACAAGGACGGCCCGGATCGTGGCACTGATGCCCAGGCCGCAGCGGTGATGATGCAGACCGTGCAGGCCGTGGCCGGAAACCCCGAGCTGGCCCAGCAGGTGGGGCCGCAGAACCTGCTCCAGTTGCTCACCCGCGCTGCCCGCATGGGTGGCGCTCCCCGCGACTTCGAGTTGCAGCTTGCAGCCGGTGGCCAGACAGCCAAGCCGCTCACACTGGAGGACGTGCAGAAGCTCATCCAGCAGCAGGGCCAGCAGCTCATGCAGACCATCGGCAAGGAAGTGGCCGACCAGGTGGTCAAGCCCGCTGCCGCGCAGGACGCGAAGCAGCAGCAGGAGATTGACCAGATGGCCTCACAGCTTGCCACTGTCGAACAGGTGGTCGGTAAGCTCACTCAGATTTTCGCAGGCGCAAATGCAGCGCCGCCTCCGCAAGAGGTTCAGCCGCCCATGCCACCTCAACCCGCCCCGATAGATGTCAACCAACAACCCCCTCCTGAAGCTGGACAAGTCCCCGTTGGTCCAGCAGGACAGCCTGGCCCTTCGCAAATGGCTGGCGGCCCCGGATCGCCGACACCTTGAGCGCATCCTCCGTACCCGCGCCTCTGACCTGATGCTCTCCGGTGCTGCTGCCAAGATGGGACTTGCCAAGGACCAGGTTGGCCATATCCGCGCCGATGTGGACTTCGCCAAGGCGCAGCGCCTGATGGAATGCCTCAACGTGCTGACCGAGATCAGCAATGAGGAGGGCGAGTACCTGGTCGGCACACCCAATTTCATAACATGAGCAAACCAACCACCACCCCACCCGAAGCCAAACCGAAGTTCCTCGACGAGGAGCTTTCACGCACCCTGCTGTCCGAGTTCCTCGACGGTGCTCCTGACAAGAAGGAACCGGAAGGCAACAAGCCTGCTGGAGATCCCCCCGCTGCTGATCCCGCTCCGGAGCCCAAGGAGGAGGTGCCGCCCGCTCCGGCCGCCGATCCCGCCCTGGAGCCCAAGCCTGAACCGGTGAAGAAGAAGGCCAAGGCTCCCAAGGTTGAGAAGCCGGAGCCCATCGCTCCGCCCACCGCCGAGGAGATTGGCACTTCTGTCGCCAAGGCCGTCGCGCGCGAGATGCGCCAGAATCAGCAGCCTGCTCCCGAGGTGAAGCCGGTGATCGTCGTCGAGGATGATCTCCCTCCCGCCGAGCGCCGCCTGCAAAACAACCTGGCCGCGCTGGCCAAGCTCTACCCGGACGAGTACGGCACCGTTCACACCGAGCGGAAGAAGTTTGTTGACCGGCTCCGCACCTACGAGCAGGAGTGGATCAAGAACAATCCCGGCGAGCAGTTCAATCCCGATGCCGAGGAGCACAACGAATTCTACTCGACCGACCCGATGCAGAAGGTGAGCAGCGAGCACCTCGCTGAAGCCATTGCCGAGCAGCTCATGGCGGAGAAGGCGCGCGAGATCGAGCAGCGTATCCAGCAGTCGGAGCGCGCTCGCCAGACGGAGCCGGTGGCCGCCAGCGTCGCCGCCGATGCCGCAAACGGTATCGTTAAAGAACTAGGTGGCGATCTTGCTATCAAGATCAATCCCAACGGCCAGATCGACCACGCTTCGTATCAGGCGGCTCTTGAAGCCGATCCCCTCAGGGCTCCCATAATTGCAGATGCAGCGGAGAGGGCGGCCAAAATCTCGTCTGAGGTGGTAAGGATTTACAGTGGGGCTGTAAGCCTTGATCCAGGAAAAAATCCAGAACATCTCGCCATCGTGAAATTCGGAAGTCTGATGGAGCGGAAAATGGCCGCCCTGAAACCGGATCAATGGAATGATCCCAAGGGACGATCACTGGAGGACTTCCTTCCATCTGACAAATTTTGGTCATTAACTCCCGCGCAGCGTCGAATCCACTGGACGTTCGACCAGGAGGATATGGTCAATATGGTGCGAGGTGATATTGAAAAAGACACCAAGAATATCATTTCCGCTGAAGAAGGGCGTGTAAGCACCATCATCGCCAAGCGCAATGGCGGGGTGCCTACCGCCACTCCGAAGGCGCAACCCGGAAACGCGCCACAGCGGGAAAACCAGCCAGCAGCACCGTCGAAACCCACTTCTCCAAGTGGTCGCGGTCAGCCAAATTTGGCGGGTCCGACTGGTGGCAAACCCGGCGGTAATAAAACTGTTGAAGACAGTTGGATTGCTGGGTTTTAACGGTAAAGCTTGAACAAAGATCACTGGTGAACAGCCGGTGGCCCGAGTTCAGCAACCGTTAAAACCTATGGCCGTAGCCGCAAATATCTTCGCCAAGTGCGCTCCCGCACTTGGCACCAACATCAAGCAGTGCTCCTCGGTGACGCTGTGTGATGCGATTCCCATCGAGTCCGGCGACATCGCCG
>Ga0194051_1000549_pt1 | contig 21337 bp, 16 predicted proteins | sample SepL2320m_MetaG_FD_161275 | JGI IMG/M metagenome (GOLD analysis project Ga0194051, IMG submission 161275) | Anoxic zone freshwater microbial communities from boreal shield lake in IISD Experimental Lakes Area, Ontario, Canada - Sep2016-L239-20m | ecosystem: Environmental > Aquatic > Freshwater >... | reverse complement strand
GGCGCGCATCGGGTTGCCGCAAATTATCGGCACCACGGTAATCGTGATGGCAGCCACATGGTGGTATCTCGGCACGCTTCCACAAGCAATCTTTGCCGGACTGCTCGTGGCGATGTCGAGCACGGCTATCGTCCTCAAACAGCTGGCCGATCGTGGAGAAACCGCCGCACCGCAGGGACGCATTGCCGTGGCCGTGCTTCTCCTTCAGGATCTCATGGTCGTTGTCGCCATGCTCGCTGTACCACTTTTGGCTGATGCCGCTGGCACGACACAACAGGCTTTTCAAGCTGGATCGACGGCTGCCGTTTCCAGCGAACATCTGTCACTTCTTGCCCATCCTTTGGCCGTGGTTGCAGTTGGTCTGTGCGTTGTTAGCGGCGTGCTTCTCGCCGGACGCACGCTTGTGCCTCGAGTGCTCCACGCAGTGGTCCGACTGCGCAACCGCGAACTTTTTTTGATCACAATCGTGCTTATTTGCCTCGGCACGGCCGCCATCACCGCCCGGGTGGGGCTCTCCTTGGCGCTCGGGGCTTTTTTGGCAGGACTGTCCCTCTCCGAAAGCGAATATGGGCATCAGGCGTTTGTCGAAGTGCTACCGTTTCGTGACACACTCTCGAGCCTGTTTTTTGTTTCGGTGGGAATGCTGCTCGACATCCACTTTCTTGCCGATCACGCCTTGCTCGTAGCTGCGACCGTGGCATTCATCTTGGTTGCCAAAATATGCGTTACAGCCATCCCGGCCCTGTTGGCCGGATTTTCCCTGCGGACAAGCTTGCTGGCCGGCGCGGCGATTGCACAGGTGGGTGAATTTTCATTTGTTTTAGGCTCGCGAGGTGCCGAGGCAGGGCTCCTTGATGCCGATGACTACCAGACGTTTCTGGCGGCTGCCGTCCTCTCCATGGCTGCTACGCCACTTGTGATGGCAGTGCTGCCGGGTTGGCTCGAACAACTCAGTCGCACCACTCTTTTCTTTCAATGGCTCCGCGAACCGACCCCGGAGGATGCCGCTCCGCCGGTGTCTGATCATGTGATCATTGCCGGATTCGGACTCAACGGTCGCAACATTGCAGCCGCACTGACGGAATTTGCTGTGCCGCATGTGATTTTAGAACTCAACCCACAGACTGTGCGATCGATGCGATCAAACAGCCTCGATATTCGCTTTGGCGACTGCACTCGAGTGGCTGTGCTGGAACATGCCGGCTTGGCACGTGCTCGAGCGCTTGTAATCGCTATCTCCGACCCAGCCAGCACTCGTCGAGCCGTGCGAGTGGCAAGGGATCTTTCCTCGAGCGTGCGGATTTTCGTGCGGACAGAATACCTCTGCGAGATTGACGAGCTTAAAAGCCTTGGGGCCAACGAAGTGATCCCTGCCGAATTTGAGACAGCCCTCTCGCTCTTTGAGAGAGTGCTTGGCATCTACAATGTGCCGGCAGACATTATCGACCAACGCGTCAATCAAATGCGATTGGAAAACTATGGCTTCCTCCGCGCTGCTGATCGCCGGCTGCCATGATCTGCTCCAATCGCGTACATCACTTTGAGAGGCAAAGTTTTCTGCTCTCACACGACCCTGCTGATGGCAGCGGCACAGACGGCGGTGACCCCGCCGCGACGACCCACTCGCAGCAGACCGCCCAGTCTCTCGCCCATCACCGACTGCTGCTCACTGCACTTTGGCAGCGGCTCATAAATCGCCTTTACACCGCACGATTCAATCCCGATTTTATCCATGTTCAAGTTCCTGCGTTCCTACGATGCCACACAAACGATGCGCATGAAAATTCTCCCTGATTCCTCTGCTGACAAGCAGTCATTCGATCGTATCGAGACCTTCGACTGGCGACGCCTCTCGCTCAATTTGTTTGTCATATTTCACCTCAGTGTACTTTTTGTGTGCGGGATGCCAGGCACATTTCCGCTGAAAGAAAAGGCTGCGCAGTTTTTGCGGCCCTACGCCCTGCGAATGGGGCTCTGGCAGTCGTGGGATATGTTTGCTCCCGAGCCCTTGACGCTCAACGCCTACCTCGAAGCGGAGGTCGAATTTTCTGATGGCAGTACACGCATCTGGACGTTCCCGCGTGTCTCTGAGATGGGCGTCATCGATAAAATGATAAACGAACGGTATCGCAAGTGGGCGGTGGACAATATTCGGCTCGACAAGCACTCGCTTTTTTGGGCCGACACAGCCCGCTATGTCGCCCGGAAAACAAATACCGTTCCAGGGAACCCACCCCAGAAGGTTTTTCTTTGGAGATACTGGCACCCAATCGAAGCTCCCCAACGAAAGTATGTTCCTGCCGGATACCGGGCGAGGGCCGGACAATTTCAAAAATACAAATTTTTTTCCTACCGAGTGACTGCTGAGGATGTGCGATGAAGCTCAAAGACATCCGCACGCTATGGAATCATTTTTTCTTTGGCAAAGAGCCCGTTGAGGGGATCGCCGTTTTTCGCATCTGCTTTGGTTTGGTTTTGATAGTGAGTGCGCTCTTTCTACTGCCTGGTTTTTCCGACTGGTTTGGCTCCCACGCCATCGTGCAAGCCAGCACGGCTGCAACCTTTACAGGACCTGGCCGCCTCAATCTTTTTTCGTGGCTGGGCGACTCAGAAAATACTGCGTACTTCATCTACGCAACTCATCTGGCTGCGGTTGTCGGACTCACGCTCGGCTTTTTTACGCAAACCTCGGCCGTCGTGGCATTTGTCACGCTGGTCTCACTGCACCACCGCAATCCACTGATCCTAAATTCTGGCGACACCGCCCTGCGGGTCATTCTTTTTTTGCTGATCTTTTCCCGAGCAGGAGATGCTTTTTCGCTCGACCGCTGGCGAGAACTCCGGCGGGGCAGGGCGAGTGGTCCGCCGGCCCCGCAGATGCCTTGGGCCCAGCGACTGATCCAGTTGCAGATTTGCTTGATGTACTTGGCAACGGCCTGTTTTAAGCTCCAAGGCGAAGCCTGGAGCCAGGGCGACGCCGTCTACTACTCCTCCCGGCTCTGGGATTTTGAGCGTTTTCCAGTACCGTTTCTCTACGACTCACTTTGGGCAATGCAGGGAGTGACATGGGTCAGCATGGCGATCGAGTTGGCCTTAGGAACGGTCGTCTGGGTCAAGGAGTGGCGCGCCAGTATTCTCATTTCTGGTCTGCTGCTGCATCTCTCAATCGAGTACGCGATGAACATCCCGGTCTTTCAGTGGGTGATGATCAGTTTACTAGTGGCGCTGGTTGCACCCAAAGACATGCGTTATCTGACCACCAAGATGCAGTCACTCTGGGAACGGTGGCCCCTCGTCGATCCGCTGCTTCCACTGCCAGCAGGCAGACGGAAAAAAGCCGCCTAAGCTGCAACCAATACATACAGCTGGCAAAACGCCTGTGAAAGTGACTTTGCTATACTTGAGGTGTGGTCATACTCTAGCCCGAACCTGCTGGTACGAGTCCTTCTATGGTGTTCGTTCACTTTTCTCGACCGACGCAAATGCTCGTGGCAACGGCTCAGGCGATCATTGTTGTGGTGGCTGCTGGCTTTTTTGTCCAAGCAGCACAACCCGTCTGGCAAGAAACGCCTGACGACTGGGCTCACTGGAGAGGGCCACATTGTGACGGCATCTATAGCTCGAGCGACTGGGCTCGCGACTTTCCCCAGACGGGCGCTCAGATCGACTGGGAGGCGGCCGTCGGCACGGGCTTTTCCAGCGTCAGCATCGTCGGCAACCGACTCTGGACAATGGGTCACAAGGATGGAATTGATACCGTCTGGTGTCTTGATACGACGACCGGAAAAACAATCTGGACCCATACGTATCCATCGGCCATCGTGGATAATCTGCATGAGGGAGGGCCCGGCTCAACGCCAACATTCGCTTCCGGTCGAATCATCACGCTGGGCAAGGAAGGACATTATTTTTGTCTTGATGCTCAGAGCGGTGCCGTGATCTGGAAGGGGATGCTGCCGGAACTGACCGGCGTTGAGCGACCAACGTGGGGTTTTTCTGGATCGGCTCTCGTGTGTGGCAAGCATGTCATCCTCGACGCTGGGCCACTCGTGTCGCTTGACCTTGAAACCGGAACCCTGCTCTGGAAGACAAAAGATTTTGCTCCCGGCTACGGGTCGGCCGTGAGCTTTGTCCGTGACGGTGAGCCACTTGTGGCTCTGCTCAACAACGATGCCTTGCTAGTGGCTCGTGTGGCCGACGGCAGTCTGGTCGCAGAATTCCCCTGGAACACCTCTTTTTCAACAAGCTCCACAACGCCTGTGATCGACACCTCAGGCCCTGAGATTCGGCTCTGGATTTCTACCGGTTATCGACGCGGTGGGGCGATGCTGCGACTTGTCGGCGACTCTCTGGAACGGGTCTGGGAAAATAAATCGCTCTCAAACCACATGGCTTCGAGCATTCTCTGGAAGGGGCATCTCTATGGGTTTGATGGTAACAGCCATCGCGCACGGAGTGTGTCGCTGGTCTGTCTGGATGCGGCCACTGGTGAGGAGCGATGGCGAGAGCGGGGGCTGGGTTGTGGATCGCTGATGCTGGCCGACGAAACATTGATCGTCTTATCGGACCAAGGAGAACTCGTTTTTGCGCCGGCGTCCCCGCAGGCATTCACACCCGTCGCACGCGGTGACGCTCTAGACGGAAAATGCTGGACTGTGCCAGTGCTGGTTCGCGGCCGCATCTACTGTCGCAACGCCGACGGTCGACTCGTCTGCGTCAACGTGGAACAGCCCGCACCATCCGCAGCGACGCTCCCGTGATTCCCTGGAGATAACCACACTATTCTAGCGGGTTGAATACGAGGCCACTGGCCAGCTTGGGATAAAAATAGGTACTCTTGGCGGGCATCCGTTCGCCGGTCTGGCTGACTTGACGAATGTCTTCAACGCTGGCGGGCATGACAAGAGATCCCAGCGGATACGTGCCACCGCCCAGCCCATCGATCACTTCGCGAACCAAGTGGACATAGCTCGGCGTGGGAATCTCTTTGGCTCCCAGGAGGTCGCCGATCACAAGCCTGTGCAGGATTGATACGCCGAGATTGCGCCATGCAGAGCCGTGCTCACTTGCCACCTGCTCCATGCGAGCCACTCCCGCAGGAGTGATTCTTACCAGCGTCCAGTTTTTGTCGGCAGTCGTGTAAAAGCCCAGCGTGCCCTGGGAATCTTCCATTTCGATCTGCTCCCAGACCTGTTCTGCCGCTTCGGGCCCTTGCCCGGCAGACTGTGTTGTAAAGCAGTCCCCCAATCGGATTGCCAGTTCAGCAGCAGACGCGACCGATGGCTGCACAAAGAGGCGGTGAGTCGGCAAAACAACGAGCCCCGGATCGCTCATCCCCACGAGCATCATCAGCACAAAGTTGGCCGGGTGGTCAGAGGGCAGTGACTCTCCCCCATGGCTCTCGCCGTAGGCTGCGGCGATTTCATCGCGGTAGTTACAGGCGGTCTCATAGCGGTGGTGGCCGTCGGCGATGAACACGGGCTTGGGCCCCATCAGTCCGGCCACTTTTGCGGCCACACCTTCGTCTGTCAGCGGCCACATTCGGCTTCTCACGCCGAGGTGATCGACAGCCTCTACCGGAGGTTGTCCGGCAATGGCGTTATCGAGCAGCGACTGCACCTCACCAAGCTGATTGGGGCCCAGCGGATCTGGGTAGAGACCAAAGACTTGACTCAGGTTTGCCTTGCAGGCCCGCGTCAGCAGGAGCCTATCGAGTTTGGGTCCCGACATCGTTTCCTCGTGCGGATGAATATTGCCGGTGCCAAATCGTTCCAGTCGCACGCGAGCCATCACGCCGCGTCGCACATGCTCTTTGCCCTCCACTTCAAAGAGTTGATGGTAGACATAAAGGGCCGCCGCCGACTCCTGCATAACGACGCCTTGTTCGCACCAGCTTTTGAGAAACTTGGCTGCACGCGTGTATTTATTGGACTGGTCGTTGTCGCCCGGTTCCTCCCGGTTGAGTTCGATGCGAATCACATTGGCTGGGTGTTGTTCGTAAAGCTTTGTCTGCAGGGCGGCATCGATCACATCGTAGGGGGGCGCGATTACCTGCGAGAGAGTGCCGACGTGTTTGGGATCGTAACGAAGGCCACGGAGGGAGGCGACGTGAGGCATGGTTTTAATGAGCTTTCACAACGGGTGGGGGAATCGAGGCGAGAACAAACACTTTACAGATGTGTTCGATTGGTGTGTTAGGATACAAAACTCTGCGAAAAATTACCGAAGGAATATGAATGGAATTCGCCCCGAAAGAAACTCTAGAAGGAAGCAGATGCTCTCAGAAAACTCTCTCCCCGCAATTGTGATTGCCAACGTCCCACGCTCGCCAGGGAAATCATCCGGCAGCGAAACTCGCCGGGCTTTTCTTGGTCACAGCAGCCAAGCGATGGCCACCACGGCGGCGGCTTTTTTTCCAAGCCATTTCCTGAGCTGCGAAACCTCGCCCCGCGTCCATGCCGCTGGCAGTGACGAGATTCGCGTTGCCCTCATCGGCTGCGGTGGTCGTGGCGGTGGGGCAGCGGTTGACGCGCTCTCGGTCGCGGGTGCACCGCTCAAAATCATTGCACTGGCCGACGTCTTTCGCGAACGGGCCGATGTCATCCAACGATCGCTTCGCGAGGAGTTCAAGGAACGGATCGATCTAGCCGACGGAACGCCTGAAGAGCGAATCTTCGTCGGATTCGATGCCTACAAACAGGCCATCGACTGCCTACGACCCGGTGACATCGCGATTTTTGCCACACCGCCAGCCTTTCGAGCGCCCCAGTTTGCCTACGCCATTGAGAAGGGCGTTCATGCGTTCATGGAAAAGCCGGTATCGATCGACGGCCCGACAACTCGCCAGATCATCGCACTGGCCGCCAAGGCAGACGCGAAAAAACTCAAGGTGGGCGTGGGGTTAATGTGTCGCCACTGTGATCGTCGGCGGGAACTGTGGGACCGCCTTCAAAGCGGTGAGGCGGGTGAACTGATTGCGTTTCGCGGCTACCGCGAACACAATCTCGCTCACAATCTGGATCTCGCCCCGGGCCCAAATGGAATGAGCGAGTTGCTCTGGCAGGTAAAACGGTTCCATAATTTCTTGTGGGCCAGCGGGGGCGTCTTTAGCGACTATTGCATCCACCACATCGATGAGGTTTGCTGGATGAAGGGGTCGTGGCCGGTGAGAGCCGAAGCCACAGGCGGCCGTCACTACAAAGGAAAGCTGGACGATCAGAATTTTGACAGCTACGCCATTGAATACACCTTTGATGACGGGGCTAAGTTTTTCTACTCCAGCCGGCTGATGAACAACTGCGAGCAGAAGTTTGGCGTATTTGGACAGGGCTCCAAGGGGGCCTTCACGATCTCGGGTAGCGGACATTCCCCTGCCAAGTCTGTTCTCTACAAAAGCCAGCGCATGGACAAAAACAACATTCTCTGGGCAGCCAACCAACCCGAACCAAATCCCTACCGCCGCGAGTGGGAGCATTTGGTGGCCGCCATCATGGCCGATGAACCCTACAACGAAGCTGCGAGGGGGGCACAGGCTAGCCTTGCAACTGCGATGGGCCGCTTTGCCGCCCACACCGGACAACCTGTCACCTATGATGAAATGCTCAATTCCCAAGACGATCTGACGGCCGGAGTCGCCTCACTCACAGCAGACTCGCCCTCGATCCTTGTCGCCAATAGCGACGGCACTTATCCAGTGCCGTCGCCAGGCAAATACAAGTTTGAGTATCGAAACTAAAGTCTGCTATGAACAGGACTGGCCCTGCCATCATCAAACTTTAGTAGCGGTAGTAGTCGGGCTTGAATGGACCTTCCACAGGCACATTGATGTAAGCCGCCTGCTCAGGAGTGAGCTTTGTCAGCTTTACACCCAGTTTATCCAAGTGCAGCCGCGCCACTTCCTCGTCCATTTTCTTGGGCAGCACATGGACGCCGATATCAAAGAGATCGGGAGTTGTCCAAAGAGCGATCTGAGCAATCACCTGATTGGTAAAGCTGGTGCTCATGACAAACGATGGGTGGCCTGTGCCGCAGCCCAGATTGACGAGCCTTCCCTCGGCCAGAATCAGGATCGAATTGCCACCGGGAAGCGTGTAGCGATCAACCTGCGGCTTAATCTCGACCTTGCGAATGCCCTTTGTTTTTTCCAACCACGCGATGTCGATCTCAAGATCGAAGTGGCCGATGTTACAGACAATGGCGTCGTTTTGCATCTGTGCAAGGTGCTCGCCGCGAATCACATCTCGGCAGCCAGTGGCTGTTACAAAGATTTGGCCCCGGGAGGCCGCCTCTTCCATCGTGGTGACTTCGTATCCTTCCATTGCGGCCTGCAGGGCATTGATCGGGTCGACTTCGGTGACAATCACTCTGGCCCCGAGTGACCCCATGGCCTTCGCGCAGCCCTTGCCGACATCACCGTAGCCACAAACTACAACAACCTTGCCGGCCACCATCACATCGGTTGCCCGCTTGATCCCGTCGGAAAGGCTTTCGCGGCAACCATAAAGATTGTCGAATTTGCTCTTGGTGCAGGAGTCGTTGACATTGATGACGGGGAGTTTTAATTCGCCCGCTGCATGCATCTGATAGAGCCGGTGCACTCCGGTTGTCGTCTCTTCCGAAATGCCGCGGATACCGCCCAGCAGTTCCGGATATCTATTATGCACCATGTTAGTGAGATCGCCGCCGTCGTCCAAAATCATGTTAAGCGGCTCGCCGTCATTAAAAAACAGTGTCTGCTCGATGCACCAATCAAACTCTTGATCGGTCATCCCCTTCCAGGCAAAGACTGGCACGCCCGTCTTGGCAATCGCGGCGGCCGCATGGTCTTGCGTCGAAAAAATATTGCAACTGCTCCATGTGACCTGTGCGCCCAGCTCCGTCAGCGTTTCGATGAGAACAGCGGTTTGAATAGTCATGTGCAGGCAGCCGGCCACGCGGGCACCAGCCAATGGCTTCGAGGATCCATACTTCTTGCGCAGAGACATCAGGCCCGGCATCTCATTTTCGGCCAACATGATTTCCTTGCGGCCCCAATCAGCAAGCCCGAGATCGGCAACTTTGTATGGCAGTCGGGTATCAACTTGAGACACAGGAACCTCCTAAAAAATGGCTGGGCGGAAAAATAAAAATACGAAGGACTATGGGGTGGTTCGTTCGGGAACCGTCACTCATCCGGACTCCCTCGCAGGAGCCTGCCCAAATGATATACGGGAAACCGCATTTGACAGAAGATGGAAACTGAGGGCCTAAAAAAGGTTTGAAATTGCCTCTCGCACGGCCGCCACAAAGGCCCGGAGCTTTTTGGGGTCTTTGTGGCCGGGCGTCGATTCGACGCCACTAGCGGTATCCACTGCCCTCAGGCCCGTCGCGGCAATCGCCTCGGCCACGTTCTCGGGAGTCAGCCCGCCAGCTAACGCCATCGGTAAGGGCAGGGGTCCGGCGCGGGCCAAAGCTCTCCAGTCAACCGTGGCTCCCGTGCCTCCGAGTTGGCCGGCGGCCGTTTGACGGGAAACGCTGGCATCAACAATCACCATCGCCGGAGCTTGGCCGTAGGTTCTGGCCGCTTTGATCCACGCTCTGGCTACCCCCCAATCGCCAGCCTCTAGTCGTACCGCCCGAATCACCGGCAGTCCGGCCAACTCGAAGCAGAGCTGCGGTGGATCGTAGAGGGCATTTTCATCACCGATCAGTGGGCTCTTGGCCGCTGTCACTTGCTGGACTGGTTGAAGATGGCCGTGAAGCTGGATGGCATCGAGTCCCACAGCATGGGCAATTCTCAAAATCTCTTCGGCCGTTGCGCCAGCAAAGACGCCGACTCGCACGATGCCGCGCGGCACCGCAGCAGCAACACTTTTTGCCGCGTCTACGCTCAGACAGCGAGGCGAGCCGCTGACAAAGTTAAGGCCGATGGCATCGGCATCGGCCTCGGCCACCAGTTTCGCGTCGGTTGGCGTGGTCACGCCACAAATCTTTACTTTAAACAACGAATCGATCTTTCTTGCGTTGCAACCGGTAGATCCGGAGTCAACGGTTGTGGTTCGGCTCTTTTTACCAATCGGAAAAGTCTACGCGGTCAGTACGGGGTGCAGGAAGGTATGGTCAACGGTCGAAATGATACCTGTGAGAATGAAGCTCCGTTGTGGCGGCATTCCGCTCCCAAAATAGACACTCCGGAAACACGCCCGCGATGATCGCTCCTCGCCGTCACCCCTCGAACCGTCCTTTTCTGGCCGCCCCGCGCCCTGAGTTCTACCATCCAGCAAAGCTCATCGATACGGCGCTGCAGAGTTCCGAAAGGGCAATCCGTCGCGGCGAGGGAGTCGGCTTGGTCGTTGGAGCACCCGGCACCGGCAAGTCGCTGCTGTTGGCAAAGATTGCTGAGAGTGTGCGAGATGATTTTGATGTTGCCCTACTCTCGGGAGCAAGAATCTGCACGCGGCGTGCGCTGTGGCAATCGATTCTTGCCGAAGTTGGAGAGCCCTACAGGGGCATCGATGAAGCTGAACTACGAATCAATATGGTTGAGCGGATTCGCGGACTTGCTGCTACTGGAGCAGGTCTTGTCGTGCTCGTGGACGAAGCCCACACACTGCCCACGCGACTGATCGAGGAACTCCGACTGCTGACAAATGTTCCCACGCCACTGCCAGCGGTTCACATCGTGCTGGCGGGCACATCTGAACTCGAAGAGATTCTAGCCGCACCAAAAATGGAGAGTCTCTCTCAGCGGATTGCAGTGCGCAGTTATCTGGAGCCACTTGAACATTCAGAAACACTCGCCTATCTGCGGACGCAAACCAGTGCGGCGGCCCTCAACTGGGATACACTTTTCGAGCACGGCTGTGATGATGCGGTCTTTACTGCATCTGATGGCGTGCCCCGGCTAATCAATCAGATTTGTGATCAGACGCTGGTGCTCGTCTCGCAGGCAGGCCGCCAGCGCGCAACACCGGCCGACATCGCCGCGGCGTGGCGTGAAATCCAGCGACTCCCTTCCCCTTCCGCACTCGGGCAGGCTCCGAATCAATCCTGGCAGGCACCGGCAGAAACAGTCGACTTTTTTGAGGATCGATTTTCTGCCGATGGCACTACGAACGACGCCCACAGCAGCCAACCGAACGACCTGCCAGACTTCTCTGACGGCCTTTGCGACAGCGCCGACATGATTGAATTTGGTTCGCCTGAAAGCGATTCTTTTGGAGACACCCTCTTTGCAGACAAAACAAACGATGTCGGCGGTCCCTACGCCGACCCGGGCGCTGTCGAAAGAGCACTCCTTGAAAGTTTTGGCAGCGTCAGCGGTGACAGCCCACTTCGTGCCGCAAAAGACCCGTGGCAGGGGCCAGACGTAGAACTAATTTTTGATTCCTCCGCCGATCCTTTTGCGGAATACTTTGCAGATGAGGAGCGTGTCGTGGAACGATTTTTGATGCGTGGACCGGATGATTTCAGCCACCACCACCAAGTGGCTAGCAGGGAGGGTTTGTCGATGGCGAAACAACTTGGACATTACGAGAATGCCTCGTTAGCGATGCCTGCCGCGGCGGTGGCGACCGTGCCGCAGGCTGCCATCGATTGCGTATCGCCTCTGCCTGCCTCGCTCGGGACAGACCACGAAGAAGTTGTTGCGGAAATCAATTCGCAAAACGGCAATGCTCAAAATCAAAACGTGATTCAAACAGACACAGATGACACTGACATGGTGGTGATTGAAGAAGATGCCTATGATCCCCCAAGAGGCGTTCAGAGATCAATCTTCGCAGTCCGCCCCGGCGACTACCGTCATCTCTTTGCTCGACTGCGGCGAGGTGATTAAATTTAAAACCGCTGAAATCTCTCGGCTTTTTTCCTGCTTCACAAACGGTTATCCTCCAAAACCGTCCACAGAACTTTTTGGTCCTTTTCTGCTGTGGTAGGTCGGGATCCCAACGGTGAGTCTCTCGTATGGCTTTGAATGATGTCTGCTCCAGTGACGCCTGGCCTCTTGGTTCGGTACTGGTGCAGTCAGCAACCTACAACGAATGCGAGAATATTCGCGACTTGATTGAGCGTGTTTTGGCTATTGCACCAGACCTGCAAATGCTGATCATCGACGACAACTCGCCGGATGGCACCGGTCAGATCGCCCTGAGTGAGGCGGCAAAGAATCCTCGACTCCACGTTCTTGTGCGGCATGGTCGGCGTGGTTTGGGAAGCGCTATCTTGGAAGGTTTTCTACTTGCCAGAAAACGCGGATTCCAAATTGCAATCAATATGGATGCCGATTTCAGCCATGATCCAACCGACATTCCCCGACTTTTAGCAGCGATGAATCCCAGTGGCGGTCGGCCTGCCGATGTGGCAATCGGATCGCGACGAGTGCCGGGAGGAAGCGTGATTGGCTGGCCGCTTTCGCGGCATCTGGCAAGTTGGCTGGTGTGCTGGTTCACCCGGTGGGTGCTGTGCGTGCCTGTCCACGATGCATCGAGTGGGTTTCGCGCGGTGCGAGTCTCAGTCTTTGATCGCATTGGCGGACCATTCTCGCAGGGCTACGCCTTTCAAGAGGATCTTCTGTGGCGCATTCACCGCGAGGGAGGCAGACTGGTAGAAGTGCCGGTTACATTTATCGATCGAACGTTGGGCACAAGCAAGGCTGACTTCGCGGAAAGTAAGCGCAGTATCAGCGAATTGCTGCGACTGGCCAGCCAAACGTGGCTCTCAAAAAAATACTCGCGGTTGCCGGAATGACTGACGAATGCTCTGCTTGTGGGTGTCGTTCGGAATCTCCATTCGAAGGGAAGGCAATGACAGTCCCACAACAAGCCGCCGGTAAAGTTTCCAGCGTCATGCAGGAGCATCGGGTTTTTCCACCATCCGCTGCATTTTCTAAACGGGCTCGGATCGGCTCGATGGCCGACTACCAACGGATCTACGACCAATCCGCTGCCGATCCCGATGCCTTCTGGCATCTTCGCGCCCAATCACTGCCGTGGACAATTCCCTACACCAAGGTGCTTGACTGGAATCCTCCGGAAGCTCACTGGTTTGTTGGCGGAAAAATCAATGCCTCAGCCGCCTGCCTCGATCGGCACGTGGCGGATGGTCGCGGCGATAAAACGGCCATCGTCTGGGTTGGTGAGCCAACAGGCCAGCGGCGCGTGATCACCTATCGGGAACTCTTGGCAGAAGTCTGCCAGGCTGCGGCCGGACTGGAAAAAATAGGTATCAAAGCAGGCGATGTGGTTTCAATTTACATGCCGATGACTCCAGAACTCGTGATTTCCATGCTGGCCTGCGCCCGGATTGGGGCTGTGCACTCCATTATCTTCGGTGGATTTTCCAGTGAGGCGATCGCCGATCGCAATCAAGATGCTCAGGCCGTGGCCGTGATCACTGCCGATGGCGGTTGGAGGCGTGGATCACAGTTGCCGCTGAAGAAAAATGTCGATGAGGCGATGAAGAAGTCGCCTACTGTGAAGCATGTCATCGTTCTCAAACGCACAGGCCAGCCCGTGGAGATGGTGCCGGGCCGCGATATCTGGTGGCATGACATGCTTGCCGGAATGCCAACCAACAAGCCAGCAACAGCGATGGACTCTGAGTCACCTCTTTTTATTCTGTACACCAGCGGCTCAACCGGAAAACCAAAGGGGATCAAGCACTCAACAGCTGGCTATTTGCTCTGGGCTCAAACAACCGCTGAGTGGGTTTTTGATCTCCGCGACGACGATCTTTTTTGGTGCACCGCCGACTGCGGCTGGATCACCGGCCACAGCTATGTGACCTACGGACCCTTGGCTGCCGGGGCGAGCGTCTTGATCTACGAAGGAGCGCCTAATGCGCCCAATGAGGGCCGCTTCTGGGAGATCATCGAACAGGAAAAGCCCACGATTTTCTACACCGCCCCAACGGCCATCCGCTCCTTTATGAAGTGGGGCATGTCGCACATTGAAAACCGCGATCTCTCTAGCCTCCGTCTTCTTGGCACTGTGGGCGAAGGGATCAATCCTGAAGCCTGGATCTGGTATCACGAAGTGATCGGCGGCAAGCGTTGTCCAATTGTTGATACATGGTGGCAGACCGAAACGGGCGGGATCATGATGAGCCCGCTCCCTGGTTGCACTCCGACGAAGCCGGGCAGTTGCACACTGCCATTGCCTGGGGTATTTCCAGCGATTGTCGACGCGTCTGGTGAGCCTGTTGAGCAAGGCGAGGGAGGCTGGCTGGTGATGACGCGTCCGTGGCCGGGAATGCTGCAGGGCATTTGGGGAGACGACGAACGCTTCCGCGAAACGTATTGGTCGCGTGTGCCTGGCAAGTACTTGGCGGGCGACAATGCCCGACAAGACGCCGACGGCTACTACTGGATCATGGGTCGAATAGACGATGTCCTGAACGTAGCAGGCCATCGTCTCTCCACGATTGAGATTGAAAGCGCGCTTGTCAGCCATCCTTGTGTGGCCGAGGCCGCTGCAGTTGGGCGACCGCACGATGTGAAGGGAGAGGCGGTCGCGGTATTTATTACACTCAAGTCTGGCGAGGCGAGCGAGGCACTCAAAGAGACGCTTCGCAAGCACGTACGGCAGCAGATTGGAGCGTTGGCAGTACCAGATGACATTCACTTTTCGGCAGTCTTACCTAAGACCCGTAGTGGCAAGATCATGCGTCGGTTGTTACGCGACATTGCAGCTGGTCGGGAAACGGTTGGTGATACAACAACGCTCGAAGACTACTCCGTACTGGCCAAGCTCCGTGACGACGAATAATCCGCCCTTCATGCCGGGGGCCGCTGGATGACGGCTGGCTGGGTCATAACGATTCTGCTTGTTGAGCCTCTTTGCCTATGATTAAAACTTGTTTGCTTTTGGCAAACCTGAGCGAAAGTAGCGTTAACAGCCTCAAAATGCGTGCTAGAGTTCGTTTATTCCGATACACGTGGGGTGGCTGGAGAGATTCTCTTTCCATTCCAAACCTCGCTCCAAAAATAGTCGTACGTGGTCTGTTCAGTCCGATGAATGTGTTGCAATCAGCCTGTCTCTTTCCAAAAATCTTTGCCGTTCTGGCAGTCTGCCTTGCCTGCACTTCGGTTGCATTCTCAGCCCCTTGTGACGACGATGTCTGGATGGTGAGCACGAGGCGACTCCCCACCATCTGTCGGATGCCTCTGTCAGCCGCTATTGGGATCGAGCGACTCAATCCGGCAGTCAACTGTTGGGAACGGTCCGACTTACAAAGCCTGCTCGACGATCCCACCCGGCCGCTGATGATTTTTATCCACGGCAACCGTTATTCAACAGCCGATGCCAAATCGCAGGCTCTACAGCTAGCACGACAGGCAAAAAGATGCTGCCCAGACGTGGCGCCCGTGCGAACGGTTGTTTTTTCTTGGCCCAGCGAACAGGACGGCATTTTGCTCCGCGACGGCCGAATAAAATACGAGCGTGCCTTTGCCGACGGCCATTATTTTGCCTGGTTTCTTGGGCATATCGAGCCGCAGCGTCCTGTGGCAATTATGAGCTACAGCTTTGGGTCCATCATTACACTGGAAGCGTTTCAAGATCTTGTAGCGGCCCAGCGGGCCGGTCGCAGCGATGTTCAGCCATGGACCCACCGCAGCGGCCGAACGAATCTCGTATTTGTCGCACCCGCGGTCCGTTGTGATGCCCTCTCGCCGCGTGGCCCTTACCGCGAAACGCTCAACTGTTTTAACCAGTTAACTCTCATTATCAATTCCGAAGACCGAGTCCTTGGATTCTTTCCCTGGATCGACTGTAAGCAGAGCCTCGATGCACTCGGCCATGTCGGTATGCCCCGCTCTTGGTTACCAACGAATGTCGACTTCACGACGACCAATGCTGCCACCGTGATTGGAAAAGATCACGGACTATCGGTGTATCTCCGCTCCAGCGTGCTCGCCCGGCGAATTTGCACGGGAGCAACCGAAAACCTCGTCCAACCCTAATCCAACGAGCCACTCTTCAGATGCCATAAAAAGGCTACGCTGCCCAACGCAATGGGTTGGCACCTTGAGCCAGTCTCGCCTCAACCATCATTCTGGCCACATCTGGCATCTTATAACGAGCTGTCCATCCAAGTCGCTCAGTGGCATGAGTTGTATCAGCGCGGCCACAGTGATTTTCACTCGGTCGCATCAGCTTCGGATCGCGCACAACACGAGTCCGCCAATCAATTCCCAGTGCACAAAACACCTCTGACACGAAGTCTTCGAGGCTGCTGGTGTAGCCTGTGGCAATCACAAAGTCCTCAGGTTCATTGATCTGCAACATCGCGTGCATGGCCACGACATATTCCGGGGCCCAACCCCAGTCGCGTTGCACCGAAAGATCGCCTAATAATAAATTTTCCTGTTCCCCGGCCGCGATTCGGCAAGCACCTGACACAATTTTTTGTGTGGCAAACCGCTCGGGACGCAGTGGGCTTTCATGGTTAAAGAGAATCCCGGTGGCGGCCCCAATGCCATAGGCGTCGCGGTACTGAGCGATTTGCCAAAACGATGTCGCCTTGGCAATGCCGTAAGGACTGCGAGGGCGTAACACGGATTGTTCGCTGGCCGGTTGATCGCCAATGGTTCCAAACATTTCAGAACTGCCAGCGTTATAAAGCCGGATTGGTTTGCCGAGCATCCGGATTGCTTCGAGCAGATTTACGGTGCCAACCACAATGCTCTCAAATGTCTCTACCGGTTGGTCGAATGAAGCGATCACTGATGTTTGGCCGGCAAGATTATAAATCTCGTCGGGGTCGCAACGGGAAATGGCTTGCATGGTCGATCGGAAGTCAACAAGTGACATCGATTCGACCGCCACTCGTTCCCGAATGCCAAGCCGATGAAGCCCATCGAAGCGATTGGCCTGCGCATCGCGACTCGTGCCGATGACCATGTAGCCGAGTTGCAACAGGTGGGCAGCTAAATAGCTGCCGTCCTGCCCGCCAATGCCGCAGATCATCGCCGTCTTTCTTTCACTCGACAAAGGTGAACTCATTTGCGGAGAATAGCAGCGGCAGAACCTGCGGAGAATGCCAGAAATGAGGCCGTACCGCCGCTTTTTGCGGCGTTAGTGCGCAGCAAACCACGCTACCGTCTGGGCTATGCCCTCGGCCAACCCCACCCTCGGCTCCCAGCCCAGAATTGATTGGGCAAGCTGTGCATCCAGTAGATTTGAACGCAGATCTCCAGCCCGCGACGGCCCGAAGAGCGGTTCTGGAAGCGGCGAGACTCTGCCCGAAGCGATTCTGATACGAGCCACATGCTGCCGAATCATCGCCTCCAAAAGATTCACATCGGTGCCGATGCCTGTGCCGATATTCAGACTCGTGAGTGTTCGCGGTTTGACGTTCGGCAGTTGGGCTGTAAGGGCAATCAGATTCGCTTGGGCTACATCTGGGCCGTAAACATAGTCACGCACATGCCGGCCATCGCCGTTAATCGTGCCCGCCTCTCCAGCTAACAGTTTTTTTGAAAAGATGGCTACCACACCAGCCTCACCGTGCGGATTCTGTCTGGGTCCGTACACATTCGAATAGCGTAGCGCCACCCCCTCAATTCCATGTTCTTCCGCAAAAAATTTGAGATACCGCTCGCCGGCCCATTTCGTAATTCCGTAAGGGCTCAACGGATTGGCTGGGGTCGACTCGAGAGCCGGCGATGCTACATCGCCATAGAGCACTCCGCCGCTCGAGGCAAAGACCACTCGCTGGCAGCCATACTGCACTGCAGCAGCAAGCACATTGATCAGTCCGAGGCAATTCACCTGCGCATTAAAAAGTGGCTCCCGCACCGAGCGGCTCACCGACATTTGTGCTGCCTGATGGCAGACAGCCTGCGGTCGTTCGACAGCAAAAACCCGGTCGACTGCTTTCTCGTCAACAATGTCAACGGTATGCAGCGGCACGCCGGCGGCCAGATTTTCCCGCGAACCGCTGGAAAGATCGTCGATCACGGCCACAGTGTGACCGGCTTCAAGCAGGCTGTCGACGATGTGGCTGCCGATAAATCCGGCACCACCCGTAACGAGAATCTTCATGCTGCCCCGCTTCTCAAAACTGAGTCGTACACCCGCAGATACGCCTGGGCTGTTCGGGCCCATGAAAATGAATCGGCGTGTGCCCGTAGTTTCGCGGCAAAGTTGTGATCGCCTGCCACTCGCTGCATTCCCGCAGTAAAAACGCTCATCATATGATCGGCAGCGTACGAATCCCAGTAAAATCCAAGCTCTCCCCCAATTTCAGGCAGACTCGTCGACCGCGACATGAAGACCGGTTTGCCGCACTGCATGGCTTCAAGCACCGGAAACCCAAAGCCTTCCGCAAGGGATGGAAAAAGGAAGGCCTCGCAGTTTTCATAGAGCCACTGCCGATCGCCATCGCTCACCTCACCAGTCAGAACGACACGCTCTCGAAGGCCTCGCTTCACCACCGTGTCCTGAAGAATTGCTCCATACGGCGTGGACTTTTTTCCAGCAATGACCAGTCGTTTTCCTGGCATGCGTTCGATCAGATCAAAAAGGACGTGAATATTCTTATGTGGTAGAGCGTTGCCAACCGACAGGAGAAACTCGCCCTGCGTCATGAAAGTAGGCCGCGACGGCGATGCCGGCACGGGTTGAGCTAACCCCAGCGGCACGACATGAATGGGCCGTTGTCCGACACGCAGGTGCGCTGCGACATCTCGAGCGACATAGCTTGAGTCGGTGACAATGGCTACCGAGCGATCAACTTTTCGCTGGATCTGTCTCTGTTTGCGAGCAACTGCGTGGGGGCGATTTTTGTGCTCGTCGTCGTGCACAAAATTAAGATCGTGGATGGTCAGCACAACAGGCACCCGGTCATCGAGTGGCAAATACTTTGACATCTGATTAGTGATGTGCCAGAGGTCGTATCGCTCGCCTGGCTGGCCTCGTAGAAAAGGCTGCACAAGCGGCCTGTAGAGACTTGCAAAAGACTCTTTACGCCATGGACTGACATCGATGTGTTCGACTCCGCCATTCGTCCCATGCTGCACTGTTGTGGGTGGCATAAAAAAAACTGGCTCAATCGAGCGGCCTGCTGCCGCCAGAATCTCCGCCGACAGATACTTGCAAAATCGACCGAGTCCACAGTTGATGTGTCGTAGTTTTTCTAAATCGAGAACCACTCGCGGGGGACGCACCACTCTTGCCTTTGCCATCGGAGGCGACCATTTCGGCGACGCTGTCGCCGGGGTCGTTTGCGACTGCTGATCTCCTGCCATGACGTTTGCTCCCGCACGTTTTGCCGCCTCGTTGTCCAGCGGCTGTAACTGCCAGTTGTAAGCGGTGCTTTCTGAAGAGTTATCGGCAGTTTCGCTTGCCAATTCACTGTCTTTTTTGAGCAGATGGCTCTCGCCGGACTCGCGTCTTTAACTGGGACATAGGATCTTCTCTTCTCTTTCCTCCCTATCTTTTCTGCGCGAATGTATCTTTCCTAGCGGAGCTGCCCTACGCCGCTATCGCGTTTTGTGTCTCTGCCGCGTTTTGCGCAAGACACATTTTTCTACCACTCCTGAATAAGGGTTTCTTTATGAGCCGAAAAATAAGCGCCGCCGGGATTTCCCGTTCTCACTGAGTGAGTGCTAGTCAAACGGAGATGGATGGTTGCATGCTCTACAGCAAAGCCCATAATCTTATCCTTGGCCATTATCCAAAGACAGCTGGTACATCGATGCTCGAGTGGTTCCAACGAGTCTTTCCCGATGCCTTGGTGCTGGACCAACGCAATTACCACTTGGATCTTCGGGCGGGCCTACGCCGCCTGCACCTGTGGAACCGTCAACGGATGAATCCGTTTCACCACAAGCCGCGAGTGATCGGGGTCGTGCGTGAACCGTTTGAGATGCTTGTATCGCTCTATGAGTTCTGGCAGCGATGCCCCAACCACCCAGACCCCTCCTGTGAAATTGTTACTGCATCCAGAAATTATAATTTTAAGGCCTTTCTCAAACTCGCCACTGACGGACATCAAGTCCCTCGGTACGAAGATTTCTTTGCCCTCAGCCATCCCGGACAAAGCACTGTCCGACTGATCGACTTTGACAATCTGGAGGCTGGTCTACGGGAGGCCTTAGACACACTCGATATTGATGTGGACATATCGCTCAGACGGACCAACTGTTCACCATCGAAGCGAACCGACCTGTCGGAGTATGTAGAAGAAGCGGGCCCACTGATGCTCGATGTCCACCGTTACTTTGCTTGGTACTACACAGATGGGGTTCGCCTTATGGCCAGCGGCAAAGGCAGCCCTCGCCTCACTGTCTCCTACAGGCCAGCATTTAGAACCTTTGCACGTGGCATCGCCCGCCCACGTGCTGCCTGACCACAGCGGCCGCCCTTTCAACGACCTGCCACGCGTGACAGGGGCGTTGATTTCCACCACGGCTTCTTCGAAAGGTCGGCAAGATCATATTCGGTCTCCCGAAAAATCGACTGAGATGCTCGCGCGTATGGTATTGGCACCGGATCGCACCGTGCATCACCGAAAGCCGCGACAATCAGACCGTCGCCACTGTAACTCTCCATGATGCGATGCTCCGCAATCACCCGGCCACCACATGCATCGAGTTGCTGAAGGCATTTGTGGTGGATTAGAGGGTCTTTTGATATTGAATGATGGTTGAGACAAGGACAGTTTCAAATCGTTCAATGAGAGACCTCCGCTTTAGGCGCTTTTCACTGGCTCACGTGACGGATGCATAACACATTGAATCGCCGTTACGACTTGCTCAGCCGTCTGTTTCCAGGATGTTGGCGTGAACGTATCACGAATCTGCTTTTCTCGTTGCTGAACCCAGGCCGGATCAGATACGACTCGCTGTACGAGTTTAAAAAGTGTGACAGCATCGTGGATCTCACAATATTCCGGTAGATCTGATCTTATTTCCGGGACACTCGTCGCGTTCGATGCCAAACACATCCGTCCATAGCCAAGGCTCTCTGCCACTGGCATTCCCCACCCCTCATACTTGGAGGGATAGATTGTCGCTACACAGTTCTCGTAATACCACCCAAGCTCATAGTCATCGATGGCCTCGAGCAGATGCATGTGCCTGTTGACGGATCGATCATTGACAACTTCGTAAACAAAGTCCTTGACGAGTAGATGCGGCGTACCGACGCACAGAATATCGGGGCATGTATCCGGATCGAGGGCCGCAAGAAGTGACCGGACTTCGTAGAGGAGTCGCTGATTTTTTCGAACATCAAGCGTGGAAACACAGAGAAAAAAAGGCCTCTGCGGAACAAACCTTGGCAGCGGACTCGACGGTGGAGTCATCGGTCGAGTGAATGACGTCTGCAAGCCGAACGATTGAGAGGGCAGGTGC
>Ga0194051_1000548_pt1 | contig 21376 bp, 53 predicted proteins | sample SepL2320m_MetaG_FD_161275 | JGI IMG/M metagenome (GOLD analysis project Ga0194051, IMG submission 161275) | Anoxic zone freshwater microbial communities from boreal shield lake in IISD Experimental Lakes Area, Ontario, Canada - Sep2016-L239-20m | ecosystem: Environmental > Aquatic > Freshwater >... | reverse complement strand
CCTTACGGTGCAACAGGTTAGAGCGGCGGGGAAGGAATCCAACCCGACCCGCCTCTCCAACAGCCGACCCCCGATAGGCCACTGTTGGAGAGGCATTCCCCCTACACTCCCTGAAATTCGTGTATGTCATTCCTGTAGCGGTTTAACATACACGGCCTGCATCGGCATCCGGGCCGGGGTCATTCCTTCACGGTGCACGGTGCGTAGACTCGGGGGCGGTTCACGCTGCTACGCTTCCTATAGTCCAGCTTCGCCCAAGTCTTGCCACCGGGGATCGCAACCGTCTTGCCGGTGGGCTGTTCGTCCTCGCCACTCACTCCCAGCAGTTCAGTCCGTAGGCGGGGGGCCACTTCCAGTATAGAGGCCAGTACACTTGGGCTGGCATGACAGATAGACCGCTGGGGTCTAGCCAGATAGTTTCTGGCCATGGGCCGCATTTCGGGGGCATCGGTTCCCAATGCACACCCCCTGCCCCATTGCGGGGCGGTTGGGGCGTTGGTTGGACTGGCACACCCCGGCCTGTAGTTCGCATTGCGCACCCATGCCATAGCAGAGCGTACGGCGTGTTCTATGCTCATGATGGCATTGCCCCTAGAACCGGCATCATAGTCGCGGTGCAACAGAACATCCATCATATCGGTCGCGGACGCACTGGGGTCTACTGCCCCGCCCCGTCTGGCCGATAGGGTGAAAAGCCGCTGCACCCGCTCAAACTCTCCCGGCAACCCCAACCAGAACAGGACGTCCGCTGTTCTAATTCCGTTACCCTCTATATGGGGGGTTTCAGTGTATAGGTTTGCTGGTTTCGCTACGTTCGCTGTTGTGGTCATTGTCGCATTCTCCCTGTTTTCTAGACTCAAACGGCAGACACGTTGTCTACTGATATCACTATCATCCATATCGGTATAAGTCTGTCAATAGCTTTAAAAGATTTTTACTCTTCCCCCCCAATTGGGTGATAGTGTACGTCTGTTTACCCCTGCCGGCGTTGGTATTGTTCGCTTATCCCTACCTTCCCCGCTATATATATGGTTCCGGTTTTTTCGTCCGATTGTGGCAAGCTGGGCAAACCTTACATTTTCGACAGACTCAAACTATCTGCCGGAAAGCATACCCCCCCCGCCACTATACACTGTCGATTACGATACAACACCCCACAACACCCCAACGGAGTCAAACAATGGACGTTCAATCGACCACAAACGACTACGCTGCTTTGTTGCGGCGGTTGTCAGTCGCGGAGAAAAAAGCGGCTGACCTGAACCTCCCTTGGCCACTACTGGAGTCGGCCTACTGGGTGTTGGAAGATGCGAAACAAGCCGTGCGTGAGTTTGAAGCTCATGCGGACAGGTATGCGGGTCGTTTCTTAGAGGGAGAAAACAATGAGCGATGAAATGACAATCGCGGCGTACAACGCCCTGAGCGAGAAGTATTGCAGAGCGGTTGTCCGCACTGACGCCGCGTTTCAATACGCGGAGAAGTTAAAGCTGCTGGCAGCGGAAGCCAAGGCGTCCGCAGTGCAAGCAGAGAAAAAAGAGCTGGTCTTAAAGCGAAAGCTGGCGGCGGCACGGGATGAGTTTCACAATTGCGTAGCACGGAGGTTAATTGCATGAGCGAAGTAACGGCGACGGACGCGGAGTTGGAAGACTCCGTGCGATTGAACACGTTTGGTCGAAAGGTTTTTGACCACCGGGCCTATGAAATAAAGGTGGCCGCAATGAGCCCCGATTCTCTTGCGGAGGTGATCCGCCAGTGTGCGTTTGTGCTGGAGCAATGGGAAAAGCATCCCAACCGGCACTACTACCTGACGGAGATTGCCTACTGTCGGGGCGAGCAGGCAAAGAGGGACGCAAAGGCGGCTTGCTTTGCGAATGCTGGCGGTTCGCACGCTGATCTAAAGCGTGGTGCGATGGAGTTTGCGTCCAAGCTGCGGTTTTACTGCCCAAGATTTAGGGGGATCGAATGAGAATCGCAGGAAAACGGGTGGCTAAAATCATCCAGACTTTTGTGCGAAAGCACTGCCCGGAGGAATTGCTGGAGGCTGGCACGTTCTGTGATCCCGCCGACTGGCGGGCGCGGGGCGAGTTGTACGGGCTGTGCTCAGTTCTGATCGTGGTGCATGACGGCGGGGCCTTGGCTCCCTTCTGCAATCACGACTATCTGAACCATAAAGCCATGCACCGGCTGGCACAACGGTTGGCGAAAGCCAAGTTCTACATTGAACAGTGTACGTGTTGGTACTCGGCGGTCTACAAACTGTAAAGGGAGGGACGATGGGCTGGACAAAAACAGAGTGGTCGCCTAGCGACCTAGAGGGTGCGGCACATATGGGCATCCTAGAAACGGAGTCGGAAGAGTCGTTCGATGTTCTGCGAACTGAGCGGGGGTTGATTTTTGGCTCCGTGTGCAACGTCGGATTCATGGAGTCGGGCTACATTCTGCGGGAGCCGGATGAAACGGACAACCATCTGCTGGAGGAATTGCTGGCAGACTTAAACGTGGTGTATAGCGATGGCGTGCAGTACGTCAGTCGCATAGTGGTCAACGAAAGAATCTAAAGGGAGGTTTGCGATGGTGAAAACGTCTAATCGTAATGCGAGGGCGTCAGTTCAGGCCCGGAACGTGTTCGATGCGTCCAATACCTTTGGCCGCATGGTTGGGCCGTTGTACGTGGTGTACTCCTACGGGGAGCACTGGCCACTGTTCGTGCATGACAACGGTGTCTGGTACGAAAATGAGGATCGGTATTCCGTGACAACAAGCAAGCACCGGAGCCAGTTGCATCCGCTTCTGGAGACGGAGCCACGTTCGGTGACGTGGTTGAAGAATCGTATAAAGGAGGTGACGGTATGAAACTACCTAAAGGTCTGACGTTGGAAAACATCATGGAGATTGCCAGCGAGGGCGAAAACGCTGGGTTCTGCATGAAATGCGGGGAGCAAGCCGATGGCGTGGAGCCGGATGCCTGCGGGTATGAGTGTGAAAGCTGTGGCTCCCCCTCTGTGTATGGGGCGGAGGAGCTAGTGATTCAGTTGGCCTGACAGTGGGCAACTTGTAAGCCAGCCTCGCAAGTTCAAACAGAAGGGATTCTGTATGTTTGCAGTTCGCACAAGGCGGGGCTATCTGGCGACGTTCGCCAGCAAGCCAGAAGCGGAGCAGTGGCTCCGTGATTGGACGGCAGTGCATGGGCACAAAGCATGGATAGAAAGGACGGAGTTATGAAATGTTATATCGTCTATGACGCAAAAGGCATTGAACAGCCGGGGTATATCAAAGCCGGTTCACACAATGCGGCAGAGAAAAAAGCTGTTGCCAAGTACGGCACAGGAGCCAGTGTGGCGGAGACCGAAGTTTAAATAGAAAGGACGGAGCTATGAGCAGCAAAGAAGCAGCATGGATGAAGTGGTTTCAGTGCGGTCTCGTGAAGGCTCACGAGCAGGGCGATTTCTTTGACCGCGAGGCGTGGAACACCGACGACGAAGGTGGGCCGCAACGTCCACAGGGTTCTAAGGAGTTGGAGGATGCCTACGCAGCCGTGTGGCTTGCCCGTGCGCAGGAGGAGTACCGACGAAGGTACGCGGAGGAAGCAATGGCGGATTTGAACAAGTGTCTAGCAGAGGTGACAAGAATTAAACAGGAGGAAGCATGTGTCTAGCAATCGTTAAGCCTTTGGGCGTGGTACCGAATTGGCGGTACCTAGAGAACGGGTTCCGCAAGAACAAGGACGGTGCCGGGTTTGCCGTTGCCGTCAATGGGAGGGTGGAGCAGCACAAGGGGTTCTTCTCCTTCGCGGAGTTCCGGGCGGCGTTTGAGCCGCACTGTCGGAGGGCAGCGTTGATCCACTTTCGGTGGGCGACCCACGGCAAGGTGGATGGTACCAACTGCCACCCGTTCACTGTCATCAAAGACAGACTGGCGGTGATCCACAACGGAGTGCTGAACATCAGCACTGACGATGACAAGAGTAAGAGTGACACTCAGCACTTTGTGGACAAGGTTCTGAGGCCGATGGCCAAGAGCGACAGCAAGTTCCATCGCCGCCCGCATATGCAGTTCCTTGGTGAGGCAGCGATCAGTGGCAACAAGCTGTGCTTCATAGAGGGAACCGGGCAGCACACTATCTGGAACGAGAAGTCTGGCACGTGGGTGCAGAAAATCTGGTACTCAAACGATGGGTACGCAGAGCCAAAGGTGTTCCTTGGGTTCCGTGAGTTCACCACACCTCTGCTAGAGAGGCTGGAGATGGAGCCTAAAAAAGACGACGTTTACGATGCCCTCACTCCCGAGCAGCGTGGGCATTGGAATGACCTGATCGATATTCACAATAAGGACGAGGATGAGTTGGAGGATATTGTTTTAGCGGAGGGTGCCGACAGTCTGCACACTCACAACATGTGGCTCTCCACTGGAGGTGGCGAGCCAGAGTCGAAACGAATGCGGCGGTCGAAACAGAAGACGTGGTGGGGTACTTTTCACAAAGATAAAGGAGCAAGGGCATGATTCAGGGTTACAGCAACAAGGACGCGGGGCTTTACCCCCGTGAGTACAGTGGGGCGGAGGTGTTCGGTGTAGAGTTAGAGGTGGAGGCCAAGCGGATCAGGCCGCCTACGTCCTATCACGACCGCGACCATACGAGTAGGGAGCTGGCCTACCAATGGTTGCGGAATGTCGATGGGTTCAAACTGGCAGACAAGTATGTGGTTTGCAAGTCTGACGGTTCGTTGAACAGCCGGGGGTTTGAGATTGTGACTCGGCCAGACGGTCTGGCACAGCACAAGAGACGGTGGGAGGGGTTCTTCGCTGCCAACCCCGGCGGTTGCATGACAAGCTGGAGTGGTGGGCGTTGTGGCATGCACGTCCACGTCAATCGTGGTGCGTTGTCTGAGCTGCAACTAGGCAAGATGCTGGTGTTCATCAATGAGCCTACCAACTCTCGGCTAGTCTCTGCGGTGGCGGGGCGGTATCGGTCACAGTGGTGCCGGTACAGTGCCAAGACACTAACCTCCCCCAAGGACGGTGACGATGGACGGAGAGTGGCGTTGAACTGTGAGAACGAACACACAGTGGAGTTTCGTATCTTCCGTGGCACGGTGGTGCGACGGGCGTTTATGAAAAACTTGGAGTTCGTTGCCGCCGTGGTTAGTTTCTGCGGTGTAGACCGGCGGTCGTTCTGTGAGAGCAAGAGCGGAACGCTCTTCTGTAGGTTTGTCAGGGAGAACCGCAAGCTGTACCCCAATCTTTTTGGTTTCCTTGTGGAGACCAACTTCTGTGAGGCAATGAGAAAGCGAGGGCCAAATGATACGACGAGTGGTGGTGGGCTATCGGTATAACGTGAAGACAACTCCAGCAGACTGGGGCCTATACGGCACCAAGCTGGAGATTCGTTCAGCAATGGGCGGCCTTAACAAGGTTGCGAAGCAGGCGGTAAAGTCTGGCAGCAAGCAGGTGTTTGTCCGGGCTATGGTGGAGGAGTTGAAACGCCGAGGGGCGTGCGGTGGTCTGGAGCCTAAGGCACTGGCCTTCCTCTCCACTGTGCTGGTACGTGAGTTGTTCTGGCAGACGGCAGGGTGGACAGCGGAGGTTGTTGACTAATGAGTATCGTCCTAAACGAAGAAAGCGATGCCGTCTTGGCACCTAATGCCGACAGCGCGTGGGTTGGGGTGAAGGAGTTTGCCATACGTATCATTAAGACAGACGAGGGCGTAGTTGTTGATGTCTACGCCAAGGGATACGAAGATTGCAACACACTTGTTTCGACCTACGCATTTGATAGCGATGCAAAGGCAATGCAAGAAGAGGAGGGGGTGAGCGATGAGTGAGTCTAGAGCGGCGGCAGCAATCCAACGAGCAGAGGCAGGCGGTGCTTCGCGTGCGGCATGGGGTGCGTTCTGGGCAGCGGACGCCAAGAGTTCTCGCCTACTGACAGCAGCGAAAGAGGCGGGGGATTTGTCTGCTCGCCTGTTGAGTGCGGCACTAGATGCAGAGAGGGTGGCGGTTGCGGCAGAGGCGGCGTTCGTCAAACGGTTTCCACAGGAGGGTGGCTGATGAAGACAGACGTTCAGGTGGCACGGGACGCATACAAGGCGGCCTTTGATCTGGCGGACATTGCATACGCTAAGGCGGCAGATGCGATGAGAGCGAAGACGGCGTATTCCGCTATCTTGGGTGCCGAGGGCTGGCGTGGCACGTGGGGTGAACCTTCGCCACTGCTGCGGAAGTACGATGCCTTAACCATGCTGGCGAGTGAGGCACAAGGTGCGAACAAGCTGGCGTGGCAGCGGGTGGACAAAGCAAAGGCCGCACTACAGGTGGCGATGGTGGCACGGGCCGCACGGGCTAAGGAACGTAGGCGGCAGGTGCGTCTGGCGGAAGCAGAACTGGCGGAGTATCAGGCGATCATGCAGGCGGTGGTAGATGAGGTTGAGCAACTAGCAAAGGGGGTGGAGAATGATTATTGATCTTGGTGTTTGGAAGGTGACTCTGAGCGGTGACTGGGAGGATCGCCTTTCGATCTGGGTTCAGCCTGCGGATGACTCGGAGGTAATCGTCTCCACCAGTGCAGCGGTATGCGAGGAGACAGGCCCCGGCTGGGGGTGCCAGCTTACAACTGCCGCTATTGAGGAGGCGTACGATGCCTGATGTTATAATGATAGCCTTGGATGTTACAAGCGACGTGGCGATTGCAGAAGACGCCGAGAGTGCCCTGATCTACGTGAAGGGGTTCGCGGTTTACATCTGCAAGACAGACAGCGGCGTGCTTGTTGATGTGTACGCAAAGGGGCATGAGTTCTGTGAGACGCTTGGTCGGTGCCAAGTGTCGGACAGTTTAGGACAGTCAGTAAGGGAGCTTGCAAGCGATGAGTAGTATATGGGTTGGCACACTGCATGAGCAGGCGTGGCTTAGTGGGATAGACCACAACGAGGATGACGCACGTGCGTTGCGTATTGCGTTCGTCCAAGCGGCGAGGGCAAAGGGGTGGTCGGGTGATATAGAACTAGACCATCATGGCCTCTTCGCATCAGCCGAGGGTGATGGTGCGGAGGAAGCACTGGCAGCAGGGGAGAAGGCAGTAGCCGAGTGGGTTGCCGAGAGTCAGGGGTGTGAGTAACTGTGTGAGATTACCTAAGGGAGGTGAGCGATGGAAGTAACTGATGGTATGCGCGAGCAAGGTGTTTACATAATGTGGTTTTGCGAAGAGGACTTGTTAAACCTTGGCTTTTCGCCTAGCCAGATCACAAACGAAAGGTTTGAACGGATCGTGAATCAACTGCGGCTGTATTACATTGACGATGAGGATGAGGTGTTGTCCGAGATTGCAACGAGCGTTATAGGTGAGCCAGAAGATAAAGAAGACGATGACAATGAGGTGAGTGATGAAGAAAATAACTGATGACTCTACGCCAGTAGAGGTTCTGGCAATGGCACTGCATCTGGCTGTTGTCGCAGATACCGAAGAGCGATACGAGGAAGCGAAGAAGATGGCTATGCAGATGGCTGTTGGGATGACTGCCAAACAACGCGCTTCGGCAAAGAGAATGGCGATTGCACTGACAAAGAAGTGGGATAAGGAAACCAACGAGGAGGTGGGCGATGAGGTGCAAGCTGAGAGATGAGACCAGCGGTCAGACGGTAGGGTGTTCCGTTACTTTTGAAAACGGGAAAGTCTGGGTGCAACTGGATGGTTATGGAGAATGCTCCAGCCAAGCAGGCAGCGGCTGTCAGGTAGGGATTGAGTACTACGAAGATCAGATGTGGGTAACCGTTTGGGGCGACATAAACCGAGACGATCCCACAGAGAGGCTGTGTATAGATGGTGCCAGAGAGTCTAACAGAAGTACAGAAGGAGCCGAGAGATGAGTCAGGTCAGAGAGAAGTGTGCAACTGTCCGCGATCTGCTGGAGTGGCTGGAGACTGAGTCAATCCCAGATCACTGGGTTCTTAGAAGAGAGGACTACGGGTTGACTGCTGGCGATCCAAGCGGTGTTAGTAAGGTTGGGTTTTCCCTTGTGCCTGAAGATGTGGAGGTGGAGCGTGACGTTCGCAAAATATCGGAAGATTGAGTTTGACTACGAGCCTGACCACCCGTATCCGTACGTGTGTGTTGCTTGGCGGGGGGTCGGCGGGCTGAATGTGGGCGACAGGTTCACCAAGGAAGTAGGGGAAACCCTTATTGATGCCTTGCGTCGTGATGTGAAGATCGTTGTAAATGCAGACGGTAGCGTCATCGCTACCTTGGGGGTGAGTAATGACTAGTGTGCAGAAGAAAGTGTTGCCTGCGACGACACTGGGACGGTTCACGTTACAAAAGCTAGGTGATTACAACAGGAGGACAGATGACCTTATTCCAACAGCAAGCGGTGCGTTGTGCCATCGTAGACCTGATCGGTTCGCTCCGAGAGTGGCAGCAGGGTGACGCTAGGCAGCACGACTGGCGTGGGCACTTGCAAACCATCGAAGACCTAGCCGCCGTGTTCCCTAGTCTGGGTAGTGAGTTTAACAATGAGATTGACACACTGGGCAAGGAGATGGGCGATGAAACAGACTGAAGATGAGGGCAACGACGGGCCGCACTGCGACAGGTGCGGGGCCTGCGATCCTGATATGGACGTGTACTGCATGGAGGACGAAGACCATAACCCATTAGAGTTTTTGTGCGTGGATTGCTATGAAACTACCAACGAATACAGGGAGATGTGCGATGCCCACGACAGAGAATGAGGAAATGTGGGAGGCCAATGGGTTTTTCTTGCTGCCGCCAGAGTGGGCAACCGAGCCGACATCGACAGCAGGGGTTGCCTTTGGTTGTCACGACAGCGATACTTGCAACGACGAAGTGAACGAACGATAGGCTAGGCATAGCACAAGCTATGTCGCAACAGTGGGGAAACTATGAGTGATAAAGAGTGGTTGACAGTGACTCAGGCATCTGAGTTGATGGGCGTGACAGTCGCTTGGGTGCGTGTGCTGCTGAAGACTAAAAAGCTGGCGGGTTGGAAGGTAGGGCCGAGGGCGTGGCTGCTAAAGGTGTCGGACTGTCTTGCTCACCGCGAGAAGCTGGGGCCACTGAGTAACTTCCGTCGCAAGGCAATTGCGTGCAGGAAGACGAGGACTAAATGATCGATGATGTGAAGATGGTGCGGTGGGTTTTTGAGCTGCCGTTTATCTGCGACCGCCTGAATAAGGTGGTTGATATTGTTGAGGTGGCGTCGGCCATTCGCACGCTGTGGGATATTTACGAGAGCGAAGACGCAGACGTAGAAGACGCAATGGGCGGGTGGTTGGTGTTCAAAGACCGGGCTGGCCCACGGTTGACGGCAATGTTCCTGCGGTCACGGGCATGGATGGAGTTCTTTCCTCGGCCATCGAATGACTTTGATGATACGCCCTGCGAGCACACACTGTGGCGGAAGGGACTGGTGGCGTTGAGAGTGAGGCTAACCTTTGCCAGAGATGAGTTGGTGGACACACACTTTTATAGGTACGATCTAGGATAGAAAGGAGGACAGATGTACAGGGATGTACTACGGGTTTGTAATGCCTTGGCACTTGCGGTGTTGTTGCTGCTAGCGGGAAAGCTACAGCAGATTGCGTTCGATATACTAACAGAGGTAACACATGAATCTTCTGGCCATGAGTGAGCTGATGGACTTTCTGATCTTCGGTGTAGGCGGTATGTTTATTCTGTTCGGTGGGCTAGACCTTTTTCGGAAACCATAGGCCATGCTCTACTGCTACGGTCGCGTATCCACTGACGATCAGGAGAACTCGCTGGCTAACCAGCGGCAGTTGCTGGAGGCGTTTGCCGCCAAGTCACAACTGCCGCTGGGTGGCGTGTTCCTAGACGAAGACCAGTCGGCCTCCAAGATTCTTCTGAAGGATCGGGTGCGTGGCAAGGTCATGTGGGACGCCATTGGCAGGGGAGACACAGTGGCGTTGGCCTCCGTGGATCGGTGCTTCCGCTCAATGGTTGACGCAGTTACCACCATCGATGTATGGAAGAGGCTAGGCGTCCGGGTTATCCTCATCGACCTGAACATTGACATTGGCACCCCGCCGGGGGAGATGATGTTCGGTATGCTGGCGGTCGTTGCACAGATGGAGGCACGGCTAATCAGCAAGCGGGTGAAGGACACACTCAGTTTCCTGAAGCGGTCTAACAGACCGTACGTAAACACCCGCCCGTGGGGATGGATCAGGGCAGGGGCAGACTGGTCACCCCACCTCGGTGAGCGATCCGTGGGCGGCAAGCTACTGGAGGCGAGGGCGGGAGGTGTGTCGTGGCAGGTAATCGCTAGTCGGTTTGCGATTGCCGGGCACAAGAAACCTTATCGCCGGAAGGGCTCCTCAGGCTACTACCACGTGACCGACCTGAAGTCCTTGGCACGCGCTGCCGAAGCGCAATATCCAAGGATTCGGCAATCTGTTTGGCAAGGGCGGCGGCAGAGCGACTCGCTACTCGCAGCGGAATCTGGTGATCCCGCGAGAGTGTGCGAAGCGTAGAGCCATTGATGAATCGGTCAGTGGCTATGGCCTGCACGTCGGTTGGCAGATCGTCTATGGCAAGACGTATGTGATCGACGGAGTCATGGCTAGGGCACAGGTCGGCCGCCTCCGCCAGTGAAATCTTGTTAAGCCCAGGCATGCGTGTCATTTTCTTTATGCTCTTTAACATTGCATTGAGAATGGCACGGGCAAAATACGCCTTGGGATAAGGTAGGCGGGCAGGGTCATAGGTGCGAGACGCCTTGGACAGGGCCAAGAACCCCTCTCCTTCTAGGTCATCGACGTACAGTGATCGTTGCCAGTGTGGTCGGCTCTGTAAAAAGAACTTAGCAAGCAAGCGTACAAGGGGCAGGTACTCAGTCGCCAGTCGCTGCTGCCGTTTCGATAGCCGTGATTTTTTTTTCATGCGTGTCCAACCGTCGCTCGTGATCTACAAGGGTGTTCCTCACCTCTGTAACCATGCCGGGCAGAGACTGTATTGTCTCCGCGATAACGGCCACCTTTGCGTGGATGCTAAAGGCCCAAGGTATGACACCAGCGGCGGCGCTGATGCACACCATCCAAAGTTCTACGCTGTCACTCATCTTCTCCCCCCAGTATACAACTGACCAGCACGCGACCGGCACCCGGTGGAAGCACGCCCTCTTGTGAGTGAACGGCAATGATCTTCACTGCGTCTAGAATGTCAGCGTCGTCGTAGAAGTATACGTGGGTGTGACCACGAAACTTAAACGTCAGTCGGTTGACAGTAGGGCGTGGCGTGCCTGAAGTCGGATGGCCGCTAACGAACCGCTTTTTCTTTTCGCTATCCATTTTATAATCCACTGGACAAGTAGGTTCACAAGTATGGGGAGAACAATAATTAGGAAGATCGATGAGTAACCAGAAGTCGTGCGACGAAACTCGTCGGCGGTAGTACTGCGGAGGCGGGCAGCATCGACCCGTCCATCAGGCAGGAGGGACAGGGCGATCAACGCAACGCGGTGACCGGCACGTCCGAACCGGCGGGCACCTGTGTCTTGCACGCACTGGTCTGCTAGTTCTGTGACTTGCACTTGCACTCCTTGCTGCACGGACACGCCGTCTTGTGGCCGTCGCCGTGCGTAATAAACCCACGGACACACATCCCACAACACTCGGTCTCTACAACGGAGGGCGGGAGCAGAAGGGCGTAGGCCATCTCGGCCGCAACGCGACCACTGAGGTCAGGCCCAGCGAAGAACACCATAGTAAGTAAGAGGCTATACATTGAGCTTCCCTATCGCACCGTAGTCGGGTAGTTTCTGAGGCGGGTAGCCGTCGATGCTGCCGTATACCCAGCAGTCGGAGTTGTCTAGGCACTCCTGAAAGTCATCGTCCTTCACGACGATCATGCCTGTCACCTGCTTGGGGTAGTCGGCGGGCCAGTCTTTCACCGGCTGGTTCCACTTGCCCCACTCCTGCATGAGGAACCACACGCGGAACGGCCAGTGTTTCTTTGTGTCGTCGTACCCACCGATTGCCATGTCGTGATTCCAACCTGGGCTAACTCGTGAGTGGTAGTTCTTGGAGTTGGGCTCGGCCGCCCACGCTGCGTACTGACCGGAGTGTGCGGCGTATCCATTGAACATGGCGTCCATCAGGTCGTTCTGTGTTCGACACACGGTGATGCGGCCTACCTGCTTTTCACCGCACAGCTTCTGTACCTCCTGTGGTACACCACCACTGCCCCACTCTTGGCCTAGCGAGCAGTAACGCGAGAGGTCGTACTGGCCGTGCTTCTCGCGTGACAGGAACCCAACGTCCCTCTCAAACTTAGACGCGACGGCCGGTGCCATGCCTTGGCCACCGTGTCCGCGAGCCCCATAGGTGGGCTCCAGTGCACCCCTCTTGTAGAAGTCCTGAGTTCCATTAAGGGAAGCAATGGCACGGGTCATGTCGCGGGCGTTACGGCTGCCGTGGGCAACGCAGTCGCCGGTTGTCTGTCGCTCACCAAACGCGGTCGGGTCCACCTTGCACAGGTGTCCGAACAACAACGCACGCTGGCCCGCACCGACACCTGCGTAGTTAGACTCCGAGAAGTACTGGTAGCGTTGTGTCTCTAGGAAGATGTTCCGGTCACGCGGGCTGTTGATGTAGCCAGACAGCCCCTGATTGGAGTAGGCGTTAAGTAACGAGAACGGAGTGTCCAAGACAAAATCATCGTCCGCCACTGGTTCGCTCCACTTCCCGGCACCCAGCCGCGATAGACCTTACAAGATCGTCAGTCATGGCCGCGTTGTCTAGCGGGAAGTACTTGCCTAGCACCTCCTCTATTGCCGGTGCTAGTTGTGGGTACTTGCCTTTCAGGTTGGTGTTGCCGAACGCAAGTGCCAAGGTGTTGGAGTGCAGCGACCGCCACGTAGCCACGGTTCCAATCAGCGTGCCTGCGTCTCGCTCGGTGATGTCGGCAATGGCACGGTAGACAGAGGCTAGCTTATCACGCTCGCCTTGGCTGGCACTGGTAAGTGCGGAGCCAACAGGCGACTGAGGTCTGGGCTGTGCGGCGGGAACAAACATAAACAGCGATAGCAGGACCGCCGCTGCGAATAGTACGTGCTTCATTTGCTCACCTCTAGCAGAGAGGCGAGAAGCTGGTTGCAGGCACTGACCACGCCGGGGGCGGTCGCCGTGTCGCGGATGTTTACAACGGCGGCGATCTGCTTCATCAGCGAGGAACCACGCGGCAGCTTAATGGCTGGGCCGTAGACCCACGCCGCAACAACTGTCAGCACAACAAGGGACGCAATCTGGTAGTAGCTCATAGGACTTTCGCATTCGGGATAAAGATAGTTACGCCAGCGGAAGATGCTTTGATCTCGTAGTTTAGCAGCTTGTGCGGATCAATCAGGCCCCAGCCGTAAACGTCATCTATCCCGGCTGTTCCTGCGTCTCGGCAAGTTTCGGCTAAGGCGGCACTGACAGTTGCGTGAGTGACCAGTCGCTTGCTTTGCTTGGCCTCTCCGATGTACAGGGCAAGCACCCCGGCAACAAATGGTGCGGCCATTGACGTTCCGCTGATGGTGGCGTAGCCATTGGCCAGCCACGTTGATGTGATGTCTGCACCGGGGGCGGCAACAACAATCTCCTTGCCACGGCTGGAGAACTCACAGGCCAGCCCGCTCTTGTCCACTGCCCCCACCCCTATGGTTTCTCGGAACGCAGCCGGGAAGTTCACCGAACCCCCGTCGTTTCCGGCGGCGCACACAACGATAATCCCCGCCTTGTACGCAGCTTGGATAGCGGCGTGCAGTCTCTCGTCTGGCTGGGAGGAGCCAAGAGACATGGAGATTATGTCACACTGAATTCCTGTGGCGTACTCCACTGCGTCGGCAACAGATGCGTTGCTGCCCATACCGGAGTGGCCGAGCACCTTCAGGCTGTGCAACTTCGCACGGGGGGCAATGCCGCGTGCGTTTCCACGGGTGGCCGCAATGATCCCGGCCACGTGTGTGCCGTGACCAAGGGTGTCATAGAGATCGGAGTCGCTAGAGAAGTTCCGGTAGTCAACGACGCTCTCGTCCAAGGCCCAGTGCTTGGCGACCCCGGAGTCTACCACCGCAATCGTCACACCCTCCCCCTCGGTACGCTGCCACAGGGAGGGGATACCGTACGAGCTAACGCCCCAGTCCACACCGTCCGACTTGGCCGCCACTTGTAGTGCAGAAACCCGGTACGGTGGTAAGGAAACTATGCTCATTTTTCTTACGGGATGTTCCTGACCGTCAGTGCTTGGAGGATGCTGATGATGATCGGTATGATGATCTCGGCCAGTGTCTTCCAGTCGATTTGAAGGCTGGAAACCTCGGCGTTTAGCGAGGCCATCGGCTCGGCGTCTATGTCTTGCAGCAGACGGGCAAGCACCTGCTCGTCGTCAATCATCGGGATAACAAGGCGGGCAACCTTGTCGACGATCTCCCACTGCTGGAGGTGGGGAAGGTCTTTCTTCCACCCCTTTGCGGCGTCAACGATTAAAAGCAGGGTATCGCGGTGGGCAAGCAGCCACTGTAAAACCTTTAAGTTCATGGTCGGATTTCCTTTTCGTCGTTAAGTACGGCCACCGCCACAACGGCGTGACCGGCAATGTCTTTGAGCGTCTCTATAATATCAATTGTCCCCAGCGTGCCACGGAGGCGGCGGCACTTCTCTCCGATTCTTGCGAGCTGGTAGACCCACGGGGTGATGCCGTCCTCGCGTACGCCTAGAGCGTTCTGGAGGGGGTTCTCTCGGCACCCGTAGTATCCCCTTTTCCGGCTTAACAGACGCCACAGGGCCACGCAGATACCCCAGTAGGGGTCGTCGCGGAGCAGGATGTCCAACTCAGAAAGTTTGCTCTCGGCTTGCTTTGATAATTCTTCCGTACTCAGCCCAGAAAGAAGGGTGGTGATCGGGATCGTTGGTATCTTGTTGGTCGTACAAGAACGCGGTTCGTGCATGTGCCCACTCCTCAATGACTGTTTCTACTAGTAGGTCGGTGTCCAGACTGTCGCGGACACAGATAATCCCAGATTCTTGGTCATCGCTCAACGAGAAGAAACCAAGGCAACCGTCCATCCTAGCCGTTGGACGCAGGTAAATCCTCACCGGGAACATCAGCGGGAACCTCCCCTGCAACCAACGCCGAAGTCTCCGCAGTAATTGCCTTCTCCAGCAGTTGTTTTGCGAGGGCATACATATCCTCTAGCCGTACCGTTAGTAGCCACTCGGTGTTGTTCTTTCGGTGAAGGACAGTTGGTATGTTGCGTCCGGCGTCTCTCTGGGACTGCTCCATCCAAGTGTGGACGCACCCACGCTCGCAACGCTTCACCTCAAAGTGAATGCCCGCTAGGTCGGTCTGTATGTCTGGAGAGTCTTTTCCCCCCTGATACTGCACCCCTCTGGAGGCGGTGCAATGCAGGTGGCTGGCCACGGCGGCGGCGGCTTGGCGTTCTCCCCTTGCGCCCTTGGCTCGGCTGTTGGTCACTTGTCGTACCTCCCAGCCCGGCCGTGAGAGTCAACGGCATCGATCTGCGAAAGCTGCGGGAACTGGTCGGAGATTAGTTTCACCGCCTCAATCGCTGTACTTTTGTCCAGCGGTCGGGCGTTCTTGCCGATCCACGTTCCGACCTTTGACGAAATGTCGAAGTCCATGTGCTCCCCGGCGGTGGGCCAGACGCAGTGGAATCGGTAGTTGGTTGTCTTGCAAATAGCGCCGCAGTAAATCATGGCACCTCCGGTTCGGGGGCAGACAGCATATCGGTAAGGACAGACTCCAGGTGGTTGGCACGCGGTGTAGCTGCACCCGACTGAATGAGGTACTCGGTCAGCGACTCCTTTGACCGAACGTCTAGCACGTCACCAAGGACGCGGCCGTAGCTATCTCGCACCCAGTCGCAAGTGACTAGGGCAACTCGCTCGTAGTCCGCGTGGACCTCCAGCCAGTCCAGTATAGACTGCACGGCGTGGTCCTTGCACCGCACCCCAAGTAGGCACAGACTAAACGTGCAGGTTGCCTGCATCTCAGGCACAAAGTACCGCACCATCAACGTGTTGGGTCGCGTAACTCGCAGGACAGTGCAGGTTGGTGCGTCTGAAATCACGTGTGGCTTTCTCTTTCTTGCAGAAAAAAATCCGGCACAAAGGTCGGGTCTTTTCCAAGGTGCTTCTTGTGGCGAAGCTCGGCAAGATACTGTGGCCGGTAGTTTTCGGGGTCGCTCTCTCGCTTAACGAAAAGCAATGTACCCAAGTTTATGTCGGGCGTCAAAGCGTACACGCGGCCCGAGTGATATACGCCATGACATCTGCTGCAAAGTAGCAAGTAATTTCTTGGGTCGTGCCCACTAGACCGTGCGTTACCACCACAGATGTGGTGCACCTCCAGCCTGCGGCCAGAGTTTTCTTCCGGCCACCAGCAGACACCACAACGGGAGAACCCACTCCGCCACGCCTCTAGTGCCTTGCGTTCCCGAGTGTTCATGTAGGCCGCCAAGTGGTGAGACGCGGCGACTCCCCCGAGGTGAGGAAGTCGCCGCAAAGTAGGCACCCAAGCGGAGCCGACGTAGCAGGGCGTGCATGATTGATTACGGGGTCCACGGCCATTTCGTCCTTTGCCCCGAACAGGCGGCCACTCGGCTGCGTCAACGCTGGAGTCGTAAGCGTGCGTTGCTATCCTGTCGCTAGTTATACACTAGGTTTACTGCCCCTTGTTGCTGTGCTTTCGCCTCTGCAATTGGTGGGACATATACCAGTTGGCAACAGGGCCTATCAGTCGAACGTCACCGCCCCTGCCGCAAAGGCGGGGAGGCCGTCCCAATTAGCGATTGTCTTCCGGCAGCGATCTAGGTTCCACCGGCAGAAAGACCGCAGCTCCCCAGTCGGGGCCTTGCGTTCCTTCGCAATGGTATACATGACGGACACGTAAAAGCAAAGCTCGCCACAATATCTGTCGGTTTCCTGCCGGGACACTTGGCCTAGCTCTAGCCGAACCATAGACCCGTGCGTGTAGGCAACCCACTCATCTACTAGCATTAACGGTTGGTCCTTCCACCCGACGTGCCTGCCTTGGTTCATGTAGGTTTTGTACACTGGTCCACGCCGGTTCTCGGGGACCGCCCGCTCAACCTCCAGCATTGTGACCGGCGGCGTTGGGATCATCACCCGTAATCCACGCAGGATGTATATGCCGTGTGATGTGGAGGCCCCGCGTGCAAGGCCGTGCGTGCCCTCATGTGCGTACGTGATTAGGTCGGCGTCTTTGTACGGCGTGTTCAACGGCAGGTGGGACGCAATGTCCAGCAGGGTGGGAGGAAACGTCGCAAGTGGACGAGAGACCGTATCCACGAACTCCACGCCGGAGGCAGTTGCACTAGCGAGCAGGAGCAGCGTCACGGCGACGTATCTCATTTCGTACCTCCCACAGCCGGTCGGGTAGCACGCACCAGCCCGGCACGTTGCCAAGGTCAATGGTAATCCGCACGTTGTTGGCGTCGTCTCGCATCACCACCCAGTCAATTGTCTTCGCCTCGTTCATTGCGGTGGCCAGACTTATACCGTGGACAGTGTAGCGGGGAAGCGCCGAGCCAGCAATAAACGCCAGCCATAAAGCAGTGGCAACCATAGTGTTTCCTGTACGTTAGTTTTGGTAGATCGACTCAGACGCAATCAACTTAAAGAGGCGTACCTAATGAGAACGGACGCCACCGCGGCCAGCAGGCACAGAGAAACAAACGCCAGCCCGGCCGAGACAACACGCATACCGTAGGCGGTGGCAACGCACGCTGACGCCAGTAGCAGACAAGACGGTGCGATCATGGCCACCTCGGATATAGCAGGCAGCCATAGCGGTTCTCATGCTCCAGCACCTCAATGGCAGAGATGCGAGGAAACACCTTGGCTATCATCTCGCACGTCGCCATCAGTGGCTGCGTGTCAATGAGGTCGCGGTGAATCATAATGTATGCCTGCACTGCGTAGTGATCGTGCGACGGGTCTTCGCTGTTCTCGCAGTCGATCCACGTCCGTACGATCTTGCTGACCGTGCGGAACCGACAGATGTTTTCACGCACCACTGTCTTTGGAAAAAGCCAATTCAGCAGTCTCATTTTTCGCCCCACGTGTTAATGACCTTGCTTCTTAGATGCTCGTTCTCTTCCACCAACGTCTGGATGCGTGACCGCAACGTAGCGATCACGGCTCTCAACCTCTCCGCCTCCGTCAGTAAACATTTCTGTGTCACCATCCACTAGCCCCAGCAACTTGTGACTTACCATGAATCGCATCAAAGACTTGGCAGATCGCAAGAAGCTGGTGGGTGCCGACAGCATATCGATTGTGTGCCGCCGGCCCGTGTCCCACACTGGCTTGCTTGTCCATGTTTCGTCCTGGTCTAGCATACTCAGCCACACCCACTTGCCGGTGGGCCGCGACACAAACACATAAATCATCGGCACTACGGTGGCCTTTTCCACCGAACGATTGTTGTTTACAAATACCGTGGGATATGGGAAGTCCTTCTCGGACGTAAACTTAACGTCTCGTTGCTTAATTTCTATCGCAAACAACGCCGCTGCGTCAGGTGACTCAACGAAGTCCTTTTGCTTATCGTGCCGCCGAACGGTTATCTTCTTTCCATGTGCAACCGCCAGCCCTAACGAACGCATCTTGTCAACCCAACTTCTTTCGGCGTCTTGTCCCTCACGTAGCGCAGACGGGAACGAACGAGCCATTGTTGAAACTCCAGCGGTAGTGCGGCAGACCCACTCGGATCGCTCGCTCACGGCTAGGCTCACGGCCTAATCGCAATTGCTTTGCCATCGCCAGTATCTCCTCGGGGGTTGGGTCGCCATCGCAGTAGCCGGAATCAATAAACTCTAGGTGTCGTGGAATCGGTTCTCGGTTTCGCCAGACTGATCCGGTGTGCCGAACGTGTGCGGCCCAGTGCACTGTCCGACCAAACACCTCCGCAATGAACTCATTGTCTGCGTCTGGGATACGCATGGCCACCAGTGCCAGTCTCTCAGGAGATGGTGGCCCGCCGAACTTCCTCATCAGAAGGCACACCCCCACCGCGGCTGCGTAGGACAGGTGCATCTTCGACGCTACACTCGCCAGCCGCTCCTTGTTCAGTATCGCTCGCCTCCACAGCTCTGGTGCCGCCGCCAAAGCATAGGGCGATGGCATTCCATAATCGACGGAATGGTCCCGCCTTGTGTACCGCAACTGGCTCTTCATACCTACCTCCTTGTGGGAACGCCTCGTCCAAAGAAAACAACTCTCGGATTTCTCCGAGTGTCTCGTCCATCAAACAGTCTTGCCGGGTGTTATCTGTTTCCACGTCTACCTAGCTCCTTCCGAAACATGCCGCGTATCCAGTGCGTCAGACGGTGATTGCCTGCTGCCCAGTCTACATAGTACTGCGGGAGCTGCGAAAGTGGAACCCCAGCAAACTTACCACGTAGCGGATTTGAGTAGGTGCCGACGCTACGCTTGCCAGTAAAGGCTAGGTCCACCGAGCGAGATGATACCCTGCCGGTGGCACGGCCAGAGGTGTTGTTCCTCATCTGCTCAACGAGGATAGCCGCCGCACGCTTCTCCGCCAGCTTGGCCGCAAGTTCCTGCATCTCCTCTGGTGTCAACGGCTTAGGTGACGAGGCCACGGTCTTCCGAACCGCCGCTATGTCCTCAGCCGGGGCGGTGCAGAACATATCGACCGAAGTAATCAGACGGTGATCTAGGCTGCCGTTGGTTAGGTCAACAATCTTAAAGTGCGTCTTGTCAGACTGGAGCCTAGCCGTGCGCCTTGCCAGCAGTCCCATCGTCCCGTCTACCCCAGTGTACGGGCGACCATCTACCACGCCAGCCAGCGGGCGGGTGGCCCGGCCTACGCACTGTAGCCAGAAGGACCGTGAGCGGGTTGGGCGTGCCAAGATAAGAGTTGCCGTGGGGGGAAAGTCAAAGCCAATCGCAACTACTTGGCAATTGACCAGCACCTGGGCTCGGCCGCTCTTAAACTCCGCAAGGGCCTCGGCCCTCTCCTCGTCTGGCATGGACCCCCAGATAAAGACAGACGGAACACCGTAGTTGTTGTTGAGGAAGTGCGAGACACCGCGTGCCGAAAAAACGGATGGCGTAAACACAACCGTCTGGCCGTGACGCTCCCGCTCAGTAATCACGGCGACCGCGTGGAGATTAGCTTCTTTGTTTAGCTCGGCCTGCAACTTCAACTGATGGAAGTCTCCACCGGAAACAGTAACCCCTGTGAGGTCCATGCTGTCAACGGTTGCGATGGTGCAGACGGGGGGCACTCCGTACTCGTTGTCGATTGCCCACCGCATATCGTAGTTTCCAATCGACTCTTCGTAGAAGTCCATTTCTTTTCTCCCATAAGTGGCTTGCCGTCCATCCTAAACGGTGTTGCCGTAAACCCAGCGATCATTGCCCCGTCATCTTGGAAGTAACGAAGCATCTCAACAACGGTGTCGCTACACATAATGTGTGCCTCGTCCACCACCACTAACTGAAACCCACTAAGCCGCCGGTATCTTGCCTCACCACCACGCCGGGCCAGCAGTGTCTGCTTGCTTGCCACCACTACCTTAGAGGGCCAGCCCTCGTCCGCAACATACTCGGCCATCTCTATGTCGGGATACCTATCCGTGATCGCACGCACCTTATCTACGGCCTGCCACACAAGCTCCCTCATCGGTGTGATGATAAGCGTCCGCCCGTCTATCGCCTCGCTCATCGCCACAAAGATGACGGTCTTGCCCGCCCCAGTGAACAACGAGTTAAGCGTGGACCTTACGCCGCGGTTCATCGCATCGATGTTACGATCAACGCACTCACGCTGGTAGCTTCGTAGAATCATTGGGTCTTATGAAGGGGTGAAAGAAAAAACAAAACCGGGCGGGCATGAGGGAGGATTCACGCCCGCCCGGCGAGCACTAGAAGGAAGCGAACTCCTCTTCCGGCTCTGTTGCGTCCGTGCTTCGCTTAGGGCTGCCCAGCAATTGCAGTCTCTTTACCTTCAACACCATCTTGGACTTTATCTCGCCGTCCTTGTCCCACTCCTGCCGTTGGAGAATGCCCTCGGCAAGAACGCTCTGGCCACGGACAAGATACTGGAGAACCGCACCCGGCTCCCAGTGGTCACAGTCCATGTAAAGAACCCCGCCCTTTTTGCCGGGCTCGTTCACGGCAATGGCGTACCGTGCCACGTCCGTATCACCGACCTTTTTACTTTCTGCGTCTCTAGTCAGGTTACCCACCAGAGTCAACGAGTTATAACTACTAGCCATTGTGAACCGCCTCCTTCTTCTGCCGCTCGCTTGCCGTCTTCTGGATACGCACCAAAACGTCCGGCGAGCACTTCTTCTC
>Ga0194051_1000546_pt1 | contig 21380 bp, 17 predicted proteins | sample SepL2320m_MetaG_FD_161275 | JGI IMG/M metagenome (GOLD analysis project Ga0194051, IMG submission 161275) | Anoxic zone freshwater microbial communities from boreal shield lake in IISD Experimental Lakes Area, Ontario, Canada - Sep2016-L239-20m | ecosystem: Environmental > Aquatic > Freshwater >... | reverse complement strand
CGGCGACCCGGGGCCGCTGTCGGTGTCCAGCCAGCTACGACTGCGGTGTTTCGGCGGGTCGGGTGGCCTGCAGTGACGGCCGGGGCGATACCGCATCGAACCAGGCGGCGAGCTTGGGCGCGACGCCGCGCCAGTCGGTCCCGTATCGCCAGTCGTCATAGCCGCAGGCGACGGCGGTCGTTATCTGCGGCAGATCGAATTCGGTGCCGAAACCCGAGACCTGCTTCTCCAGGGCCTCGAAGCAGCGGAGCTGCCGGTCCCGCATTTTCGCGATGAAGTCGTTCGACCGCTCGCTGTCTGAGCGAAGCAGCTCGGCGCGCCGGGCGATCTGAGCTTCAATGATGGCGTTGGCGATGGAGATCGTCGCGAGTGCACGCCATCGGGCGACACCATCGCGCGCGAGCAGGCGAAAATTGCCGAACTCGCCGTTCAGGTAATCACAGATCGAATGGGAGTCCGCTAGCGTGAAGTCGGCGGTGACAAGCGCGGGTATCCTTGCGACCGGCGTGTCGCCCATGAAGTCGGGATGGGGCACAACAGTGCGTGTGCCCCATGCATGGGGCCATTTCGTCTGCACGAACTCGAAGCGGTCCTGTATTCCCAATTCCAGGATCGCGACCCTTACGCGCCTCACCCATGGCGAGGCAGGCGTAACGTAGAGACGCACCTCTATGGCCGCCGCGCGCCGGGCGCGGTGTCGCGGAGATAGGTGAGGGCGGCCTGTACGCCGCCCGCCTTGTGCGGCACCTTCGCGAGGCCGAGCGCCATCTCGACGCCGGAGAGGGTGCCCATCAACATCAGGTCGTTGAAGTCACCGAGATGGCCGATGCGGAACACCTTGCCCGCGACCTTGCTGAGGCCCTGGCCGAGCGAGAGGTTGAAGTTTTCCAGCGCCACCTTGCGGAAAGCGTCGGCGTCGTGGCCTTCGGGCATGACGATGGCCGTCAGCGCGGGGCTATGGGCCTTGGGATCGCTGCACAAGATCTCCAGTCCCCAGGCGTTGACGGCGGTGCGCGTCGCCTCGGCATGGCGGACATGGCGGGCGAAGACCGCGTCGAGCCCTTCTTCCAGCAGCATGTCGCAGGCCTCATTCAGGCCATAGAGCAGGTTGGTGGCGGGCGTCGACGGAAACCAGCCGTTGGCGTTGGCCGCCAGCATCTCCTCCCAGTTCCAGTAGGCGCGCAGTGTCTTGGCCGTCTTGGAGGCGGCGAGCGCCTTCTCGCTGATCGCGTTGAAGGAGAGGCCGGGGGGCAACATCAGGCCCTTCTGCGAACCGGCCACCGTGACGTCGACGCCCCAGGCGTCGTGGCGGTAGTCGACCGAGCCCAGCGAGGAGATGGTGTCGACCAGCAGCAGGGCCGGGTGTTTGGCCGCGTCGATCGCCTGGCGCACGTCGCTCACGTTGCTCACCACGCCAGTCGAGGTCTCGTTGTGGACGATGCACACCGCCTTGATGGTGTGGCCAGTATCCTCCTTCAGGCGCTTTTCGATAGCCGCCGGATCGGCCGGTTTGCGCCAGTCACCGCCCATGAATTCTGATTCGATTCCAAGCTTGTCGGCCATCTTCTTCCACAGGGAAGCGAAGTGGCCGGTCTCCCACATCAGGACTGTGTCGCCGGGGGAGAGTGTGTTCACCAGGGCCGCTTCCCAAGCTCCAGTACCAGATGCAGGATAGATGATAACTGGTTGTTTTGTTTGGAAAATATGCCGGACAGATCGCAGGACCTTCTTCGCCAAAGCGTTGAACTCCGGCCCACGGTGGTCGATCGTCGGATGGTCCATCGCGCGCAGGATGCGGTCTGGAACATTGGTTGGGCCGGGGATCTGCAGGAAATGACGGCCGCTGGGATGTGAGTTCAGGCGCATTTGAAGCCTCTCGGTTGATCTCTTGCATTTTGTATACAACATGCCAGAGTGAGTCCAGACACATGGACGGCTCCAATCTCCCTATCGCGCGATCGACCCTGCCGGAAGCGGCGGCGGAGCGGCTGCGGACCCTGATCATCGAAGGCACGCTGGCGCCCGGGGCTCGGTTGAACGAGCGCGAACTCAGCGAGCAGCTGGGCGTGTCGCGCACGCCGCTGCGCGAGGCCTTCCGCATCCTGGCGGGCGATGGCTTGCTGACGCAGTTGCCGAATCGCGGCGCCCAGGTCGTGGCGCTGTCGGCCGAAGACGTGCGCCATGCCTTCGACGTGATGGGCTCGCTCGAAGGCCTGGCCGGAGAACTGGCCGTGACGCGCGTGACCGACGCCGACCTGGAAACTCTTCGCGCGCTGCAGGCAGAAATGGAGACCGCCCATGCGCAGCGCGATCTGCCGGCCTACTACCGGATCAATCGCGCCATTCACGACCGGCTGAATGCGATCGCCGGCAATCCGATCCTCACTCATACGTACCGGACCTTGAATACGCGGCTGCACGCCCTCAGGTTCCGCTCCAACCTCAATACCGCGAAATGGAACCAGGCCGTCGCCGAACATCGCGAGATGATCGCGGCCCTTGCCGCGCGAGACGGGGCTGCGCTACGTGACATCCTGATCAGGCACCTGCGGGCCAAGCAGCAGGCCGTTCTGGACACGATGAATAATGAAAAGACGCTGGGAGTAGTTTGACCATGAAGTTCACATCCATCACGTCGCGCCGCCGTGCGCTCAAGCTCGGCCTCGCGGCGTCGCTCGCTGCGCCGGTGGCCATGACGTCGGGCGCGCGCGCCCAGGCGTGGCCGCCGGGCACCATCACCTGGATCAATCCGTTCCCGGCCGGCGGCGGCACCGACACTTTCGCGCGGCCGCTGGCGGCACAGGTCGGCGAGCAGCTCGGCTGCCAGATCATCATCGACAACAAGGGTGGGGCGGGCGGCACCGTGGGCGCCTCGCAGGCCGCCAAGATGAAGCCCGACGGCTCGGTGTTCTTCGTCGGCGCCATCCACCACACCATCGCGCCCTCGATCTACAAGAACCTCGACTACGACCTCGAGAAGAACTTCGAGCCGATCACCATGATCGCGCTGGTGCCGCAGGTGATCTCGATCAATCCGACCCGCGTGCCGGTGAAGACCTATGCCGAGTTCCTGGCCTACGTGAAGGCCAACCCGGGCAAGGTGAACTACGCCTCGCCGGGGCCCGGCACGGCGCATCACCTGGCGGGCGAGCTCTACAAGCTCGAGACCAAGACAGAGATCACCCATGTTCCCTACCGTGGCGCCGGCCCGGCGATGCAGGACCTGCTCGCGGGCAACGTCGACATGATGTTCGATGGCATGGGCACCTCGGCCCAGCAGATCAAGGCCGGTCGTCTCATCGGTCTCGCCGTCGCGACGCCCAAGCGCCAGGAAGAATTTCCCGACATCCCGACGGCCGCCGAAGTGGGCGTCCCCAACTGGATCGTGTCGACCTGGTACGGCCTGTGGGCCATCAAGGGTACGCCGAAGCCGATCGTCGATCGCATGTATGCGGAGATGGTGAAGGCGATGGCGCTGCCCAAAATGCAGGCCATCTGGAAGGAACAGACGGCGCAGATGGGCGGCGAATCGCCGGAAGACTTCGCCAAGCGCATCCGCGCCGAAATCGAGAAATGGCAGAAGGTCTCGGCCGCCGCCGGGGTGAAACTCGACTGACCCAGCTTGAACAAACACTGCGCCGCACGATCAAGGGCGAGATCCTCTTCGACAAGGCTTCGCGTGGGCGCTACTCGACCGACGCCTCGATCTACCAGGTCGAGCCGGTGGGCGTGGTCGTGCCGCGCGACGAGACCGATCTCGCGCTCGTGGTCGACGTGGCGCGCGACGCCAAGGCCGCCATTGTGCCGCGCGGCGCCGGCACGTCGCAGTGCGGCCAGACCGTGGGCGAGGCGCTGGTCGTCGATGTCTCCAAATACCTGCGCGAGATCGTGGGCTTCGACAAGAACCGCGCCGAGGTCACGGTCCAGCCGGGTGTTGTCCTCGACCAGCTCAATGCCTGGCTGAAGCCGCACGGGCTCTGGTATCCGGTCGATGTCTCGACTTCCGCGCAATGCACGCTGGGCGGCATGGCGGGCAACAATTCGTGCGGCTCGCGGTCGATCCGCTACGGCAACATGGTCCACAATGTGGCCTCGATCGACGCCATCCTGATGAACGGCCAGCGGGCGCGTTTCGGATCGGCGCGGCCCGAGGACATGCCGGCAAGCATCCGCGATATCGCCGACAAGGTGGCGGCGTTGGCCTTTGCCGAGAAGGCCGAGATCGAGCTGAAGTACCCGAAGGTTCTGCGCCGGGTCGGTGGCTACAACCTCGACATCTTCTTCCCGCAGTCGGAGCGGCCCTACACCACCGACAACTCGGTGAACCTGGCGCACCTGCTGGTCGGCAGTGAGGGCACGTTGGCCGTGACCGAGCGCCTGACGCTGAAGCTGGCGCCATTGCCCAGGCATAAGACCCTGGGCGTGGTGAACTTCACGAACTTCCACAAGGCGATGGACAGCGCGCAGCATATCGTGAAGCTGAAGCCCACCGCCGTCGAACTGGTCGACCGCACCATGATCGAGCTGGCGCGCGCCAATCCGGCGTTCCGTCCGGTGATCGAGCGGGCCCTCATCAATAGTGGGGGGATCGGCGCTCCCGAGGCGATCCTGCTGGTCGAGTTCGCGGGCGAGGAGCGCGACGCGCAATTGCGCGATCTCGCGCGGCTGGTCGAGCTGATGGCCGATCTCGGCCTGCCGGGCAGTGTCGTCGAAATGCCGGAGCCTGGCCCGCAGGCGGCGCTCTGGGAGGTCCGCAAGGCCGGCCTCAACATCATGATGTCGATGAAGGGCGACGGAAAACCCGTCTCCTTCATCGAGGACTGTGCTGTGCCGCTGGAGCATCTCGCCGACTACACGCAGCGCCTCACCGACGTCTTCACCAAGCACGGCACGCGCGGCACCTGGTATGCCCACGCCAGCGTCGGCACGCTGCATGTGCGGCCGATCCTCGACATGCGCTGCGAGGGTGCGGCCAAGATGCGGGCAATTGCCGAGGAGGCCTCGGCGCTGGTGCGCGAATACAAGGGCGCCTTCTCGGGCGAGCACGGCGATGGGCTGGTGCGCTCAGAGTGGGTGGGCTGGCAGTTCGGGCCCCGCCTCACCAAGGCTTTCGAGACCGTAAAAGACCTGTTCGATCCGGCAGGCCTGCTCAATCCCGGCAAGATCGTGCGGCCCTCTCGCATGGACGACCGATCGTTGTTCCGCTTCAAGCCCGACTATGCCGGCATCGCCTACAAGCCGGCGCTCGACTGGTCGGCGTGGGATGTCCAGATCGACCCGATGACCGAGATCACTACTGCACCGGGCAGCGGCGGCGATCCCACCGGCGGCTTCGCGAAGGCTGCCGAGATGTGCAACAACAACGGCCATTGCCGGAAGTTCGATGCCAGCACCATGTGCCCATCCTTCCGCGTCACGCGCGACGAGAAGCACCTCACGCGCGGGCGTGCCAACACATTGCGGCTCGCCCTGTCGGGCCAGCTCGGTCCGGGCGCGCTCACCTCCGATGCCGTGGCGGCGGCGATGGACCTTTGCGTCAGCTGCAAGGGTTGTAAGCGCGACTGTCCGACCGGCGTCGACATGGCGCGCATGAAGATCGAGGTGAAGTCGGCGCGTCGCCAGGCGAAGGGCCTGCGATGGCGCGATCGTCTGATCGGCGGCCTGCCGGAGACCGCGCCGTGGGCGCGGCGCCTGCCGTGGCTTTTCAACCTCGCCTGGTTCTTCCAGACCTATGTCGGCTTTGCCAAGCAGCGCACACTGCCCAGATGGCGGCGTGACACGTTCCTCACCACGACCGAGGTCGATGAGCGCGATGCCACGGTGGTGATCTTCGCCGATACCTTCTCGAACAATTTCGAACCCGAGATCCTGCACGCCGCGCGGCGCGTGCTCGAGGCGGCGGGACACCGCGTCGCCGTCGCCTGGCCGACGCTCGGTGCGCCGGCGCTGTGCTGCGGACGCACCTATCTGGCGACCGGCCAGGTCGAGCGCGCAAAAGGCGAGGCGATGCGCGTGATCGCGGCCCTCATGCCCTTCGTTGCCAAAGGCGTGCCCGTGGTGGGGCTGGAACCGTCCTGCCTGTTCACGCTGCGCGACGAGTTCCTGGCGATGGGCCTCGGCGAAGAGGCCGAGGCCGTCGCGAAAAATGCCTTCCTGTTTGAGGAGTTCCTCGTCCGCGAAAAGAAGGCGGGCCGCCTGCAGCTCGACCTCAAGCCGCTGCCCGAGAAGAGCGCGTTGCTGCACGGCCATTGCCACCAGAAGGCGTTCGGTACGATGAGCGCCGTGCAGGAGGCGCTGGCGCTGGTGCCTGACCTCGCCGTGAGCCCGATCGAGTCGAGCTGCTGCGGCATGGCCGGCAGCTTCGGCTACGAGGCCGAGCACTACGAGACCTCGATCGCCATGGCCGAGCTCTCGCTGCTGCCGGCCATCCGCAAGGCCGACGCAAATGCGCTGGTCGTCGCGGATGGTACATCGTGCCGCCACCAGATCGCCGACGGTACGGACCGTCAGGCGATACATGTCGCCCAGGTGCTCGAGCGCGCTCTCGCTTGATCCCGCGGTCCGGGGTTTGCGGTGACCCACGCGCTGTGGCACCGTCCGCGCCACATGCAAAGACCCAGAAATCCCTACTCCTCCGCGGACATTGATCGCGCCAGCCACGAGCGAGAAGACGAGGAACGGATGATCGAACTCGCCGCGTCGGGCGCGGCGCGGTTCGTTCCCATCGATTCCGAAAAGAACCTGGTGAAGACCGGGGGCAATCCCGAGGCAGTATTCCTCCAGGGCATGATGGCACGCGCGGTGGCGAGTGCCGCCGATGCCCAGATCTTCCTGGGCTACGTCGAGGGCACGCCGTACTTCGCTGTCGACGTCACCGGCAAGGAGACGCCGCTGGGCGAGCTGGGCGAGTTCGTCGACCTGCGCCAGGTAGGCCCGCTGCTGTTCGCGCGCGAGGGCTCGGTGCTGGCCTATGCCCGCGGCATGACCTACTGGCACCGCCGCCACCGCTATTGCGGCGTCTGCGGCGCCTCGACGAAAATCACGCGCGCTGGCCACGTCCGCATGTGCACCAACGAGAGCTGCAAGACCGAGCATTTTCCGCGCACCGATCCGGCGGTGATCATGCTGGTCCATCATGGCGACAAGTGCCTGCTGGGACGCGGCAAGCATTTTCCGCGCGGCATGCATTCTACGCTGGCGGGCTTCGTCGAGCCCGGCGAGAGCTTCGAGGATGCGGTCGCGCGCGAGGTCTACGAGGAAGTGAAGGTGCGCGTGGACAACGTCATCTACCGCTCCTCGCAGCCATGGCCGTTTCCGGCCTCGGTGATGATCGGCTTCCATGCCGAGGCCGAATCGATGGAGTTCAGCGTCAACGAGACCGAACTCGAGAGCGCGCGCTGGCTTTCGCGCGAGGAGCTGCGGCCGGAGAACATGCCCAAGGACGGCTCGTTCTTCATGCCGCGCCGCGATTCCATCGCCCGCCGCCTGATCGAGGAATGGCTGGGCCACGAGGCCGGCGCTTCGATCAGCGGCTGATCGCAAAAGAGCCAATCGCAAGACACAGGGACGACGATGACCGCCCAGCTTTTCACTCCGGTCGATTTCCGCGGCGTCACGCTGCCCAACCGCATCGTCGTCTCGCCGATGTGCCAGTACGCTGCAGTCGACGGCAGCGCCCAGCCCTGGCACCAGGTGCATTACGGCATGCTCGCCATGTCGGGTGCGGGGCTCCTCTGCCTCGAGGCCACGCACGTCGAGCGTGAAGGCCGAATCAGCCAAGGCTGTCTCGGCCTTTATAGCGATGAGAACGAAGCGGCCCTCAAGCCGATCGTCGAATGGGTGCGCGCCTGGATGCCAACCGTAAAACTCGGCGTCCAACTCGCCCATGCCGGCCGCAAGGCCTCGGCGCAGCGACCGTGGAAGGGCGGTGGGCCGCTCCGCCAAGCCGATGCGCCCGATCTGCCGTGGACCACCTACTCGGCCTCGGCGCTGCCCTACGATCCCGCCGCCAAATGGCACACGCCCGTGGCGCTCGATGAAGTGGGCCTCAAGCGCGTGAAGGCGGCCTTCGTCGATGCGGTCGAGCGTAACGCGCGGCTCGGGTTCGACGTGATCGAAGTGCACGGCGCGCACGGCTACTGTCTGCACCAGTTCCTCTCGCCGCTCAGCAACACGCGCACCGACGCCTACGGCGGCACTATGGAAAAGCGCCGGCGCTTTCCGCTCGAGGTCTTCGAGGCCTGCCGCAAGGCCTGGCCCGCCGACAAGCCGATGGGCATGCGGCTCTCGGCGACCGACTGGGTCGACGGCGGGCTTACCATCGAGGACACGGTCGAGACGGCGAAGCAGCTGAAGGCACTGGGCTGCGACTTCATCGATGCCAGCTCCGGCGGCAATTCGCCTGCCCAGAAGATCGCGATCGGTCCCGGCTATCAGGTGCCGTTCGCCGCCCGCATCCGCAAGGAGGCCGGCATAAAGACCTGGGCGGTCGGCATCATCACCGAGCCGGAACAGGCCGATGGCATCATCGCTGCGGGCGAGGCCGACTGCACCGTGCATGCGCGCTCCTTCCTGGTCGATCCGCGCTGGGGCTGGAACGCCGCCCGTGCGCTCGGCGTCGAGACGCCGCCGTTGCCGCTGCCGGCAGATCGTGGCCGCGCGATCCTGGCGTTCAAGCCGCAGGCCGCGCTGGCACGAGCGGCGGACTAGGGCCATCGCATGCCGAACGTCCTACTGGCCGAAGACGAGTTCCTGATTCGCGCCGTCCTCGTCGACGCGCTCGGCGAGATCGGTCTCGACTGTATCGAGGCGCCGACCGGTCAGGCGGCGCTCGATGTCGTGACCGGCGCCACGCCGCTGTCGGCCATCATCGTCGACATCGGCCTGCCCGACATGTCGGGCGAGAGAGTGATCGAGGCTGCAGCGCAGCATCGGCCGGGGACGCCCATCATCCGCTGTTCCGGCGCCAGTGGTCCGGCCGGCGCAGGTGGCCCCGAGGTGCATGTCTTTTCCAAGCCGTACAGCGCCGTCGAGCTGTCGAAGTTCGTCGCGTCGCTGATCGCCCGCGCCTAGGGGACCGCGGTGCGCCGTCTGCTCAAGTGGCGGACTTGGGGGTTGCGCGGCACGACGGCCGCCGAGACGTCGCTGGTGCTGGTGGCGGCGACGCTGATCGTGCCGCTGCTGTTGTTCGCCGGCGCGAGCTGGCTGGGCTACGATGAAACACGGCAGCAGGCCGAGGAGCGCATCGCGCGCACGCTCGATCTGCTCTACGTCAACGTCCGCACGACCTTCGAGACCGACTACCTGGTGATCGCCAACATCGCCGAGATCGTCGACGACTACACCAACGAGGGCATCAGGGCGAACGAGCAGAAGATCCATGATCGCCTCAGGCGGCTGGTGGAGTCGCTGCCTCAGGTCCAGAACGCCTTCGTGATCGATACCGACGGGCGCGCCCTGGTTTCCGCCAGGACCTTCCCCCTGCCGCCCGGGGTGAGTACCGCCGATCGCGCCTATTTCATCGCCCATCGCGACGGCGCCCGGCAGAACGTGAGCGAGATCCTGCGCGGGCGCGTGGGTGACGGCACCTTCTTCCAGTACAGCGAGCGTCGCGAGACGCCGGACGGCAAGTTCAACGGCATCATCGCGGTCTCGATTTCGCCCGCCTATTTCACCGAGCGCTTCTCCCAGGCCTCCGACGCCAAGAATTTTACCGCGGCCCTGGTGCGTGCCGACGGCGAGATCCTGGCCCGCTATCCCACGACCGGCGGGCCGACCCGGCTCAGCCCGGACAGCGGCTTTATGCGCTCGATCGCGGTCTCGCCCGACGTCGGCCTCTACGAGACAGATAGTTCCGGCTTCGACGGCCAGGCCCGCCTCTTCATGTACCGCAAGCTGGCCGACCTGCCGATCTACGTGGTGCACGGCTACGCCATCGAGACGATACGCGCGGCCTGGATGGCGCGCATGGCCTCCCATCTGGTCTTCGGTCTGCCGGCGACGCTCGCCCTGATGGGGCTGGCGTTGCTCGCCTCGCGCCGCGCGATGCAGGAGAGCGCCGCCTTGGCCAGGCTGCGCGACGAGCAGGCGCGTCGGGCGAGTGCGGAGGAGAACCTGCGTCAGTCGCAGAAGATGACGGCGGTCGGCCAGCTCACCGCCGGTATCGCCCACGATTTCAACAACCTGCTGACCGGCATCGGCGGCGCCATCGAGATGGTCGGCCGGCGCCTGCCCGACGCGTCGGCCGATATCGCGCGCTTCCTCGACCTCGCCAAGACCGGCGTGTCGCGGGCGGCCCAGCTCACCCAGCGGCTGCTCGCCTTCTCGCGCCAGCAGCCGCTGCAGATCGACGCCGTCGACGCCAACAGGCTGGTCTCGGGCATGTCCGAGCTGCTGCGCCGGACGCTGGGCGAGCGGGTCAACATCGAAACGATCCTGGCCGGAGGCCTGTGGCGGGCACGGTCCGATGCCGCGCAGCTCGAAAGTGCCGTTCTGAACCTCGCCATCAACGGCCGCGATGCCATGGCCAACGGCGGCACGCTCACCATCGAGACCGCCAACGCTCATCTCGACGACGCCTATGCCGCCACCAACACCGACGTCACCGCCGGCCAGTACGTCATGATCGCCGTGTCCGATACCGGCGCCGGCATGGACCAGGCGACCATGGCGCGCGCCTTCGAGCCGTTCTTCACCACCAAGCAGCGCGGGCAGGGCACCGGCCTCGGCCTCAGCATGACCTTCGGTTACGTCAAGCAGATCGGCGGCCATCTCAAGATCTACAGCGAGCTCGGCCAGGGCACGACGGTCAAGGTCTACCTGCCGCGTGCCGTCGCCGAGGAGCAGGAGAGCCTCGAGCCGGCCTTTCAGCCGCTCCACGCGACGGACGGAAGCCTCGTCGTGCTGGTCGTCGAGGACGATCCGGTGGTGCGTGAGTTCGCCATTTCGGCCTGCCGCGAGATCGGCTGCACCGTCTATCATGCCGGCGATGGCGCGCAGGCGCTGGCGGTGCTGGCGGCGCACGACGACATCGGCCTGCTGTTCACCGACGTCGGCCTGCCCGGCAACATGAACGGCCGCCAGCTCGCCGCCGTCGCCACCGAGCGCCGGCCCGCGCTCAAGGTCCTGTTCACCACCGGCTACACGGCCAATGCGATCGTCCATCACGGCGTGCTCGACCCCGGCGTCAATTTCATCGGCAAGCCGTTCTCGATCGCGGCGCTGGGCGCCAAGATCAAGAGCATCGGGTTCTGAGTCAGTGGGACAGGGGCCTACGTCGCCAAGCACCCCGCGTCGCATCGGCCAAGTCCTTGCTCGTGCTGGCTGAATTCGGAATCTCCCATGTCGTGGCGTGGGACACCGGATGACTCGTTTCACGTCGCCTCGTCACCAGGACGAGCGTCCGCGTCTCAGGCGACAGGCGCTTGCCGGGCTGGGCGCAGTTCGGGCGGGTCTTTGTCATGGATAGGAGTGTATCAGAAATGATAGGATAGTCAATATCCAATTCCAGGCCGCTCGCGCGCTTGCCCATCGCGACGAAGGCGCTAGTTTCGTCCCATGAGTGTCACCGCGCCCTCCGCCAGCCCGCCGCCGGGCGGCAAGCCCGAGCCGCCGGCGGTGCGTATCGTCGAACCCGCGCCGACGGCCGCGGAGGCGAAGCCGGCCCTGGAGCCAGCCCCGGCGCCCACGCCCGATCCGGCTCCTGCGCCGGCCGCGGCCGCCGCCGTCGAGGTCCGCCCGGTCGAAGCAGCGAGGCCGGAGCGCGAGACCAGCCGGCTAAGGCGCCTGCTCACTGTCGGCGGCACGCTCTTAGGCTTGTTCGTGGCCTACCAGATCCTCGTCTATTTCGTGGCCTACACCGACGACGCCTATGTCCGGTCCGACCTCGTGGCCGTGGCGCCGCAGATCACCGGGCGGGTCATCAAGGTCCATGTCGTCGACAACCAGACCGTCAAGAAGGGCGACAGACTGGTGAGCATCGATCCGGTGCCGTTCCAGCTCGTGGTCAACCAGACCAAGGCGCAGATCGAGAAGTCGACGGCGCTGCTCAAGGTGGCGCAGGAGGAACTCAACTCCGCGACGGCGGCGCTCGAGGCCTCGACCTCGGCGCATACCTACGCTCTTCAGCAGCAGGTTCGTTACTCCGACCTTGCGAAACAGCAGTACGCCCCGGTCGAGGAGTTGGACCGGACCAACGATGCGCTGCGCCGATCGGCGGCCGAGATGACGATCTCCCAGATCGCGATCAACAAGGCGCAGACCGGCATCCTGGCGCATCAGGCCGACATCGCCCTGGCCAAGGCGGAGAACGCCACGGCGCAATGGAACCTCGATCGCACCGAGATCCCGTCGCCGATCAACGGGGCGATCACCAATCTCACACTTCAGCCCGGCGATACCGGTACGATCAACATCCCCTTCATCGGCATTGTGGACTCCGATGCCTGGCGCATCATGGCCAACTACAAGCAGGACTATATCCGCTCTTTCACCATCGGCGGCGAAGCCTGGGTGTGGCTGGACAGCGAGCCGTTCCATTTCCATCGCGCCAAGATCACCGGCATCGCCCGTGGCATCAGTCGCGATCCCGGCATCGACAAGCTGCTGCCTTATGTGGCGCCGACCACCGACTGGATCCGCCTGCAGCGGCGCATTCCCGTGACCATCGTGCTGGTGGATAAGCCGCCCGACGGCAAGCTCTACATGGGCGCCGACGCGCGAACGATCATCTTCACGCCATGAGGGATCCGTCCCGTCCGGAACCGAAGGAGTCCATCCTCCAGTCGGTGATGGCGGACTTCAGCGACGCCTGGGACATGGTCGAGAACGCGCTCCGGAACTGGTGGCGCGAGATCGGCGAGCTGGGCACGGACCCGGCGCGGTCCAGGCAATGCCTGGTCGCGGCCATCACGGTGCCTCTGGCGACCACGATGGCGTTGTGGCTCGAGGTCGACTCGATATGGTGGGCGGCCATCAGCGGCTACATGACGATCATGTCGACCGGGGCGGCCTCGCTGAAGCGCGGCGTGCTGCGCATGATCGGCACGGCCGCTGGCGCGGTGGCGGGCTTCATCATGGCGCGATGGCTGCCTTACGACCATTTCGCGCTCTACCTGTTCCTGGCCGGCGTCACCATGCTGGGCGTGATCGCCATGCAGGTCAGTCCGCACGGGCTCGCCTGGCTGTTCTTCACCATCACCACCACGATGGTGCTGTTGATGTCGCTGGAGAATCCCCAGCAGGCGGTCCACGTCGCCTTCTATCGAACCTACGAGGTGGCGATCGGCGTCGTGGCCTCGGCCATCGTCTCCAACCTTCTGCTGCATTGGCATGCCGACCCGCCGCCCACGCAACCCGGCTGGCGCCATTTGCTCGGCGCGCAGTGGCCGGCGGTGCTGCACGGCATGCGCGCGGCGATCTCCGTCGTCGTGGTGCTGAATGTCTGGATTTTGATGGACCTGCCGCAGCTCAGCGAAATGGCCATCACCGTCGCGGTGGTGATGTCGGCCCCGGTGATCGGCAACAGCAGCCTCGGCACACGGCATGCCGTTGCCGAACGGTCGTTGCACCGCTTCCTCGGATGTTTCCTGGGCGGCATCGCCGCCCTCCTGTGCCTCGCCATTCAGATCGAGTCGTTTCCCTGGTGGCTCGCGATGATCGGCGGCAGCGTGTGGATAGGCATGCACATCCAGTTGGGCAAGCACGGGGTCGGTTATGTCGGCACCCAGGCGGCGTTCGTCTTCATCGTCACGCTGATCCAGGGTCCGGCGCCGCCCACCAGCATCATGCCGGGCATTGATCGTTTTGTGGGCATCATGGGGGGCCTTGCGATCCTGCTCACCGTGTCGCTGATGCTGTGGCCCAACGAAGCCGAGCGCAAGGAACAGCTCGAACAGTGAGGCTATGCAAATCGCGCGCAGCCGTCGTCGGACAGCGCGCTTGTCCTATAGGGAAGGGACGCTAGGTTCCGCGCGATGACCGCGAATACGCCTCAGGCGTCTCCTCCGACCGACCGTATCCTGCGCGCCGTCCTGGCCATCCTGTTCTCGGTATCGTGCTTCTCGGTCCTCAACGCGATTTCCAAGACATTGATGCAGACCTATCCCGCGGCCGAGGTCGTGTGGGCGCGCTACGTCGTGGCCTTCGGTTTCATGCTGGTGCTGTTCCTGCCGCGGAGCGGCCTGAACCTTTTCCGCTGGCGCAATATCGGCAGCCAGATCATCCGCGGCTCGCTGCTGTTCTGCTCGTCGCTTCTGTATTTTCACGGGCTGGTTCACATGCCGCTGGCTTCGGCGGCGTCGATCTCACTCACCAGCCCGTTGATCGTGACGGCGCTGTCGGCGCGCTTCCTGGATGAACCGGTGGGCACCAAGCGCTGGATCGCCGTGTCCGTGGGCTTTGTCGGCGCGCTGATCGTGGTGCGGCCGGGGGCCGCCAATTTCAACTGGTACGCGCTCCTGATCGTGGCCAGCACCGTGAGCAGCGCGCTCTACCAGCTCTATTCGCGGCGCTACGGTCAGACCGAGCGGCCCGATGCCTCGGCCACCATGGCCACCATCGTCGGCACCGTGGCCGCCGTGCCCTTCCTGCCGTTCGCCTGGGTGACCCCGGTCCTGGGCTGGGACATCGTGCTGTTCCTGTGCCTCGGCGCCATGGCCGCCATCGGTCATTACTTCCTCACCATCGCCTACAGCCAGGCGCCGGCCGCCGTGGTGGCGCCGTTCAACTACACGCAGCTCCTGGGCGCGGCGATCCTGGGCTATCTGATCTTCGACAACTTCCCCGATTTCTGGACCTGGGTCGGGGCGGGCGTGATCGTCTGCTCAGGCCTCTACCTTGGCCACCAGGAGCGGCTCCGGTATCTGGCGATGGTTCGGCCGAACAAGATTTGATCAGTTGACCAAGTTTTAGCCTGTCTTGGCTCTTCCGGACCGCGAGCCTGCGGCCCGTTCATGATCATGATGCGGGCCGAAGGCCCGCGGCCCGCACCGCCATGAGCGCTATTTCCCGTAGTGGCACATCCCTTGCTTGAAATCTGACAGCGCAGAATCGCTTCGCGCGATTCTTTCTCGGTTGGCGTGCCGGCAATTTCGAAGACGGCTGTCGTTCGCGACGGCTGTCGAGGAGTCGTCTGGGCCAGAACACCGACAGAGCCGAAATCCCACTGCCACCAATCTGCTGCCAGCAATGTGCTGATCGAGGGAGGACACGTCATGTGTGACCGAATTGGCTGTATGCATTTTCCCAAGCTTTCCGAGATGGATTTTTCCGGGGCGGCCGCCGTGCCGTCGCGGCGCGGGTTCCTGAAGGGCGCCGCGGCCGTCAGCACCATCACCATGGCGGCGGGGCCGGGCCTGTTCATGGGCGGGCCGGCACATGCGGCCGGCGCTCTCAAGTCGACCCATGGCACCGGCTTCTGCAATCTCAACCTGTTCCTCGCCCATTCGCGGCAATACGCCAAGGCCAGCGGCACCGAACTGATGTTCGTCAACACGCCGACGTCGGCCGAGATGGTGACTTTCCTCGGCATGGGCCAGGTCGATCTCGGCCTGATGCCCTACACCAGCTTCATGGCGCTCTATGACGCCGGTGCGCCGGTCAAGATCGTGGCTGGCGGAGGCGTCGAGGGCTGCGCCATCGTCGCGCGTCCTGGGCTCGATACGCCGGAGAAGCTCAAGGGCAAGACGCTGGGTACCTTCCAGCTCGATACGCTGGAGGTCATGCCCTACGACTACCTGAAGAAGCACAAGATCTCCTTCAAGGACATCAAGGTCCGCTACATGGGCAACACGCCCGAGGCGGTCGAAGCCTTCAAGGCCGGCGCCATCGACTGGATCTGCACAATCGAACCTTATGCGTCCGCCCTGGTGAATGACGTCAAGGGCGCGGTCATGCTGACCAACGGCATCGATCTCTATGGCAAGGGCTACACTGACTGCATCCTCGCCGCGCGGTCGAGCTTGATGAAGGATAATCCCGCCGGCCTCAAGGCCATCATCAAGAGCATGATGCAGGCCCAGCTCGACGCCGAGACCCAGACCGACGACGTGCTGAAGGAGCTGGTCGGCAAGTACTACAAGACCTCGATGGAGAACGCGAAGATCGCCCAGGGCAAGCAGCCGGCGATCGTCGATGCGCGCAGCCAGACCGACTTCATTCTGCAGCGCACCGACAGCGTCATGGAGATGGGCTACATCAAGAAGAAGCCCGGCCGCGATGCCATCGACTGGACGCTGCTCGAAGAGGTGATCAAGGAGAACCCCGACCTCTACGGCAAGCTCAAGTACAAGTCTGCCTGATGGCCGTCGTTACGCGCGACGGTGAAGCGGGCGTCGCCGCCGGAGCATCCCGCCCGGCGGCGGCAACCCGGCTGCTCGGCTCCCGTCTGTTCGCATCCATGGCGGGGCTCGACTGGCTGGCCAAGGTCTGGTGGACCTGCCTGTCGATCAGCCTGTTCGCCGGACTCTGGGAACTGTGCTGGGCGATGGGCTGGGCCGATCCCAAGCTTCTGCCGCCGCCGCATATTTTCCTCGGCAACATCGCCGAGCAGGGCAGGTTCTTCAACACGGCGACGCGCTGGCAGGTCGGAACGTCCATGACCGAAGGCCCATCAGCCTTCGAGTCTGTGCTGATCACCGGCGCCGCCACCACGGCGCGCGTGTTCGCGGGCCTGGTCATTGCCTCGGTGCTGGCGATCGGGGTCGGGGTTCTGGTCCGCTACTACCGGTTCTTCGACCGGCTGGTGCTGCCCACCATCACCTTGCTGTCGCCGGTGTCGCCGATCGCCTGGCTGCCGGTGGCAATCTTCCTGTTCGGCATCGGCAATGCGCCGGCGATCTTCATGGTGGTGGTGGCGCTGTTCTTCCACATGGTGCTGGCGACCATCAATCAGATCGATACCGTCAACACCAACTTCATCAACGTGGCGCGCACCATGGGCGCCTCCAAGCCGCAGATCTACGCCCGCGTCATCGTGCCCGCCATCCTGCCCGGCATGCTCCAGGTACTGCGCATGAACCTGTTCGGTGCCTGGATGGTGGTGCTGGTGGCCGAATCGACCGGTGTCGGCTACGGCATGGGCCAGGTCATCATGCTGGCGCGCAACACGTTCAATCCGTCGCTGGTGTTCTTCACCATCGCCGTGATCGGGGTGCTGGGCTTTGCCTTCGACTGGCTGCTACGCATGGCGCAGCGCCGCATCCTCTACTGGCTGCCCGATACCGCGGAGAGATTGCGTGTCCTCTGAAATCGCACCCCATTTCTCCTCCAAGGACGCGGTCGTCTGCCGCGGCGTCGGCAAGACCTGGGCGGCCGGCACCAAGCGCGCGCACGAGGCGCTGCGCGACATCGACCTCGACATCAAACCTGGCGAGTTCGTGGTCTTCCTCGGGCCCTCGGGCTGCGGCAAGAGCACTTTGCTCTACCTGATCGCCGGCCTCGAGGACGCGACCGGCGGCCAGATCTGGTCGTTCAGCGACAAAGTCGAGATGCCGTCGCCCGAGCGCAGCCTGATTTTCCAGGAGACCTCGCTCTTCCCGTGGCTGACGGTGTGGCAGAACGTGAGCTTCGGTCTTGCCATCCGTGGCGCCTCGCAGGAGGAGCGCCGCAAGGTCGCGGCCGAAGCGCTGCAGCGCGTCGGCCTGATCGCCGCCATGGACAAGCGGCCCGATGAACTCTCGGGTGGCATGCGCCAGCGCGTGGCAGTCGCCCGCGCGCTCGCCATGCGGCCAAAAGTGTTGCTGATGGACGAGCCTTTCGCGGCGCTTGACGTGCAGACCCGTGCCCGCATGCAGGATTTCCTGCTCGATGTCTGGCGCGACTCAGGCGCTTCGGTGCTGTTCGTCACCCATCATATCGACGAGGCGGTGGCGCTGGCCGACCGGGTCGTGGTGTTCACGTCGCGGCCCGGCCGCATCAAGACGATCTATCCGATCGACCTGCCCCGGCCGCGCAACCTCTTCTCGCGCGAGGCCGAAACGATCCGTATCCAGCTCACCGAGCTGTTGCGCGACGAGGTCGATCGCGCCTTCGCTGAGCAGGAAGCTTTCGCGACGCCCGCCTAACCGCCACCATCTTGGATCGCCACAGGAGAAGCCAACCATGGCCACCAGTCTCGTCCGCAGCCGCGCCGCCATCACCGGCACCAAGGATCGCTTCACCTGGAACGAGATCAAGGACGGCGCCGTCCTCCAGGAGGACGGTGTCATCGTGGCCGTCGGCACCTACGACGACCTGCATGCCAAGCACCCGACCGTGCCGGTGATCGGCAGCGGCAAGGAGATCCTGCTGCCGGGCTTCGTCAACGGCCATCATCACGTCGGTCTCACGCCGGTGCAGCTGGGTTCCCCCGACATGCCGCTGGAGCTGTGGTTCATCACCCGCATGGTGATCCGCAATCTCGATCTCTATCTCGATACGCTCTACTCGGCCTTCGAGATGATCGGCTCGGGCATCACCACGGTGCAGCACATCCAGGGCTGGATGCCGGGCACCTTGCCCGACGTCGAGAAGCGAGCGAACGAGACGATCAAGGCGTACGAAGATATCGGCATGCGGGTTTCGTACTGCTACGCGGTGCGCGACCAGAACCGGCTGGTCTACCAGGCCGACGAGGAGTTCGTGGCCAGCCTGCCGGCGGAGCTACGCGACCCGATGAAGCGCTGGTTCGAGCGCTTCAAGATGAGCCTCGACGATGCGATGGACATGTTCAAGTCGTTCCATTCGCAGCACCACAACAAGCGGCGGGTGAAGATCCAGCTCGCCCCGGCCAACCTGCACTGGTGCTCGGACAAGGCGCTGACGCTGCTGTCGGATGCCTCGTCCAAGTACGACGTGCCGATGCACATGCATCTGCTCGAGACCGCCTACCAGAAGGAATATGCCTGGCGGCGCGGCAAGTGCACGGCACTGGAATACATCGACCGCTTCGGCATGGTGAACAAGCGGCTGACGCTCGGCCACGGCGTGTGGCTGAACGAGAAGGACATCGACCGGCTGGCCGAAGCCGGCGGCTGCGTCTGCCACAACTGCTCGTCCAACTTCCGCCTACGCTCGGGCGTGGCCGCCCTTAATCACTTCGAGAAGAAGGGCATCAACACCGCCATCGGCCTCGACGAGGCCGGCATCAACGACGACCGCGACATGCTGCAGGAACTGAAGCTGGTGCTGCGCGCCCATCGCGTGCCCGGCATGGTCGAAGCCGACGTGCCCACCATGTCCCAGGTTTTACGCATGGCGACGATAGGCGGCGCCAAGACGACGCCGTTCGGCGACAGCATCGGCACGCTGGAGGTCGGCAAGGCCGCCGACATGGTGCTGATCGACTGGGACAGCATCGCCTATCCCTACCTCGACGAGCTGACGCCGACGCTCGACGCCGTCGTCCAGCGCGCCAAGCAGCAGGCCGTCACCACGACGATCTGCGACGGCGAGGTGATTTATAAAGACGGCAAATTCACCAAGGTCGATCGCACGGTGGCGCTGAAGGCGCTGCACGACGACCTCAGCAAGGCGCTGGCCGACGACGAGGTCGAGCGCCGCAAGCTTTCGGTGGCGCTGCTACCGCACGCGCGGCGCTTCTACGACAAGTACATGGACCCCTCGAAGCATGTGCCGTTCTACCGGCCAAGCTCGATGGTGTAGTCAGCGGAGCGCGCCACTCCAGTGGCGCTCATGATTGCGCCACTGGAGTGGCGCGCTCCTATGAGTGAAGTCTCGCGATATAAAACCCGTCGATGCCGCCGCGCTCGGGCCACATCGAGGGGAGCGTGCGGACGTCGCCGTCCTTGGTGAGGGCGCCGTCGAGGCCAGGCAGTTCAGCCGGCTGAACGGGCACGCGGTGGAGGCGCTGGTCGCGGGCCAGCAGAGATTCTATCCGGGCCAGGCCTTCGTCTTCCTGCAGCGAGCAGACCGCATAGACCAGCATGCCGCCGGGTTTCAGCTGCTCGACGGCGTGCAGCAGCAGGCGGTCCTGGGTGAGGGTGAGGCGGCCCACGTCCTCCTCGTCCTTCAGCCAGGCGATGTCGGGATGGCGTCTAAGCGTGCCGGTGCCGGAGCAGGGGGCATCGAGCAGGATGGCGTCGAACTTCTCCGCCGCCGTCCATTTGCTGGCGTCGGCAGTCACGAGCTCGGCGGTGAGACCGGCGCGCGCGAGGTTCTCGCCCACCCGGACCATGCGGCGCGCCGAGATGTCGACAGCGGTGACGGCGGCCCCTGCGGCGCAGAGCTGCATCGTCTTGCCGCCGGGGGCGGCGCAGAGATCGGCCACGCGCTTGCCCGCGATGTCGCCCATCAGGCGCACGGGCAGCGTGGCGGCGGCGTCCTGCACCCACCAGGCGCCCTCGGGGAAGCCCGGCAACTCGGCAATGTGCCCGCCGCCGGTGCGGCGCAGCGTGCCGGTCGGCAGCACCTCAGCCTCGAGCTGGCCTGCCCAGAAATCGGTGTTGGCGCGCGGGGTGAGGTCGAGCGGCGCCTCTATCAGGTGGGCGGCGGCGATGGCGCGTGTGGCGTCCTCGCCGTAGGCTTCGGCCCAGCTCGCCCATAGCCACTGCGGCGTGTTGAGGCGGGCGGGGTCGCGATCGCCCAGGATCGTCACGCCCTCGCGGCTGATACGTCGCAGCACCGCGTTGGCCAGCCCCTTCAGGTGCGGCAGGTGGGCGTCCTCGATCAGCCGCACCGAGGTGTCGACGGCGGCATGCGGCGCGGTGCCCAGGAACAGAAGCTGGGCCGCCCCCAGCCGCAGCACCTGGCGGCCGGCGGCGTTGGGACCTTCCAGCGGCCGTTCGATCAGGGCGGCCAGCACGGTGTCGATTTCGCCCAGCCGGCGCAGCGTCGTGGCCAGCAGCAGGCGCACGAAGGCGCGGTCGCGCGGGTCGAGGCCGGCAAAACCAGCATGGCGCGCGAGGGCCTCGTCGAGCGGCTGGCCCTTGTCGAGACAGGAGACCAGGATTTCGACGGCGGCCTGCCGGGAGGCGAGCGGGGTGAACTCCATCGCGCGGCGCTATAGCCCCCGGCGCGGCCCTTGTCATCGCTTGTTCGGTGGCTAGTGTGCGGCCCGAAGAGGATTTCCGCATGAAAAGAGTAGGCTCGTTCATTGGCGACTGGTGGCGCCTGGTCAGCCCGTATTTCCGCTCGGAGGAGTGGCCCTACGCCATTCCGCTGCTGATCGGGGCCATCGCGCTCACCCTGGGGGCGGTCTTCCTCGAGGTGCTGTTCAACGAATGGAGCCGGCGCTTCTACGACGCCCTCGAAAAGAAGGACGAGGCGGCATTCTGGCAGGAGATGCTGACCTTCAGCTGGATCGCGTCGCTGATGATCATGGCCTTCGTCGCCCGGGCCATCGTCAGCCCCTATCTCCGCCTGCGCTGGCGGCGCTGGCTTAC